>Ga0075163_10008038_pt1 | contig 13930 bp, 11 predicted proteins | sample JI1023141ADNA_FD_71478 | JGI IMG/M metagenome (GOLD analysis project Ga0075163, IMG submission 71478) | Wastewater effluent complex algal communities from Wisconsin, to seasonally profile nutrient transformation and Carbon sequestration -... | ecosystem: Engineered > WWTP > Effluent > Algae...
GTCGTATCCACGCCGGACAGTTGGTCAATTTCGCGTTTGCCGGACATGGGTCACTGCTCCTTGAAGGGGATATTGGCTGCATCGTCGTGGGCCTGCCTGGCCGAAGGGCGCAGAGCCATCCAGATGACCAGGAGGAAGACGAGGAACATGAAGAGCAGGCCCCAGCTGTCGGCAAAGGTCCGCATCATTTGATAATCGAGATTCATATGGTCCTCCCTCAACGTTCGTTCTCTTCCGGCCTGTAGGCCGAAAAATCGACAAGGGTGCCCATCATCTGGAGATAGGCGACAAGGGCGTCCATCTCCGTGAGCCTGGCGGCATCACCATCAAAGTTGCCGATCACGGCTTTCGGGTAACGGGCAGCAACACCTGCACCATCCTGGTTCGGATCAGCCTGGGCCACCATGTCGGCAGTGGCGCTGGCGATCTGCTCTTCACTGTAGGGCACGCCCACATAGGTGAGCGCAGAGAGATGGGCCCCAATGGACCGCGCATCAATTTCGCTGTCCGCGAGGAAGGCGTAGGGAGGCATCACCGATTCCGGCACGACATCGCGCGGGTTCTTCAGATGCTGGACGTGCCAGTCATTTGAGTACTTGGCGCCGACGCGGGCAAGGTCAGGACCGGTGCGCTTGGAGCCCCACTGGAAGGGGTGGTCGTACATGGATTCGGCCGCGAGGCTGTAGTGGCCGTAACGTTCCACCTCGTCACGGAAGGGACGGATCATCTGCGAATGGCAGACATAGCAGCCCTCACGGATGTAGATGTTGCGGCCCGCCAGTTCGAGAGGCGAGTAGGGGCGCATGCCCTTCACTTTTTCAATCGTGTTCTCGAGCCAGAAAAGTGGTGCTATTTCGACGATGCCGCCCACTGTCACCACAAGGAGTGACAGGACGAGAAGCAGCGTGACGTTGCGTTCGATCTTGCTGTGGAAGCCGAGCGCCTGAGCGTTGTTGTTTGCCATGATGGTTTTGCTCCTTACTCGGCAGGCTTGAGGGCTGGGGCCGCGGCAATTGCCTCAGCACCCATGGGAACTTCCGCGCGGACATCGCCACGGATGGTCTTCCAAACATTGAAGAGCATCACGAGCAGGCCAACGAGGTAGAGGACACCGCCGAGGACGCGCAGCACGTAGTAGGGATACATGGCGGCCGCCGTTTCGGCGAAGGAATAGACGAGGAAGCCCTGATCATCATACTCGCGCCACATCAGGCCCTGCATGATGCCGGACACCCACATGACGGCGGCGTAAACCACGATGCCGAGTGTGGCGAGCCAGAAGTGCCAGTTCACCAGACGCAAACTGTAAAGGCGCTGACGGCCCCAGAGCTTCGGCACGAGGAAATAGATGGCGCCAAAGGACACCATGCCGACCCAACCCAAGGCACCGGAGTGCACGTGGCCGATGGTCCAGTCGGTGTAGTGCGAGAGCGAGTTCACGGCCTTGATGGACATGAGCGGACCTTCGAAGGTGGACATGCCGTAGAAGGCAAGTGACATCACCAGCATGCGGAGCACCGGATCGGTGCGCAGCTTGTCCCACGCGCCTGAGAGCGTCATCAGGCCGTTGATCATGCCTCCCCAGGAAGGCATCCACAGCATGACCGAGAAGACCATGCCCAGCGTCTGTGCCCAATCCGGCAGTGCGGTGTAGTGCAGATGGTGCGGACCGGCCCAGATGTACATGAAAATCAAGGACCAGAAGTGCACGATGGAAAGGCGGTAGGAGTAAACCGGGCGACCCGCCTGCTTGGGCACGAAGTAGTACATCATGCCAAGGAAGCCTGCGGTCAGGAAAAAGCCCACAGCATTGTGGCCGTACCACCATTGTGTCAGGGCATCCTGTACGCCAGCAAAAGCCGAGTAGCTCTTGACGCCAAGGAAGGACACCGGCACCGCGAGGTTGTTCACCAGATGCAACATGGCAATGGTGACGATAAAGGAGAGATAGAACCAGTTGGCCACGTAGATGTGGGGTTCCTTGCGCTTGATCAGCGTGCCGAGGAAAACCAGCAGATAGGCGACCCAGACGACGGTGATCCAGAGATCGACGTACCATTCGGGTTCGGCATATTCACGGCCCTGGGTGATGCCCAGCAGATAGCCGGTGGCGGCCATGACGATGAACAGCTGGTAGCCCCAGAAGACAAACCACGGCAACCAGCCGCCAAAGAGGCGGGCGCGGGTGGTGCGCTGAACCACATAGAATGATGTGGCGATGAGCGCATTGCCGCCGAAAGCGAAAACCACCGCCGATGTGTGCAGCGGGCGCAGGCGACCGAAGTTGAACCAAGGTTGGATGTTGATCTCGGGCCAGGCCAATTGCGAAGCCGCGAGGACACCGACAAGCAAACCTGCCGTGCCCCAGAAGAGGGTGGCGATGACGCCGTAGCGGATCACCCCGTCCATGTAAGTTGATTGATCCGCCTGGGCAGCTACCGCATTTGCAGGGCTGAAGCTGACGCGGCGAAGAAGCACCACGGCGGCGAGGCCGAGGACCGTGAAGAGGATCCAGAAATGGACCTTGAACAGGGCGTCCTGCCCCAAAGCAGCACCTAAAAGCGCCAGAAAGGCTGCCACAGCGACAGCGATTGCAGATATACCGTTTCTCATTGTGACGAACCTTTCCAGCCAGTCTGTAGGTATGCGGAGCGTGAATCGGAGGGAACCAATGGGATGACCCACGCCCGCACTGCACCATTGGCAGTGGGACCATCCCGTGGCTTTGATTCAGATCAACGACGCTCGCGCCATCAGCGGTCAATTTGCCGCAACAGGAAAGCTAGCACATGACACCAGCAGAGATCGCACAGAAAAGCCGGGCAGAAGGCGTCGCTCCGGCCGGGATTGCTGTGACTCTTCGTCACTACCTCAAGGAACAGGGCCGCTTCTGTGACCGGCTCGAGACCATTGCCGACCTCTTGCCCGACGGTGTCGATTCGCGCGACTGCCTGCTGATGGCCCAGAATATCGTGCCGTTGGTCAAGCGGGCGCACGAGTTTGAAGAAGGACAGGTTTATCCCCTGCTGCTCAGCCAGCCCGGCATCTCCCCGCAGATGAAAGAGACATTGGAACGGCTGCGTTTTGAACATCTGGGCGACGAAGAATTTGCCAGTGATCTCTGCCTGTCGCTCCGGCAATTCGTCACGGCGCGGGAAAATTGCAACGTGGAGTCGCTGGCTTGGATGCTGCGCGGCTTCTTTGAAGGGTTGCGCCGCCATATCGCCTTTGAGCGCGAACACCTCCTGCCACTGGTGGAAAAGCAATGCGCATGAAAACAACTCTCAACGTCGCCGACATTCTCGCCAAGTATCCGCAGAGCCTGCCGCGCTATACCAGCTATCCGCCTGCCAACCACTTTCAGCCTGGCGGCGGCTTGGCGTTGCGCGATGACTTTGCAGCGGCCGTCAATGCGGCTGGCACTGTTTCGGCCTACATCCACATTCCCTATTGTGATCGTCTCTGCTGGTTCTGCGGTTGCCATACAAAACAGACGCTGCGCTACGAGCCGGTGAACACCTATGTCTCGGTGTTGATCCAAGAGATCGCGCTGTGGCAGAAGAAATTGGCGCGGCGTCCGCGCCTGTCGCGTTTGCATCTCGGTGGTGGCAGCCCCAGTCTGCTGCAGCCTGCCGACCTCAAGCGCCTGCGGGCAGCCCTTGATGAAACCTTCGAGATTGATGGTGCCACTGAAATCAGCATTGAGATTGATCCATCCGATGTGCGCGATGGCAGCATCGCAGGACTGATGGACTTCGGCATGACGCGGGCCTCGATTGGCGTGCAGGACTTCGATCCCGCCGTACAGCAGGCAATCAACCGACCACAAGGCTACGACATCACGAAGTCTCTGGTGGTCAATTTGCGTGCAGCGGGTGTTCAGTCGATCAACATCGATGCACTCTATGGCTTGCCGCTGCAGACCTCGGAGCGCCTCGCCCGCACCATAACGCAAGTGATTGAAATCAACCCAGACCGCATCGCCCTTTTTGGATATGCCCATGTGCCGTGGTTGAAACCACACCAGAAGCTGATCCACGATGAGGACCTGCCTGGCACGCAGGAGCGCTTCGACCAGGCGCGCATGGCGGCGGCGATGATCAAGAGCGCTGGCTACGATGCCCTTGGCATCGACCATTTCGCATTGCCCCATGACACCTTGGCAAAGGCGGCGGTGGATGGCCACCTCAACCGCAACTTCCAGGGTTATACCGACGATCAGGCTGATATCCTGCTGCCGCTTGGTCCCTCTTCCATCGGCCGTTTTGCCGATGGCTACGTGCAGAATGAAGCGGCCACCGGGCAATACATGGCCAAAGTGCAGGCCGGTGACATCCCCTTCTCACGTGGACTTGCGTTGACGGCAGACGACAAGATCCGCGGCTGGGTGATCGAGCGGCTAATGTGCGATTATGCCTTCTGCTTCACCGAACTGGCAGAACAGTTCGGGCCGCGCGCCCAAGGCGTGATTGAACTGGCAGAGCGCATTGCCCACGATGACAGGGATGGTCTCTGCGAAGTGTCGGACGGGTTGTTCAAGATCGAGCCCGAGGCCTGGCCCTTTGCCCGCATCGTGGCGGCGCGCTTTGACGCCTGGCTGGAACTGGCACCGCGGCAATACTCAAAGGCTGTCTGACCTCAACTGACTCAGGCGTTGTCCTGCTCGGTCATGCGGCGGAGGCGGTTCAGGTCTGGCACCTCGACGGTGCGGTTGTTGATGATGTTGATCACCCCGGCATGGCGCAGCTTGGTCAGCTGGCGGCTGACGGTTTCAATGGTCAGCCCCAGGAAGTCAGCGATGTCCGTGCGCTTCAGCGGAATATCAAAGCACACAAGGCCATCGGCGGCTTCGACCTCAGGGTCGATGTGGGTGGCAATGAGATAGAGAAAACTCGCCACTTTTTCCGACGCCGTCTTGCGGCCCAGGGTCAGCATCCAGTCACGGGCCTCGTCCAGTTCCTTCAGTGTCTGCTCATGCAGCTTGTGTTCAAGCTCCGGCGACTGCCTGACCATGCTTTCGATTAGGGTAGAGGGGAATGCGCAGACCTTGACGTCATTGGCTGCTTCCACCGTGACATCAGAATGGCGGGCAAAGGGACGCCCGAGAAAATCCGGGGCAAATTGCAGGCCAACGATCTGCTGGCGGCCATCGGCCGTGAGTTTGCTCAGCTTGACCACGCCGCTGAGAATGCTGGCATGGCGGGTGATTGCCTGACCGACGGGGGCAATCTCGCTTTCTGCGGCATAAACCGTCTTGGTGGTGTGCTTGCTCAGTTCGGTGAGCTGGGCAGGTGACAAGGCGCCACAAATGCCACGGTGACGCGCTTCGCAAGCGCGACAAACCACGGGAATATCCGAGTTGTGAATGTCCTGCCGGATTTTGTCGTCTTTGAGCAATGGCCACCACTTTGCAAGCGGGCGGACTGCCGTTCCAAGTGAAACGCCCCACCTCGCGCCCCTTATAGGCCGCCGTCCGGCAAAGACAATTGCCCGACTGCGCGCGGACGCCAGCAGGCGTCAGCCATTTAAAACCTGGGCAAGCAACAGACGCACGAGACAACCCTTAAGGGAAAATGCATACCGCTCGTCAGTCAGTCAATTTTCCGATTATGCTGCAGTTTCCAGGCAACCGCCGTGAGATTCAGCGGAGACAGGTCCATCGTCGCCGCCCGTGGGTTGTACCTTGTTTCCAGTCTCATTCGCTGCGGAGTCAGGGGGTTAATTCTTGACCGGACCGCAATTGACCTGCCGGGCCCATCTCCTGAGGTCCAAACAGTGCAAAGCCATGAATATCAAGCCACTCCCTGAAATCCCGACAGGGATTCCCCCGTGATGACCTGCAGCTTCCTCAAGTCGGCATTGATCACCTTGATCTCAGCGATTTCCAGTTCGTCAATTCGGGTTTCCAAGGTCGTCGCGAGTGCGTTCAACCTGTTTGCCCCCAGGGTACCTGCAAGCCCGGAAATGGCGTGGGCTGATTTCTTGATTTCCAGCTTGCTGCCGTTCTGAAGCGCCTGTTCCATGCGCTGCAGCTGACGCTCAAGATCGTCCCTGAAACAACTCAGCATCAGCGCCATGGCATCTTCACCCACGTCAATCTGGAGGTTGCGATAAGTTTCAGCATCGAGAACGGCTTCGGCGGTCAATCCGGCGTCCGAAGACTCGGTTTTTGAACCAGCGCCCTCGCTGCGGAGGTTTTCGGCAATGGCCCGCATGAGGTCGGTCTTCCGCACCGGTTTGGAGAGATAGCCGGTAAATCCTTCACGCAGGAAGCGTTCCCTGTCACCTGCAACGGCATTCGCAGTCATGGCAATGACTGGAATATGCTTGTGACTGCTCGACATCTTGCGGATGATCTTGACCGCGGCCAAGCCATCCATCACCGGCATGGAGATGTCCATCAAGACCACGTCGAACTGCTGCTCGCGGAACATTTCAACGGCAACCTTGCCATTCTCCGCAAGAGTGCAGACGTGACCAAGTCCTTCCAGCATTTTCTCGCCGACAAAGCGGTTCGTGGCATTGTCCTCGACGAACAGCACCCGAAGGCTGGTCTGGGCCACGCTTGCAGTCTTGGTGCTGGTTTCTGTTGCGACATCTGCCGGGGCCTCCACGAGAGGCAACTCAAACCAGAACGTACTGCCTTGCCCCAGCCTGCTGTCGACGCCAATCGCACCGCCCATGGCTTCGACCAACCGCTTGCAGATCGCAAGCCCAAGCCCGGTGCCGCCTGATCTGCGCCGCAGACCTGAGTCGACCATGGAGAACTCGCGGAAGAGGGAGGGAATATCCTGTTCGGAAATGCCAACGCCAGTATCGGTGACGGCAAAGCGGATGTGGCCATTGTCTGCCTGCAGGCAATAGATCGAAACCGTACCATCATGGGTGAATTTGAGTGCGTTGGTGCCGAGATTGAGAAGCACCTGCTTGATACGCTGCTCATCTCCGAGCACGGCAGATGATGACTTGCCGCCAAAACACTTGAAGGAGACCTCATTGCCGTTTTCAGGATGAACATGCGCCAGCATGTCCACGATGCCATCCATCATTGTCTCAAGACGGAACGGCAACATTTCGATTTCCAACTTGCCGGCCTCCATCTTCGAGAAGTCAAGCACGTCGCTGATGTGGGTCAGGAGTTCCTCGCCGGCACGCAATGCTGTCTCGACGAGCCGCTGTTGATCCTTGTCCAGGTGGGTGGACTCCAGAAGATCAAGCGCACCGATCACACCATTCAGGGGGGTGCGCATTTCATGACTCATGACTGCGAGAAAGCGCGCCTTCGATTCATTGGCGGCCTCGGCCTTGACGAGCGCCCCCTTCAACTCGCGATCGGCTTCCACGCGCGCAGAGATGTCACGGAGGTATCCTATGAAAACCGGCTGACCTGAACTGCGCGACACACCGAGCGTCATTTCAACGGGAAATATTTTGCCCGTGGCGTGCAGAGCCTCAATTTCGATGCGCTTGCCCATCAAATTTGAGTGGCCGGAGGCAAAATATCGGGCCATGCCCACACTGTGGGCCTCCCGATGTTCCGGCGGAATGATCAGCGACGCCATGTCAGCCCCGAGCGCTTGCTCGCGGGCATGGCCAAAAACCGCCTCAGCACCACCGTTCCAATCAATGATTTTGCCAGACGCGTCAGTGATCACAACGGCATCCAGAGCCGCGCTGATTGTCGAGGAAAGTTGCTCACGGCTTTCGTACAAAAGTTGTTCGCGCCGCGACAGTTGCAATGTCCGACGGCGCAACGATGCAACGCTCACCAACAAGGCCAGTACCAACGCCGTTGACAACGACGCAGCCCACATCATGGAGTTTGCCAGCTGACTGCGCTCGAGATCAGACTGGCGGGAAAACTGCGCCAGCGCATTCAGGACGAGGCCCTGTACTTGCTGGTCGGCGCTGAGCGTCGCTGTCCATATCTCACTGCGCTTTGCCATGAATGCCGATTCACCGCGATCGACGTCTTCGGCGACCTTGGCACGGAACTTCAACAACTCGCCCAACAGACGGGAAAAGACGGGGTCTTCCCGCATATTCGACGTCACCGCCGCCGTGCTCAGAAGACCCAGCCGCGAATAGAAAATGTCAAAGCGCTTCTTGTACTCCAAAAAAGCACCAGGTTCGCTGGGCTTGGCATCCGAAAGTGACTGCCGCATGCGAAGATATTCAGTCTGCGTTTGCAGAATGGTCCACTGGGCATTGTCCTTCGGAGAGGTGCGCAGGATCTGCACCCGCGCGTAGACATCACTCAGGATACTGGCGAGCGCCACCATCAGCAGCATGGCTGCAACCATGGCGGCCAGACGCACCGGCCTGCCGCGCCCCATGGCCTCCTGCAACGCGGGAAGTTTCAGGTTCAAGGCTTCACTTCAATCGATTTGAGCTGCCAGATCGCACGGGCGTAGTATTCTTCCGCCTTCAATTCCGGCTTGCTGTCAAAGGGGTAAAGAACCCACAGTGGCCCCTTTTCGCGGACCGACATCTCTGCACCGTTCATCTCGTAAGCAACAAACGCGCCGTGCGCATTCGCATCTGCAACAGGAATCTCAACGGCATAGTCATTGATTGCTGCCGCAGACAACGCCGTGCCTTTGGCCCCGACGGTTGAGAGGATGTCCTTCAGGGCGACTCCCTTGAAGTGGGCCACCCCTTCTGTCCAAGGCGAACTTGTATCGACTTCCACAGCTGGCAAAGCCTTGATCATGGCCATGTCGAATTCATAAACCCCCGCCGGGTTCAGGTTTTCGATAGTGCCTTTCACGGTCAGCACAACATCACCTGCAGGCTTTGGGGCCTCTGCCGCCTGGGCAGGGGCCAGCGCGAGAATCGCTGCGGCAGTGAATATGAAGGTGCGACGATTGAACATGAAGTATCCTTTCTGTGATGATGAAATTTGGTCAGGCCGACTTGGCCTGGAGGGCCTCGAACTCGGCCTTCTTGCGGTAGAGTGTGGACGCCCCAATTTCGAGGAAGGCCGCGGCACGGGTGACATTGCCGTCACAAATGCGCAGCGCTTCCTGGATGGCGTCGCGTTCCACCTGCCACAAGGGTCTGATGCCAGCGATGCTGGTGTGCATCATCGGCATGCCCACCGGAATCATGCTTTGAGGCGTTGCGGGCGCTTCCACAACGACCTTGCCAACTGTGCCAAGCCAGCCCGGCAACATGTCAGCCTCAAGCACCGCTCCAGAATTGAGAACCACGGCATTGCGGATGGCGTTCTGCAACTCGCGCACGTTGCCTGGCCATGCGTGTGCCAGAATGCGTGCCTCGGCCTCGGGCGAGAAATGATCGAACTCCTTGCCCTCCTCTGCGGCGAACTTGCCCAGCAGGAAGTTGGAAATCATCGCCACATCCGCGCCGCGCTCGCGCAACGGCGGCAAGTGCATGGGAATGACGTGCAGACGATAATACAGGTCTTCCCGGAAACGTCCGGCCTGCACTTCTTCCATGGGATTACGGTTGGTGGCACAAACGACACGGATATCCACCGGTTCCGCCTTGTTGGCGCCCACGCGCTGGACAGTTCCGCTTTGCAGGAGGCGCAGCAGTTTGGCCTGCAGATCCATGTCCATTTCGCAGATTTCATCGAGGAACAATGTTCCGCCGTGGGCCGACATGGCAGCACCGGTACGGTCCGAGACGGCACCACTGAAAGCGCCTTTGACGTGGCCGAAGATTTCCGATTCCATCAGCTCCCGCGGGATGGCCGCACAATTCAATGGCACAAAGGGTTTTTGGCTGCGATCAGACTCGGCGTGAATCGCGGCTGCACAAACTTCCTTGCCGGTGCCGCTTTCACCCGTGATGAAGACAGTGGCCTTGGAGGGTGCCGCGCTCTCAATCATCCGGTAGACGGCCTGCATGGGCTTTGAACCGCCAACAAATCCATGGAACGTTTCCCGGGAGATGTCCTTGCGGATCTCACGAACTTCCTGGCGCAGGACAGTGCGTTCCAAAGCGTTGCGCACGGTGGTGTTGAGGCGCTCCGCATTGAATGGTTTCACCACATAGTCAAAGGCACCAAGGCGCATGGCCTCAACTGCCGTTCCCAAGGACGCATTGTTGGTGATTACCACGACCGAAACAGCGGGATGCTCCTTGCGGACACTGCGCAGTATATCAAGACCGTTCATGTCTGGCAGACCAAGGTCGAGCACCAGAACATCCGGCACCGCAGAGGCAATGCTTGCAAGACACTTGGCGCCCGTATCAGCAGCGCTGACCTTGGCACCGACGCCACGCAGGTAGGACTGGTAAGCCACCGTGAGCGACATGGTGTCTTCCACCAGCAGGATGCTCCGCTTGGCCATGTCCGCAGCTGTCATATTGATGTCTTCCCCATGAATCGTCCGGCCTTCCGCAGCACGATATCTGACTTGCGGGAACTCCACTAAAACGGATGTCATATCACGTCCCTTCTAAGCAACGAAAAGCAAAACTATGAAAATTGTCAGTGTCCGGGAAACCGCCTGTCAGTCATGCGGCAGCCAGAAGCCGTGTGTCCTCAACTGCACAGGTGGCGTTGCGCTGCAGGCAGTGGACATGAACCTCACCCACGACCTTGTTGCTGAACACTGTTCCCCGGCCCACATAAGTGCCGGGAAGGACGACACAGTTTTGCAGTTGGGCATCCTCGTCAACAAGGCAACCGTTGCCGATGACGACATTCTGTCCAAGCCGAACACCGCGTTCGATGAAGCAGTTGTTTCCAATCACCACTGACTTGTCTGGTGCATAGCCAGACAGGACCCTGGAGCCCTTGCCGATGATGATTTCGTCCTGGGTCTTGCGCCCGGCGCTGCGCACACCGGGGACAAGTCCCTGAAGCGCCATCATGTTGGCCGCGTGATAAGCCGCAATATCGGCAATCAGGCAGGGATGCAGACGGCACGTTGCTGAGACATGCTGCCAATTGATGCGCTCAAGACCAGAGTGATCATCAAGGGCAACGGCCACACCAAGGGCAGTGTAGATGTCAGCGCTCTGCTGCTCGCCTGCTCGGCGCATCGCTTCTTCGAGCAGGCCAAAGGGGCGAAGCATGTCGCCGCGTACGGCAACAACTGTCTTGTCCTTGGCCAGCGCAGACTCCCTGACGGCGGCAACTGACGGCTGGACTTGCCAGTCAACAGTCATGCCCCAACGGCTGCCATCTCCGACAAAGCGGCGCAGGTCACGCCGTTCGCCGTCATCGGCAATGGTCAGACTGCGGATGCCAGCTTCGAACAGCTCTTCAATGGTGATCTGGATCAATGGCTTGTTGCCGATGGGCAACATGGCGGGTGAACGGCCCTTGAGCATGAAACCGAGATTGTCGGCCTTGCGGTCGGTCAGAACAATGGCGTGATGGGTGGTCATCAGTAGGCTCCTTTGCCGGAAAGAATTGCGGGAAGTGTTTTTGCGATCAGGTTGATGTCTTGCTTGAGGGAGGGTTCGTAGACGTAGTCGAGATCCATCTCGACTTGCCGCTCCCAGGGAATTTCAGCGCGCCCCGACACCTGCCAGATGCAGGTGATGCCGGGTTTAGAATCGAGACGGCCAAATTCATCAATGCGGTAACGGGCCACCTCGGATTCAAGGTTTGGGCGTGGCCCGACAATCGACATGCTGCCAGCCAGCACATTCAGCAATTGTGGCAACTCATCAATCGAGGCACGACGGATGATGCGGCCAACCCTTGTGATACGGGGATCATGCTTCATCTTGAAGTGCATGCCACTGCGGTCGCTCTGCGCCAGAAGTGCGGCACGCCGAGCCTCAGCGTCGATGTACATCGAGCGGAATTTCCACATGCGGAAGCGCTGCCCCTTGAGGCCGACACGACGCTGAGAAAAGAAAACGGGACCGGGAGATTCCAGCTTGATGGCAGCGGCAATCAGCAGGAAAAATGGTGCAAGGACAATGAGGCCTGCGGTTGCAAGGAGCGCATCCAACGCACGCTTGGCGAAGCGGTAGAGTGCACCTTCGAACTTCCAGCTTGAGCGGCGGATGCCGCCACGTACGGCAGCGAACCTGTCGTGCCAGGGAAACAACTTGCCGGAGCCGATCTGGCGTTTTTCCCGCCATGTCCGCCAAACGAAGAGCGGATTGCCGATGATGTAGCGGCGCCACATGCGCCTGGGTTCCTGCCACAGGCGGTAGATCCACTCCAAGCCACCGCGGCGCATCCACATGGGTGCACGGGGAATGCGGCCACTGTAGAAATCAAACAGGCCGCCAACCCCCATCACGGCATTGACTGACAGCTTCTCCAGGTTGCGGCCGATCCACAGTTCCTGCTGTGGCACGCCCATGGCGACCAACAGGATGCTGGCACCGGATGCATTGATGGTGTCGATCACGTTTTGCGTTTCGGACGCCGGGAAATAGCCATGTTGTGTGCCGCTGATCAGCAGGCCAGGATGTTCGGCAGTCATGCGCCGGGCAACCTCCTCAGCGAGGCCTTCGCGTGCGCCGAGAAGGAAAATGCCGTGGCCTTCCTTGGCCGCCATGGCACATAGAAGCGGCAGCATGTCTGTACCATTCACATTGTCCCTGATTTTCGTGCCACGCATGCGCGCGGCAAACCTGATGCCGCTGCCATCGGCAAAAACGGCGGCCTGCCGTGAAAGGACCCGGGAGTAGGCAGGGTTGCGGCTGGCCTGATTGAGGCAATCGGCATTGACGAAGGCGAAGCTGTGCTTGTCGTTCCTGCGCACGGAGCCGGAAATCTGATTGAGCGCCTCTTCCATTGTAAGGTTGCTGATCTCCACACCCAGCATGCGAATGCGGCGCGGGGCTATGTCGGGGGCGCTCAGGGCGTGGCTGTGATCGGTCATGTGGTCCTCGATGCGATGTTCTGCTGACACAGTCGCAAGGCTCATGCCGATCCGGCACATCTACTTAAAATGCTGAATTATAGAGGTTTTTTCCCCTCGTGGCGATCAGAGGGCTGACACCAGAATTGAAAATGGCACTCAATCTGGCTCTCGATTTGGGAGTTGGTGAAGGTGCCAAATACCCTCCCGATCATGGAGCCAAAGCGGCAAACCTATGAATTGCCTATGCTTTTTTCTGATTGCTTGGGCCGACAGCGAGATGGTCCGGCATTTGCGAGTTGATCGGCAGAACATCAATGGCAGGACCACATGACCGTCGCACTTCTCAATATGTACTCCACTCGCAATCTGGGCGATGCCGCCATTTATGCTGCCATCGCCGATATGGTGCCGGGAGGCCGTGTCAGTGGCGCCCTTGTGGAACATCATCCGACCCGCATCAATGGTTTGCGGCACGCCGCTGATATAGAATCGTGCGACGCCTATGTGAGCGTCGGGGGCGATATTTTCAACAATGCGCGGCCACGTCTTGTAACGCGGCGCTTTCTCCAGAATGTCTCTGCCCTGCGCCGCAGCCCAGCCTCCACCATGTTGTTTGGGCAGTCGATCCCGCGTTCCTGCCGCAACCTCGCGCTCCGTTATTTGTCTTCGAGCCTGAAGAACCTCCCCCATGTTGCGGTACGCGATGTGGAGAGCCATGACAAACTCACACGCCTTGGCGTTGCCGCTCACCTCACTTTTGATACGGCCTTCGCATTGCCACCGCAGACAAGTGCCCGTTCACAGGCCTTGCAGCTTTATGCCGAGGCCGGGTTGAAGCCAGAGAAGACGGCGCTTGTTTCGCTGCGCAATCAAAGCAGCCTCTACGCTTCAAATGGCGGGGAAAGGCAGATCCTCCAGATCGCACAAGCACTCGCCGCCCGAGGCCACCAGATCGGCCTCTTGATCCAGGCCGATGGAGACGATGCTGACACGGACTGGAAACTTGCCCGGAGCATTCAAGCTGCTGTGCCATCGGCGCGCGTCCTCAATCCCTTCGAGGTCGCTGGCAACGACGAGCCGTGGGCTGTTGCATCTGCGGTTCTTGGCCTTGCCAATGTGGT
>Ga0075163_10008039_pt1 | contig 13930 bp, 9 predicted proteins | sample JI1023141ADNA_FD_71478 | JGI IMG/M metagenome (GOLD analysis project Ga0075163, IMG submission 71478) | Wastewater effluent complex algal communities from Wisconsin, to seasonally profile nutrient transformation and Carbon sequestration -... | ecosystem: Engineered > WWTP > Effluent > Algae...
TGCTGGCGCTGTCGCCGCACATCGATCTCGGCGGCCCGATCACCGGGCTGCACCACGCGATGTACGTCGAGGTCCCGGCCGGCCGGCGCGGCGCGGCCTTCGGCGCCAAGCTGGTCGAGGCCTGTCGCGAGTTCGACCTCCACGTCCGGGTCGGCATCGCCGACGATCGCTTCACGTCGACGGTCGCCGCCACCGCGCCGAACACCCCACCGCTCCGAGGTCCAGGCGGCGACGCCGACGGCGCGGTGACCTGCGTGCCGCGCGGCGGCTCGGCGGCGTTCCTGGCGCCCCTGCCCCTGGCGTTGCTCAACCTGGCGCCCGAGGTCCAGCACATGCTCGAGAGCCTGGGCGTCGCGACCCTGGGCGCCTTCGCCGCGCTGCCGCCGCCGTCGGTGGCCCGCGACTGGGACGGCGATCTGCAGGCGCTGGCCCGCGGCGACGGCGGCGCGCGCCTCGATCTCTACCAGCCGGCGCCGAGCTGGCGCGAGCGGGTGGCGGTCGAGGGCACGATCGGCCTGGCCCTCCAGGAGCTGGCCAACCGGATCGCGGTGCGGCTGTTCGGCCGGGGCGGCCAGCGCGCGCGGATCGCGGTCGCGCCGGTCGGCGGCGCGGCGGTCGAGGTCGTGGTCGACGGGCCGATCACCGCCGACGAGCTGGGCGATCGGCTGGCGCGCGCCGTCGGGACCCCGACCACCGCGGCCCTCGACGCGGTGATCGCCGTCGGCGATGAGCCGGTCGCGTCCACCCCCGCCGACGCCGCGGCGCCCGCGGCCGAGGCCAAGGCGCCGGCGGCGCCGCTCCTGCTGACGCCGGTGCCGAGCATCCTCGGCGAGCGGCCGGAGCACCGCCGGACCCGGCGCGGCAAGCATCGGCCGCGGATCGCCCACGGCCAGGCTCGGCTGTTTGCCAGCGAGTGACCCGGTCAGTCGTCGCCCTTGATCCGGGCGGTCGCCGACGGCAGCTCCGCGGGGCGATCGCCGCGCAGGGCCTTGGCGGCGTCCTTCGAGCGCCGCTTGGCCTCGCGCCGGCTCTCCCCCGGGTAGCGACTCTCGACGTCGACGCCGCCGAAGGCCGCGACGCCGGTGATCCGCAGGACCGGCCGCGCCGGATCGTCGCTGGGGGGCGCCTGGTGGGCCTCGTCGAAGCCGCCGAACAGCGCGATGGCGTCGGACTCGACCGCCAGATCCGGCGGCACGATCAGATCGACCCCGCCGAACATGCAGTAGACCTTGAGCTCCGTGACTCCCGGGGCGAAGGTGGCGGTGCGGAAGTCGAGCTCGGCGCCGCCGAAGCCAGCGATCACCGTCAGCCGCCGCGGCACGGTCCACGTCCCTCCCTTGTCGACCCCGCCGAACATCGCGATCACGCGGCCCCGCGCCGGGTGATCGCCGATCGTGGCCAGGGCGGTCGTCGTCGTCGGAGCCGGCACTAGATCGGCGACCAGGGCGTCGAGCGTGGCGACGGTGGTCGCCTGATGCGCGAGGGCCAGGCGGCGCTCGAGTTCGTCGAGCTCCAGCCGATCACCGCCGTACTGCTCGGACAGGATCGCGACGACCTGCTCGCGGCGATCGGCCACGGACACGAGGGCGGTTGGCGGCATGGGCGCAGTGTAGCGCTCCCGGCCGGCCCTCACGCCCGGGCCAGGGCCGCCCAGCGAGCCGCGGCGTCGGCCGCCAGCCGTGCGCGATCGACGCCGAACCCGTGCGCCGCCGCGACCTCGGCGCGGAAGCTCGTGCCCAGGGTCTCGGGATCGTCGCTGCCGAGGACGCAGCGCACCCCGGCGGCCTGGAGCGCGACCAGCGGCGCGGCGCGGTGGCGGCGCTCGAGGTCGGCGACCGCGGTGGGGATGAGCAACCGGTTCGAGGTCGGGCACACCTCGAGGGTCACCTCGGCCCGCGCCAGGGCCGCGAGGACCTCGGGATCGTCGAGGCTGTGGACGCCGTGGCCGATGGCCTGGGGGGCCAGCGCCAGGGTCCGGGCCACCGAGTCGGCGCCGGCGAACTCGCCGGCGTGGATGGTGAGGTCGGGCAGGTCGGGTCGCAGGCCGTCGATGATCGCCAGCATCGCCGTCGGCAGCGGCTCGCGATCGGGACCACCGACGATGCCGAGGACGTCGAGGCCGACCAGCGCCGCGGCCTGGGCGCGGATCACGTCGGCCAGCGCCTGGTAGTGCGGCGCGCTCTCGAAGGTGCGCGACAGCCCGACCCGCAAGAGGATGGGCCGGCCGGTGGCCGCCACCACGCGGTCGCGCGCGGCGATCACCGCGGCCAGGATCGGCTCGGCGTGATCGACGGCGAAGCGGACCGGGGCCAGGGCTCGCCACGGTTGGCCGGTGCGCTCGATCAGGGTCCGGGCCATCGAGAACAGCGAGAGCCGCAGCTCGACGCCGTCGGCGTCGGCCACCGCCTCGGTCATCGCCCGCTCGGCCAGCGCCGCGATCGCGGCGACGCTGACGTAGGCGGCGCGCGCGGCGACGATGCACTGGTAGAAGTCGGTGGGATCGTCGGACGCGCCACTCACCGTGACCGCAGCGGTCAGCTCGGCGGCGGTGGCGAAGCGCCCGGCCGCCGGATCGTAGAACGGGGCCTGACGCAGATCGAAGGCCTGGGCGACGTCGGCCAGCGCGGCGGCGCTGTGCGAGCCCTCGAGGTGGCGATGGAGATCCGGTAGCACCCCGGGTGTGTAGCAGACCGGGCGCCGGCTCACCCGGCCCGCGCCACCCACACCCGCCCGGCGACCTCGGCGTCACCCTCGCGGCGCAGCACCCCCGGGGTGTCGACGATCGCGGTCAGGCCGGCGGCGGCCAGCACCTCGGCGACGTAGGCCCGATGGTGCGCGTAGCGGCCGACCGGGCCCAGCGCGTAGCCGGCCTCGCCGCCGTCCTCGACGGTGAAGGCCCAGTGACCGCCGGGGGCCAGGGCGCGCCGCACCGCCGCCGCCACGGGCGCGAGATCGCCGAGGTAGACCAGCACGTCGGCGGCGACGATGAGGTCGTAGGGCGCCGCGGTCGCCAGGTGGGCCAGGGCGTCGCCGACCTCGAGGGCGTCGTAGCGCCCGGTGGTGGCGGCGATCGCCGTCATCTGCGCCGAGAGATCGACGCCGACCAGGCGCGCCGCGCGCGGGCCGACGACGGCGCCGCACAGGCCGGTGCCGCAGCCGAGATCGAGGGCGACGCCGACCCGGGTCACGCCGACGCCGTCGAGGGCGGCGCCGATCAGCGCCGGCGCGCGGTAGTCGAGCTGGGCCACCATCAGATGGTCGTAGCCGGCCGCGGCGTGATCGAAGAGCTGGGTCAGGTAGGCCGCCGGCGCGGCCGGTGGATTGTCGCCGCGGGCGCTGGCCAGGAGGTGCGCGACCGCGGGATCGTCGGGCACCTGGGCGTGCCAGCGGGCGTAGACCTCGGCCAGCTCGGCGCGCCGACCGAGCGCGGTCAAGATCCGGGTCAGGTTGGCCCACGCGGCCTGCACCGTCGGATCGACGGCCAAGGTCGCGCCGTAGCCGGCGATCGCGCCGTCGAGATCGCCGGCCAGCTCGGCGCCGAGCGCGCAGTTGAAGTGGGTCTCGTAGCGGTCCGGGCCGAGCGCGCGCGCCTCGGCGTAGGCGGCGCGCGCGTCGGGCAGTCGCCCGAGCTGGGCCAAGGCGGTGCCGCGCAGGCCGTGGAGCTCGATCGGCTCGCCGCCGCGCGCGTCGGCGTCGTCGATCGCGGCCAGCGCCCGCGCGCCGTCCCCGAGGCCGAGGGCGATCCGGGCGCGGGCCGACCACCAGGCCGGCTCGTCGGGCGCGATCGCGATCGCCTGTTCGATCGAGGCCCAGGCCGCGTCGACCTGGCCCAGCGTCATCCAGATCATCGCGGCGCCGTAGGCGGCCGCGGCCAGGGTCGGCTGGGCCGCGAGGGCCGCGGCGAAGCCGGTCAGGGCGCCATCGAAGTCACCGACGACGTAGGCGTCGACGGCGCGCTGGTAGTCGGCCTGCCCCGGCTCGCGCGCGGGGTCGAGGGCAGCGTCGGGCGAGACAGCCGGCGGCGCGTCGGTCAAGGCTCGACTCTAGCATCGCCACCCGCTAGGTTCGGGCGTGGCCGATCGCGCCGCCTGCAAGCGTCAGCTCATCGCCGCCGTCGAGGCGGCCCTGGTCGCGGCGCGCGCCGCCCACGCCGCCGCCGCCGAGGGCGCGACCCATAGCGAGTCGCGGGCCGAGAACGACAAGGACACCCGGGGGCTCGAGCAGTCGTACCTGGCGCGCGGCTATGCGGCGCGGGTCGCCGAGCTCGAGGCCGCGTTGGTCGGCGTGGCCGCGCTGCCGGTCGGCCCGCCCGGAGCGGTCGCCAGCGCTGGCGCGATCGTCACCGTGGTCGACGACGACGACGCCCGCCACCGCTACTACCTGGCGCCGTGGGGCGGCGGGCTGGCGCTGGCCGACGCCATCACCGTCGTGACCCCGGCCTCGCCGATCGGCCGGGCGCTTTTCGGCCGCCGGCGCGACGACGAGGTCGAGCTCCAGCGCCCCGATGGCCCGCGCAGCTGGACGATCGAGGCGATCGGCTGAGGGCGGAGACCGAGACCGAGACCGAGACCGAGAGCGAGACCGAGACCGAGACCGAGGCGGAGACCGAGGCGGAGGCCGAGGCCGAGACCGAGACCGAGACCGAGACCGAGGCCGAGACCGAGGCGGAGGCCGAGACCGAGACCGAGGCGGAGGCCGAGAGCGAGACCGAGGACGAGAACGAGAGCGAGGGCGAGAGCGAGGCCCCGCAGCGTCAGCGGCCGGCGTCGACCGCGGCCTTGGGATCGTCCTTGGTGGCCTCTTCATACCCGGCCTCGACGCCGCGCTTGACCTTCTCGACCACCGGGCCGGCCTTCTCGCTGACCCCGTCGCGCATGTCGCGGGCCTCGTCGGTGGCCCAGATCGCGGCGACGTGGCCGAAGAAGGTCCGCTTGCCGAGCTTGACGGTGGCGCCAAAGAAGACCAGCGCGCCGACGACGAACAGCGTGAGGACGAAGCGGATCACGCGGCGAGCCTAGCGCGGCCGATCGCGCGCCGCCACGGCCGCCGTCAGGCCTCGCCGGGCCAGACCAGGGGCACCGGGGTGCGCCCCAGCGCGCGCGCCGCGGCCTCGGCCCGAGCGCCGCTGGCCGAGACCTCGGCGTCGTCGCCGAGCCGGCGCGCGACCCGCGCCCGCAGCCACCAGACGAAGAACGCGTCCTCGGGATCGGCGGTGGCGCGCTGGCTCTGGGCGATGACGTCATCCCAGGCCGCGCCCAGGGCGTCGCCGCACGCCAGCTCGGCGAGATCGCGGGTCAGGACCAGGAACGGATTGCCGCCGAGATCGTCGGCGCGGACGTGGTCGAGCTCGCGGCGGGCAGCGGCCCGCTCGCCGGCGGCCGCGAGCAGCAGCGCGTGCCACACCGAGGTCACGACCGGCGGGGCCGCGCGCAGGCGTTCGCTGCCGATGCGGTGGGAGGCCGAGGCGGCGTCGAGGGCGCCCGCCAGGTCGCCGCCCCAGAAGCGCAGGAGCGACAGGTCGTACCAACCCCACAGCTCGATCAGATCGAGGCCCATGCGGTTGGCGATCGCGATCGCGCGCTCGGCGTCGGCGGCCGCGGCGTCGTTGCGCTCGAGCTGGCGCCAGATGTTGACCCGGTTGAACAGGCCGTAGGTGAGGTGGAAGTGATCGCCGACCGCGTCGCACAACGCGATCGCGCGATCGAGGACCGCGAGGCCGTCGTGGGGAGCGCCGAGCCGACGCAACACGCCACCGAGCATCAGCATCGAGCCGATCGCGGTCGTGTGATCGCCGTGGGTCGTGGCCGCGGCGATCGCGGCCTCGAGGAGCGCGCGGGCCTCGGGCAGGCGCTCCTGGCGCGCCCGGACCACGCCGAGCCAGTTGTCGAGGTGAGCCCGGACCGGCGCCGGCAAGTCGGCCGGCGCCCGCGCCGCCGCTTCCTCGATCAACCGCGCCGACTCGCCCAGGCGCTCGGTGAAGTCACACACCGCGCCGTCGGCGACCGTGAGGTCGATCGCGGCCGCCAGATCGCCATGGGCTTCGGCCAGGGCCCGCGCCGCGCGCAGATCGACCTGGGCGCTCTCGTAGTGCGTGAGCAGCCGTCGCGTCGCGCCGCGGGCGCCCAGCAGACGTTGCCGGGCGTGCGGATCGCCGTCGCCGAGCTGTTCGATCGCCAGGGTCCACCATCGCTCCGCCTCGAGGGGCGCATGGCGCGCGAGCGCCGCTTTGGCCAGGGCCTCGGCGGCGGCCGCCGCGACCTCGCCGTGCCCGGCGCGGGCGGCGTGGTAAGCGATCCGCGGCAGCGCCGCGATCGCATCGGCCTCACGCTGGGCGTGGGCCAGGGCCACGCCGTGGAGCGCGCGCTGGGTCGCGGCCGGCACGGTGTCGGCGATCGCGCCCTGCTCGGCCTCGCTGCGGAAGCGGTAGGCGCCGCCGACCTCGACCACCACCCCGCGGGCCACCAGCTCGGTCAGGCCGATGACCGGATCGAGGTTGACCCCGGCCTCGGACGCGGCGGTGATCGCGTCGACCTCGGCCGGCGTGAACTCGCCGCCGAACAGCGCGATCGCGCGCGTCAACTCGGCCACGCCCGGTGGCAACGCGGCCAACATCCGGGTCGCGAACCACATGACGCCGGGGGTCGGCGGCAAGAAGTCGAGCTCGTCGGCGGCGACGAACCACACCTCGCTGCCGGGGTGGCGGCGGATCACGCCCGACCGCCGCAGCTCGCGCCCGAGGGCCGCGATCACGCCGGGCACGCCGCCCGCGCGCGCCGCCAACCGCGCCACCAGGGTCTCCGGCACGCGCCGGACCGGGGTCAGCGCCCGCCGCATCGCCAGACGGGCGTCGGCGTCGTCGAGGGGACCCAGGGTCTCGACGGTGACCCGGGCGCCGTCGAGCCAGGCCGGCGCGGTGGCCACCAGGGCGTCGGTCGCGGTGGCCGCCAGCCACAGCGGACCGGTCGAGGCCCGGGCCGCGACCGCCAGGGCCGCCAGCACCGCCTCGTCGATCCAGTGGGCGTCGTCGACGACGATCGCCAGCGGCCGTTCGGCCAAGACCGCCTCGACGGCGGCGCGGACCTCGGCGGTCAGCGGCAGCGGCGCGGCGGTCGGCGGCGGGGCGGCGATCGCGGCGAGCTGGGCGCCGAGGGACGCCAGCACGGTGGCCGCGCCGGCGCCCAGGGTCCGCGCGCCCGCCAGGCGGACCACCGCGGCCTCGGGTTGGCGGCGGCCCAGGTCGGCGACCAGCTCGTCGGCCAGCCGGCTCTTGCCGCTGCCTGGCCCGCCGACCGCGACCCAGATCGCCGGCGGGCCATCGCCGAGGGCGGCAGCCGCGCTGCTTCGGGCCGAGGCCACGATCGGATCGCGACCGAAGATCGGGCCAGCCGCGACCGGCTCGGGGGCGGCGTCGACCGGACGCTCGCGCAGCCGCGACGCACCGTCGATGGGCTCCAGCTCGCCCGGATCGAGCTCGCGGGCGGCGGCCGCGGTCACCACCACGCCCGGCGCCGGCGGCGGCAGCCAGTCGGGGCGCTCGAGGGCCGGACCGAACAGCATGACCCGACCGTCCTTGCCGCGCCGGACCGCGACCTGGGCGACGTGGACCACGACCCGCGCGTCGACCGCGGCCAGCGCCGCCGCGGTCGCGAGGGCCGCCGGCACCGGCGCCGGACAGTCGTCGGGGGAAAACGCCAGGAGCGTGCGGCCGCCAGCCTGGCGCGCGACCACGCCGCCACGTCGACGCGCCTCGACCTCGAGGTTCAGGTTGCTCGGGGCGCGCTCGACCGCCACCAGGGCCACGCTCGAGCGGTTGCCGACCGCGACCGGCGCCGCCCGCGACACCAGCGCCGCGCCGTCGATCGCCCCCAGCGCGGCCGCGAGCGCGGCGGCATCTGCCGGACGAGCGGCAGGGGCCTTGGCCAGACAGCGCGCCAGGAGCTCGTCGAGGCCAACCGGCACTGGCCGCACCATCGCGGCGCGGGGCGCGCGGAAGCTCAGGTGGCCGAGCTCGATCGCGGCGCGATCACCGACGAAGGGCGGCCGGGTCGTGGCCAGCTCGAACCCGATCGCGCCGAAGGCGTAGCGATCGGTGGCGGCGGTGACCGGCTCGCCGCGGAGCTGCTCGGGCGCCATGTAGAGCGCGGTGCCGCCGGCGGTGATCGCCGGGTCCGGGCCGCGCACCGACACCGCCATGCCGAGATCGAGCAGGCGGATCCGTCCGTCCGGTTCCCGGACGACGTTGTCGGGCTTGAGGTCGCCGTGGACCCAGCCGGCGCGCTCGAGGGCGGCCAGGGCCGCGGCCAGCCCCGCGAGCCATCCGACCACGTCGTCGAGAAGCGCCGGCCCGGGCGCATGGGCCAGGTGGTCGCCCAGGGTGACGCCGCCGACCAGCTCCATGGCCAGGTACGGGCGACCATCGCCGGTGGTGCCGCGCTCGTACAGCGCCGCGACCGTCGGCGCGCCGACCGCGTCCTGGGCCGCGGCCTCGCGGGCGAACCCGGCGACCACCTCGGGACCACCGACGTGAGCGACCTTGATCGCCGCGACGACCCCGGCGCGTTCGCCGCGCCACACCGCGGCCTGACCGCCGGCGGCGATCGGCGCGAGCAGCCGCCAGCCCGGCACCTCGGGCGGCGGGGGCGGCGCGACCGGCGCGCGCTCATCCTCGATCGGCGGGCTGCCGTCGGCGGGACAGGCCGCGCCGGCCGCCAGCTTGCGGAAGCAGCGCGGGCACCTCACGGGGGCATGCTACCGCGGGTCGGCGTCCGTCACCGGCCGGCTCACGCAGCGTCGGCGCACGGCGCGAAGCACATCATCGCGTCCATCCCCGGCGGCCCGCCATCCCCGGTCCCGCCCTCGCCGGGCGCATCGTCGAGCCCAGCGTCGGGCGGGCTCGGACCGTCGGGCGGCGGCGCGGCATCGGCCCCGGCGTCGGGCGGGCCCGGACCGTCGGGTGGCGGCGCCGCGTCGACCCCGGCGTCGGGCGGCGGCGGCGCGTCGAAGCTCGGCTGGGCGTCGAGACCAGCGTCGGGAGTCGGCGTGCCATCGACCCCGGCGTCGGGCGAGGTCGGCGGCTCGACCGGCGCGCCGTCGGGGATCTCGAGGACGTTGTCGGGCTGCTCGAACACCTCGCCGGCGGCCGGGGATTGGCACGCGATCGCCCAGGCGATCGGGCCGGCGCCCGAGCCCAGCCCGTTCTCGAGAGCAGACGGCGACGCGATCGCGCCCACGCCGACGCCCGACACCTGCATGCGCGCGACGTTGTCGCGCCACTGGCGGAAGAACCGGTAGCGCAGGGGGTTGGTCGAGCTGGCGAGGTAGCGACCGATGCGGTAGCGCGAGGTGCCCGAGCCGAGGTGGGTGTCGATCGCGGCCATCGTGACGCCGGCGCCGGTGACCGCGGCCTGGACGCTGTCGAGCGTCGCCGTCGACGCGCGCTCCTCGCCGGTGAGCACCAGGCGATCGACGTCGACGCCACCCCACGCGGCCGGCAACCGGATCGCGCCCAGGCCGCGACCGACCCCGAACATCGAGACCTCGGTGCCGTCCTTGGTGAAGAAGCTGAGGAAGCGGTGGCCCAGCGGATCGCTCGGCAGGGTCACCCAGCTCGCGTTGCCCAGCGCCAGGGCGCCCCGCCACAGGAACGCGGCGTTAGCGATGGTCGCGCCGCTCGCGGTCTGCAGATCCAGCGCCGCCTCGCCGTGGAGCGCCACCGGCAGCGAGGCGTAGAAGGCGAACTTCCACCATAGCGCGCCGGTCTGGGTCGCGACCGCCGGCGGGACGTTGGGGTTGCCGACGTACTCGGCGCGCGGGATCGTGGTCAGCGGGGTCACCAGATCGGTGCGGAACTCGGTGGCCTCGCCGACGAACTCGGGCAGCCGCACCATCGGCCCCCACGACACGAAGCCGTGGTGGCGGAAGCTGCCCGGCGCGTCGCCGGTGACGCAGCTCTCGAGGGCGAAGACCGGCCACTCGTACCAGGTGGCCTCGCGGAAGGTCAGAGTGTCGACGCGGCGGACGCGAAACACCGCGGCGACGCTGCCCAGGTACCCGTCGTGCAGGCGGCCGGGGAAGACCACCGTCTCGCCCATGGCCAGCCGGGCCCGCGCGCCGCCGGTCCGCTCGACCTCGACGTCGGGACCGATCGCGGCGGCCAGGGTCCCCGACGAGCTGAGGAAGCGGACCGCGGTCACCCCGGCGGTCGGGGTCGCGCAGGTCACCGAGACCGTGGCGTCGTAGGCCAGGCCGAAGGACGTGGCGTTGGTGAACGTGCCTGGTCCGGTCGCCCCCCACGGCGGGGTGCCGGTGAGCCCGGTGCCGCCGAAGGAGCCGCCGTTGCCGTTGTAGTTGCCGGAGTTGTGATCCCAGCCGCCGCGATCGGCGGACCCGAGCTCGGGCTCATCGCACCCGGCGAGCGCCAGCGCGACCGCCGCGGCGGCGGCGATCCAGGCGAGGGGGCGACGGGGGGACATCGACGGTGTCAGGTGCATGGTCTGTACCGGTTCGATCCGGGCCCGGGGGCCCCGCCGCGAGGGGGGTGATGGCGCGCGCCTGCAGGCCGGAGCCATCACCCGATGGCGGGAGACAGCAGCGACGCGCCGGGGCGCGATCTGTATAGTACCGCGGGATGACCCTGCCGTTCACTCCTGGCGATGGGACCGTCTTGCTCGATCGCGCAGGTCGGGAGATGTCCTACCGCCGCATCCAGGTCGCGGTGATCGCCGGCGTCGATCAAGGCAAAGCCGTGGTCGCCGAGGGCGGCGAGATCTCGATCGGCACGAGCGCGGGCAACGACCTGCAGCTCACCGACCCGGCGGTGTCGCGCCACCACTGCGCGCTGGCGGTCGGTCCCAAGGGCTTCACGCTGTCCGACCTGGGCTCGACCAACGGCACCACCGTCGGCGGCATCGGCGTCGAGCGCGCCCTGGTGCGGCCGGGCGCGATCATCGAGCTCGGTCAGACCAAGCTGCGCTTCGACGTCGGCGACGATCGGGTCCGCGAGCCGCTCGCGGCCGAGGAGCGCTGGGGTCGAGCCCTGGGCCGCAGCCCGGCGATGCGCCGGATCTTCGCGATCCTGCCGCGCCTGGCGGCGGTCGACACCTCGCTCTTGCTCGAGGGTGAGACCGGCACCGGCAAGTCGCTCCTGGCCGAGGTCATCCACGACGCCAGCGCCCGCCGCGATCGCCCGTTCGTGGTCGTCGACTGCGGCGCGATCCCGCCGACGCTCATCGAGAGCGAGCTGTTCGGCCACGAGAAGGGCGCGTTCACCGGCGCCGCCGGCCTGCGCCGCGGCGTGTTCGAGGCCGCCGCTGGCGGCACGGTGTTCCTCGACGAGATCGGCGAGCTGCCGCTCGAGATGCAACCCAAGCTCCTGCGCGCTCTCGAGGACCGCGTCGTCCGCCGGGTCGGCGGCAACGACTCGATCCGCCTCGACGTCCGCATCATCGCCGCGACCAACCGCGACCTCCGCCACGAGGTCAACCGCGGGCGGTTCCGCACCGATCTGCTGTACCGCCTGAACACGGTGCGCCTGCGGGTGCCGCCGCTGCGCGAGCGCCGCGACGACATCGGCGTCCTGGCGGCGCACTTCTGGACCCAGTTCGCCAACGACCCCCACGCCGCGCCGCCGGCCGAGCTCCTGACCGACTGGCTGCGCCGCGACTGGCCGGGCAACGTGCGCGAGCTGCGCTCGGCGGTCGAGCGCGCGGTCCTCCTCGACGATCCGTCGATCTGGGCCGAGATCTCGACCACGATCGCGGTCGCCGAGCCGAGCGCGCCGGCGCCGCCGCCCGGCCCGACGGTCGAGGTCGACGACGGCGCGTCGTTCCGGGTCGCCAAGGAGCGCGCGGTGGCGTCGTGGGAGCGCGGCTACGTCCGCGAGCTGGTCCGGCGCCATGACGGCAACCTGTCGCGGGCCGCGCGCGCCGCGCGGATGGATCGCAATCACCTGCGCGAGCTCTTGCGCCGCCACGGCGTGACCGCGACCGACGATTGACCGGCCGCCGGCCCCGGGGCCGCGTGCTACGCTGCCGCCATGGTCGCGGTCGACCCGCCCGGCGCGTCGACGCTCGCTGGCTCGGCGGGCGGCGGCGGCGCGTTGCCGGCCGGCACCCGGATCGGCGAGTTCGTCCTCGATCGGCTCCTGGCCCACGGCGGCTTCGGCCAGGTCTACCAGGCGACCCGGTCGAGCGACGGCCGCAAGGTCGCGGTCAAGGTCCTGCACGGCGAGCTCGGGGGCACGCCCAACGCGGTCGCGCGCTTCCTGCGCGAGGCCGAGGTGATGGTCCGGGTCCGCCACCCCAACGTCGTCGAGCTGGTGTCGTGGGGCACGGTCGACGACGGCCGGCCGTACTTGGCGATGGAGTTCCTGACCGGCACCGATCTATCGCGGGTGCTGGCCGAGCACGGCCGCCTGCCCCTGCCCCGGGTGCTGGCGATCCTCGAGCCGACCTGCGCCGCGCTGGCGGCGGCCCACGCCCAGGCCATCGTCCATCGCGATCTCAAGGCGTCGAACCTGTTCCTGGCCCGGGCCGCCGACGGCAGCGAGCGCGTCGTGCTGATCGACTTCGGCATCGCCAAGCTGGCCGCCCCCGACGCTGCCGACCTGACCACGTCGCGCCAGCTCGTCGGCACGCCGGTGACGATGGCGCCCGAGCAGATCGCGGGCGGCGCGGTCACCGCCCGCACCGACGTCTACGGCCTCGGCGTGATGGCCTTTCACCTGCTGGCCGGCCGGCTGCCGTTCGAGGACGAGTCGCCGACCATCGTGCAGTACCTCCACGCCCACGCCCGCCGCCCCAAGCTGTCGGCGGTCGCGCCGGTGCCGGCCGCCCTCGACGAGGTCATCGCCCGGGCCATGGCGATCGAGCCGGCCCACCGCTACGCCACGCCGCGCGAGTTCCTCGACGCGCTCCGCGCCGCGGCCGCCGACGACGACGGCGCCCTGGCCCTGACGCCGCGGCCCGGCCTGGCGATCCTGGTCGAGACCCGGGTCGACGACGAGGCCCTGCTCGATCCCGACGACGCGCTGATCGCCGACCTCGAGGGCCTCTTGCCGATCGCCGAGTCGGTCCTGGCGGCGGCCGGCTTCCCGGCGGTGGTCCACGGCGGCAACTCGCTCCTGACCGCCCGGGCCCTCGACGGCGACGACCCGACCGCCCGCGGCCAGGCGATCGCGACCGCGCGCGCGGTGGCCGACGCTCTCGCCGTCCGCGCCGCCGCCGATCCGCGGGTCGGGTTCGTCGTCGCGGTGCACTGCGCGACCGCGCTATGCGCCGGCGCCGCGGTCCGGGCCGGCGAGCTGATCGACGTCGCCTACTGGTCGCCCGATCCGTCGGTCCGCGGCGTGGTCGCGACCCGGGCCGCCCTCGACGGGCTGCCGGTGATGGGCGCCGCGGTCAGCGACTCGCGCGTCATGCTCGTGGGCTGACCCGATCGTCGGGGCCGAGGTCGAGGGCGCCGCCCTCGGGCGGCCGCGCGATCGCGTAGAGCTCCCCGCGCCGCGCTCGCTCGATCGCGCGGTTGGCCTCGGTGCGATGGCGCCGCAAGAGCCGGATCGCGACCCAGCCGTCGGCGCCACACCCGACCAGCTCGTGCTTGCCCTTGCCGGCGCGAGGATCGTCGACGATCCGGTAGCCGTCGAGCGGCGGCGGCGCGGCGGCGGCGCGGGCCAGGGCCAGGAACGACCACTTGGCGTCGCCGTCGCGCAGGCCGGTCACGGTGGCCAGGGTGTGGGCGCGCGGCGGCAACGTCAGCGGTCGATGGTCGTGGCACCAGTCGCGCTCGTCGGCCAGGGCCGGACACGGCGCCGCGCGGCGGGTGCACGGCGCCAGGACCGCCACCGCGCCGTCGGCGATCGCGCGATCGCGCAGCGCGTGGAGGGCCCGGCTGGTCGCGCGCAGCGCCGGCTCGATCGCGATCGCCACCCCGG
>Ga0075163_10008040_pt1 | contig 13927 bp, 14 predicted proteins | sample JI1023141ADNA_FD_71478 | JGI IMG/M metagenome (GOLD analysis project Ga0075163, IMG submission 71478) | Wastewater effluent complex algal communities from Wisconsin, to seasonally profile nutrient transformation and Carbon sequestration -... | ecosystem: Engineered > WWTP > Effluent > Algae...
GCCTCTACATCGACGATCTCGCCGACGTGATCCGCGAGGGCATCGCTCCCGAGTTCGAGCTGTCTCGCTACGCGGAGCGGCTCGCCGCCAGCGCGCCCACGTTCGATCCCTTGCGCGACGCGCTCGAGGGCGAGCGAAACCTGATCGACGAGCTGCTCGACGAGCTGTCCGCCGAGCTCTACGCGCGCCATCGCCCCGACGTGATCGGGCTGACCGCGCCGTTCCCCGGCAACGCGTACAGCGCGTTCCGGATCGCGCGCGCGATCAAGGCGATCGCCCCCACGACGAAGGCGATCCTCGGCGGCGGCTACGTCAACACCGAGCTGCGCGAGCTGTCGGATCCGCGGGTGTTCGACTACGTCGACTTCGTGACGCTCGACGCCGGCGAGGCGCCGATGCTCGCGCTCCTCGAGCACCTGCGCGATCCGAAGAAGTCACTGCATCGCACGTTCGTGCGCACCGGCAAGCGCGTCGAGCTCGTCGTCGATCCCAGGCGCAAGGACGTCACGATCACCGAGACCGGCACGCCGACCTACGCGGGCCTGCCGCTCGATCGCTACCTGTCGCTGTTCGAGATGCTCAACCCGATGCACCGGCTGTGGTCCGACGGGCGGTGGAACAAGCTCACCGTCGCGCACGGCTGCTACTGGAAGCAGTGCTCGTTCTGCGACGTCACGCTCGACTACATCGCGCGCTACGACCGTGCGCCCGCGGACCTGCTGGTCGATCGGATCGAGGCGCTGGTCGCGGAGACCGGGCAGACCGGATTTCACTTCGTCGACGAGGCCGCGCCTCCCGCCGCCCTGCAGGCGCTCGCCGAGCGACTGGTCGCGCGCGGCGTCACCATCACGTGGTGGGGCAACGTGCGGTTCGAGAAGTCATTCACGCCGCAGCTCGCGCAGCTGCTCGCGCGGTCCGGCTGCGTGGCGATCAGCGGTGGGCTCGAGGTCGCCTCGGATCGGCTGCTGACGCTGATGAACAAGGGCGTCACCGTCGAGCAGGTCGCGCGGGTGACGCGCGCGTTCGTCGACGCCGGCGTGATGGTGCACGCGTACCTGATGTACGGCTTCCCGACGCAGACCGCGCAGGACACCATCGATGCGCTCGAGCGCGTCCGCCAGCTGTTCGCCGAGGGCTGCCTGCAGTCCGCGTTCTGGCACCGCTTCACGGCCACCGTGCACAGCCCGATCGGTAGGTCACCGGCGACGTTCGGCATCAAGCTCGAGAAGCTGCCGAAGATCCGGTTCGCGACCAACGATGTCGCCTTCGTCGATCCCACCGGCGTCGATCACGATCGCTTCGCCGAGGGCCTCCGCAAGGCGGTCTACAACTACATGCACGGGCTCGGGCTCGACGACGATCCGCGGTCGTTCTTCGACGGCGCCAAGCTGCCGCGCGTCACCGTGCCGCCCGACCTGATCGCCAACGCGTTGTCCTGATGCTGATCGCGCTCAACAAGCCGCACCTGGTGCACACCAAGTTCACCGACGAGCAGGGCCGGCCCACGCTCGCGCAGTTTGGCCTCCCGAAGGACGTCTATGTCGCCGGTCGCCTCGATCACGACAGCGAGGGCCTGCTGCTGCTCACCGACGACGGGCGGCTCAACCAGCAGATCACCGACCCGCGGTGGAAGGCCCCGAAGACCTACTGCGTGCAGGTCGAGGGCACGTCGTCGGAGGACGCGCTCGCGAAGCTGCGACGCGGGGTCGAGCTCAAGGACGGCATGACGCTGCCCGCCGAGGCGCGCGCGATCGATCCGCCCGCGTGGCTGTGGCCGCGCGACCCGCCGGTGCGGTTTCGCAAGACCGTCCCCGATTGCTGGCTCGAGCTGATCATCCGCGAGGGTCGCAACCGCCAGGTCCGCCGGATGACCGCCCACGTCGGGTTGCCGACGCTGCGGTTGATCCGCTGGGCGATCGGCCCGTACACGCTCGAGGGCCTGGTGCCTGGTACGTGGCGCGAGGTCGCGCCGGTTCGCTGAACCTGTTCACGACGGCGGGGTGCCGTCGCTCCCGGCGATGCCTGCCGAACCGCTCGGGGTCCCGCTGCCTCCGGGCGCGCCGGCGCCGCCCACGCCACCCACGCCACCACCGGTGGCATCTCCGCCATCTCCGCCGTTGCCGCCGTTCCCACCGATCAAACCCGATCCACCCGGGCCGCCGGTCCCACCGTTGCCGCCGAACTCTCCGGCGATCGCGCCATCTCCACCACGACCGCCATGTCCGCCGTCGCCACCGAAGCCCATCGTGCTGCCCAGGCCACCGGAACCGCCGGCGCCGCCTGCGCCACCGGCCTGACCACTCGTGCCGGCCTGACCGTTGCCTCCGTTGCCGCCGGCGCCACCGAAGCCCGCGACCTCGCCCGCCCCACCGTTACCACCATCACCACCTGGACCACCCGCGGCGCTCGGCGAAGCGCCATCGCCACCCGCGCCGCCGGGGCCACCGTCTCCACCAGATCCTCGCGTACCGCCCGAGCCGGGGAAGCCGCCGGAGCCGCCATCGCCACCAGCTCCGCCCGGTTGCCCCGGCAGGGCGAACCCGCCGGCACCACCGACGCCACCATCACCACCGGCTCCGCCGGCTCCGATCACGTCTCCGATTCCCGGCGCACCACCGGCGCCACCGGCGCCGCCGTTCCCGCCTGTCTGACCCACGCTTCCCGCGCTTCCCGCGCCGCCGAAGCCGCCTGCTCCGCCGTCGCCACCGACGCGACCGTCGCCACCGGCTCCACCGACGCCACCGGCGCCTCCGTCCTGGCCACCGACGGCGCCGGACACACCGGCGCCACCAAAACCACCGTCGCCTCCGCGTCCCTGCAAGCCGGCGCTGCCGACCGTGCCTCCGGTGCCGGGAGCTCCGCCGACACCGCCGTCGCCACCGTTGCCGCCCGCGGCTCCTGCCGCACCAGCGCCACCGGTGCCGCCATCACCACCTTGGCCGCCGTCGCCACCGAGATCGCCGACGCCGGCCGTGCCGCCCGTCCCGGCGTTGCCGCCGCGACCGCCGGCGTTGCCAGCGCTGCCATTGCCACCGTCGGGCGAGACGAAGATTCCATCCACGCCATGGAAGCCCGCGGCGCCCGCACCGCCGGCGCCGCCGTTGGTCCGGATCGTGGCGGTGTTCTCGACCGTGTCACTCGTCAGCGTGACGACGCCACCGTCGCCGCCGTCACCACCGGTTGGAGAGGCGAAGCTGCCATCGCCGCCATCGCCGCCGCTACAGCCGATGGTTCCTGTGACCGAGATCGATCGCGCCTCGAAGTCGACGACGCCACCGCTGCCGCCGGGGAACCCCGCGCCGCCGACACCGCCGTCGCAGTGGAACGCGCCGGTCACGGAGATCGAGGTCGCGTCGAGCTCGAACACGCCACCGCTTCCGCCGTGGCTGTCATCGCCCGCGCCACCGTTGGCGTGGAAGCTGCCGGAGACGACGATCGTCTCGCCGGCCAGCCGCGTCGTGCCGCCGGTCACGCCGGCGGTTCCGTCGAACTGGATCACGCCGAACACGTGCAACGGCTGCCCCGTCGCATCGAGACTGAAGGGTTCGCTGCCGCTGACACTGAGGGTCACGTCTTCGGCGACCTCCAGGCCATCCGGCAACTTCCATTGTCCGTCCGAGAACGTCCCGAACGGGACTGGTGAACCGTCCAGAGTTCCGGCGGTCGTGTCGAAGGTGTGAGCTCCGGCCAGCCGCGGTAGCGGTGGCGTGTCGGCAGGCGGTTGTGGCGTGGGCTCGACGGGGTCCGGCGGTTCTGGCGAGACGTTGTCGCCACAACCGACGAGGCCGAGCACGAGCCACGTCGCCACCTTGAGTTGATCCCGCATCTTCTTGTTCTCGAAAGAATTTGTTCGCGCCACGGGAGGTCCATCGGCCGAAACGCGGACGTTTCAAGGGCACCAGCACGCGCGAGCGACGATCCGCGAGGCCGCGATCGTCAAGGGACGCAGCTTGTCGCGCGGGTCGCGATCGAGCCCTACGCGATCGAGGGGCTCGCACGGCGCGTCGACCTGCTACGCGGTCGATGATCAGCGAGCGAGGAGCTTCTCGACGATCGCGAGATCGCCATCGTTGACGCTGCCCGAGCGGATGCAGCGCACGCGCTGCTGCGCGTCGACGAACACGTGGATCGGCAGCCGCGGATCGCTGACGCCGAGCTGATGGAGCCAGGTGTCCTGCGTCTTGCTGTCGGCGAGCCGCGTGGTCGCCGGCATCTCGGGGTGCGCCTGCTTGTGCGTCGTGATGTCGTCGGCCGATTCGTCGACGGAGACGAACGTGACGTCGACGCCGAGCTTGGTCTTCCACTTCGCGATCCGCGGCATCTCGTCGACGCACGGCTTGCACCAGGTGGCCCAGATGTTGACCCACCGCCAGCCGCTCGCCGTCTTCGGCGCGGGGTCGGTCATCGCCGGCCACGACATCGGCTTCGCCGACTCGGGCGGCGTGTAGACATCGCAGAACGCCTCGACGGTCGCGCCCTGGCGCTTCGTCGTCTTCGCGCCGTTGACGCGCGACGGCGGCTCGCCACCCGGCTTCTCCTCACAGCCGACGGCAGCGAGGAGCACGAGCACCAGCGCGAGTCGATCGATCACAGCTGACAGTCGATCCATGCGACGAACGCACTCCGGTTGAGCTCTTTGGTCGTCTTGCTTCCACACTCGCCGCCGGCGCTGCGCCGCCACTGGCAGAACTCGTCCTCGAGCTGCGCGAACTCCTCGCCGAGCCACAGCATGCCGACCTCTTTCTCGAGATCGGGATCCTTGAACTGCTCCTTGAGGTGGTTCATCACCGCCTCGGCGCGCGACTTCGAGAGATCGCGGTTGTGCGTCACCGAGCCCTCGGGCGAGGCGCGCGCGACGACGAAGAAGTAGCTCGCGCCCTTCTGGTCGGCGAAGACTTTGTCGACCAGCGCGAGGTCCTCCTTGTCGAGCTCCGCCTTGTCCTTGTCGAACTGGATGATGCCGCCGCGATCCTTCATCGGCCGGAACAGCGCGTTGAAGTCGGTGCCCGCCATCGTCGCGACGTTCTTCGCCTGCACCGGCTGGCAGCCGCGCGCCGCCTCGCCACCGACGAGCCCGCACGACATCAGTACGCGCCGCAGGATCTTCTTGAGCTCGGGGCTGCAGTACTCGACGTCCGAGGACGCGGCGACCGCGGGTTGATTCTCCGTGGTTGCGGCAGCCGTCGATTCGACGAGCCGCGTCTCGGCGGAGCCGATCCACTTCGCGGTCGCGCCCGCCGGGATGGCGAGCAGGATCACCGCGGCGACGATGCGAGCGATCATCATGGCGTTTCTCCGGGTGCGGGTTCGGCCGGCTTGGGCTCGGCAGGCTTCGGCTCGGCGGGCTTGTCGTCGTCGGCCGGACGGCGATCCGGAATCTTCACCGGCTCGTCGGGCTTGCTGTCGACGGGCTTGTTGTCGGCCGGCTTCTTGACCGGCTTGTCCTCGGGCTTCTTGTCGGCAGGCTTCTTGTCGGCCGGCTTGTCCTCCGGCTTCTTGTCCGCCGGCTTGTCCTCGGGCTTCGCGTCGTGCGCAGGCTCCGCGGGCTTCGGTGCCGGCGCCTCGGCGCGGACCGGCGCGAGCGTGCCGGCGGCGTGGCGCTCGAGCATCTTCTGCAGTGTGTACTCGAGGCCGAGGTCGACGTCCTCGTCGCACAGCTTGACGCCGTCGACGAAGATCTGCGGCGTCAGCACGCGGATGTTGTTCGCGACCGACCACCGCAACGACTTGTTGAGCCGGCTCTTCGCATCCGCCGAGCCGATGCAGCCGGCGAGCTCGGGGAACCGCTCCTTCGACATCCGCGCCGCGGCCTCGGGATCCGCCTTCGTCGCATCGCGGATCTTCTCCTGGTTCGCGAACGCCCACTCGATCACCGCCGGTGCGCTGTTCGGATCCTTCGCCGCCGCGCACAGCACCGCTTCGCTGACCACGCACGCCCCCGGGTGGGTGGCCTCGGTGACCATCCAGTTGCAGGTGTTGTCGAGCGGGAACAGCACCGCCTGGCGATCGAGCTCACCGGCGAACCCCGACGCGGTCAGCCGCTGCTCGAACGCGCGACACGCGGGACACAGCGGATCGAGCACCTCGATCACCTTCGCGGGATTCCCGGCCGGCTTCGACGACCCGATGCGCACCATCACGCCGTACGGATCCTCGGGCTTCGCGAGCGCGTCGCAGGTGCCGATGAACTTGCCGTGATCGGGCGCGAGCGCGAGGTAGAGCAGCACCGGGATCACGACGAACGCGAGGCCGGTGCCGAACGCGGCGGCGAGGAAGCCATTGCTGGCCGGCTCCGAGGCGAGGCCCGGGACCAAGCCGTGCGGCGACACCTTGGTGGACCTCGGCTCGTCGACCGGCTCGCGAGGCAGCGCATGCGAGCCACCGGTGAACGCGGGCTCGTCGGGGAGCTCCGGTTTGGGCGCCTTCTTGACGCGCGGATTCGGGCCGCGCGCCGGCGCGATCGCCGTGCGCTTGGTCGCCTTGCGCCACACCGCGAGCGCACCGACGAAGCACATGGTGCTCGCGAGGTAGATGCCGACGCACAGCTTGCAGGTGGTGCCGAGCTTGGTCAGCGAGATGATCAACATGACGATCGACGTCACCATCGGCAGCCCGCACGCGGCCGCGAGGAACGCCGACGCCTTGCGATCGAACTGGCGGCGCGTCAGCGAGAGGTCGATCGCGTAGAGCAGCACGAACGCGAACACCGCCATCGCTGGCAGCGAGATCGGGATGCCGCCCCACACCGACGTGCGGAACACCGACGAGTACGGGCTCATCATCGCGACCTGACAGCCGCTCTCGCCGGCCTCCTTGCCGAGCCCCGGGATGAACGAGCAGTGGATGCTGTGCACCTGCCGATCGAGGTGCTGCACGAAGTCGTAGGTCGACAGGCCCGCTAACACGAGCCCGAGAGCCGCGCCGACGAGGACGACGATCAGCCAGGGTTGCGGTTTCATCGAGGGCCATCGTTGCATGACCAGCGGCAACGCGCGAAGTCCGGGATCGATTGCAGCGCCGACGAGCGCTTTCGCACGCGGGCATTTCGCCCCACACCGAAGGGCGCTTACCGAGTTTCGGGCACGAGTGAGCTCGCGATCGCGCGCACGCATCCGATGTCACCGGATGCGTGCGAACGATCCTCGCTCGGATCAACGTGCATCGATCCATCACCGGCCGAGCAGCCAGTCGCTCGCGCCCCAGGTGAGGCGATTGAGTGCTCCCAGGCCGCCGCTACCGACCGACTGGATCACGTTGTCTCCCGCCCCGCGGGCCTTCTGGTAGTCGGTGACGGCGCCGTCGGCCGCGTCGGCGACCTTGAGGACGGGCACGATCTTCTTCGCGAGCTTCCCACCGACCTGCAGCGCGCTCGGCGCGGGCGGTGCGGCGGGCGGCTGCTGGCCACCGTGGACGTTGTCGAGATCGGACAGAGAGACACTCGAGAATGCATCGGACATGTTCAGTTCCTCCTGCACGACTCCGAGTGCAGCGGCGATGCCAGCGCTAACCCGGCGAACCAAGACTCCGCGATCGCCAAGCACCGCTCCCTCGAGACGACGAAGTGCTGTCTGTCGACGACGAACGTGTGCGATCCGCTGCGTGACGGTCGGGTTCGCGACAGCGAATTGCTTGTTGACGCCACGTCAACTAACGACGATGCGCGTGCGATGTGCGGCGGCCCCGACGGTCGCGATCGCCCCGGCGTTGAAGTCGAGCGCGTCGGCTGCCACGCCATCGGAGAACACCACGCCGCCGACCGGCATCCGCGACTCCAGGGTCAGCGTCTCGCCCGGCTTGACCACGCCCGCGATCACCGACGCCTGCGAGTGTCGCGACACGAACGGCTCGCGCACGACGTAGACGAGGCGAGGATCTTCCCACGCCAGCTGCATCGGCTTGCCCGTGGTGCCCCCGGTGAACGCCGCGATGCCGGCGGCCATGTTGAACATCGACGACAACCAGCCCGTCGAGCCGGCGCCCGTCGAGATCAGCATGCCCGACGACGACTGCACCTCGCGCTTGTCGCCGACCCGCACCTCGTACTGCGCCGAGACGTGCGAGCGCGCGCCGATGAACAGGTCGTTGAAGCCGAGCAGGCGCTGGCCGTCGGCGAGCCGCGCCTCGGCGAGCGTGATCTCGCGCAGCCTTGCGCTGCCATCGATGACCCGGGTCACCGCCGCCGCCACCTGGTGCGGGCGAAACGGCAGCAGCACGCCGTCGTAGCGTTCCGGATCGGGGTTGACGGGCACGATCGGCTGCGACCCGACGTACTTCGCGACGTTCGCGACCAGGCCGTCCTGCCCGGCGGTGACCACCAGATCGCTCGGGGCGAACAGATAGGTCGGCACGATCTCGCGATCGATCTGGTGGACCTTGAGCCCGACGTCGAGCGCGCGATGCAGCACCTCGAGCGAGCGCGCGTAGACCTCGTCCTCGCGCTGGTAGTCGTCGAAGTCGCCGCCGGCGTGCTCGATGTAGAACTTCGCCTGACCGCGCGAGTTGAAGCGCGCGATCAGCTGCTGCAGCCGCGTCTTGCGGGTGACCAGGACCAGCTTCTCGTACATACCAACCTCACTTCGTCATCAGGGTCTTGAGGAGATCGGGGCTCATGTTGAGCTCGCCGATCTTGGTCGCGTTCTCCGCCAGCTCGCGGAACGCCAGCGCGATCATCAGCTTCGGATCCGCGGCGCTGCCCGACGCGGCGAGCAGCGTCTTCCAGTCCATGTTCTTGATCGGCTCCAGCGTCGCGGCGATCGCGTAGGCGCGCGCGTCCGCGTCCTGCTTGTCGTTCTCCGCCTTCTTGGTGACCAGCTGCGACCGCTGATCCTCGACGGCGATGTCCGCAGCCATCTTGCGCTCGCGGATCTCGCGCTTCTTGAGCTCGACCGCCAGCTCGGTCGACAGCTCGCTCTCCTTGATGATCCGCTCCTGCTCCACCGCGGCGTTGCGGCGCGCGTAGATCGATTCGTCGGCCTCGCGCTGCAGCCGCTCGCGCGCCTCGGCCTCGAGCGCTCGCGCCATCTCGGGCGTCGGGCGGATCGACAGGATGGTGACGCCGAGCGGCTCGATGCCGAGCATCTTGATCAGCTCGTGGGCACGCAGGCCCGCGATGATCTCGGCGACCAGCGCATCGCTGGCCGTCAGCGCCTCGCGCAGCGACAGCTTGCCGAGCACGGTCTGCGCGATCACCTGCGCCGTGTGCACCAGGCGGCTGTCGAGCTTCTCGGGATCGTCGCTCCGGTATTTACCGGTGCTCTCGACGCTGAAGTCGAGCAGCTTCGCGAGCTTCACCGGCTCGATCACGCGATACGTGATCTGGCCCTGCACCGTGATCTCCTGGAAGTCGCGCGTGGTGGTGACGAACGCGAACGGGATGTCGGCGCTCGCCGCCGGGACCAGCACCACCGTCGAGGTCGGCTTGTAGTAGAGGAACGACAGCCCGGTGCCCTCGCGCTTGAGGATGCCGGCCTTGTAGTGGAGGACGTACGTGGTGGGGGGAGCCTTGAGATATCCGAAGCCGAACATGCCGCCTCCTCTTAGTGTGAAAGTGACACCATTATAGTGTCGCCTGAACACTAAGCAACAGCAGTGTTCGTGCCAGCGCGCGGGTCGCGATTGCATCGAGTTGCCCGCGCCGTGCATCGGGGCGCGTGCCGATGTGGCACCTGACGAACCCGGGAATCCAATCGGCGCGCGGCCGGTTTCGTGCTCTAACCCTGCCCATGCGCACCACGCTCTTCGTTTCCCTGGCCCTGTTGTCCTCGGTCTCGGCGGCCCTCGCCGAGGCGCCCGCCGCCCCCAAGCAGATGGAGCCGGTCCCCACCGCCGAGATCGGCAAGCTCGCCCCCGACTTCACGCTGCCGGACCTCGATGGCAAGCAGGTCAAGCTGTCGGCGTTCAAGGGCAAGACCGTGGTGCTCGAGTGGTTCAACCCGGGCTGCCCGTTCGTCAAGAAGTCGCACTCGGTCGGCTCGCTCGTCGAGACCGCGAAGAAGGCGGTCACGGCCGGCAAGGGCAACGTCGTCTGGCTCGCGATCAACTCGGGCGGCGCCGGCAAGCAGGGCGCGGCACTCGAGGACAATAAAGTGGCGGTGAAGACCTGGTCGCTCGCGCACCCGGTGCTCCGCGACGAGGCCGGCACGGTCGGCAAGGCGTACGGCGCCACCAACACGCCGCACATGTTCGTGATCGATCCGGCCGGCAAGCTGGCCTACATGGGCGCGATCGACAACTCGCCCGACGCCGAGCGCAAGTCGGCTCCCGACGGCAAGCTGATCAACTACGTCGAGTCGGCGATCGCGGATGTCGCCGCGAAGCGTCCCGTCAAGATCGCCACGAGCAAGGCGTACGGCTGCTCCGTCAAGTATGCGAACTGAGCTGCTCGCCCTCCTCGCGTTCGCCGGCTGCAAGTGCGGCAGCGAATCCACGAACGGGATCCAGGCCAGCTCGCCGGCGACCGGCGACAAGGCCGCGGCACCGTCGGGGCCACCGCTCGCGAGCAAGGCGTACTTCCGCGTCGATGCCGCCCCGGACCAGCCGGCGTGTCAGGTCGACGCGCCCTGCGAGGCGCAGCTGATCCTGACCGCGCTCGGGGACTACCACGTCAACAACGACTACCCGTTCAAGCTCGTGGCCGAGGCCACACCGAACGTGAAGGTCGACGGCACGGGCACGTTCTCGCCGAAGGGCAAGCAGGGCACGATGGCGCTGCCGTTCCGCACCTCCTCGGCGGGCACCGCGAAGATCGCGGGCACGTTCAAGCTGTCGGTGTGCAACGACGAGAACTGCCAGATCGAGTCGCCGAAGATCGCGTTCGAGATCCCGGTTCGCGCGGCCGCGCGCTAGCCCCACTCGAGGATGCGGAGCTCGCCGCCGAGCGCGCGGTCTGCGTTAGCCCCATTCGAAGATGCGGAGCTCGCCCAAGGACCGCCACGCGTGCAGCCCGACATGGCCCTCACGCAGCATGCAGCGCCGCGTCCCGCGACACGAGGTCGGGCAGCGCTCGCCCTCGTCCTGCGCCCAGCCGGTCGGTCGCTTGCCGTCCAGCGGAGCTCGCCAGCGCGACGTCGCCAGCACGTTCGCGAGCTTCACCACCGGGCCCGTCACGCGCAGCCTCCGATCGGCACGTCGACGTCCGGCGCGCCCGGCACGCGGTAGTCCTCGTCGAGCGGATCGATGAACAGCGTGTGCTCGTGGCTGTCGACGGTCGTCGTCGTGATCGTCACGCGCTCGCCGCGCTTGAGCGAGGCGAAGTGCTCCGGCGCGATCGTGAACCGGTGCTGGACGCCACCATGACCGTGCCAGAACTCGAGCGTGATCGCGGCGCCCGCCATCACGTACGCCACGGAGATGACACCCGTCAGCGGGCCGTAGGTGCCATCGAGGTAAAGGGCCTGCGCATAGGTGTCGTGCATCGTCACGACCTCCTGCGCGCAAGCGTCGACCCCACCATTGGCGTCGACGGGAAGGGACGCAGCATCGGGGGGCTCGGTGTCCCCTTCGTCGCTGGACGGTGGAGGTTTCGAAACGGCATCACACGCGGTGATCCCGACCAGCACACCGCCCATCATCCACAGCAGGTCGCGGCGCCGCATCAGTACGAGAAGTCCGTCCACTCGCGGTGGATGCGCTGGTAGACCGTGGTCGGGTGGATCGCAGGCTGGTACGGGACGATCAAGCCCGCCGCCTTGAAGTCCGCGCGGATCACGCGGTTGTCGTTGTTGAAGTTGACGACCGCGCCCTGCGCGTCGACGAAGTTCGCCTGCGTGAACGGGTGCCACGTGAAGGTCTCGTCGTTCCCCCACAGCTCGCCGTACGCGAGGATGTTTCCGTACCAGGTCTCGAACGGACGCCCGGCGTCGCGATGGCACGAGTCGCACGACGCCTCGCTGACCTCGACGGCCGCGGCGTTGTAGCCGGCGGGGACGATCGAGCCGGTGCCCTGCGCGGCCGCGGCCCACGCCGAGAGTGAGCCCTGCTGCTTCCAGTAGGTGCCGCGCGCCGAGCGGAACGGCGTGGTGCGCAGCAGCTCGTGGATCAGCTCGGCATCGCTACCGGTCAGCTCCGGTAGCTTCTCGATGCCCGCATCGCGCGCGGGGAACGCGCCGGGGAAGTGCGTCGCGGCGATCCGGAACGTGGAGAGCGAGCCACCGCGCAGCTGCGCGATCACCGCATCGAGCGCCGCGGAGCTCGCCCACGCAGGCCTGTCCGTGCGGCGGGTCTCGATCGCGACGGCCAGATCTTCGGCGGTCGGGAACGGGCGCAGCGCATCGACGTCCCAGCCGGTCAGCGTGCGCGTGCGCAGCCGGATCTCGAACGGGTGGAGCTCGCCATCCTCCTCGAGGAACATCAGCTCGCCGAACACCGTGCCCGCGGGGAACATCCACTCGACGCGATGCGTGTACGCGTTCGGATCGCGCTGCCAGTGGACGACCGGTTGATAGTTGTCACCGGCATCGGGCAGCCGCCAGAAGTCGACGACCTTGACGTTCGTGACCTGGCCGATCGGGTGCCCGAACGGGAAGTGGAAGATGCCGAGCTCCGAGAAGATCTGCGCGTGCCCGCCGGGGACGGCGAGGTTGATCAGGCCCGGATCGATCGTGTTCGGCCGGAAGCCGATCGGCGTCACCACGTTGTCGCCGAACGAGTCCTGGTAGCCCGGCGTCAGCGACGTCTTGTCGTACCAGAGCGTGCGCGGCGACTCGACGAGGCTGCGCACCGCACCGGGCGCGAGGCACGGCAGCCGCGCCGCGAACGTCGCGAGGCGCGCACTCGGCATCAGATCGATCGGGCGACCGGTCAGCGCGACCGTCACCGGGTCGGCGCACGGATCACCCTCCGGCGGGTCGACGATCGCTGCATCGGCATCCGGTTCGTCATCACCGGAAGTCGACGGTGCCTGCGAGCTGCAGGCGTACAACGCGAACAGGATGGCTCCACTCGCGGTCCTCACGCGAGGCACCTTGCACGACTTGCAGGGCCGGCCGCGCGGGTGGATGGACAACAGTCACTAACACTGTTGAGAGCAAGTCAACGCGGTGTTCACTTGGAGCGCACCCGGCTGCACGACGGAGAACCCTCGCTGGGGCCCCCTCCTGACAGATCTATTGAGGCGCTCTCAATATTGAGGTTGTGTCGGGAGCGCGGTTCAGGATACCCATCTCGGGTGTCGCGAGCAGTCACCAAACGCACGGTCAAGAAGGCCCCCGCCCCCAAGCGCCGTCGCGTGATCCGCCGCCTCGAGAACGACGAGCGCCGCGCCCAGCTGCTCTCGCTCGGCCGAGCCGCGTTCGCCGCGCACCCGTACGACACGGTCTCGATCGACGACCTCGCGAAGAAGGCGAAGCTGTCGAAGGGGCTGTTCTATTACTACTTCCCCACCAAGCGGGACCTCTACATCGCCGGGCTTCAGGTGACCTCGCAGGAGCTGATCAACAAGCTGATGGCCAACGTCGCGAAGGAGACCGCGCCCCGCGAGCGAGCGATGGCCGGCGTCTCGGCGTACCTCGATCACGTCGAGAGCCAGGGCGCCGCGTTCGTCGCGCTCATGCGCGGCGGCATCGGCAGCGATCCGGAAGTCGCCGGCGTGCTCGAGAAGGTCCGCACCGGCATCCTCGACGAGTTCCTCCAGGGCAACCCGATCAGCGCGTTCCTCCGCGCCCGCCCGCTGTCGCGCATCGCGATCCGCTCGTGGATCGGCATGGTCGAGGCCGCGAGCATCGAGTGGCTCGCCCACAAGGAGACGTCCAAGGAGGACGTCAAGGCGATGCTCGTCGATCAGCTGTTCGATCTGCTCACGCGCGTGCTCGGCAAGGCCGACGTCAACCGCTGGCAGCAGAGCTGATACGCTGGGGTAGATGAAGGCCGCCGTGGTTGCGCTGGCGCTGTGCGCGTGCCCTCCCCGTCCGTCCGAGGTGGTCGAGCCCAC
>Ga0075163_10008041_pt1 | contig 13927 bp, 10 predicted proteins | sample JI1023141ADNA_FD_71478 | JGI IMG/M metagenome (GOLD analysis project Ga0075163, IMG submission 71478) | Wastewater effluent complex algal communities from Wisconsin, to seasonally profile nutrient transformation and Carbon sequestration -... | ecosystem: Engineered > WWTP > Effluent > Algae...
GGGAATGCCGATCCGTTGCACGACAGCGGTTACGATATCCGGATGCTGATCCCACGCGATGACGCAATGACACTGACAAGGCCGAACGGCGAAACCGTCGAATCGATGGACGCGGCCGCGTTCGATGCCAGGGCCTGCGCCGACTGGCTGCAACGTCATGCGATCGAACGCGTTGACATCGGAGACGATGTCGATGCAACCGTCGCGACGATGCTCGAGACGCAGGCGAACCGGCTGGGCATCGCGATCCGCTTTCGCGATCGCTCCGCCGCCGACTTCGTTACGCGGATGTTCGCTTCCACCCAACCCAGCTTCAACGGCCGGGCACGATGAGTCGCCGCTATTCGCGCGCGCTGATCACCGGCATTGGCGGACAGGACGGCGCCTTCCTTGCGGCAAGGCTGCTTGCCGAGGGCATCCACGTCACCGGCACGCACCGACCGTCGAGTCCGCAGGGAAACTGGCGGCTCGATGAACTCGGCATTTCGGCGCATCCGCATCTGCAATTGTGCGGACTCGATGTGCTCGATGTCGCCGCCTGTCGATCGCTGATCGCGGCGATGGCGCCCGGGGCGATCTTCCATCTTGCCGGCCAATCGCGCGTGGCCGATTCGTTTCGCGATCCACTTGGCAGCGTGCAGGCCAATGGCATCGGCACGCTGAACCTGCTCGAGGCGATGCGCCGCGATGCGCCCGATGCGCATTTCGTGCTCGCGTCCAGCGCCGAGATATTCGGATCACCGCCGCACGCCCCGCAGAACGAACAGACCCCGTTGCGGCCCGATTCGCCCTACGGCTTGTCCAAGCTGGTCGCACACGCGGCGATGGGCAGTTGGCGGACGAGCTTCGGTCTCGCCGCAAGCAGCGCGATCCTTTTCAACCACGAGTCGGAACTGCGCGACACGGCTTTCGTCACGCGCAAGATCACGCGCGCCGCTGCCCGCATCGCGCTCGGGCTCGATCAGGACGTCGCTCTCGGCAACCTCGATGCGAAACGCGATTTCGGCTACGCACCCGAATATGTCGCCGCGCTGGCCAAGCTGGCCGACCGCGAATCCGGCGAGGATTTCGTCCTCGCCACGGGTCGCGCAGCAAGCATCCGCGAATTCGCCACCTCCGCATTCGGCGCCGCGGGAATCAGCCTCGAATGGCAGGGCCAGGGTGCCGACGAACACGCCGTCGAACCTGGCACAGGCAAACGGCGCATCCACATCGATGCAACCCTGCTGAGGCCGGTCGATGCGCCGCTGCTGGTCGGCGATGCGGGCAAGGCGTGCCGCGAACTCGGGTTCGAGCCGAAGGTCGATCTCGCCGAATTGGCCCGGCGCATGGTCGAAGCCGATCTGACCCGCGAGCGCACGGGACGCAAGCCGTAGTGCGCGTCATCTTCAATGTGGACGCGATCAGCGCACCGCTGACCGGAATCGGCCGCTATGCGCTCGAGCTTGCCAACGGCCTTGCGCGGCACGAGGCGATCGAGGAACTCCGGCTGTATTCGGCGGTGCGCTGGGTCGATGATCCGGCCGATGCGCTGTCGTCGAACCGCATGTTCGCGAGCTTGCGCAAGAACCTGCCCTTCAAGACCAGCGCGCTCGAACTGTATTCAAGGCTGCGCGATGTATTGTTCCGCGCGCACACGCGCAAGATGCAGGGCTACCTGCTGCATACGCCAAACTACATCCTGATGCCGTTCGATGGCCCGAGCGTGACCACGGTGCACGACTTGTCCGCCTTCAACTTCCCGGAAACCCATCCGCCCGAACGCGTCCGCTTCCTCGAACGCCACCTGCCACGCACGCTGGCGCGCGCCGATCGCGTACTGACCGATTCGCAATTCATCGCCGACGAGATCCACCGCACGCTCGGCGTGGCGCGCGGGAAACTCCGCGTCGTCGCCCTCGGTGTCGATCCGGGCTATGGCCCGCGCAGCCCCGCGGATCTCGCCGAAGCGATGAACCGGCATGGCCTCGTCGCGGGCGCTTACCTGCTCGTGGTCGCGACCCAGGAACCACGCAAGAACCTGATCCGTCTCGCCCGCGCCTATGCCGCGCTGCCGTCGGCGACACGCAGCCGCCATCCGCTGATCATCGTCGGTGCGCGTGGCTGGCTCAGCGCCGATCTCGAAAAAGTGCTCGCCCCGCTCGAAGCCAACGGCTCGACGCGACGACTCGGTTACGTCAGCGAAGCCGATCTGCCCTTGATCTACGCAGGCGCGCGCGCGTTTGCATTTCCCTCGCTGTACGAGGGTTTTGGCCTGCCGGTACTGGAAGCACTCGCGAGCGGCATTCCGGTGCTTACCTCGAATGTCTCATCCTTGCCCGAGATCTGCGCCGATATCGCCCTGTGCATCGATCCGCTCGATGAGGACGCTCTTCGCCGCGGCCTCGAACGCCTGCTCGACGACGAGGACTGGCGCAACGCCAGCGCAAGCCGAGGCCTGCAGCACGCCGCGCAATTCCCCTGGTCGCGCTGCGTCGACGAAACCGTGGCGGTCTATCGCGAAGTGGTTGGTTCCTGACCTGCGTTGGCTCGCGATCAGGCCGCCGGCAGTACGCAACGGCGACGAACAAATGGCTGCCGCGCCGGGCACAACAGGACGAAGGTTCGAAGGCGTCCTGGCAAATCAATCCGGACACGCGAGGCCGGAAACCCAACCCAGGCAGCAAATTTCAGTTGCATCGCGTGGTGCCGGCACCCGGATTCGAACTGGGGACCTACCGCTTACAAGGCGGTTGCTCTACCAACTGAGCTATGCCGGCATGGGGCGCGCATTCTAGTGGACTGACCGGCAAAGTCCAATGCGCGTCAATCGGGCCGGCCTGCCGACCGATCCGGAACGCGGCCCGGCTCAGAAGCAGTCGATCGCGCGCTCTTCGAGTCCCGCTGCGTTCGCGACGAGCGCGCGCCAGTCGAGATCCTTCCCGCTTGCGATGGAAAAATCGATCCAGTAGACCGGCAACTCTTCGGTGCGCTCGATCAGTTGCGGCGCGAATCCCATCGCGGCGATCTCTGCCTTGCGCCGTTCCGCATTCGCGCGTTCGCGAAACAGGCCGAGCGAAATCGTGTTGAGTTGTTCGCCCGCGGTGACGACGTAGTAATCGCGCACACCCTTGCTCGACAGCGATCGGGCGATCACGAGGGCATCTTCCCGCGTCTTCATTGCGGCGAGGAAAACCCAGTAACCGCGCGACTGCGTGGCCCGCTCGTCGCGATACTGGATGCGTTGGACCTGAGGGGTCAGCGTGCCGAGGCTGGCGCGCATGTCGGACTGGGTCTGGAACGGACCTATCGAGAGGCAGGACTCATCGCCGCGGGCCGTCGCAGCACTTGCCGCCGCAGGTTGAACTGCGGATGCGGCGCGTGAACTTCCATCGCGCTCGGAAAGCAGGACGAGCGCGGGCACGCCGACATCGCTGACGGGTTTCAACTCGGCAGCCGGCGCTGGCGCAAACGCGATCCAGCAGGCGCCGCCGATATTGAGGGCGAGCAGCAGGAGGAACAGAACTCTTGGAAACATCCGGCTCCGGTCGAAACGTCGGAAGGAAAGGTGCAACGTGTGATTCTAGCCCGAACCCCGGCATCGAACCCTGATCGCGGCCACCCTATCGACACATGCCGCCTGACCAAGGAGGTGTCGATATCCAACGACGCGCCGTGCCCACAGCGCGAGACCGCGCAGAACACGACCCCATCCGCGTTCGATATCGGGCAGCGATGGAAGGCGTTCATCGAGACCGCCGCCATCGCCGATGATCGGCGTTCCTGGCCACGGCTTGCGCCAATGCCTATTGGTTCTGGCGCCGTGCCCACAGCGCGAGACCGCGCAAAACACGACCGCGTCCGCGTTCGTTATCGGGCAACAAGGGCAGGCATTCATCGAGACCGCCGCCGTCTCCGACAATTGCCGGTTCCTGCCCATGGCTTGCGCCAATGCCTATTGGTTCTGGCGCCGTGCCCACAGCGCGAGACCGCGCAAAACACGACCGCGTCCGCGTTCGTTATCGGGCAACAAGGGCAGGCATTCATCGAGACTGCCGCCGTCGCCGATAATTGCCGGTTCCTGGCCATGGCTTGCGCCAATGCCTATTGGTTCGTGCGCCGTGCCCACAGCGCGAGACCGCGCAATACAAGGTCGCGTCCGCGTTCGATATCGGGCAACAAGGGCAGGCATTCGTCGAGACCGCCGCCATCGCCGGTGATCGCGACGGCCTGGCCAAGGCGTGCGCTGACATTTTCCGTGAACCGCCTGATCAGCGAGACGGCGGCGAGCACGCTGCCCGAGTACGCCGCATCGACGGTGTTGTCGGCGATCTCGACCAGCTCGCCGCTCGCCTCGCCGACACGCGCCGTGGCACGCCCGAGCACCTGGCGCATCAGGCCTGGCGAAGGCGCGATCAGTCCACCGAGATGCCGACCGTCCGCAGTCAGCGCATCGAGAGTCAAGGCGGTGCCGCAACTGATCAGGATCTGCGCGCGCGGTCTGGCTGCATGCAGGGCGGCAAGGGCGAGAAAGCGATCGACGCCGAGGCGGGCCGGATCGGCATAGGCATTGCGGATGCCAAGCGCCGAGGCAGGGCTGCGCACGAACTCGGCGTGCTGGTCGAAGTGTTCCTCGACCAGCGCCGCGAGCTGCTGCTCAAGCTCGGCATTGACGACGCTGGCGACGAGGATTGCGGCAACGCGCGGCAACGCGGCCCAGTTGCGGCTCAGCGCAGTTTCTAGCGAAGTGTCCGCATGCGCGAACACGCCGCCCATCGCGCGGCGATCATCATCCCAGAGCGCCCACTTCAGGCGCGTGTTGCCGAAATCGACGAGCAGGTTCATCAGCTCGAGCCGACCATCGCACGCACGCTCACTTCGCCGCTGTCCACAAGAATCTCCCGATCCGCCGTGCGTACGCGCAGGGCGCCTGTGTGGTCGACGCCGATCGCCTCCCCGAAAAATGCTTCGCTGCCGATTGGCACGCGAATGGTTTTCCCGCGCAACGCATCGTAGCGCGCATAGTCGTCGACAAACGATTCGAACGACAATCGCTCGAACTGGTCGAGCGCATCGATCAGGTGTGCGAGCAGGCGCGCGGCGACCAGGTTGCGATTCGGCAGCGGCGCATCACCGATGCTGGCGAGATCACACCAGTCCTGATCGATGTCGACATCGGCGTGCGCGCCCAGGCGCAGGTTGAGACCGATCCCGATCACGGCGTGGCAGGGCCCGAGCGCATCGCCGCCGAGTTCGACAAGAATGCCGGCGAGCTTGCGCCCGGAGTGCTGCAGATCATTCGGCCATTTCAGGCCAAGCCCGCGGAAGCCAAGTTCCTCAAGCGCGCGGATCACCGCGATCCCGACCGCGAGACTCAATCCGGCCAGCGCGGTCATGCCGGAATCGAACGGGCGCAGCAGCGAGAAGGCCAGGCCGCCGCCCAGCGGAAGGTGCCAGTGGCGTCCACGGCGCCCGCGTCCGGCCGATTGCAGCTCGGTGAAGCAGGCGCGCAGGTCGATCGTTCCGCCCTGCGCACGTCGCAGCAGTTCACTGTTGCTCGAATCGATCTGCCAATGCACGTCGACGGCCTGAAGCTGCTCGCGCGGATACTGCGGCAAGGCAGCCAGGATCGCATCGCGATCGAGCAGTTCGATCGGCGCCGCGATGTGATAACCGCTGCCGGAACCGGCGATGACCGGCGCGCCGAGCGCACGCAGCTTCTCGATCTGCTTCCAGACAGCGGCGCGTGTGACACCAAAATGTGTCGCCAGCGAATTTCCCGAAACAGGCCGACCATCGGCGAGGGCCGCCAGCAACGCGCGCGGATCGATCACGAGGCACTCGTCGGCTTGCGGCCGATCTGCGGTTCGACACCATTGCGCATGCGAACCAGGTTGCTCCGGTGCGTGAACACGAGCAGCACTGCGATCGCGATCGCGAACATCAGCAGCGCGGTGGTCTGCGGATGCACGAACGCGCTGGCGAGCCACACCAGCAACGGGAATGCGAGGCCGGCCAGGATCGTGGCCAGGCCGACATAGCGCCAGCAAACGATCGCGGCCAGCCAGGTTGCGACCATCGCGACGGCGATCCACGGCGCGAGTACGAGCACGGCGCCAACCGCGGTACCGGCGCCCTTGCCGCCACGGAAGCCGAAGAATACGGGCCAGCAGTGGCCGATCACCGCAGCAAATGCGCACAGGCAGGACAGCAACTGCGGAGACAGGGACAATGCCGGCGTCGATGCCCACGCGACGTCGCCGAGCAGCGCCGCCAGCGCGCCCTTGCCGACATCGATGATCACCACCGCGAGCGCGAATCGCCAGCCGGCGACACGCAATGCGTTCGTGCCGCCGGCATTGCCGCTGCCCTGCGTGCGGATATCGATGCCGCGCAGACCCCCGACCAGCAGGCTGCCGGACAGCGATCCCAGCAGATACGCAAGCAGCAGCTTGGCAAGAACGATCACCACCCGCAGGCTCCCCCCGAAATCGTTCGACCCGACCGGTCCGGTCGTGATGATGCCATCAGCCGACGTCGGCGGCGTGCATAGGCATCAGTGAAACGACAATGGAACCGGGGCCGGCGTGCGCGCCGATCGCACTGCCCGCATCGAACACCTCGGCACACTCGACGCCGGGCAACTGTTCGATCAGGGCGCGGCGCACGCGTTGCGCTTCTTCAAGACTGTCGCAAGCCATGACCTGGGCGCGCCACGCGATGCGACGATCGATCCCGCGCAACACGCGACCAACGAAGCGCGCGGGCAGGTTCACGCGATCAAGACAGATTCCGGCGACATGCAGGCGACCATCCCGGCCGCCGATGCGCGCCACCGGCACGAGACCCAGCCATCGGGTGATCGGCAACGCCCAGGCCGGGATGCGCCCCCCGCGAACCGCCGAAGTGAGATCGCGCACATAGGCGAAGGTCACCGTCCGCGTGCGCAGCGATTCGAGCTCGGCAACGACGGTCGCGGCGTCGGCACCTGCGAGCGCGCGCTCGGCCGCATGCCGGGCAAGCAATCCCTGACCTCCCGACACATTCGCCGTATCGACCACATGCACGCGCCCTGCCAGGTTCGCACTCGCAGTTTCACCGGCCTGCAGGGTGCCGGATATCGCGCGCGAAACGCCGACGTAGACCACAGCTTCGTGGTGGCTGAGCAGGAACTCGAACAGGCGCCGGAAATCGCCAGGCGGCGGCTGCGAGGTGCGCACGGTATGTTCGCTCGTTCGCAACAAGGCATAGAAGGCTTCGGGCGAGAGCGAAACCTTGTCGAGAAAATCCTCCGGGCCGACGTTGATGCGCACCGGAACCACCTGGATCGGCAGATGTTCGAGGGCATCGGCCGGCACATCGGCCGCCGAGTCGACGACGATCGCGACTGCACTGCGTTCGCGCGTCGCACGCTGCTGGGCATGCATGTCGTCCGCCTTGCGTGAACGCACCTCACCGAAAGCCGAAAGGGTCTCGAACAATGCTGCAGGGTCGTCGACATGCATGTGCACGCGCAGTTTCTCGCGCGTGCCGGCGATCACGAGACTCGACCCCTCGAGTGCGTCGAGCGCCTTGCGCACGGCGCTGCGATCGATCGCGCCGGCCGAGAGGACGCATTCCGAACACCAGCGATGCAGCGAGTCCGCTTCCGCATCGACCCCGACCATCACGCCCGCTTCCGCGACGCTCGTCAAACCCACTTCGGTTTTCGCGGAACGTCCGCGCAGGATGTAGTCGTTGATGCCTTCGAGCAGGTTGAGGAATCCCTGCGCGCCCGCATCGACGACGCCGGCCTTGCGCAGCACGGCCAGCTGGTTCGGCGTATTTGCAAGGGCTCGCCGGCTCGCGACAAGGGCCCGGTCAAAAGCCGATCGCAGATCGACGACTCCTTGATCGCAGGCCAGCCGCAACGACTCCGCGAATGCCTGGATCACCGACAGCATGGTGCCCTCGCGAGGCTCGGCAATGGCCTGGCGGGCCTGGGCCGACCCGCGCCCGACCGCACTCGCGAGCGTGTCGACGACGAGCCGACGATGACCCTGCAAACCCTCGCTCACGCCTTGCAGGAACTGGGCAAGAATGGCGCCCGAATTGCCGCGCGCACCATCGATCGCCTCGCTGCCGACACGTCCGAACAGCACACCGACATCGCCACCGCGAACGGATTGCAGGGCATCGCGCACACTGGCCAGGGTAAAACCGAGATTGCTCCCGGTATCGCCGTCAGGCACCGGGAACACATTGATCCGGTTCAGCCGATCGCGATCGGCAAGTACCCGGCCGATACCCGCAATCAGCGCCTGCTTGAGCGTGCGTCCGTCGACATGGTGTTGGGGAGTGATCGACTGGACGGCAATGTTGGGCATGCCCACGAGTTTAGGGCAACGCAGCGGCAAGGAAACCGATCGGATCCGGACAGAAGATCTGTCCGCTGTTGTCCGCTGCTGTCCGATGGACACCGCGACAACGTGACATGCGCACGCAACTTGCTGAAAAACAACATTTCCCTGCCACTGGCACGAAGGATGCTAATCACACTCGCAGAATTCTGTTGACCAGCAGTCCGGCACCGTGCCGGAACAGCACGGTTGCTGGAGTCTTCGCCGGGATAGTGGGACACTTCGAAATCCAGGCGTAGACGCAGTCCCGAGCAGCCATCCGGAGACGCAGCATGAACACGCGCAAATCGAGCGCTTTACTGATCCCGGTCGCGGCGCTGCTTTTCAGCGTGGCGGCGGTGGCAAGCGAATTTCCGATCGACGGTCGTGGCGCCTCGGTGCGCAACGAATCGGCCTCGGCCAACCCGACTTCGGATGCCGACTGCCCGCCGGTGTCGTCGACCGGCGTGCCGACATCGAAATACACGGGCGACCTCAACGCCCATTCCGAGCGGGCCGACACTTCAACGACCCCGGTTGCGGATGAAGCGGCGGGCAATGCGAAAGAGCGATCGACCCGCTCGGGCGGAAGCTCGGGAAGTCTGGTCGCGCCCAAGATCCGCAGCAATCGCTGGCAGTCGCTGGTGCCCGGCGCAATCCAGTAGGAAGGCTTCGCGGGTTGCGACCTCGGGATCAGCGGGATAGGCTGCCAACCCTCTCCGCGCCATTCCGCTGAATCGCAATGCCGTCTTTTCCCCTGTTGCGCATCATCGCGCAAGTATTCTGTTTGCTTCCCCTGCCAGCGTTCGCCTGCAGCGGCTCCTTGCATATCGAACTCACGAGCGCGGGGGTGTACGCCCTTTCGTTTGCCGACGTAACTGGCAAGCAGCCCGGCCTGGCCGGGTGCGCCATCGAGCAGTTGAATCTCGAAAGCCAGGGCAAGCCTGTGCCCTTGCGCGTCGTCGACAACGGCAATGGCCGCTTTGACGAAGGCGATCGGATCGAGTGGATCGGCCAGCGTCTGCACGGCCCTACGAGCTGGTTCGATTCCTTCAGTATCAACAATGCCTATCTCCTTTCGGCATCGGCAGGAACGCATGCGCGCCTGACGGATCGGGCATCGAGTGGAACCCGCGCGGCGTCGCTGCAACGCACCCTGCATTTCGAGCAGGAAAATCTCATGATCCGGCTCGATCAGAACCAGCAGAAGCCGGGCGAAGAGCCTGATGTATGGCACTGGGCCAAGCTGACCCACGCTGATCCGCAGCCATTCACGACCGAGTTCGACCTGGCGGATCTTGCTGCCCGCGGTGCCGATGCCAGCCTGCGCATAAACGTTCGCGGAATCTCGACGATCTACGTGATGGTCCAGGACAAGTCCGCAAAACCACGCGACCACTCCCTCGAGGTCCGCGTCAACGGTCGTCTGCTCAAGCAACTGACCTGGGATGGCCGCGACGAGCTGACCGAGACTCTGGTGGTGCCGATCGCCGATCTGAACGCAAAGGGAAACCGGCTGACCCTGAGCGTGCCGAAGCGCGCCTTGCCCTGGAACAAGGACGAGACGGCCGTTGATGTCGTGATGTTCAACTGGGCCGAGTGGCGTTACCCGTTGGCAGGTACGCTCGACGCCGGCAGTGCGCCGCTGCAGACCGTGCGTTCGGACACCGCGCCTGTCGAGATCAACTGGACCGATGCGCAATCGCCGGTTCTCTACGGAGATGACGGCCTGCGCCGCCCAGGCGAAGCGCTCGGCAATGGCCGCTATCGGTTTGCCGCAGCCGCAGGCGGCACCACGCTCTATCCGGTTTCTGGGTCGGCATTCGCAGCGCCCACCCTGCTGCGCGCGATGACCGCGGTGGACTGGCGTTCTCCGGCCAGCGGCTACGATTACCTGATCGTCAGCCATGCGAGCCTGATCGATGCGGTCAGACCGCTCGCCGCCTACCACGAGAGCCGCGGGCTCAAGGTTGCCGTGATCGATGTCGCGGATGTCTATGACGTGTTCAACCACGGCATTACCCATCCCCAGGCAGTGCGCAATCTTGTCGACCAGGCCTGGCACAACTGGCCGCAACCGCGACCGCGTTTCCTGCTCCTGGTCGGCGATGCGAGTTTCGATATCCGCAGCGAAACCTACAACGATCTCGCCTACGCGAAATTCGCCAACAATCCGCAGGAACTCCAACCCGGCCATTTCTCCGGCATCCCGGCAACCGCATACGAGAACGCCAGCAAGCAGTTGGGTGGCCGCAACCTGATCCCGACCTGGCAGTACCCGTCGCCCGAAGGCCAGTCCGCAAGCGACAACTGGTTCGGCGCGGTTGATGGCGACGATTACCATCCGGTCGTCGCGGTCGGCCGGTTTCCGGTCGTCGAACCCGCCGAAGTCACCGCCATCGTCGACAAGACGATCAAGTACATGAGCCAGCCGCAGGCGGGCACCTGGCGCCGCGACGTCATGTTCATCACCGACGAATCGGAGTACTTCCGGAAAGCCTCCGACTCGATTGCGACGAGCATCGGCGAACAGGGCTTCCTCGCCGACAAGATCTATGCAAGTCCCGACGAGGCCGACAATGTGGCCCACCAGAGTGCGATCAAGGATGGCCTCAACGCCGGTCAGTTGCTGGTGCATTTCATCGGTCATGGCGGGCGCTTCATCTGGCGGACCGGGCCGCCGGACCTGCGCAAGAACCACGATCTGTTCACCCTCGATGACGTCAGCCAGCTGAGCAACGGCAATCGACTGCCGATGGTGCTCTCGATGACCTGCTATTCGGCTCCGTTCGACAATCCGACCGAGGATTCGATCGGCGAACGCTTCCTGCGCGAAGCCGACAAAGGCGCGATCGCGGTGTTCGCGGCTTCCTGGCGCAATGCGCCATCGACCGCGTTCAGCACCGCCCTGGTCAAGGAATTGCTCAACCCCGGCGCGACGATTGGCGAAGGCATCGTGCGGGCCAAGAAGCAGATCGACGATCGCGTGCTTGTTGAAATGTACAACCTGCTCGGCGATCCGGCCGTTGTACTCGAACGACCACGTGCTGACGCCCGACTCATGCTGAGCGCGGACGCGTGGAATCCCGGCGTGCTGGTTGCCCTGCCGGGTTTGCGATTTTCCGGCCAGGTGGCGCTGGACTGGCTCGACGAATCGCGGCAACTGATCGCCACCTCGACCTATCGCGCGGAGCAGTCCACGTTCCGCGTGCCGATACCGCGCCTAGGCCCTGGCAAGGTCGCACACTTCGTGCGCGTCTACGCGAGCGACGAGGCCGGTGTTGCCGACGCTTCCGGAGTCCTTTCGTTGCAGCCGGTGCGCCCGGTCAAGGCGAGGTCTTCCTGGTTCGGCTGGTTGGGTAGCGCGAATGAAAAGCCGCTTGCCACCGATACCGTGAAACGCGGCGGATTCGACGGCGACGAAGTTGCCGACACGACGGGCAATCCCTGACTCCATGCTGCCGATGCGACCGATCATCGAGCTGGCGCGGCCGGGCCAGTGGATCAAGAACGGGTTTGTGCTGCTGCCGCTTTTCTTCGGTCATGCGATGTTCGAGCGCGAAGCGCTGCGTGGCGCGCTGCTCGCCACGCTGGCGTTCTGCCTTGCGGCATCGGCAGTCTATGCATTCAACGACACGCGCGATGTGGAGCGCGACCGCGTCCATCCCGACAAGTGCCGACGCCCGCTCGCGCGCGGAGCGCTGACTGTCCGGACCGCGCTGGGACTCGCCGTGTGCCTGGCCCTGCTCGCCATGGCGACGGCAGCGTCGTGCGGCATCGAGGTCGTCGCAATCATCGCGTTCTATCTGGTCATGCAACTCGGCTATTCGCTTGGCCTCAAGCGCGTCGCCTTCGTTGACGTGACGATCGTCGCCAGCGGCTTCGCCTTGCGCATCCTGGCCGGTGGTGTGGCAGCGCAGGTACCGTTGACGCCATGGATCCTGGTCATGGGTTTCCTGCTTGCGCTGATGCTCGCCCTCGGCAAGCGCCACGGCGACCTTGTCCACGTCGGCGAGGCGCGTGCCCACGCTGCGACCTACGACCAGGTCACGATCGAGCGTGTGCTCGGCGTCCTTTCGCTGACCGTGCTGGTGGCCTATGTGCTTTACACGGTGTCGCCCAGCGTCCTCGAACGGCATGGCCAGCACGCGCTCGCCTACTCGACGCCATGGGTCCTGCTCGGCGTGCTGCGCTATCTTTTTCTCGTTCTCAAACGCGGCGCCGGGGGCGATCCGAGCCGGCTGGCCGTGCGCGACCCGTACCTGCTGCTGGCGACAACCGGCTGGTTGACCACATTGGCGATCATCCTCTATCACTGAGTTCTCAATATCGCCGCATTCCGGCGACAATGGCGACAGCTTCCCCGCAATGGAAACCGAGTGCCGGCATTTGCCTACCAGGCGCTAGACAGCAACGGCAAGACACAGCGCGGCGTCTTGCAGGGTGACACTGCGCGCGCGGTTCGCGGAATCCTGCGTGAGCGTGGCCTCAATCCGCTCGCGGTCGATGCCGTCGCCGACGATCGGCAGACCGCATCGCCATTCGCACGGCGCGGCCTGTCCGGCAGCCAGTTGGCCATGCTGACACGACAGCTCTCGACCCTGGTCGGCGCCGAGTTGCCGATCGACGAAGCGCTCGCCGCGTTGTCCGAGCAGGACGACAACGAGCGTCAGCGCGCCTTGACCGTGGCCTTGCGCGCGCGCGTCATGGAGGGCGCCAGCCTGGCCCAGGCAATGGGCGATTTCCCGGACAGCTTTCCCGAGATATTCCGCGCCACCGTCGCGGCTGGAGAACAATCGGGCCATCTCGGCGTCGTGCTCGACAAGCTCGCCGACTACGCGGAGGCGCGTGATGCGCTCAAGCAGAAGCTGCTCGGCGCGCTGACCTATCCGCTGCTGCTGTCAGTCGTTGCGATCGCCGTCGTTGCCGGCCTGCTGACCTGGGTCGTGCCACAGATCGTCGGCGTTTTCGAGAACATGCAGCAGACCCTGCCGTTCGCGACGCGCGTGCTGATGAGCCTTTCCGATTTCCTGCGCAACTGGGCCTGGCTGCTGGTGGTGGTTCTGGTGATCGCTGCAGTGGTGATCCGACTTGCCTTGCGCCGCGAGATCGTCAGATATCGATGGCATCAGACCTTGCTGCGGTTGCCGCTGATCGGGCGTCTGACGCGCGCAGCGAACACCGCACGCGCGGCACGCACGCTGGCCTTGCTGGCCGGTGCGGCCGTGCCGCTGCTCGATGCACTCGCAATCGCCGCCCAGGTCGTGCCGAACCTGCCGATGCGCGAATCACTCCGGCTCGCTGCGTTCAAGGTGCGTGAGGGCAGTGGTTTCGCCCGGGCACTCGCCGAAAGCCGGCAGTTTCCACCGGTTGCGCTGCGCCTGATCGCGAGCGGCGAGCGTTCCGGCGAGCTGCCGCGCATGCTCGATGAAGCGGCCCGACAGCAGCAACGCGATCTCGATCGCTGGCTCGGCGTGCTCTCGGCAACGTTGGGCCCGGCCGTGATCCTGCTGGTTGGCGCCATGGTCCTGTTCATCGTCCTTGCGATCCTTCTGCCGATCTTCGATCTG
>Ga0075163_10008044_pt1 | contig 13925 bp, 12 predicted proteins | sample JI1023141ADNA_FD_71478 | JGI IMG/M metagenome (GOLD analysis project Ga0075163, IMG submission 71478) | Wastewater effluent complex algal communities from Wisconsin, to seasonally profile nutrient transformation and Carbon sequestration -... | ecosystem: Engineered > WWTP > Effluent > Algae...
ATCCTAATGCTGGAGTCAATATTATCAGTGCTTCAGCTCTAAAAGATTATCTTTATTTTATTGCTTCAGATGAAATGGAAGGTCGTGATACACCTTCTAAAGGTCTTGATATGACTGCTAAGTTTTTGGCTATGAATATGTCTCGTTGGGGCTTAAAACCTGGTGGGGATAATGGTTCATATTTTCAAAAAATGCAAATATCTCGCAGTAGAACCGATGCAGCTAATACTAGCATTGAGATTGGTGGACAGAGCTATAAAACTGGAGCAGATTTTATTGCTTTTCCTAATGCTGTTGATATAACGGCTCCTGTTGTTTTTGTTGGTCATGGCTGGGTAAATAAAGCTAAAAATATTAATCCTTATCAAAATATAGATATTAAAGATAAGATTGTAATTATAACTAACAGTTGGCCTAAAGGTTCTTCTTTTATGGAACTTTATGGTGAAAACCGCAAAGATTGGATTAATCCTTATAAATATATAGAAAGTAATGGTGGTAAAGCTATTATTTCTCTAACAGACTTCAATGACCTAGTTTCTTGGGAAAGAATATTAACTCGTTATCAAGAAAGAGGAGAATCTACTTTTGATAAATTACAAAAATCCTCTTCTATGCCTTTTATTATCTTATCTCCAAAACTACTAGATAAACTTTTTGCCAAAGAATCTAAACATGCTAGTGATCTTTTCTATGATTCTAATCAGGAAGTTACTCCTTTTGCACTTACAGAAACCAATAAAATCACCCTTAAAGTAGCAGTCAAAAAAGATACTGAATCAACTCAAAATGTCATTGCAATTTTAGAAGGTAGCGACCCAGTATTAAAAGATGAATATGTAGCAATTGGTGCACATTATGACCACGTAGGAGTTAACAATTCAATAACTGGAGACAAAATTTATAATGGTGCTGATGATGATGGTTCAGGCACAGTAGCAGTGTTACAACTAGCAGAAGCCTTTGCTAATGCTCCTCGCCCTAAACGCTCTATTATGTTTGTTTGGCATTGTGGTGAGGAAAAAGGACTTCTTGGATCACGCTATTTAACAAAATTTCCTACTGTACCGTTAGACAAAATAATTACTCAACTAAACATAGATATGATTGGACGTAGTAAAAAAGCTGGTGATAATAACCCTGCTAATAATGAGCTTTCTAGCTCTGATGAAATTTATGTAATAGGTTCAAAGCTTATGAGTACTGAGCTTGGACAAGTTAGCGAATCTGTAAATAATTCAAACCTAAATTTGAAATTTAATTACAAATATGATGATCCTAATGATCCTAATAGGTTTTTCTTCCGTAGCGATCATTTTAACTATGCCCAAAAAGGTATCCCAATAATTTTCTATTTTGATGGTGTACATGAGGATTATCATAAACCTACTGATAGCCCAGATAAAATTGACTATCAAAAAATGGAAAAAGTTACTCGTACCATTTATTTAACAGCAGTTGAGCTAGGAAATCGCGCTACTAGACCTAAAGTAGATAACCCATTGCCCGAAGTTTATACTAGAGACGATGATGATGAATAATACTGTAGGGGCGAACTGTTCGCCCTTCTTATTCTTATCTTAAAGAAGGCGAACAGTTCGCCCCCTACAAAACCGTTGCCATTTTTTTCATTGCTAAAAAAATATCTTCTGGTCTAAATCCTGCGTAACCTAGTAATAAACCTGGTGGACATTTTGCTTCTATTGAATACATCGATAATGGATAAGCAATAATTTGTTTGCTAATTAGTTTTTTAGAAATAGCTATATCATCACTCCCTTCTGGTAACCAACCAATTGTATGCATCCCTGTTTCATTAGCAGTAACAGTTAATAGACCTGTAGCATATTCCTTAGCAGCTTGAACCAATGCTTGTTGGCGTTCTGAATATAAAGCACGCATTCGTCTAATATGCTGGGAAAAATGCCCTTCAACAATAAAATCTGTTAAAACCATTTGTTCTACCTGAGGAGAATGCCTATCTGAAAGCGCCCTAGCACTAGTAAAAGCATCCACTAAGCTAGGAGGGACGACTAAATAGCCAAGCCGTAATGTAGGAGAAAGCACTTTACTAAATGTGCCAATGTAAATTACTCGCCCTTCGCTATCAAGCCCTTGTAGTGAAGCTATTGGACGACCAATATAACGAAAATCACTGTCATAGTCGTCTTCCAGAATCCAAGCGTTGCTACTTTTAGCCCATTCTAGTAAAGCCACTCGCCTAGCTAAACTCATAGCCATACCTAAAGGAAATTGATGAGAAGGGGTAACATAAACCAAACGGGCTTGAAGAGATTTAATAATCCCTTGACTAACATCTATTCCCTCATTATCAACAGGTATTGGGATAATTTTTGCTCCTGCAGCTCGTAGTGCACTATAAGCACCCATATAACAAGGATCTTCTACCCAAACCGGGTCACCAGGGTCTAAAAGTAATCGAGAAGTTAAATCTAATGCTTGTTGTGACCCGCTAACAATAATCACTTGCTCAGGAGAACATTTTACTGCACGTGTTGTAGCTAAATGATTAGCAACAGCTTCTCTTAAAGGTTTATAGCCACCTGAAGCACCATAACCAAAAGCTTTTGCTGGTAAGTTTTGCCAGGCATTTGATACCATTTTTGCCCACATACGAAAAGGAAACCCATCATAAGCCGGTAGCCCATTTTGAAAAGGAGTTGCATTGTCTAAGCTTATTTTATAGCGTTGCGCAACAGAAACAGGAATGCTAGCTAGTAGCTCTCCTCTTTTTGATAATCCAGAATTTGCTTGTATTGGTTCTTTAACTCTTTCCCCAATAAAACTTGTATGGAGTAATTCATCTGGCAAAGTCTGAGCAACATAAGTGCCTGCTCCAACTTTGCCTTCTAAATAGCCTTCCATTAACAGTTGTTCAAAAGCATTCATCACTGTATTTCTTGAGACATTAAGCTCTTTGGCTAAAGTTCTAGTTGAAGGCAATCTAGTTTTAGCCTTTAACTGACCTGTTAAAATGGCTTCTCGCAAACCATCATAAAGTTGTTGGTAAAGAGGGACTGATGAATTTGCATTTAATGGGATATTGGCAAAAGCTATTTTTTTTGTATATTTGGCCATTAATTCTACTCCTAAAATTAATCAAAATGGCTCTCCTATTTTAATCAGAAATGGCTCTTGTAGCCATACCATTTTTATATAAAATCATATTAATAATTTATTATATAGGGCTGGCTAATATGTCAGCCCTTCTTAAAAGAAAGGTTTGAAAGTCAATGTCTAAAGATTATGCAACCTTACCTTATAATGAAGTTCGTAGAAAAGACCGAGAAGTAACTGATGATGCTTGGATTTATGAAAAATTACATAAAACTCCTTTTGGCTCTTTCTCTACAGTTTATAATGGTCAACCATTTATCAACACAAACATCTTTGTTTACGATGAAGAAAAGAACGTAATATACCTTCATACAGCGCATCAAGGCCGTACTAGAGCTAATGCAGAGGCTAACAAGCGGGTTTGTTTTAGCATTAGTGAAATGGGGCGATTTTTGCCAGCTAAAACAGCTAAAGCAATGAGCGTTGAATATTCAGGAGTAGTTATTTTTGGGACAGTAGAAATAGTAGAAAATGAGCTAGAAGCCCGTCATGGTTTGGAGTTGCTATTAAAAAAATATTTCCCTCATTTAGTAGTAGGTAAAGATTATCAAGACACAACTAGTCAAGAACTAGAACAAACAACAGTTTATAGAATTAATATTGAACAGTGGAGCGGCAAGAAAAAGCAAGAGGCGGCTGATTTTCCTGGGGCTTTCTTTTATCCTAAAGGCTAATTTTAGCTATGGAGACTAAAAACCTAATGCCTCAATTTGAGATTATTACTTTTGACTGTTATGGAACATTGATCGATTGGGAAAATGGCATCACTAATGCCTTTCAAACAGAAGCTAGCAAAGATGGAAAAACTTTTACTAAAGAGGAAATTGTTGATGCTCATATTGCTATAGAACCAGAAGTTCAAGCTGAGTTTTATCAACTTTACTCAGATATATTAGCTGAAGTAGCACAAAGAATGGCTAAAAAACTAGATTGGGAACTTTCTGACAGGCGAGCAAGGTTTTTAGCTACTAGTCTACCTAACTGGCAACCCTTTTCTGATACCAATGCTGCACTAGAAAGATTAGCTAAACGCTATCATTTAGGAATACTTTCAAATATTGATGATGAGTTATTTGGTGAAACTAGAAAGCATTTTTCAGTTAACTTTCAGTTAGTTATAACTGCTGAGCAAGTTCATTCTTATAAACCTAATCTAGAGCATTTTTTTGTTGCTCGTGATAGGCGAGGGAAAAAAACTGGTTGGTTACATGCGGCTCAAAGCTATTTTCACGATATTGTTCCAGCTAATTCATTAGATATAGCTTCAGTTTGGGTTAATCGCAAAAATGAAAAGGCAAATGAAGGTGGCCCATTTCCAACTTATCAAGTTAACAATCTAACTCAATTAGCAGATTTACTTGAGCAAGTAGATCCTTAAAGTTTACTAAGATAAACAAATTATTACTTGTAATATAAAAATATGGTTACAAAAATGTTTTGGCAAGACTTTGGAAAAATTACAGACCTTTTCAAGTTTGAACAACGTAATCCCATAAGCGGGCACCAAACTTTATTTCTATTTTGCCCAAGCTTTCCTAAGTCAACTAATAAAAACACTTAGCTGTTTACAAACTTTGGCACAGTTTTTGGATATACAGTCTCTGCCACTACTCAAAGAAAGGAGTTCAGGTTATGAGAAAAAATCGTCGTTTAGCAATTAAATGGTCATTAGTCGCCTTGTTAACTCTAGGCTTTATGAGTCACGATAGCATTAAGCCTTTGTTTTTTGTTCCATCTCAACCTGAATCCTCTGTTATTAACAAAGGTTTTATAGAACGTTGGAGCCAAATAAATAACAAATTAGTAGAGATGGCAGAAAACTTTCCAGCAGACCGTTATCATTTTCGTCCTAGTAGCAAAACACCTAGTTTTGCAGAACAAATGTTACATGTTGCTAGCCATAACTTCTCTTTTATTAACAAAATAAAAGGAGAGGAAAATGCTATTGAATTAACAACTAGAGAATATCCTACAAAAGAAAAAATTGTTGAGATATTAAAACAATCTGTTTCTGAAGTTTCAATAGAGCTTGCTGGATTAAGTGAAAGTGATATGAATCAAGAGCAAAATTTCTGGAACAAATCTGTTAGTCATTCAGATGAGCTTTATGGACAAACAGTGATTTATTATCAACTTAATGGCCTTGTTCCTCCTACAGATAAGGCTGTTAAGGAAGATATTTCTAAAGTTAGCGTAAGCGGAGCAACCTTGCAGGCGTGCCAGCAACTACTGAAAAAGGCGCAGTGTTCGCTGTCACGACCGAGCCTGCCCCGACTTGGCAGCCTTCTCCGATAGTAACACCAGGTAAAATAATTGAACCTACTCCAATATCACTATTACGCTCAATTCGTACTGGTGCCATGTCTAGAGTACTAAATAAAATTGGGATTTCTCTACCCTCTTCACTATGACGACTAGTTAAAATCTGTGTTCCTGGGCCTATCCCAACATTTTCTCCAATATAAATTCCCCCTGCACTATGAAAAAAACATTGTTGACCAATCCAAACATTATCCTCTATTACCATTTCATTTTTATAATAGCCTTTTAGAATACTATAATGACCAACATAAATATTATTACCTAGTAAAATATTTTCAGGGTGAAAAACTAGAGTGCCTGCTTCAAAAATTATATTTTTCCCAATACGCTTAAAATCAGTAAGTTGAAACTGTCCTGTACCATGTGAGCGATATTGTTTTATTTCTGTCATAAGTCTTATTTCTCTGCTGGCTTTAATGCTTTGATTGCGTCTATTACTTCATCAGCAATACCCTTAAAAAGTCCATATTGTCCACCAGGGTCATCTGGTAAAGGATAATCAATCCAGTCAGTTAAATCCATTGGCTTTCCAATTACAATTTTTACAGTGCGAAAAGCCCTTGGAAGAATTTTCCCCACTGCTAAAACCTCATCCATTCCAACCATTCTAACTGGAATTACTGTAGGGCGTGCTTGATAAATCATCTTCCCTACTCCAGGTTTACCTTCAGTAATTTCACCTGTACGTGAGCGGGTTCCTTCAGGAAAGACAACTACAATATTATGTTTTAATAGCTCTACCCATTTGTCTACCTGCCCCATATCACCACCTTTGCGATCTACAGGATAAGCTCTAAGGTGTGTAAAGAAATGCTTTCCTAAAATTCCCATTACTTTATCTTTTAGTTTACGTGATGAAGGATCGCCAAAGAAATTTTTACGATCAGCTAAATTAATAGGTAAATATTGTGGCTGGAAAAAGACTTTGGGTAAATAAACTGTGGTTTCAAAAGCAAAATTATCTAACATTGAATTATGGTTTAGACAATAAAGTACATTTTCATGTTCTAAAGGAATATTTTCTAAACCTTCAATTTTTACTCGGTTCATTAACCGAAAAATTACATAAGAACTAATTGCGGTAATCCCTAAGGCTAGTCCAAAACCCAAACCTACTTTGGTAGTCATTGATGCACCAATAGCAGGTTTATTTTCAGACTTTACTAGTGCTTGAGAGTTTGTTGCTTGTTTAGTATCAGTTGATGAACTAGAGGAGTTTTTATCATTTTCTAAATTATCTTTTGTTTGCTCATCAGACATAGTTACCTTCCAAAATTACCTACTAGGGTTTTCTAATATATTATCTAGCCCTTTTTGCCAAGCTGTACTAAGGTCTGTAAGGTTTTCATTAATAATTTCTTGGCCATTAACTTTTAGAATAAACTCTTGGCCACCTGTGTGACCAATAACAGTACAAGTAACACCATGTTCTTCTGCTAATTCTTGAGTAGCAACCAAGTTAGATTCTTTTACAGAAACAATTATTCGTGAAGGAGTCTCACCAAAAAAGGCTGCTGCCAAAGAAAGGTTACTAGCAAAAGCAGGAGAACTTAAATCTAAATCAAAAGTTGCTCCAATCAAAATATGGCTTTGTGTAGCTAAACAACATTCAGCTAAAGCAATTAGTAATCCCCCATCTGAAATATCATGTGCAGAAGACACTAGACCTTTGTTAATTGCTTTTAAGCAAAGCTGTTGAACTTGTTTTTCATAATCTAAATCTAATTTTGGAACTTCACCAATAACTTGACTATGAAGATAAGCTAAATATTCGCTACCACCTAGGTCTTCTTTAGTTTCTCCTAGTAGTAAAATAACTTCATCTGGACTCTTAAAACCACAAGTGACTATATGTTTAAGATCCTCTACTAGCCCTACTAAACCCATTACTGGAGTGGGATAAACTCCTTGTCCTTCAGTTTCATTATAAAAGCTAACATTCCCACCTGTTATTGGAGTAGAAAAAGCTTGGCAAGCTTCAGTAATACCATCTATTACTTGGCTAAAGGCCCACATCACTTCTGGACGTTCTGGAGAAGCAAAGTTTAGACAATTAGTAGCTGCAAGTGGACGTGCTCCTGTTACTACCAAATTACGGCAACCTTCGGCAATAGCTAGTTTTGCTCCTTCATATGGATTTAACTGACAATAACGTCCATTACCATCTAGGCTCATTGCAATAGCTTTACGTGTTTCCTTAATACGAATTACGGCAGAATCTGAGCCTGGTAGCACAATGGTATTTGTTCTAACCATGTGATCATATTGGCGATACACCCATTTTCTAGAACAAAGATTTGGAGATCTTAGAAGTTGATTAAAAGCCTTACTAACTTCTGAAAGATTTATTGGATAGTTTTGGCTAATTTCTTTGCTACTTGGTTGAGGATTATCAATTGGTTGTAATGGACGGTGATAGATTGGGGCTTCATCAGTTAAAGCACTATTAGGGATATCTGCTACTAATTTACCATCCTGAAAGACTCTTAGATGATTGCTATCAGTTACACGACCAATTATTACAGCATCAAGTCCCCATTGAGTAAAAATATCTATTACTTCGCGTACACGGCCAGGTTGAGCAACTAAAAGCATTCGCTCCTGAGATTCTGAAAGCATAATCTCATAAGGGGTCATTCCAGACTCTCGTAGTGGGACTAGGTTTAACTCCATATCAATACCAGTTTGACCTCTAGCACCCATTTCACAGCTTGAACAAGTTAGACCTGCTGCTCCCATATCTTGGATACCAATAACAGCACCAGAGCGCATAGCTTCTAAACAAGCCTCTAAAAGCAATTTCTCTAAGAAAGGATCTCCTACTTGTACAGTAGGGCGTTTTTGTTCTGTAGTTTCATCAAACTCGGCTGATGCCATTGTTGCACCATGAATGCCATCTCTACCTGTTTTTGCACCTACATAAACTACTGAATTACCAACACCTGTAGCTTTGCCTAAAAAGATTTGATCGCGTTTCATTACACCTAAAGCAAAGGCATTAACTAAAGGGTTCTTGCTATAACAATTATCAAAATAAATTTCCCCACCTATAGTTGGACAGCCAAAGCTATTACCATAGTTAGCAATTCCAGCAACTATTCTATTCATCAAGTAGGGGTTATGAGGTTCACTTAGTGGCCCAAAACGTAGACTATTAAGAATAGCAAGAGGTCTAGCACCCATAGTAAAAATATCTCTTAAGATTCCTCCAACCCCTGTAGCAGCGCCTTGAAAAGGCTCAATAAAACTAGGATGGTTATGAGATTCAATCTTAAAAGCAACGCACCAATCACCACCAATATCAATAATACCAGCATTTTCACCTGGGCCTTGTACTACAACATCCCCTTTAGTAGGGAGTCGTTTTAAGTGTACCCTAGAAGACTTATAGGAACAGTGTTCAGACCACATAACCGAAAAAATGCCTAACTCGGTTATATTGGGACTGCGACCTAATAATGTTTCAATTTTTTGATATTCCTCAGTATTGAGGCCGTGATCAGCAATAATGGCAGGGGTAATTTGTTCTATCATAGCTCTTTAGAAAAATTAGGGATCAGAAAAACAGGTCATTATGACGGGAGTAATTAGAAAAGACAACTCTTACCTGCTAAAACCAAGAATCCTCTAGGGAGCAAACTTATGTGTTTGCTCTTACATATTATTCCTCTAGCGGTTAAAAAAGCTTAGTTTTTGTTCTAACATTAGTTTTTCCATCATCAAACTAGCTTGACTAATTAGGATTTCTAATTCATCTAAACTTCCTACGCCGCGATCACCTGGATAGTTATCACCATATAAAATTACTCGCACTTTATCATCTACAACTAGAGGAATACCAAAACCAGTTAAATTCATGTTTTCTCCTCCAAGTTGCTTAAGTATTTCCCTGTCATAGCTATTAAGATCTAAAGCAGCTATTTGGGTTTTACGCATTTTAACCACGCGGCTTAGGATAGAATTTTGTTCTAAAGGAATAATAATGCTTCTATCAGCCGAAACACTATCAGCCGAAAGACCAAATTGTCCTAGTCCTTCAACTTCATTTTCTTTTACTAAAAATAAAACTCCTCTACTACAGACTTCACTAGCAAGCCTCATTATTAATAAAGTTACTTCGCCTTGGAAAGATTGTTGTTTTAATTCTTCTAATAAGTATTTTAGATGTAGTATGGCTTTTTCTGCTGAATTTATAGTGTCTGTATCTTCTTTAGATTGGTTTGGCTCAATATAATCATCAAGTTCTTTTAACAAATCTTCGCTACTAGTTGGAGTAATAAGTAACGGTTTTTTAACTTCAGGAAGTGTTCCATCACGGCGTTTTTCATCTAGTAGCCTTGTAGACTCTAGGATTAATTCATCAATATTTAACCCTTCTGTATAAACATAATCTTGGGTGATATAAGGTAGTCCTCGCCCTATGGGAATGGCATTTAATTTAATTTCAAAAGTCCCACGTTTCCAAGTTAATAGCTCTGCCACAGAACCATGTATTTGTTGTTTAATGGCTTTTAATAGGTATTCTCGGCTGACTTTTCCTTGTTCTACTAAAATAGAACCTATAAGTCGGGGTTTTGCCATAGAATTTTGGATTTCCAAGGCTATTTCCATTTCATCATCAGTAATTATACCATCTTGGACTAAGATCTCCCCTAAAGAATAAAGGATAGAATCTGTACTAGCTTGAACTATTTTACCCCGGATAAATACTAACATTCCCCGTTGACCTTGATCGCCGCGTACAATTAGGGTTCCTGTCTTACAACTAAGTGATAATATTTGCAGGATATCTGTGAGTGGAAAGTCACTCAACTGTCCTGTAAGTTCCATATTTTGGCCTCTTACTTGATTTTGCTTTTTTTTAATATACTAGTTGTTGGATCAATAGTATTAATAGTTGTTCTTCTGGGCAAGAAAATTTTAGCTCATTTGGTACTAGTAACTTGCTCCAACATTTTTGCTAAGTTACTATCGCTTTATGGTTAGTAAAAAAAATAACAAAAATAAATCTTTAACAAATACCATAAAACCTAAAGCAGAAGACATTGTTGAGCTATTAACACGCCTAAAAAAACATTATCCTGAAGCACAATGTTCACTCAACTATAACACAACCTTTGAATTACTAGTGGCAACTATTCTTTCTGCTCAATGCACAGATGAACGGGTTAATAAAGTAACTGCAACTTTATTTAGAAAATATCGCACCATTAATGATTATGCTAGTGCAAGTCTTACAGAACTTGAACAAGACATTCATTCTACAGGCTTTTTTCGTAATAAAGCTAAAAATATTCAAGCTACTGCTGAGCGTTTAATAGATCAACATCAAGGTAAAGTTCCTCAAACTATGGATGAGTTGATTAAACTCCCTGGTGTAGCTCGTAAAACAGCTAATGTTGTATTAGGAAATGCCTTTGGACAAGCAGTAGGGGTTGTAGTTGATACTCATGTACGTCGTATTAGTCAGCTTTTAGGGCTAACTATTGAAAATATACCTGAAAAAATTGAACAGGATTTGATAAAAATAATCCCAAAATCTGATTGGATAGATTTTTCCCATCTACTTATTTATCATGGACGACAAATTTGTAAAGCTAATCGGCCTCAATGTCAAGTTTGTCCATTATCAGATCTATGTCCAAGCAGTAAGATATCTAACCCATTAAATTAATAAATATGCGTAAAGAAATTCTTTCTTGGGAAAATCTAACATCTACAGAACAAACAATGCTAATACCAATGTTGGCCAAAGATGCTGATGCTATTAGTTTGTTTAATGGGATGTCACAAGAAGCAAGGGATTCTTTAGTTAATATATATTACTTATCAATTAGCGATAAAGTAGCAGGTAATTTTTGGCAATATATTAAATCCTTACGTTGGGCAGGACCAAATCAAATAGGTGTTTATGTTGAAAACACCTTAGAAATACATAAGCTATTATTAAAGTCTAAAAATTTTGCTCAAGATGATTGGCTAACTTGTTTAATTAAAAAGTCTTTTTGGAGTTTAAGACAAGTACAAGTAGAGGGAGAACATATATTTGATTATGGATTGCAAGTTTATTGTCCTAATGATCCTAAACAGCCAGAGTTATTAGTAATAGATATAGACACAATAGTTTTTTCTTCTTGGATGAGTTGGCCTAGGCATGCTCTAGATATTTTAATCCCAAACCCTGATTTAAATGACCCTTTACGTGCCCGGCAGTCGTTAGTAGCACGAGGCATCTTTCCCAAGTAAGAGCGCTGTGTTAATCTGTTGATTTTCCAACCTATATTGCAAGAAAGGACTATCCAAATAAATGAGTAAAATGATATTTGGACCAACTTTTGCAGAAATGCAAGATCCAACACAAATCCCTTCCGATATTCGCAGCCGCGCATTAGCAGCAAAAGTAGCTGATCCGCTTAATCCAATTAACCTTTACAACATTACTTGGAAGAATGCCCAAGGCCGAGTAAATTACATAGTACTTCCTCATGAACTTACAGGTATTAACACCAATGTCGTAGTACTCTATGGCAAGGAATTCCCTACAGGTAGCCATAAAGTAGGTCCAACTTATTCAATTGCAATGGAAAAACAATTGGCTGGTGAAATTGAGCCTGGTCGTGACACTTTAGTTTGGCCATCTACAGGAAATTTTGGTATTGGAGGCGCTTGGGTAGGGCCACGACTCGGTTATGATTCCTTAGTACTTTTACCAGAAATGATGAGCCAAGAGCGTTTTGATAAAATTACTAGTTATGGGGCAAAATATATTAAAACTGTTGGTTGTGAAAGCAATGTAAAAGAAATTTATGATAAGACTAAAGAACTAGCTTTAGCCGATACTAAGAATAAAATACTTAATCAATTTCAAGAAATGGGTAATTATAGATTTCATTATGGTGTAACAGGTAACAGTATTATTGAAGCAGTAAAAGACTTGGCTGATCGTGGCAATGGTAATGGCCGTGTAGCGGCTTTTGTTTCTGCAATGGGATCTTCTGGAACAATTGCTGCTGGAGATAGGATTAAACAACAGTTTTCTGAAGCTAAAACTATTGGACTTGAGCCTATTCAATGTCCAACTATGTATAACAATGGTTATGGCGGCCATGATATTCAGGGTATTGGAGATAAGCATGTTACTTGGGTTCATAATGTACTAAATATGGATGCAATAATGTGTATTGATGACCTTGAATGTAAAAAAGGCTTACAACTTCTTACTGAAGAAACAGGAATGAAGGTATTAGAAAAGCGTTTTGGTATTGCTAGAGAAGTTTTAGAGCCTCTTTCTCAAATTTTTGGGATTTCTGGTATTTGTAATGTATTAGGTGCTATCAAGACAGCAAAATACTTTGGGTTAGGAAAACGTGAAAATGTTGTTACAGTTGCAACAGATGCTATTGATCGCTATCCTTCTGTATTAGAAGAGCTTACTAAAACTCATGGAAAAATGGATGAAGTAGAGGCAACCGTTAGAGCAGTTTCTATCTTCCATAAAGCTAAGCTAGATTGGATAAAAGAAGGCACTGTAGATGTTAAGAATTCTTGGCTGAACCTTAAGTACTATACTTGGGTTGAACAGCAAGGGAAAACAGTTGACGAATTAAACCAACAACGTGATCCTGAATTTTGGTTAGCTCATCAAGAAAAAATTTCTGATATTGATAAACAAATTCTTGCTCATAGATAAATTTTTATTACAGAGGGCAGACTAGTGTCTGCCCTTATAACAGCTTTATTTAAAACACTATGAACCGCAAAATTATTATTGGACTAATAGTTATAGTAGCTGCAATAGTTGGGTTTATTTATTTATTTCCACAATATTTTAGCAGTAGTAAAGTTCGTATCTTAATTACTCACTATGATTATCGTCGAGGATATTTAGAATTAGCAGGTATAGCTGAAAATATTGGAAAGAAACCAATAAAATCTAATCCTCCTTTATATATTAAAGTGTTTGATGATAATAAAAACACTATTACAGAAAGCACTATTTCTTTAATGCCAATACAAGCAGACAATCCTGAAGTAACACCTGCTACTTTTGGAGAATTTGATTGTTTAATAAAAATTCCTTCTGGTTATGGTTATGTTAAATGGGAATTAACTATTAATGATGTGCCTTATGAAGTAGAGCAAAAAGCTAAACCTTTATCGGAGTGATTTGCGGTCAACTACCTAGGCGTAAAAGCCTAGGCTTGTTATGAAAGTAGCAAGCCCTGTTGAGCAGACTAAGCTTAGAAATAAGCTAGGTTACGAAGAGAGTTAAAAGACACACCCTAGAATGCAAGCCAGTTCTAGGCTCTGTAACTGCTAAGTTAAACAACTGTAAGGGTATAAAGGTAGTGCTTAGCGGAAACACTGATTTGTAACTTTGTCGAGGCAAAAATAACCACAGAAATGTGAGGTAATTCTTTACTATGCAAAAAGTATTCGTTTTAGATACTAAAGGAAAACAACTA
>Ga0075163_10008045_pt1 | contig 13924 bp, 20 predicted proteins | sample JI1023141ADNA_FD_71478 | JGI IMG/M metagenome (GOLD analysis project Ga0075163, IMG submission 71478) | Wastewater effluent complex algal communities from Wisconsin, to seasonally profile nutrient transformation and Carbon sequestration -... | ecosystem: Engineered > WWTP > Effluent > Algae...
CACACATCGAGTTGGTGACACCGGGCTGGCAAACGTCGCCAATACAGCAGCCGCCACAAGTCGCAGCCGAGCACTTTGGAACCACAACCATGTCGGCAGGGCTGGACATATCCCCCGCCGGAGCAGCCATGTCAGCCATGACCGCGCCCGCCATATCGCCCGCCATATCGCCAGCAGCTTGACCGGAGTCTGCAGCCGTCCCACCGTCATCAGTCGGCGCAGCTGCATCGACTGCCGAAGGATCGCCGGGCAAGTTCCGCTCAGAGAACGGACCAGGCCCACAGCCGCCGCCCACTAAAACCAAGAAACAGGAAGCCAAGCCGGTTTTTATAAAAGCGCGCGTGTTGGTCATGGCGCGAACAATAACCACACCTGCGCAAAGCTGCGGATCATTCTTGCAAATGAGGGGCGGCGCTACTTCGTGGGGGCGGTGTTTGGCTAGGGGTCGGCTCTGTCGAGCCGACAGCAGAACGCTGTGCGGGATAGGGGCGGGGTGCTGGCCTTGTTTATGCTGATACTAGCTGCGTAAAATAGAATACGCCTGTTGTCTTATCGCTAAACTCAAGCAACACAGCATCAAACATGCCGCTTCCGTTTGTTGCTAAGTAGTATCTTTTGATTTTTCCGGTGCTAAATTTGCCATTGGACCTGAGAACGCCAGCGCTTGATCCTATTGGCCACTTTCTAGCGTTGTACTGGTTTTGAATCTCAGCGCCGACCATTTTCTGTACAGATGGTTTAAGCGCTGACCACTCCGCATAGTTTGCGTCTGTCCAATTGTTGACGGAAGCAGGAAAACGCGAAGCAATTTCTTCATATTTGTTCGTGTATTCTTTTGCTGATATTGCTGCCGATTTTGTCTCTAGCTTTTTGCCGCACCGCGAGAGACTTTCGCCGCTTTTTGCAGCGCACAAAGCCCTGCTTACTGACTTCGCACTTGCTCTATCTTGAGCAAGTGCGGGAATTACACTTTTTAGCGTGTTAGCGTCAAAATCGACCCAAAGATCATTACCGGTTAGCTGCTTAAAATAAAAGCCAACCCTGTTTTGAAATCGTTTTGACGGTGCGCTTTTCATTGATTTACAAAGTACCGCGCTTTTTAAGCTCTTGCTTTGCGAGCTTTGAGGCTGCGCCTTCTCTGTCGTTCTTTGCGACATTAAGCTCAGCAGCTAGATCAATCCACTGCTGCAAGCTTAGCTGATTGATCTTTTTGAGAAAGCTTAAACGCAAAAAGTTAAGCTCGATCAACTTATCCATTTCGGTCATGGCGAGCCTATTCGGGAAAAAGAAGCTCGCTTAGGGTGGGCGGTCTGCTGGCCCTATTTCGCGCTCGGGCTGCTAGAAGCTCTTTTGATGGCTTCTCACCGGCAAGCCAAAGAGCTCCCGTTACGGCAAAGAATGTGCCCCCAATGATCAGCATTCCTTTGCCAACGTCGGCCCAGGATTCTTTATCTTGTGGTTTTTCAGCCATTACAAAGCATTCCGATACGGGTTTGTCGGCGACCCAAGCGGCGCGCTTGGATCAATAGCAGGCGCCACCGGAAGCGGCGAAGGCGTATAGCCGGGAAGATCGAGCACGTTGGACTTTTGCCCAACTGCGATCCACGCGCGAGGCGCTAGCGGGTTAAACCCGCGCGGCCCGGTTGGGGTGATGTCCGCCGGATTCCAGACTTCCAGCCCGAACACTTGGCGCAGATCTCTAGCGGCGCTAGAAAGATCGCCGTTGCCTGACTTGTTGAACGTGTAGAAAAAAGAGCCATCGGGCTGCACTGTCACCATTGGCACCTGGTAGCCGATGGGGAGATAGACAGCCAGGGCTTGCAGCGCTGCTAGGTAGCTCTCGCCGATTCCTTTGCCCCACTCGCCAAGCTCTTTAGCCCAAGCCTGATAACCCCAGGCCGACACCGGCATGTCACGGAACCAAAAAACGCCATCGCGGTATCCGGTGAACTCAGGCAGGCCGCCGGCGCGGATGTTCGCGCGGAAAAAAGCGGTGTCGTATCCGTCGCGCTTGGCTTCCGCGTTGGCTACCGCAAAGCGGCGGATGATCTGGTAAATCCCCGCGACCACCTGCCCCACGATCGGCACTTTGGCCACAGAGTCGAACGCGGGATCAACCTTGCCCACCTGATTCAATATCTGCTGGCTCTCGGTCGTCCAGGTCGCGTTTTGCGCGCTGGCTGCTTTGCGCTCGGCCAGCCAAGTGGCGTATGCCGATTTATAAAGCTCGATTGAGCGATTGAAAGCGACCGGGTCTTTCTGTGCCCACTCCAGCGCAAGCGCTTCCTGCGTCGGCTCGGGAGGCACCGCCGAACCACCACGATCCGGCGGAACAATGCCGGTGTTTTGCGGCGGCGTCTCCGCTGGTTGCGGGTCTGATCCTTCCGCTTGCTGCTTTGGCTTGTCCGACATCGCTATAAACAGCGCCCCGCCGAGCAGGCCGCCGCCAATTAGAACAGCCAACCCGGCGCGACTCACTTTGTCACCGCCGCTTTAGCCCGCAGCAGCTGCGCCAGCTCGGGCCGCTTGTCGTACTCCTCGGCGCACTTGCCAAGAAACTCTACTGCCCAAGCTGTAACAATCCCCGGCAATGCCTCCTGCGCTGACACCTGGCTGACATGAAGCATCATGTCTGCACCAACGCGCGCAAGCTCTGCACCGTGCGGATTGCCGCGTTTTTCAAGGCCCGCAGCAACCAGCTTGCGGCCAGTCTCCCAAAGTTCGCCAAGCTGGAAGCCGTAAGGGGGGGCGATGTCGGGCACCTCCGCTGCGGGCTCAGATGGAGCAGGATCTGCGGTTGCAGCTGGCGCTTCCTGCGGTGCAGCGGGTACTTCCTCAACTGCTGGCGCAGCGGGCGCTTCCTCAACTGCTGGCGCAGCAGGTACTTCCTCAACTGCTGGCGCAGCGGGAGCTGGAAGGGGTGGCTCTGCTAGTACTTCGGTGGGCTGCTGTTCGTTCGGCATGATGCGTAATCCTTATCGCAGCTTTGCGCGCTGCTCACTGGTTAGGGACAGCACCTGCAAGCGGCGAGTGCCAAAGCGGTCTTTTACAAAACCGTCACCCGGCCCCTGCAGGTTTAGAAGTAGAGTCGGCGACAAGCTCAGCTCTTTAGCCAGGGCCTGCGCTTGCTGCGCGCTGTTTGTGCGCAGCGCGTAGAGGGTCGCAGAGTTAGCACGCACTGACGGCGAGAAGTCTCCCGCTTCTTGCGAAGCCAACACCAGCGCAAGCCCGAACTTGCGCGCCTCTTTGAAAATCTCATCGAGAATTGCGGCGCCGTTTACAAGTGAAGCCTCGTCGAGCACGACGAGTACGCGATACTTGCGGCCCGGCATGACAAGGCCCTGACTTCGCAGCGCTCCAAGCACCTGGCGCAAGATGGTGTCAACGGCCAGCACTTTAGCGGCGCGGCTTAGGCTTCCCATAGCGACGCGCCCCCCGCTTACTAGCAGGTTGCGGATTGAAAGAGCGTTGCCTCCTCTGAAGACCGGATCAGAAAAAGCGACGCTCACCGCAGCAGCGATGCCAAGCAAGCTGCGTTGTTCGCTGCGTCGCTTTGGGTCCTTGCTGGCGGCCATCAGCCGCGCCTGCACTTGCGCAAGGCTTGGCGGTGGCTTGTTCCAGGTCCGTTGATCTTCGGTAATTCCCGCCGCTTGATAGGACTCGCGCACCACTTCGCGCAGCGCGAGCTCCTGCACGCGACCAAAGCCCGGAGCTGCGCGCCGGACTGCATCTAAAAGCGCTTCGGTTTGCGTTTCAGGCCCACCGCTTACTGGGTCGCGGCTGGACAGCTCGAGCGGATTGATTGCGACGCCACCGCGCGCCGCTTGGTAGTTGGCGATACCGGGTAGCTCTAGGTCGCCGTGAAAGTCGAGCACGATCACCGGCACGGCCTGCCGCGCTGTCTCAGCCGCTAGTGCTTTGAGCAGCTCGGTTTTCCCGCTTCCGCTTCCGCCGACCACCAGCGCGAAGCCGTTGGTCTGTTGCGCAGGCTGCCAAAAAACCGGCTTGTCTGTCAGCTCTGCCGCGCTGTTTCTTTCCACGCCGATCAGCACGCGCGGAGGATCAGAGACTGCTGCAGCTGGCGCAGCTGCTGGCGCCGAAGGCCGCGCTTGCTCCTTTGGCGGCTGCAGCTGCAGCGGGCGCGCTGGCGTCGCTTTCTTTTTGCTGTCGAGCGGCTTTGTACAAGCCGACGCGCTGCCGCTTGAAGCAGCGCACAGCGTGCGGCTTACAGCTTTCGCGCTCGCTCTGTCTTGAGCAAGCGCAGGCACAACACTTTTTAAGTTTTTATCGTCGAAGTAGTCGCCGAGCTCGTGCCCGGTTAGCTGCTTGAAGTAGTTGCCCACACGGTCGTAAAACCGCTTAGATGGTCGTTGGCGGTCCATGGGGGAAGGGATAGCCAGGGGTCAGGTCTTGGCGCAGCAAAGCACGCCGTACTGGTTCGATTGGTTCGCGTCTAGCTCAGCGGTTGCAGCGCTTTCGCAAGCGTACTTTCCAATCGTGTTTATGCACCGGAACGCCTGAGAGGAACCTCCACAGGGCAGCGGGCAATCCTGAACGGTGCTCAGCTTGGCACCACAGCCAAAGCGCCAGCGCGGCACGCCTGACAAGTTCCCGTCACAGCTTCTTATCGTCTGAGGCGTGAGCGAAGCGCAGCCGCTAACGTCAAGGCAGGCGTTCAATTTCAAAACGTAGAAGCGCGGCAGCTTGCTGCAAGCAGAGAGGTCGACCCCGTCCATGCTCGTGCAAGGGACAAAACCTGCAGCGCAGACCGTGTTGATTTTTCCAAAGTCCCAAGACTCACCGCACGCCCACGCGGAACCAACAGACTGACCGCCACCGGAAGCGCAGCCGCTTGGCTTTGCCAGGTCTGGCGGGTCCGAAGTTGCAAAATCTGCCGTTGGTGCTGCGTCTATTTCTGACTTTGCAAAGTCTCCCTGAACCTTACAGACATTATCGACGCAGGAGTAACCCGCCAAGCACTCGGGACGCTCAGCAGAGCAGGTATGAACAACACCAGTTAAGTCAGGGTTAAAACAGCTAACGAACACCAGCAGAAGAGGCGCTAGACGCAGCATTAGGACACCGCCCTTTGCACTTCGATCATTCCGTAGTAGCCCTCGTTCACGTTTGCAGTCGTGAAGCGGGCTAAGAGCTGCAGGCCCGGCGGAAGTTCGTGGTCCAGATCCAAGACTTGAACTTCCGTTGTCGAAAGCACAGTGATTTCAATCTTTGGAACAAACGAATTAACAAAAGTACGCGCCGGATCTGCGTAAACAATCTCGACGGTTAATGGCTCATCCGTCGGCGCATGAGTGGCCAAGGAAATCTGCTTTAGGCGATCTCCCTTGCGGGTCCAAAGAAGGCTTCCGGCTTCCAGCTCGCTGCCATAATTATCGGAGCTTTGGCGACTGAAAAAATCAGTCAGCGCGTACACCCCTTCAAACCTCGATTGATAAAGCTGCGTCTGAACTGCGCCGCCCCCTGAAGGAGCGGCAGCAGTCATCATTGCGCGAAGCTCGGCAAGTTCTGCACCGTGTCGTTTTATCCAGGGCCAAATCTCGGCCCTGACTCTTGCTAAGTCAGACTTGAGCACGGTGCAGACTCCTTACAGCTTCTCGAGGATCGCGGTTCGGATGAAGGCGCTTTGACTAACGGCGCCAAAGCTCCAGCTGATCACCAACTTGTGATCAGCCCCATCAATGATGAACCCACCCACGTCGCCGCCGCCGCTGGTGCTCAAGTTGCCGACTACGCTTTCTTGCATCAGGCCGTAATACTGGCTACCGCCAGAATCCGCGTAGCGCTGCATCTCGAGCACGTGGCGAAAGCGGAAGCTTCCGGTCTGCCCTGGTATGGACGCCGCCAACAGCGCCGAGCTGCTGAGGCTATCAAACCGCACGCGCCATTCAGAGGTTGCCCCAGTCAGGTTGACCGCTCCGCCAAAGGTCAGGCGCGCAACTTCGCCCACCTTGAGCAGATTTCTCCCAAAAGGAATTTCGAGCTGGACAGTTTCCGAGGTCGGCCCCGTCGCCGTCGTGGCGTTTGGCAAAGACCAAACAATGCCGCGCGCGGTCTTGGGCGCCAGAAGCTGCCGCATGGCCTCGGTCATCTGCTCTTGCGTCATCGGAGCCGACGAAGTGGCCTCTTCCGCGATGGCCGTTCCCAAGCCCCGGAAAGCGCGGAAGAAACCGGCCTGAATCTCAGGCGCGGTGTCATCCTGCGGCAGCGTCAAGCCAAGCAGCGCAGAACGCACTTCACGGTAGCCCAACGCTACAAACGTCAGAAAGTTCTGACCGTCGGCGGCTTCACCTGGGTTTACCAGGTTGCCCTTCTTGTCGTAGCGGTTCACCGCTCCGGGCCAATCCACCGCGCCGACAGCCTGGCTTTCGGTCAAGATTGGACGCTGCAGCGTGCTAGGAGCACTCGCGTACGGCGAAGACTCAGCCGGTGACGGCTGGGGCGGATAGGCAAGACCAAGCATCGCATCAGAAACCGCAGGTTGCACAATGCGCTTGTAATCGCCCGAATCTAGAAACCCATTGATTCGGTCCCCGGCTGCGTCGACTTTGTCGTCAATGTTGCGAATACGGCGGCGATTACCACGCACATCGTCTTCGACTCCGATCAGATAGTCACGCTCGCCAAGGATCATCGCGCCCAAAGCGGCAGTTAATAGAGCACCTTGCATATGCGTATTCCCTTATTAATTCATTTGCTTGTGGCGGCATTCCAACTTTAGGAATACCGACACAAGCGTATTTTTTATTGAAACCAGCTAACTAGCGGCGGCAGCCATCCCAGCTATCAGCGCAGTCGTCGTCATCGCGACGGCCACGGCGACCACTGCCCCGGCGACCGTTGCGGCGGTCGGACATACTCCAGCTGATAAACGCTCCAGCAACGGCGCCAAGACCCGCAGCAGTTAGCAGCGAGTTGGCCCCGCTGCTGTCTTCCAGGTACGCACCGGCAGAAACGCCTTGCAGACTACCGAGCACCTTGACTGCGCTGGCACCAGTCGCAACGTAGAGCGTCTGTAGGTGCGTCTCGATCGTGCGAGTCTGGTAAAAGTCGACGTCGTCCTGCGCTACGACGTACTTTTTGAACTTCTCGGCCCGCTGGGCATCCGTCGCAGTCGAGGGATTAGCTAGCGCATCATAGAAGGCTTTGGCAGCGTCGCGGCGCTCATAGCGCGCATCCTCTAGGCTATCGAGGTCGCGATTGATGCGCATGATCGCAAAACCGTTGAACACCACTTCCACGATGTTTGCAGCGGTTTCAATGGTCTTTCCGGTACGCTCAATTTGCATTTGCGCCGCAAAGGCTTGAGCAGTGGCGGGTGTTACATACGCAATCCCGAAAGGTGTCCGATACTCCTGCATTCCCATTGCCGCAAGTTCATTTACATCTGGCATAGTACTGATCTCCTCAGTTAATGATTCTGTCGTTCACGGTTAAACCGAGAACGGCTAGTTCGTTGTAGTTCAGTAACAAGATACCCGTCGAAGTCTGGGCACCATAAAAAGCATTTAGCCCTAAAGCTCTAGGGTCTGGATTCATTCCGTTCTTGACGATTGCCCGCGCAATGCGGCCACTCTGTCCGCCAATTCCAAACCCTTCCCGGTTTCTTTCTATTCCGTCGCCGATGATCTCGAACTTTGCCCAACTGCTTACAAGTGCCGTAAGTAATTCATTGCCCCTGGCGTCTAAAGACCTGCTTAGGCGGTAAGCTCTATCAAAATACATAGGCGAGCCAAGACCGAAAAAGGCAAACGCGCACACCTCAAAGACTTTTGCCCGTAGGTATGGCGCAGGCGGCTGGATGATTACCGGCGGCAGCGGTGGCGCTGGTGTTGGTCCTGGACCGGGACCGGGAGACGGCAGCGCAGGCGGAGGCGCAACCACCACGGGCGCAGCTACTCGGACGATAATCCCCGTATCAGGTCCGCCGTTTGGGTCGATGCGCGGCGGAATGCCTTTGTTGTAATCTTCCAGGCCCTGCAACAGCCACTGCTGAAACTCCGACGGCTGCTGACCCTTTAGACCTTCAAGGAAAATTCGCTTGCGCTCCGCATAACCGAAGTCACGCGCAGATGTATACCCGATCAGATAGTTCCTGCGGTTAACGTCTCCAATTGGAACCTCAATAGACGCGGCGCTTCGCCGATAGTCGTTTATTGTTCCAACTTGGGGCGGATTACCGTCTAAACCGTCTTCAATGCCCAGCCGATAATTTCCTTGGTCGCGAAGACTTCGCAAATTTTCTATTGCTTGAGCTCGATACTGCAAAGCTAGCCAATACCCGGCGAAGTACTCTTGTTGTTGTACCTTATCGGTTAGCATTTGATTCTTTCCGTTTGGCAGAAAACACTAGCCCAAGCCCGATCACTGCAGAGGCCGCGGCAACGCCCACGCCTACTTTCTGCCCAGTAGTCCAGCCCTTTGCAGGTGGCTGCAGCGCTACCGGTGGCGGATTTGCTGGGGGCTCTTGTGGTGCTGCTGGCTGCTGCGTAGCGCCTGGGGTAGCCGGGGCCGGGGCCGGGGCCGGGGCCGGGGCCGGTGCAGCTGCTCCGCCACCACCACCAGCGCCAGCAGCGCCGCCAGAATTTCCACCAGCAGCAGGCACAGGAGCCGCAGCAGGAGTTGTGCTTGCCGGTGGCAGAAAAGCGCTGACCACTTGCTTCGTGATCTCGATTCCACCCTTTAACGCGCTGTTGATTAGCGCAGAAGCGTCTAGGCTGTCGCTTTGCGGAGCAGGAGCGTCAGACTTTATCTGCTCAAGAGCTCCCTTGCTCACCGCGTCAGAAAAGGCTTTGCTATCGAATAGCCCTGTATTGCCGCCAAAGTCATTGGCCATCGTCTGCAAGCTCCCTTGTTCCACTGCTGCTGGCTTTCACCAGCCGATAAGCGCCATACAAAAGCACTCCGCTCCCACCTACCACCGCAGCCCCAATGGCCAGATTGGATAGCCAGGTGCTGGCCTTCTTTGCTGCGTCTACAACTTCGGCTGCAACAACTGGCGCTGCTTCGGCGGTCTTCACCGCCCCTACCGCAGAAAGAGCCGGAGCGGCGACGAGGTAGCGCGTCAAGTATCCGGTGGTGTACTTAGCCGGAACCTTTCGCACGCCACGGACTAACCGCTTCAGGTAGTCGAGCTTGGAACCGGCGAGCTTGCCGATCAGTGCGTCGACTCCCAGCTCAACTATTCCCGCCGCAATTCCTTTTGCGGCTTCCTCTAGTTCCAAATCAAAACGCGCGTCATAAGCGGCCTTGATTGCGATACCTAACTTAACCGTCTGCCACGCAATGCCAGCCAGCCCCGCCGCCGCCAGAATCAGATCAGTCGGTACGCCCAGCGGTGTCAGCTGCAAGCCCACCCAAGCGGCCAGTACGATTGCAAGGCTCCACAACACCTCAGGATCAATCAGCACCTGCAGCTTTTTGACCAGGTCTGGCCCGAGGTAGGCCAAACTCCGCGCGATACCCTCAAAAACCCGCTCCCATCCATCGGTGGGAATAGGAACTAGCGCGCCGGTCTGTGGAACTTGATCGGCCATCGCTAGAAGCTCGGCAGACCGAGCAGCGGTGTTAAAATTGCATCAAGACCATTGATCGTGGTTACAACTGCGCCGGTTTGAATGGCGCGGCGGCCCCAGCTCATATCAGCCGGATTGTGCATAACGCCGTCGGCAATATACGAACCTACGCCGATTGCGATGCCTAGACCGCCTTTTACAAAACGCGCATTCTTTCCAATCCAGCCAGTAAAGCCAGCGCCTGCGTTTGCGACCTGGCCATCCTTAAAACCAACATACTTAATCGCATATCGGCTTGCAACGTCTACGCCCCAAGAACCCAAAGCGCCCACTGCGTCAGCGCTTGCGCGATAGGAAAGGCTGTTCTGCTCTCCTATAGCCATTTTGACGCTTTGGGATAGCTTGCTAAGAGCCTCGCGAGCTAGCCGCTTATTCTCGCTTCCCCGGATTGCATCCGTGAAGCTGCTTCCTGCACTGGTTAGACTGGCGGTTTGTGGATTCATTGAAGCCAGATTAAAGAACCAATCTGGCCATGAAAATGGGGTGGGCTAGGCTTGGGCTACTTTATTACTTACTGCCTGACGCTGTTTAAGACGCTTCCTCTTATCCTGCTCCCGCCAAGCTGCTCTGTTTTTTTCTTTGCCGATACAGAAGCGGATCGCTTCTCTCATGTTCTTTTTACCGAGACTATCCAAGAAAGTCACTTCATCATCGGAAAGATAAACACGCTCACGATTAGGCTTTCTCTCGGACATCTGCCTACCTCCTTTTTATGAAGTCGCGCACTGTCGATTTTATATCGTCACCAATTGCTTTGTAAGTAACTGACAGCCCCTCCATTGCCTTACCTGCGACGCCTTTTTTTTTCAGCCAGGCAGATAGCTTTTCTTCGCCAAGGTCAATCAGACCCTCTGCAAGAGGTCCCACAAGCCTTTCTAGGGCTTCTGCGCTTATTGGTGGCGCCCCCTGCACTACCTCGTCTTGGGTCTGCAGCACTTTGTACGCCGCGCCAATACGCTGCCACTTTGAAGCGTCGCCGTTGTTTCTGTCGGGGTGCGCTTCAAAAGCTGCGCGCCGGTATGCCTGCTTTAGTTCTTGCGCGTTGCACGTAGGCGAAACGCTCAAGATTGCCGCCGCAGCTGCCAAGATCTGCTGCTTGGTCGCATAGGCCGGAAGTCCTAGCTGCTGGGCTAGCGTCATGCTGCACCTGCAGATGCTTCAGTGTTCTGTTTTGGGTAAAACTCAAACCAAAACAAAAGCAGATCTCTACAAGTGGCTTGGCCGATGTTTTTAAGCCCCAGCCCACCAAAAAAGCGGCCCTGATCTTCGTCGGATACTTTGCCCAGAAGATCTAGGACCTGAAAAACCTTAACGTCCGCAAATCCGGCAGGAACTTCAGCCGCTGGCACAGGCAACTGTGCAGTTTCCGGCGCAGCTGTCGGCGCAGCTTCCTGCTGCACTGTTGCGGCTGGGACTGCGTCTGCAACCAAAGCTCGCAGCTTTTTTGGTACCTCGGGATTTGCATCAATAACTTTCTCAGCAAGCCTACTGAAGTGAGCAAGCGCTTCACCGCCAAGCCGTTGCATCACATCAAAGCCATTTGTCCCTGGCGGCGGCGGCTTCCGCATGTCCTCTAACAACTTCATGCCTTCCGACGCCACCTGTGCAGGGAACCGCGCAAGCGCTAGAGCCTCAGATCGTGCGGCCTGATGGACCTGCAGAGCCGTAGTGCTTAGCTCGTTTCTAAGCAAGTTCAGTTCTGCCTTTACGGCTTCGTAATCAGCCTTCAGGTCCGAAATGTCTTTCTCTTTGCGTTTTCTTTCTGCATCCACAGCGTCAGAAACTCGCTTGTCTGCTGCAAGCTGGACGCGCATAACCTCGCGCGCCAGCCCTGCCAAGGTTGTGCTGTCTGAAACCATGTTCTGATGACGTGCTCTCGACTCGGCTACAGGGTCCCGCAGCACCCCGGCAAAGTCCGCAGGCTGTGCAAACTGTTCGACCGACGGATCAGAATCCAAGGGATCGCTTTCCATTTGTTGACCGCCTCCTATGTTTTAGAAGCGGTACAAGTGGGAATGTTGAAACCGTCAAGCGGTTTCTTCTGTCCGGTTTGCAATTTCCTGCCGTGGGCTTGACGGCTTCCCCGTTTACTGCCTTATCGCTTTTTGCGTGTCTTCCAGACGGAAGCATCCGAGTTCAGAAGCGGTGCCAAAAAACAGGAGGTTGCCACGTGAACCAAGAGATCAACATCGCACCAAACGCATCAAGTTACCGGTGCAGGATGTGCCCGAAACCAGTACAGCAAGTGAGGGAAAATCAGAAGTACTGCAGCCCCAAATGTAGGCGCGATGCGCTACTAGCCCGAAAACAAGCTAGGCAGGTCCTGCAGGAGCCAAAGCAAGTGCAGCCCATGGACGCCTCAGCGCTGCTGAGCGCCGCTCAGGACACAAGAGACGCCCACGGCCTAGAGCGTTTGCAGGTTGATCCATATCTGGCCGCTCGTGCTGCTTGCATCGAGGCCGAGATGCAGATCACCGAATGGACGAAACGGCTTAGAGAACGGCGCGAGCTGATGCACGGCATGCAAGAGCCACCACTAGACCGATCAGTGCAGCGGCTTGTGCGCTGTGAAGCTCTGACAGTACCCGACAGCGCCGCCGCAGTCGGAATCTCAATCACCGATGGCTGCGTGGGTGTTGCAGTCTACGGCAAGCGCCGCTAGCCAGATTTGCGCCGCGTTGACACGCGGACATCCTTCAAACTTTTAGATCGTCAAAAAATTCAGTTTCACCGACTGCAAAACCTGATCTTTTTGCGAGTAGACACGCGGACTACAGCGCGCTTTTTGAGCTTTGACCTCGCAGTGACTCGCCCTCTGACGGTTTGTAATAGTCACTGCATAGTCACTGGATAGTCACTTTTGATTCACCGACGATAATATTTACAAAAAGTGACTATCAGCACATAAAAACCCAAATCATAAGAACCAAACCACAATCACCGGTCTTGTGTCTGCTGCGTGGTGCCCTGTGTAGAGTCTGCTACAGCGACGGCGGACTCTACAGGATACCCGGCCTGAAAATCCACGTGTCGCTGGTTCGATTCCGGCCCCGAGCACAAGCACTTCACCGACGGTAACGCCAGCCCCTTTAGGAGTCCTAAAGGGGCTTTTTTTATGGTTCATAGCGGTCATAGAGTTCACAGTGTGCACACACACTTGGCACACTGTGGCGGCCTCTTCACCTGAGGGTGGCTAAGTGCCGTCTGATTAGGCCGAGCGGGCCGCCTTGCCTATCCCTTGCGACTCGATGAAGTCTGCTTGGCTAGCAGCCGCCACTCGACTTGCTGCAGTGCCTTGTCGAAAGGAAGATCTCCAAGGGCGGAGCGGATCGCGCCAAGGGCCTCTTCGAATCGGCCCAGCTGTTCCAACATCAGCGCATGGTCCGTCGTGAGCCACGGCTGGGCGCTGTAGTCTTCATGCGGCTGAATCCGCTCTCGCATAATCTGGTCGGCCAGGGCCGCGTTGCGACGCTGTACTGCACCCTCAAAGGCGCAGGTCCAAAAGTGCCAGCTATCAGTCGCTCGCTGGGACGCCGAGACTAGATTCAGCCAGGGGTCCTGTTGCTCCAGAGCCCAACGGGCCGCAGCCTCGATTTCGTCCCATTCATCGTGCATCTACAGACCGCTCTTATCGTACCACGCTGGAGGTTGTGTGCTCCCCGCTGTCCTCCGCACCCCATGACAAGCACCGCGCACGCCGTAACAAGCACTGCGCACCTCATACTGACCCGCTGTCAGCTCATACGGAGCCCTCCGTATGCCATGCGCGCACGTCGTCATGGGCTACGGCTTGCTCGTCATGGCATCACCAGCGCTCGTCATCCGCTGCGCACCGCTGGTCAGATCATGACAAGACAAATGCAGAAGCTGCGCACGCCTCGTCAGGTCATGCCCAGCGCTCGTCACTTCATCACGAGCGTGCGTTACGCCCTGCTGCACGCTCGTTACACCATGCCGAGCGTGCATTACGCCATCCTCGTGGGTGCACAGGCCATGCTGGCGGGTCCGTATGGCGCGCGCAGAGCTTGTCATAAGCAGCGCTGCCCTGCGCCCCAAGAGCTTCGGCGCTTGTAGAAAGTGCTTACAAGACGTGGCGAGCAGGCCCCACCACCCCACTTACGACCATAGGGCCCGTCCGCCTGCTGAAGCCCCAACTAACGGCGGTAAGGACGGACGACGCGCTCAAAATGACGCGCCATCGTCTTACAGACACCTTGCTAGTTGTTCTGCGCGATCGCGGGATACAGCGAGATCTGCTGGCCATCCCCGATCGTCTCGACGCTGACAAAGACCGGCCCGGTGGGCGTCTCGGTGCGGTACAGGCGCGTCGG
>Ga0075163_10008047_pt1 | contig 13923 bp, 29 predicted proteins | sample JI1023141ADNA_FD_71478 | JGI IMG/M metagenome (GOLD analysis project Ga0075163, IMG submission 71478) | Wastewater effluent complex algal communities from Wisconsin, to seasonally profile nutrient transformation and Carbon sequestration -... | ecosystem: Engineered > WWTP > Effluent > Algae...
ATGGTGTCTAAGATTAGAAACACCTATTCAACTAACTGGCAACGACTTGCTACTTATATGTTAAATACATAATGGAAATTAAGTTATTTTTATATAAGCCGTTAAGTGGAATATTTGACCCAATCGAGAATCGTTGGTATATTGCTGAATAAGGCACTACTGACGCAAAGAATATTTTTTAACCATCGATGAACTTCGAGATAAAAAAATTAGTAATATTATATGAGAATTAAAATAACTAACTGTACTGTATTTAGTGCAAAAGGAGATTTCAGAAGAAGAACCAATCAGAATATTGAGATTGAAGTTCCTGATGATTTGTGGGGTTATAACAATGAAGAACTTTTTCTTAAAGCTCTTTTAAAAGGTCATAATCTCACATATCGTGGTCAACCATTTGAAGTAACTATTTCATCCAAAATAGTTTGTTATCAAGTAGAAAAACCAAAAGAATCGATACAACAAACAAGAATCGATAAGCTCAATAGCTTAGGAATATTGTTAGATAATGAAAAAATATACGAATGAGAGTAATATGTGAAATTGGTTATGAACAGTATTATACTGGCACACACGGTAAAGTGTTTATCAAATTTGAAAAAGGTAAGACTTATCAGATGCTAAGTGAGTATGATAATTGCTATCTATTCTATAGAGAAGGTGAAGCATTTCTTGTAAAAAAATTATATTTTCTGACAATACAACAAGTTTTGAAAAGAGGATTATTATCAATAAATATGAAAATATAATGAGAAGAAATTATAAACTAGAAAGATTAATAAATGGAGAAACTTTCATAACTTCCGAAAAGGGTTCATCAATGAGCCCAATAATAAAATCTGGACAAGAACATAAATTATCACCTATATCAATTGAAGATGTTGATATAGGTGATATTGTTTATTGTAAAATTAAAGGAAACTATTATACACATTTAGTTAAAGCAAAAGATATAATTAAAGGTTTATTAATTGGGAATAATCGTGGTGGTATTAATGGTTGGACCAAGCAAGTATATGGAAAAGTAATAGAAATAATATAATAAATTTTAAATATGGAACCTTTAACAATTCGAGAGCTAATTGATAAGTTAAACTTAATAGTTGAAAGAAATTTCGTTTCTGAGACAGATTATGTATTCTTTATTCCTGTTGGTGAAGATGAGGGTGATGCTCTTGCTCTAACTCCTATACATAACGTTGCGGCACCATCAATAAAGTTTAGTGTTAATGATAGTGATATAGATATAATAAAAAATAAGAGAGGTATAGATTTATGCTTTGTTAAACAAGATATACAATCAATTAGGGACAAAAAGCTAAAAAAGCTAATATGAAAAGAATAATATGTAAAAGTAATATATCTAAAGAATTTTCATTAGAAAAGTTAAAAGGTCTAACAATTGGTAAAATATATAGTGTTATTGATAGAGATAATATTGGTTATTTTATATTAGATGATTTAGGTAAAGAAAGTTGGTATTGTAGAGATAAATTTTTAGAAAAAGAAGAAGTGCGTGAGGTCAGTTTAGATTTACTATTTGGTCAAAATAAATATGTTAACGTTTTAATGAATGGTAAAGTTGTTAATAGATATATGTCAGATGATGTAAGAGAGGTCGTTATCATTTCGATATATTAACAATTAATTCAATTATTATGATTTGTAAAGTTGTGCAAAACGCAGACTTCACACAAGGTGGAATAGTTAATTATTGGTGTGTAAGTTATTCTAACTCTAATGGGATAATTATGACGGGTGCTACTTGTGAAAAATTAGAGATATAAAATTAAGAAGATTGACAAGTGAAAAAATTATTGATTAAGATGTTTGGTGCAATTTGGTATTGCCAAATGTTTCATACTGCACATGGTACTAAAGACCATAAATGGTTTTGTAATAAGTGTAATTTAACATATAATAGAAGTTCATCTGATAATTATCTTGGTACTATGTAAATCATCATGTATCATCATGATACAATGTTATTAAAGTGAGTTTTAAAATTTTGTAAATATTTCATATGATTGTAAGTGTTCAAACTGATATTTTTCCTTCATTTTATTTAACATGACCTCAGCAGTCTTTAATTCATTTTCCAAAGCTGTTCTATCTGGTCCTTTACCCATTTTACCTAACTGCTCTTTTCTTAATTCAATAGATTTTTTTAATGATATGTATGTCTCAGCTTTAGGATGGTCTGCCCAAGAAGGTCTACTCCATTTGGTATAGCTTGATCCTGAGCTTCTACGTGAGCTTCCGCTATTACCAGATGATGAACCAGATGAAGTTTTAGGTCTTGTTCCCCCCTTTTTTATTAAAACATTTGCTACTTTTACAAATTTATTTCTACTGTCAGTATTTAAAGTATATACTGCATTATTAGCGTGCAATTTATTTCCCTCTAATCTAATCTTTACACCACTTTCAAATGTATAATGAAAAGCTTTTTGGCCGTTTATGGTAGGTGTACTTATTTTATCAGAATAAGGTGCTAATGTGAAATCTCTCTCCATTTTTTCAATCACCTCATTGATTTCTCTTCTAATCATATCTCTATTAGATATAAATTCATCAAACATCTTCCATAAGTTATCATCACCACGAAATTCTTTTTTAACAGCATTAAACATACCTGTATTAATATCAATTTGATATACTTTATAGAAGAATGTAGCGAAATCTTCTTTATCAACTTCTTCCCATCTTTTATCCCATTGTTCAAGCTTAATCTCTTTTTTTCTTTTTAAAGATGGTTCTCCTTTAATATCTTACTCAGATATATTTAGGTTTTCTTTTTAATATATACACTAAAATAACAAACGAAGATGAAAGATTTAAAACACATAAAAAGATTTAACGAGTCAGAAGAAAACTTGAATATATCTGATGTTAGAAGTAGTGGTATTTTATGTACTTTTTGTGGGAATAAAGCATTATATGAAACACCAACAAATAATAATTATTTATGTGATGATAATGAATGTAAAATTCAATATGTTGAAGAAATAATTAAACCATTAAAATAACATTACTTCTAACGGTTGGGTGTATATGTAGGTTTTTTGAAATTAAACTTTAATATATACTACTGAACTAAATAAAAAACTTACATATACACCTTGTTATTGTTCAAGCTTAATCTCTTTTTTTCTTTTTAAAGATGGTTCTCCTTTAATATCTTTTCCAGTATTAATTTCATAATCCACAAAGTTTCTTAACCACTTTGGGCTTCTGTATATAGCTTCATTATATTTCATAATGTATATATATTAAAAAAAAGTATTATAATTTATAATACTTTTTTGAACTTTTCAAGCTAGAATTTATGAAGGTAATTTTCAATAGGTTTCTATTCCTATTTTACTATTTCTTGTAGTTTTTTGAGCACAGATTTTAATTGTTTTTTGTTTTCATATGGATTGCAAAAGCCACCAGTTGGCTCTTTAATTGTAAAAAGAACCTTAGTAAAGTGACTTGTTACAAAGAATCTTGATTCACATGGCTCAAGTATTTCTTCGCAGTCAACATCAGTTGTGAGTAATGTGCATAACCATTCTTCATCCTTCTTTTTTAGAAGTATATATGGGTGTTGAAAGATTGGGTGCATATAAACATCACCTATCCTACTATATGTGGGTTTTAAATTGCCTGTGCTACCAGGCAGTCCACTTACCCATTTAATGAGATTTTCTTTATTAAATGTTTCTTTAGATATTTCTCCAGATCGTATTTTTTCAATTAAGGTCTTTTTATCCATTATTCTAATATTGAGTCTAATTTGAATGTTCTAAGTTCTTTCTTAAAAATGTAGTCAACATCCTCACTTCCCATAATTCCAACAACCATACCATTTATCATAATAGTGAAGGTTATGTTATTATTAGAATAAATTCTAAATACCGAAGGAGTCGATAGCATTAAAATTATTGGTAACTCGGTTATGTTTTTTTGTATTTTATAATAGTTAATTATACGATCATAACAAGACTTTTCTTTAGATATGTAACCTTCATAACAAATATCATGTCTGCTATGTTCTATATAGATACCAAGTGAGTTTAGAAATGCACCTGTAATTGAATCTGTTAATTTATTTATCATTTGTTTTTTTTCTCTAAGTATGAGCTATCAACCCAATCGTTATAGTTATTAATTTTTACCCATTGAGTGGACTTTCCATTCAAGTGAAATTGTAATATTTCTTCTATTTTATATTCATCTTGTGAAAGAATAATATGTAGAAAGTTATAATCTGATTTAAGCTTTACTTTGTCATCTACCTCAAACATATTTATATAATTAGTTGGTTAAGTTTTTCATTTCTAACATATTGACTAGATGTAAGTTGTTCAACTACTTCTTTACCTAAAGAAGAAAGCTTGTAAGTTATATGCCATGAATCTTCTACATCCTCTAAAAATACAAGTGCATACATTTGACTAGCAATTTCATATGTACCATTAGCATTGCGTGATAGAAAGTAATCATCACTTCGATTATGATTTTTAATATCCGCTTGAAATTCTGCTAATGTTTTATATTGTGTATCTCGATACTCAGCATAGCAACAAATTAAATGCTTCATCTGATATTTCATATGTCTTTGTAAAAATTCTCATAGAACAAAATTACAATTATTATTAATATTTACAAAATTATATCTTATATTTGTGTCATTAAAATTTAACAATGAGAGCATTTTTAGAACAAAGTCAGGGTGAATGGTATGATGATTTCATCTATATATCTAAAGAACCTCTAAAAGAAAGAGATTATACTATCGTTCCTTTTGATGGTAACGATATGAAAAATACATTAGATACAATGAAGCCAACTAAAGATGATATTATAGTTGGCACTGTTGAAGCTACAACAAGATTTTTTGATTTAATTGGTGTTAAAACTCCTGGTTACTTAGGTTATCCTGATAGTTTAACGAAATATTTGGGTCGTAATGTTAGTAAATTGAGGTTTGCTGACATTGATAGAAGCTATCCTTATTTTATTAAACCTGCTGATGATGTTAAAATGTTTACAGGTTTTGTTGTTAAAAAAGATTTTGACATTGAAATGTTAGTTAAGTGGAGCGGTAAAAATCCACCAACGCCTGATACAATGATTTATAAATCAGAAGTTGTTGATTTTATCTCTGAGTATCGTGTATTTATTAGTAATGCTAAAGTTTATGGTATGCAGTTTTATAATGGAGATTTTCTTAAATTTGTTGATGTATCTATAATTGATAAGATGATTGCTGATTACGAAAACCCACCATCTGCTTACACACTTGATATTGGCTTAACATCTGATGGTAGAACATTACTCGTTGAAGTTAATGATATGTGGGCTATTGGTTCTTATGGCTTAGAATCACGTCACTACGCTCTATTGTGTGCTAGAAGAATAAAAGAGATAATTAAAGACTGTGCAATTTAAAAAACTAATTGATACTGAGATAGAAGTTATTAATAAGATGTGTGCTGATTTTCTGCACTGTTCATTATGTTTTTTGCCTAAAACTATTATAATGAAACAGAAAATGACTCTGTTTTCATTTTTTGGTTTAACAAGCAGACGAGCTGTATTCTATTGTAAAGATTGTCAAAAGGTTGTTAAGGCACTTCAAAAGGATGAAATTAGAGATTTCAAATTAAATATATAATTGATGGAGATACCAAAACTAATAAAGGATAATATAACTACAATAGTAGTTGATTATATTGATTTCGATGGAAATCAAAAACAAGGAGAAATCTTATGTAATAGAAAAGTTGCTAATGAATTAAAAAGTATATTTAAGGAAATATTTGAATTGAAATTTCCAATCTATCAAATTAAACCAGTTAGTGAGTTTAATAACGATGATATTGAGTCTGTTAAGAATAATAACTCTTCTTGCTTTAATTTTAGAATGGTAATAGGTTCAAATAAATTATCAGACCATTCTACTGGTAACGCAGTAGATATTAATCCAATTCAAAATCCTTGGGTTCACCCAATTGCGCATAAAATTGAAGGAATTGTTAGAGAATATAATCCTGATGCTAAAGGTACAATAACACCAGAAATTGTAGATATATTTAAGAAATATGGATGGAATTGGGGTGGTATCTGGAGAAATCCAGATTATCAACATAGTTTCTATTGTTTGTATTTATATATGTAAAATCACTTAATAACATACATTATATATAAAAAAATGAAACCTCTATAAGAGGTTTTATTATAAACAAGAATTAAAAACATCAATAGTCTTAGTGTAAGATAATCCGGATAAATCGTCATGAAATTTTTTAATAAATTCATCTCTCATAGTATTTATATCACTATATGGATTATCATCACTCATGTGTGTAAATTTTGATGATAATTTAACTGATGAATTATTATACTTATATTCTTCTATCCAATCTAACATTTCTTGATTAGGTAAGTCTCCTTCATAATTGAAGGCTGTATATCCTTCTAAATATCTCATATTATTTATTTATCATTTTAACGACTTCCATAAAAGCTCGTTCTGTTCCTTTTATAACGTATTCATATAAACCAAACGCATTTACTTCTGTAGGTGATTCGTCATAAAACTTTATATTATTTAGAATCTCATCAATATCATTTCTGAATTTTAAGTAAAAGTCATAAATATCAGAATCATTTATAAATCCTTCAACCTTAACATCTTCGGGATTTTTCTCAAATGACTCAATAAATGATTTTAGTTCACCACCGTTTTTTTGGATAGTGTTTTCAATCATTTTTTGAACTTCCTCCATAACTTCCGGATATTTAGAGTTATCTAAAGTTTTAATACCTTCTGGTGCATTTTGCTCAGTTGGTTGCTGTACTTCCTCAGCTTCGTTTATAAATTGTGAATATCTTTTTAACATAATCTATATATTTTAATTCCATTTTGCTTTTTCTCCAAAAATACCATTATACCAGATACCTCCTTTCCAAAGTCCAGTTTCAAAAATACCATTTGTCCAGATACTTGATTCCCAAGTCGCATTTTTAAATCTACTGACAACTCTTAAATTTGTTTCAACATCAATTGCATATGTACCTTGTGGATTATAATAATAAGGTGAATCTAAATTGATATAGACTTTTGTTGTTTTATTAGTAATATCTACATCAGTGTGTATAACTTTATATCTATCAGATGTGAAATAACTAATATAAGGAATTCCATTAGTTGATAATGTTGATGGTTTATTACTTAATATACTAATCTTTTTTAAAGCTGATATTGAATTAAAGAATAGAGTTCTTGGTATCAAAACCAGCTTTGTTACTAAATTTAAGAATTTTGTTAAAGACAGAATTAGAAAGTAATTGCTTCAGTCTCACGATTTGGTAGTAAATACTCAGGCTCATAATCATAAACTACATTGTTCATAATCAAATTTATTTTCATATCTCTATCTTCGATAAATTGCACATCTTTTTTAAGATTTTCCCAACCTCTTGATTCTAATTTAGAAATTCTATGCTCTTTTTTGAGAATACATATGTGCGCTTTCATTTATAAAAAAAGATTTATTTACACAGTGTCTAATGGCATTAGGATAATTTTCATAAAGAATACCTTTTGCATAAGAAACACCACAACAACTCAAATCTACATTTGCTATTAAGTTTCTAAAGTTTTCCTCATAATCAATTTTATATTGTGATATAATACGAGGTCTTATTAGCTGAACAAGTTTATTACCCTTCATCCAATTTCGTGGTTCTGCTATTACATTTATATCGGAATATAATGACATTATATCTTTGGTTATAATCTTCTCCATGTAAATATATCCATGTGATTCAAGAATCGATTCAATTGCGTGTATTGATCGAGAGCCACATAAAATATCTACATCATTAATTACATCACCTGCAATTGAATCCCTTATAGCGCCACCAAAAACTCTTACTAAGTTGTTGATATATAGTTCATTGTTATCAAATTCTAAATAGTTATCTAGACAATTGTTTATTTGCTTAATCATTGGTTAAAAGTTTATTAATTGTTTCTTCTCTTTTATCTATAAAATATTCATTAAATTCTAACTCTGATATGATAACCGTTCGGTGTTCATCAGGTAAAATAATCATTTCGTTATCTGAATAGAAATATAAGTATTTTATTGTTGGATAAAACTTAACAGATTTAATCTTAAAAAATTTAGTACAATAACAAATTTTGGAAGTTATTTGTTTACCTTGATGAAAAAAAGAAGAGCTTTCAACTTTTCTTTTCTTTAACTCTTTAATTTTTTTAAATAAAATAACTTTATTGTGTATTTCCTTTTTATGTTTATCAAATTCTTTTACAATGGGTCCTCGTTCTATATCCATTTTATCTGCAAATTTCTCAGGCGAAAAACGCATAAAATTATAAAATATATCTAAATTATCATCGGTAATAATTAATGTTTTTATATCATTAACCCATGTATTTAATTCTAATAAACTATTCATCTTTGATTTATATAATATGACAAATCAAAGTTTATTTATGATAGAAAATATTAAGTGCCTAATAATAGGTTCCGGTCCTGCCGGATATACTGCTGCTATTTATGCTGCAAGAGCAAATATGAATCCAGTAATGTATCGAGGAATACAACCAGGTGGTCAATTAACAACAACAAATGAAGTAGAAAATTTCCCTGGTTATCCACAGGGTATAAGTGGTCCACAAATGATGATAGAGCTTGAAGAGCAAGCATTAAGATTTGGAACAGATATACGTGATGGTTGGGTTACTAAAGTTGATTTCAGTGGTGAAAAACATATCGTTTGGGTTCATGGTACCGAGCTTCATTGTGATACAGTAATTATATCAACCGGTGCAACTGCCAAGTATCTTGGATTAGAATCGGAGCAACATTATCTTCAAATGAGTGGTGGTGTATCAGCCTGTGCAATTTGTGATGGTTTCTTCTATAAGAATCAAGAGGTTGCTATTGTTGGTGCTGGTGATTCAGCTTGTGAGGAAGCTGATTATCTCTCGAAGATATGTAGCAAAGTTACAATGATAGTAAGAAAAAAATTCAGAGCATCTAAAATTATGAGGGATAGAATATTAAATAATGAAAAGATTGAAGTACTTTATAACACAGTCACTGAAGAAGTTTTAGGTGATGGTGTTAGTGTAAATGGTATAAAGGTTAGAAATGCTCTTACTGATGAAACAAAAAGAATTAATGTTCAAGGATTTTTTGTAGCGATTGGACATCATCCTAATACTGAACTTTTTAAAAATTATGTTAATTTAGATGAACAGGGGTATATTATTAATGTACCTGGTACCTCATTGACTAACGTTCCAGGTGTTTTTGTTGCAGGTGATGTTGCTGATAAGGTTTATAGACAAGCAATTACTGCTGCTGGTAGTGGTTGTATGGCTGCTTTAGATGCCGAGAGGTATCTATCTGCAAAAGTAGATTAGAATGTTAATATATAAATAAAATAATTTTTCTTAGAAAGAATATTTTATATAAAAATTTTGCATATATTTGTAATTATAAAGTAACATATGAAAAAATCACTCGTCTTTTTACTATTGCTTTTTAGCATACTTGCTTTCTCACAAACTATAAGAAAAGTAACATCCTTAAATGGATTACCTGCAACTGGAACAATCACATATAATGATAGTTCTGACACAAATAACAACTTGTCTCCTTGGACATTGAAAATTGATATTAAAACTTTAGATGGAAGCATTAAAGTTAAAACTGAATATACATTCGGTACAGAAGAAGTTGTTACTGATAAAATGTTATCATCTTTCTTCTATCAATATAATGATGAAGGAAACGTTGTAAAAAAGCTAACAATTAAAAGTGTAGCTGATACAGAAGATTTAAAACTAGATAATAGTAAATGGGATTCTGCAACATTTGTTGATTATGATAAAAATAAAGTTTGCTACAATATTAAATTCTAACGAAAAGTCTCACATTGTGAGACTTTTTTATTTTGATATTCCTTCTGAACAACTAACTGAGATTGAAAATTGTGTTTGTGGTATAGGTGAAATTACAACAATTTTAATATTTTGTATTGAACCTTCAATTTTATATGGTATTTTCTTAGCAATCAAGTCATAGGTTACAAATTCACGTTGTCCTCTATTAAACATACCAATCATTTCTTTAATAGCTGGTCCAACGTCTGGGTTGTTATTTTTAGCCCATTCATGAGCAGATTTACCATTAGTTGTATCTTTTAATATAAGTGTCATTAACTCTTCAATAGAGCTAATTTTAACTATATTTAAGCTACTTAATTCGGTATTCGCTATAATGTCACTATTCTTTTTACTTTGATTGTAAAGTTTAGTTAGGTGTAATATGCATCTTGGGACAAATTTAAATTCAGGTGTTGCAAAATGCTTTTGATCCGCAAAAAAACCACTATCTCCAATAATTTTACCATCCGCATAAACAATAACTCTATCAGGTATTCCTCCTGGTTTTAGTATAATATTACCTGAGCCATATTGATTTGAAACATCAACTGTTTTAGTATAACTAACATATTGATTTTTATCACTTCCTTCTTTACCACTGTCAGCATCACCAATAATATCACAAATAGTTTCAGGCGTTTTACTTTGGTCTACATCTATTAATATTTTAACATATTGATCCTTAGTATATTCTTTAGAATCTTTACCTTTGTTTTGATCCCAAGGTGTATCACCCTTTACGGCTTTAACTACTAATTTAATATTTGGAGTATTGTGGTTTTTTAGAAAATCTTGTACAATAGGTTTAATTTGAGAGGCTCTTCTTTTTGAAAGCTCAAGTGTTGGTAGAACCTCACCAGTTTTATAATCCTTGTTTGGTACTAATGATTCTGATGCTATTATAGATATAATATATTTTTTAGATTTATGTTCATTGGCATAATTAACTAACTTTTCTAACTTTGAAAGAATTATATTACGTTGTTCTTTATTTATCTCATATCTACCACTTTGAAATGAGCTAGATATATTTACTTCGTTTACATCTTCATTGCCTTTGTTAATCATTTGTTCAATACTTGCCTTTTCACCTTTATCAAGTGAATTATATTCTTTTGCAAATGTTGGATTACTAAGAAGTGTTGTAAGCATAGCCGCTGTTAGCGCACCTTTTCTCCCAACATTTTTAAGTTTATCAATTAAACCTTCATTTAATTGCTCATTGGTGTTTAATATGTAGTTAATGTATTTTTGTTCTTTGTTATCAAGTGAATTCATATAACTCTCGTATGTTCTAATATATCTCATAGATTATATATTAAAAAAACTTAATATATTTTGTGAATCTAATAATACATATCTTTGTAGTAGAAATAAATAATTAAAACTATGACGTGGTTCGGTAAAAAAGATAAAAAGCCTAAAATGATTGAGCGTGAGAGCAAAATGTTTGATGTGATTCAAAATTTAGTTACTCAACCTGACTGTGTTATTGAAATAAATCCAGAAGATATGACTTATATGCTTTCTCTTGAGAAAGAGCAATATTTTCTTTATATCGATGGTACTGGTGTTCAATTTAGTAATCACGAATGTAATCTTTTAGATACAATTAACGATAAACTTAATGCCCGTAGACCAGTAAATGCTACAGAACTTGAAATAAAGTAATAAAAAACCCATCTTAAGATGGGTTTTTTATTTGATTTATCCTATTAACATAGATATTATTAATACTAGCAATTGTCTTTTTGTTTAATTTAGATTTTGAAAATTCGTTGTTATATTTCTCAAGTAACTCAACATTGTTATTTGCTTTAATTTTATTTTCAATAACTCCTATAAGTATATCATTATTCTGATATCTATTAATAATTGATTCAACTTTAAATTTCATTTTAAAATCATTTTCAGGGGTCAATGATTCAATTTTATTATCAATTGATTCCCAATCTCTCACTGTTGACTTTAAACTTTCAAGTAGTTTAGCTTGTTCTTTAATAGACTTTTCATCAAATAGATTTAAAACTGCTTCTGCAAATAACTCTTGTCCAGTTATTTTTATAGAACCTTCTCTTAGATATCTATCTACTGGTCCATATGTTTCAATAGTTAAATAGCTATTCATCAATGCTAAAAGTTTCACTTTAAAAAGTGAAGCTTCATTAGCAACAACTTCTTTCTCATCTGGCTTTTGTGGTACGTTAAATCCCGAAACACTACTAAATTTTTTCATAAAGTATATATTAAAAATTTATTTTTCTTTTTACAATAGGACTCTTTATATGTTTGTTTTATAGTTTTGTACATCAACTCTAACATCTTGAGAAATTTTTTTAATCTCCTGCATTACCCTTCTAACTCTTCTACCAGCCGTCAAATTCCCTTTTATAAAAAATTTTTCAAAGTCCTCCTTTAGATTAAATTTTTTACCATCAATCTCAATCTCTTCTAAGAGTATTTTAACCAAGTAGTCATGTTTGTCTAAATATTCCATTATATATTATTATTTTTTATTAGAATCTTATTCATAATTATATTTAATATAGTATTCTATTCTATTTTGTATATCTACATATAAATCCTGTCCAATAATATTAATATTTAATGAAGACATTTTATATTGAGCAGTAATCCATTGACCAAGTACAAGCTCTTGTCTTATAGAAGACAGTTCGTTTTCTATACTTTGATGCTCATCTTCACTTATAATACCTTTTAATTTATTTACTCTCAAAATTGCTGATATTTTTAGATATAAATTCTCACCTTCTGCTTTTCTATTTTTATATTTTAAAAACTCATCTTCAATGCTATTATCTAGAGCATTTTGGTTAAGTTGTTCAACTGTTCCATTTGATTTTAAAAATAATAAATATTGTTTATATTCTTCATTGTTATCATCTAATATGATTGGTTTTAAATCTTCATTATAGATGATTCCATCTGTTGTCATAAAATATTTCATAATTTATCCATTATATTGTATTATATTAGTACCAAACCAATTAAGACCCACTACTACTGCTGTTGTATTATTAGTTATGAATATACCTTGTTTTAGTTCTACTGTTGGTATATCAGTTGTAGTATTATAACTATATGTAGCACCATCATTGGTTCGTACTATACTAAAAGTAAAACCAATTGAATCACCAATTAAAGTTAGTTCTAGTATATCTGTTGCATTTGTTTCTGCACTAAATCCTGTATCAATCGCTGTAGCTATACCAGTATTGTCATTATGTATAAAATGCCAATTAGCATTTGTTGATAATTTACAAATACCAGCACAATTTAAAAGTGTGTTAGGTTCTACATTAGTAAAAATACTAGCTGATGATAGTCCTACAAATATCCTCGTTGTTCCACCAATACTAACTTCGTTAGTGCCTATTTTCCACCAACATTTATAGCCTCTATTTCTATCTAGATATGCTATTTGTACTTGTCTAGCTTGTGGTAATGATCCAATAGTTGTAGTAGTTACGAAACCTAAAGCTGACGTTTTAGTAAATAGGTTACTACTAGAATACTGTCTTGCAGTAGGACCGTTTGATATCGTATAAATATTACCAGTATTGTAATTAATAGTTGTAGAATTTGTTGTCGGTGTACATACGTGTTGTTCAAATAAACCAAATGCAGTCTGCTTCTTATCGATATAATTTACTAAATCTGTCTGCGTCAAGATATTACCAGATATACCACCCCATATACTTGGTCCTGTCGGTCCGGTTGCACCATCTGCACCATCTAAACCATTTAAACCATTTGGTCCTGTCGGTCCAGTTGCACCATCTAAACCATTTGGTCCGGTCGGTCCGGTTGCACCATCTAAACCATTTAAACCATTTGGTCCGGTCGGTCCAGTTGCACCATCTAAACCATTTAAACCATTTGGTCCGGTCGGTCCAGTTGCACCATCTAAACCATTTGGTCCGGTC
>Ga0075163_10008049_pt1 | contig 13923 bp, 12 predicted proteins | sample JI1023141ADNA_FD_71478 | JGI IMG/M metagenome (GOLD analysis project Ga0075163, IMG submission 71478) | Wastewater effluent complex algal communities from Wisconsin, to seasonally profile nutrient transformation and Carbon sequestration -... | ecosystem: Engineered > WWTP > Effluent > Algae...
TTGCCCTTCCACGCCTCGGGCTCTTTGGGCGAGACGGCCAGGATCAGATCGTAGATGGCGGCGGCCCGCTCCAGCTCGCCGGCCGCGCGCAGCACATCGGCCACCAGGCGGCGCACATCCAGCTGCACGGCATCGTCCACGCCCGCAATGCGCTTGGCGCCGAGCCGCGACAGCCCCTCCCAGTCCTTGCGCCAGGCGAGCACGCGCGCCATGGACAGGAGCGCAATGGGATCGCTCGGACGCAGGGCCAGGATGCGGTCGAGCACCTGCGCGGCCTGCTCATACTCCTGAAGTCCCGAGAGGTTCACCTCGGCCAGCTCGCGCAGGACCACCAGCTGCGCGGTGCCTTCCAGCGAGGCGGCGCGCCTCTTTAAGAAGTCGGCCAGCCGCTCCCACTTGCGGGCATCGCGGTAGGCTTCGGACAGGGCGCGCGCGGCGTCATCTTCGGCATCGCCCAGGCGGAACAGCCGCTCCCACGCCTCGATCACCAGATCCGGGGAGTGCAGGTGCTCGGCGGCGATCTTGGCGGCATCGCGGGTCCATTCGAGCCGCTGGCGCGGATCCCAGGTCGCTTCCACAGCGGTGGTGCGCAGATCAAAAAGAGCGCGCCAGTCGCCGCGCTCGCGGTAGCGGCGGACCAGGAAGTCCAGCGCCTCGGGGTGGCTGGGCGAGACCTCGCGCAGGCGGCGAAACTCGGCTTCAGCGCTGACCGGATCGTGCAGCCGATCGCGGTAGACGCGCGCCAGGTCGGCCAGCAGGTTGCCGCGCGCTTCGGGCTGCGTCGCCCACGGAGCGCCTTCGAGACCCGAGCGGATGAGCGCAGCGAGCGCCGGCCAGTCGCGGTTGCGGGCCAGCCGCTGCGCCGCTTCGCGAAAGCTCTCTTTTTTCTCGATGACGCTGCCACCCGCTGCTGCCCCAACCGCAGCCGCGGCCACAGGAGAGGAAAGAGGAGGCGGCGGGCCCACTGCCAGGGCCGCCGCAGGAGCAGCTGTGGGTCGGGCTGGAGCGGCCGCAGGAGCGGCTGGAGGAGCGGCCGGAGGAGGAGCGGGCGGCGGACTTGCAGGCTCGCTCACCGCTTCCAGCGCCACGTCGCCGGTCTGGCTGGTGGAGCTGCTGTAGACGCTGTCAAAGTCATCGCCGAGATCGTTTAGCCACCCCACATCGGTGGCAGAAGCCGAGTCGCTCGGATTGGTAGGCTTCTTCGCTGGCGGTTGCTCGGCCACTGTCCCCTCCTCGGTGCCGCATGAATAGACTTGCGGGGTTACAAGTGTATCAGGGAGGGCCGCCTGCCGTCTACGCAGCGCCCGCCTCGCCGCTCAGGGCAAACCCGAGCCGGGTCGTGAAATACGAGCAGATGTACGCCATGCCCGCATGCTGGAGTCTGCTATCCTCGAAATCAGAGCCTCTTTTATGACCAATCAGCCCACGCGGCCAGACGACTCTCCCGAGCCCATCCCACCATCGGAAAAGGCGCCGCCAGCGCCCCAGCCCAGCGAGACGCTGGCGCTGAGTGGTGAGGTCATACCGCCGCGACGACCGACCACACCCACCGAGGAGCGGGCGCTGGGCATCGCGGCGCTGGTCGCAGTGGCGACCATCATCTGGGTCGCGCACATGGTCGGCATCGGCATCCTGCTTGGAACGCTGACCGCCTTTACGCTCCAGCCATTTTATCATCGGCTGCGCATGCGCTGGAAGCGGCCGGCGCTCGCGGCGCTGGTCTGCTCGGGCCTGATGACGCTGGTCTGCGCCGCCAGCCTGAGCGGCATCGGCTACCTCATCTTCGGGCGCGGCATCAAGCTGGTGGGCAACCTGGTGGTGGCGCTACAGCCGGGCGGACCGGCGCGCGGCTTTGTCGATCGGATCAGCAGCTACGTTGACCGGGTGGGCCTGCGCAGCGACATCGCCCAGCGCATCGGCGACGCCGCGGCCGAGATGTCGGTGCGCATGGCGGCCATCGCGACGGTGATCGCAGGCGCGACGTTCTCGATGCTGCTCGGCATGTTCTTCCTGATCATCACGACCTACTTCGTGCTCCAGAACTGGAGCCGCTTTTCGCGCCGGGCCGAGATCGCGCTGCCGCTCAATCCAACCGATACGCATGCGCTGTTCGATGAGTTTCGCCGCGTGGGCCGCAGCATCCTTCTGGGCACGGTGCTGACCGGGCTTGGGCAGGGGCTGCTGGCGGGCATCGGCTACCTTGTCACGGGCGTGCCAGAGCCGGCGTTTTTCGGCGCCCTCACTGCGGTTGCGTCGCTCTTGCCGGGCGTGGGCACGGTGCTGGTGTGGGTGCCGGTTGGGATCTATCTGATCCTGACCGGGCACGCGGCCATGGGCGTCGTCGAGCTCCTGTATGGCCTGGGAATCGTCGTGGGCTTTTCCGACTATGTGCTGCGCCCGTGGCTGGTTGGCAGAGACGCGGAGATTCCAGCGCTGCTCATGTTCGCGGCCCTGTTCGGCGGCATCGAGACCTTTGGGCTCATCGGGCTGATCCTGGGTCCGCTGCTCATGTCGCTTTCGGTGGCGCTCATCCGCATCTACGAGCGCGAGCGCGAGACCTCGCGCCGCACTCCGCCCCCGTTGCCCGCTCAGCGCTGAAGATCTTCAAAAGCAAAACGGGCATAAAAAAAGCCCCGACCCGGTCTCCATTTTTGAAACAGAGACCGGGATCGGGGCTGTGAAGAAACCGGCTGCGCTCAGCTCAACCTGACGGGGTTTCGATACTGAGCGCGCCGGGATGGGCCGTCAGCTCTTTTGGGCCTCCTTGCCATTCTTCTTGGCATCGGCCTTGCCAGCGGCGTCCGCTTTCTCGCCCTTTTCGCCTTTGCAGGCCAGGGAGAGCACGGGACTCCCGAGCAGCAGCGTACCCATCACCAACGCGGTTGTGAGTTTCATCGGCACCTCCTCGCTTCTTGCTTCGCTGGTTTTTGCGCTGCGTTGTGCAGCAAGTTCATTACAAGCGATGGGTCTGACATATTCCCCGTTCGCGGGTCGGCGCGTCGAAAAAGTGGCTCCGAACTCTGGTCGCGCTGTTGTGCGCAGCGCGGAATCTGCCCAGGTTGCGCGCACTTGCTGCAGGGCTTGCTGCAATGGCGGCAGGCCGCATACCGTAGAAACATGAAGCATCCTTTTTGGTCTCGATTCCGGTCTTCACAGTCGCTACTCAGCTGGGCCTTTTCGGCCCTCTGTCTGGCCGGCTGCTCGCAGAGCACGACCCAGAACAGCAACGGCACGGACGATGGCTCCACGGTGGACGCGGGTCAGGCCGACATGGTGGATCCCGAGCGCGAGCGCGTGCGCCTCCTGGTGCTCCGCCATGCGCCGATCCTCTACCTGCATCCTTCGGAGCGCTACCTGCCCTCCTCGGCCGAGTGGTTTCTGGAGCGGGCGACGCTGTTTGGCCCCACCGGCTTGGTGATCCGGGCTGCGCCGCCGGTCGCATCGCTGCCGGTGACCACAGAGGGCTTCTACCTCACAATCCCCGACGCGGCGCGCGGCGGCGATCTGGCCAGCGCCCTGGCGTACGTGCACCCGCATCGCGGCGCCGGCTTCACCGATTTGCAGTTCTGGTTCTTCTACGCCTACAACGGTCAGGGCACGCTCAACATCGATCCGCCGCTGGTGCCCTCGTTCGATGTGGATCTCGCGCCCTTTGGCGAGCACACCGGCGACTGGGAGCACGTGACCTTGCGCGTGGACGACACGACCGAGGCGCTCCAGTCGGTGTACCTCTCGCAGCACAGCGGCGGCGAGTGGGTCACAAACCCCATGAAGGACATGGAGTTTGAAAGCGGCCGCCCCGTCGTGTACTCATCGCGCAACGGCCATGCCTCCTACCGCAAGGCGGGCATGAACCTCAGCGAGACCGGCAGCTCGCTCGGAAACGACTACGGGCTGCGCAACGACACGGCTCGCGGCAGTCGCATCGACTGCGCTGCATCATTCCGCATCGTCGCGGATAGCGAAGCGCCGCTCACCTTCAGCGGGCGCTGGGGCCCCGAGATCGACAACTCGCCGTTCGTCACCGATGTGGTCGCCAAGATCCCGCTGATCGGCTCGTCCATCGCAGAGTCGACCATTGCCAAAGAGCGCGTCTCCAACGGCCCCACCAGCCCCGCCAGCAAGTCGGCCTGGACCGGCAACGAATAGACCTCCAGCGCTGCGCTCTTAGGCTGTGCGCCGCCGTGGGATGCGGTGTGCAGAGGTGCGCTAAAAACCTTTATGTGTCACTTGCAAATGCAATATATCTGGACCTGCCAAGGACCAGAACATGAACAAGTCGCACACAAGCCAAGAGCAGTCGGCATCAGAGCTCATCTCGAAAAGAATCGCTGAGCTTTCGGACTGGCGCGGGGAAGCCCTCAGCAGAATGCGCAAGCTCATCCAACAAGCAGATCCGGAGGTCGTCGAGGAGTGGAAGTGGATGGGCACTCCGGTCTGGTCGCACGACGGCATCATCTGCACGGGCGAGTCCTACAAAGACAAGGTGAAGCTCACCTTCGCCAAGGGTGCGGCGCTCAAAGATCCGGCGCGCCTGTTCAACTCCAGTCTCGATGGAAATGCGCGACGCGCGATCGACATCCACCAGGGCGAAGAGGTGGACGAGTCGGCCTTCAAAGCGCTCGTTCGCGACGCGATCGCATTTAACAGCTCGGGCAAGTCGAAGAGCGCGAAGAAGGCGAAGGTCTAGAACTTGCGCGCAAAGGGGAGCGGCTTGCGCATGCGGGCCAGCAGCAAGAGCGGCACCAGCACATAGGGCAGGTTGTAGGCCAAAAACTTCGCTGGATTTTGTGTGCGCCACTCGGGCTCGCCGAAAAACTCGACGCCAAAGACGATGACGCCCGTGATCACGCTGATGCTGGTCGCATAGATCGTCGCCGGAAACTGAATCCAGTTCTTGCCGCGCACCAGTGCATAGCTGAGCAGCAGGCAGAAGGGCGCATAGACGAACGCCGACAGGCCCACGGCAATGCGCATCCACACCGGCGGATGCAAAAAGAGCGGATCCGCGTCGATCGCATAGGCATACACAGAGCGCGCCATCGGATTGGCGGAGTCCGGAGTCAGCGGCACGCCGATGGCCAGCATCGTATCGGTGACGCCGGCCGACAGCGCGAAGAGCGTGAACATGATCGCGAAAAAGATATCGATCTTGCGCTCGCGCAGCGGCAGGTTCTGGACTTGTGACATGGCTCGTGATCCTTTGTCTCGATGGCGCTGCGAGCCGGCGTCGGGCTCAACCAGCAACAGGTGCCTCCTCAGGTTATACCGCAAAGCGAGCAGCTGCCGCGGAACCTCTGCGCCGTGGCCGCAGCAGGCAATTGACACGCGGCCGAACAGACGCCACTCTACAGAAACATACGGATGGCGGTGGAGTCCGCCGATACCCGCGGTCCTTCGCGACCGCCAATGACTCCTACGATGCTGCCCACCCAGGGCGCCGTAGGAGCTCATGTGAGACCCTCCGGCGCAGAGCAGGAGAGCCCACATGACCCAGAGCCCCCAGCCAGAATCTGCTCCCGCCATGAACCGTCGCGCGCAGCTCACCACGCTGGTGCAGTGGATCGTCTTCGGAGCGGTGGTGGGCGTCATCTGCGGCGCCGGCTCGGCCCTGTTTCTGTGGCTGCTGGAGAAGGCCACCGACTTTCGCACGGGGCATGAGGCCATCGTGTACACGCTGCCGGTCGCGGGCCTTGTGATCGGCTGGCTCTACGAGAGGTTTGGCCACTCGATCAAGGGGGGCAGCAACCTCGTCATCGACACCATCCACAACCACGGCCCCGAGATCCCCATCCGCATGGCGCCCATGGTGCTGATTGGCACGGTCTTGACGCATCTTTTCGGCGGCAGCGCCGGACGCGAGGGCACTGCCGTGCAGATGGGCGCGAGCTTGACCGACTGGCTCGCGCACCGGCTCAAGCTCGCGGGCCAGCTGCGCCGCCAGCTGCTGGCCGCCGGAGTCGCGGGCGGCTTTGGCTCGGTCTTCGGAACGCCCATCGCAGGCATGGTGTTCGGCCTGGAGTTCATCGTGCTGGGCCGCATCGAATACGACGCGCTCGTGCCCGCGCTGGTGGCCTCGATCGTGGGCGACCTGACCACGCAGGCGCTGGGCATCAGCCACACGCACTACCCGTCGCCCGCGCACCTGCCGCTGACCCCGCTGCTGCTGGCCAAGTGGCTGCTGTTCGCGGTGGCGGTCACCGTGGTCACGACGCTCTTTATCGAGCTGACCCATTTTTTAAAGAAGCAGGGCGAGCGGCGCATTGCCCGCCTGCCCCTGCGCATGTTCGTGGGCGGCGGGGTCGTGGTGCTCTTGTGGAAGCTCATGGGTACCAGCGACTATCTGGGTCTGGGGATTCCGATGATCGTGCGCTCGTTTCACGATCCCGCGCTGCCCGTGTATGCCTTTGCGGCGAAGCTGCTCTTTACTGCGATCACGCTCGGCGCCGGCTTTCTGGGCGGCGAGGTCACACCGCTCTTCTTTGTGGGCGCAGCGCTCGGCAGCGTGCTCGCACGGCTGCTGGGACTGCCGATCGAGCTCGGCGCCGGCGTGGGCCTGGCGGCAGTCTTCGCTGCGGCCTCCAACACACCGCTGGCGCTGTCCATCATGGCCATGGAGCTCCTGGGCGCAGCGATGTTTCCCCATGTGGTGATCGTCTGCGTTCTCGCCTATCTGCTGACCGGCCACCGCAGCATCTACCCCGCGCAGCGGCTGCTGAGCGGCAAGAGCGGCTCTCGCCTGCCGCAGCCCACGGCGCTGCGAGACCTGCTCGCCACCCACCCGCCTGCCCCAAAAAATCAGCAAGGCCAGCAGTAACGCCGGCCTGCGCTCAGGAGGCGCTGGCGGCTCTTGCGCGCGCTTGGGCGTAGCTCTCGGGCGTGCCGATGTCCAGGAGCGGGCCCGGCACGATGAACGCGCCCACCTGGCGGCCGAGCCACGCCGGCAGCAGCTCGCGCTCAAGTGAGACAGGCTGTCCGCTTTGGATCTCGCGCAGCCACGCAGTGGGCAGGAGGTAGATGCCGGCGTTCACAAAGCCGGGACCGCTCGCGCCCTTTTCGGCGAAGCGGCGCACGCGCTGATCCGCATCCAGCGCAACCTTGCCAAAGGCCGCGGCATCGGCGACCTCGCACACCGCGATCGTCGCGGCAGCGCCGCTTTTCAGATGCTGCGCGAGCATGGCGCCATAGTCCACGGCGCAGCGCGAGTCGCCGTTCATCGCCAGCAAGAGCGCGCCTGTGACCCGCTGCGCGGCCTGGGCCAGCGCCCCTCCGGTGCCGAGCGGGCTCTGCTCTTGCGAGTATTCGAGCGCGAGCCCTTCATAGGCGCTGCCCAGAGCCGCCCGCACAGAGTCCGCCTGATACCCGGTGCACAAGATTGCGCGGCGCAGGCCAGCGGCTCTCAGATCGCGCAGAACAAAGCTCAGAAACGGGGCGCCCCCGACCTCGGCGACGACCTTGGAGCGATCGTGGACCACCGAGCGCAGCCGCGTACCCAGCCCGCCGCACAGGATCGCCACGTCGAGCTGTGCGAGCAGCGGCTCCCGGTCAGACGTTGCCATAGGGACCGCGCGCCATCATGCGGTAGCCTTTGAGCAACTCGGTGATGCCGTCATCGAGCGAGCGGCGCGCTGCAAAGCCGGCCTCGCGCAGGCGCTGATTCGAGACGATGTAGTTGCGCTTGTCGGGATCGCTGCCCACTTCCGAGAAGTGGATGTAGAAGGCGGGCACGTGCTCTTTGATCTTGAGCGCGAGCTCCTCCTTGGACAGGTTCGCGTCGTCGAGTCCGACGTTGTACGGTCGGCCGATCATCTTGGGTCCGTTCGCCAGGCAGTGCACGAAGCAGTCGGCCACATCGCGAATGTGGATGTAGTTGCGCTTGAAGTGCTTCTCGAAGATGACGACGAAGCCCTCGGTGACAGCGGCGTGGACGAAGTGATTGACCAGCAGATCCAGGCGCGGGCGCGGCGACATGCCGAACACCGTGGCCAGACGCAGCGTGATGGCGTTCTGGCTGCCGAGCAGCTCCGCTTCGGCCGCGACCTTGGTCTGGCCGTAGAGCGAGATCGGCTCCAGCGGCGTCTCTTCGGTGCAGTAGGTGTCGCCGCTCTTGGTGCCGTAGCCGCTGTTGGTGGTCGGAAAGATCACCAGCTGCTCGCGGCTGCGCAGGCGATTGAGCATGACGATCGCGTCGTGATTGACGGCCTGGGCGCCCCACGGATCGCGCGAGCAGGCCGGCGCACCGACGAGACACGCGAGCGGAATGATGGCATCGACGCTCTTTAAAAGCCGTCCGATCAGCGCCTCGTCGCGCGCATCGCCGCGGATGAAGTCGTAGCGCGGATCCGCGCACAGATGAAACGGACCCGACTGCCCGAGCGACAGGTTGTCGACGCAGACCACCGAGTGGCCGGCATCGAGCAGGTGCTCGCCGATGACGGATCCCAGATAGCCGGCGCCGCCGGTGATGAGGACCCGCATCAGACGAACCTGCGCGCGAGGGTCTTGTCGCTCATCTCGCGAAGGTGGTTGGCGGTGGCGGCGCCGAAGCGCTGCTCCATGAAGGCCAGCACCTTTTCGCTCTTGAAGTAGCGCGTAAAGGCCTGATCGCGAAAGCGCAGGACCTCGCTGGCGGCCAGGTGCTTGGTCGGCAGCGGCAGCGTATCGATCGAGTGCTGCGAGTAGCCGTTCCACGTCTCGGGCAGCGCCCAGCCGTGCTCAAGGGCAGTCTTGTAGAGCGGCGAGCCGGGATAGGCCATGGTGCTGTAGAAGTTCACGAAGTCACACTCAAGCTCGAAGGCCAGATCCAGCGTCTTGCGCATGGTCTCGGCATCGTCTTCGGGCAGCCCAAAGATGAAGTTGCCGATGACGCGAATGCCGGCATCGCGCAGGGCGCCGATCGTGCGGCGGATCTCGGCTTCGTCAAAGCCCTTCTGCACCTCATCGCGCACGCGCTCGTCGGCGGCTTCGATGCCCAGCGCCAGCCAGCGGAAGCCGGCCTGGCGCAGCTTGTCGATCATGTTTTCGCGAACGGTGTCGACACGCGCGTAGGCCCAGATGTTCAGGTCGTAGCCGCGCTCGATGATCGCGTCGCAGATGCCCAGCACATGCTTGGGATGCAGCACGAACATCTCATCTGCAACCTTGAGGTTGCGCACGCCGTAGTCCTTGACCAGGGTATCGATCTGCGCGATGACGGCCTGCGGGCTCCAGCGACGGTAGCTGTTGCTCGTAGCGGAGCGTCCGGCGACCTCTTCGCCGCTCTTGAACGGCGCCTGGATGCAGCAGAACGTGCACTTGTAGGGGCAGCCGAGCGTGGTGTAGATCGACGCATAGGGCTGCCGGGGAAGATCGCCGAAGCAGTGCCAGTTGTGCGCCCGATACTTGTGCATCGGCAGCAGATCCCAGGCCACGCCCGGCATCTCCTCATCGAGGTTCTCGACGAGCGGCGCCGCGGCGGAGTGGCGCGTGAGTCCGCGCTCCTTCCAATAGAGCCCGCGCACCTTGTTGAGATCCGGCGCGCTGGATGACAGCTCCTTCAACAAATCGACAAGAGTTACCGGACCTTCGCCGCTACAGACGTAGTCCGCCGCCTCCTCGTTGAGGGTGCGCTCGGGCAGCGCCGCGACGTGACCACCGACGAGCAGGATCTTGCGCGACGGCTCAAGCTGCCGGATTGCGGTGCAGGCGGCGCTGGCCGCCGGCATGCTCTGCGTCGAGGCCGAGGGCTGATGGCCGTAGACGACGATGGCGACCAGGCGCGGATCGAGCTCGCGCACGCGGCCGGCCATGGCCTCGGCGTCGAGCTCGTCGGCATCGCCATCGAGGATGGCCACCGAGAAGCCCTTTTTGCGCGCGTAGGTGGCAAGCAGCCCGGCCCAAACGGGCGGCTCGACGGCGGCAAGGTTATCGGCCAGACCTTGATAGACCTGACGGCGGCTGCTCGGGTGAATGAGCACCAAGTCCAGAGCCATGGCTTACTCCGTTACGCTGAGCACCGTATCGCAGACGAAGTCAACGTCGGCGAGCGTCATGCCGGGGTGGTTCGGCATCTGAAAGCCGGTGCGATGGATGCGATCGGCCATGGGAAACTCTTCGGCCCCATAGCGGTCGGCCCAGAACGGCTGCCGCGACATGTTGCCGCCGCCGATCGGGCGCGTCTCGATGCGACGAGCCACCATCGCCTCGCCGACGCGATCGCGATGCGCGGGCGAGCTCGCCAGGGCGCAGAACGAGATGCTGGAGGTCTCGCCGCGCGGACACTCCTGGATCGTGAAGCCGGGCTGACCGCGGAAGCGCTCCTGATAGTGGCGGTGGTTTTCGGCCCGCCGCGCCACCACGCGATCGGCCTTCTTCATCTGCGAGAGTCCGATGCGCGCGTTGAGATCGCTCGATCGCACGTTGAAGCCGGGCAGGTAGAAGGTAAACGGCTTGTTGAAGGTGTGGGCGCCGACCTTCTGCGCCTTCTCGTCGCCCTTCTGCTTGGAGAGGTCCTTGGCCCAGCCGTGGCTGCGCAGCTGCAAGAGCACGTCCTGGATGCGCTCGTCATCGGTCGCCACCATGCCGCCTTCGATCGTCGACAGGTGGTGGCCGTAGAAGAACGAGAACGAGCTGAGATCGCCGAACGTGCCGACCTTCTTGCCATCCCACTTGGATCCGGTGGCGGCGCAGGCGTCCTCCAGCAGCACAAAGCCGTGGCGACGGCGCAGATCCATCAGCCGCTCCATGTCGTTGGGCGTGCCGAGCACGTGCACAGCGATGACTGTGGCCGGCTTGTGCTTTGCACAGAGCGCGTCGAGCTGGTCGAGATCGAGCCCGAAGGTCTTTTCATCCGCGTCGCACATGATCGGCTCGAAGCCGAGCTGGATCGCCGGCGCCACCGTCGTCGCCCAGCTCACCGCGGGCACGATCACCTTGCGATTTGCAAGGTCGTCCCGGGCCAGCAGCGCCGCATACATGAGCAGGTTTGCCGACGAGCCCGAGTTTACAAACAGCGCGTGCTTGGTTCCGAGCCAGGCCGCCCAGGCGGCCTCAAACTCGCGCACCAGCGGTCCCTGCGTCAGCCACGGATCGGTCTTCAGCCAGTCGCCGAGATCGCTGAGATCGTCCCGATCGATCGTTCGCTCTGCCAGAAGGTATGACTTCATTAAAACGGTCCTTTGAACTCGACCACCTCGGGCGACTCTTCGTTGCGCGGCTGGAACGCAGCGCTCTCGCCTCGCACGAGCGCATGCGCAGCCTGCGCGATGGTCGCCGGATTCGGGTAGTACATGTTTTCGAGGTTCTTGGTGGTGGGACAAGGTGCGGCGGCGTAGCCGAGGCGGCGGAACGGCACGCTGCGGCTGCCCAGGCGCTCCAGCACCGCGGTCACGATCTCGGCGGTGGCGCCGCAGCTGGTCCAGGCGGTGTCGACCACGAGCAGGCGGCCGGTCTTTTCCACCGATGCCGCGATGGTGTCGATGTCGAGCGGCAGCAGCGAGATCGGATCGATGACCTCGGCGTCGATGCCCACCTCGGCAAGCAGCGTCCGGGCGCGCGAGCACTCGACCGCCATGTAGGAGATGCCGACGATGGTGATGTCGCTGCCGGTGGCGAGCACGCGCGCCTTGCCGAACGGCAGCGCATACAGGTGCTCGGGCACTGCGCCGCGCTGAAAGTGCAGCATGCGATGCTCGACGAACATCACCGGATTGTCATCGCGAATCGCCTGCACCAGGCAGCCCTTGGCGTCATACGGTGTCGACGGTGCGACGACCTTGAGTCCCGGAATGTGCATGAACAGCGAGTGCAGACCCTGCGAGTGCTGCGCGCCCTGCCCCCAGCTGCGTCCGATGATCGATCGCACCACCAGCGGCACCGACACCGTGCCACCGTACATGTAGCGCGCCTTGGCCGCAATGTTGAGCAGCTGGTTCATGCACAGCAGCACGAAGTCCATGCGGATGTGCACGTGGATCGGTCGCATGCCGGCCAGCGCCGCGCCGATGGCGGCACCGGTCATGGCATCTTCGGACAGCGGCGTGTCGAAGCAGCGCTCGGCGCCGAACTTCTCGGCCAGGCCCTTGGTCGTTCCGTAGATGCCGCGAAAGTCATCGACACCCATGCCCATGACCAGGACCGAGTCGTCGCGCGACATCTCTTGATGGGTCGCTTCCAGCAGCGCATCGGCGTAGGAGAGCTTGCGCATCAGCCAGCCTCCTTCCACACGTCGGCGAGAAGCTCGGCATCTTCGGGCAGCGGGCTCGACTCGGCAAAGGCGAAGGCATCGGCCACCTCTGCCTCGACCTCGGCGTCAATCCGCTTGCGCACCGCGGGATCGATGAGCTCGCCGAGCAGGCGCACCGGATCGCGCTCGAACCACTTCTGCGCTTCATCGCGCGAGCGATATCCGGTGTGAAAATCTTCGTTGGGACCCACGTGCTCGCGAAAGCGGTAGGTCATGCACTCCAGGAAGCAGGGCCCTTCGCCAGCGCGCACCGCATCGATCGCGGCCTGCGCCTTCGCGTACAGCAAGGGAACGTCGCTGCCGTCGAGGTTTTCCGCCTTTACGCCGTACGAAGCGGCGCGCGCGCACAGGTTCGCCTGCGGCTGCCGCGCCAGCTGATGCGAGTGGATCGAGTAGAGGTTGTTCTCGCACACAAAGATCATCGGCAGCTTGTGCAGCGCCGCGAAGTTCATGCTCTCGTGAAAGGCGCCCTCGTCGACCGCGCCGTCGCCGAAGAAGCTGGCGACCACGGTGTCGGTCTTCTTGAGCTTCTGCGCGTAGGCATAGCCCACAGCCAGCGGGATCGTTGTGCCCACAACCGCCGAAGCGCCGAGCACGCCGGCCGAGACATCGATGAGGTGCATGGAGCCGCCCTTGCCGCGCGTGCAGCCGGTGGCCTTGCCGTAAAGCTCGGCGATCATGGCGCGCAGATCGCCGCCCTTGGCCAGGTACAGCGCGTGCCCGCGGTAGGTCGGACAGACGATGTCGCTCGGGCGCAGCGCGGCGCAGATTCCGACCGAGACGCCCTCCTGTCCGATGGACAGATGCACGGGGCTCTTGATCTTGTCGGTGGGATAGACGCGCGCGACTTCCTCTTCTACGCGCCGGATGCGCAGGACCTCGCGGTAGAAGACTTCATTTTGTTTCATAAGCGATTAATTCCTTACGTGGCGGTACCAGTCGTAGGTACGCGCGAGCGCGACCGGCAGCGGCGTCTTAGCATGCCACCCGAGCTTCTGCAACTGCCTGGAATCCAGGCGTTTTTCGGGCATGCCGTCGGGGCGGCTGGGGTCGAACGCAAGCGCGCCCGTGAAGCCGACAGTCTGGGCGCACAGCCTGGCCAGCTCGGCGATCGAGTGATCTTCGCCGCTGCCGACGTTTATCGGTGCGTCGCCCGCGTAGTGAGCCATCAGGAACAGGCACGCCTCGGCCAGATCGTCGACGTAGATGAACTCGCGCCGCGGCCGACCGCTGCCCCAGATCGAGACCGACTCGTCACCCGCCTGCCGGGCCGCATCGAGCTTGCGCAGCAGGGCGCCGACCACGTGCGAGTTCTCCGGCGAAAAGTCGTCGCCGGGGCCGAAGACGTTGGCCGGAATGGCGGTGAAAAACGGCGCGCCGTACTGGCGGTGATACGCCGAGCAGAGCTCCATGCCGGCGAGCTTTGCCATGGCGTACGAGACATTTGTGGGCTCCAGCGGACCCGTGTGCAGGTGCTCGATCGCCATGGGCTGCGGGCAGAGGCGCGGGTAGCTGCACGAGCTGGCTAGGTACAGCAGCTTGCGCACCTGGTGGCGGTGCGCCGCCGGCAGGATGCTGGTCACCACTTGCAGGTTGTCGAGCATGAGCGCGGCGGGCTCGCGCTGATTCTGCGCGATGCCGCCCGAGCGGCCGGCGGCGATGTAGACCTGCGTGGGCCGCTCGGCCGCGAAGAACGCGTC
>Ga0075163_10008050_pt1 | contig 13922 bp, 21 predicted proteins | sample JI1023141ADNA_FD_71478 | JGI IMG/M metagenome (GOLD analysis project Ga0075163, IMG submission 71478) | Wastewater effluent complex algal communities from Wisconsin, to seasonally profile nutrient transformation and Carbon sequestration -... | ecosystem: Engineered > WWTP > Effluent > Algae...
AGCCGTGACAGTCACGCCTCCGAAACCCAAGGACGAGCTCCAAGCTGTTGCCGCCCGCTTGTCGAGGGCCGCGCCGGAAGCTTGGGCGGCGTTCATCAAGGCCTTCGAAGTGTACACGGACGAAGCTCGCGACGCCTGTGTACAAGCGCCGGCCGACAAGGTACTAAAAGCGCAGGGACGGGCACAGCAATGCGTTGACCTCTCCTCCCTGTTCACCACAGCAATCAAACAGCAATAGGAGACTTCAACTATGGGTACGAATAACCCCTACCTGCCGGACGGTGTTCGTTCGGACGAGGCTGCGATCCAGTACCTCGCGATGATGGTAAACGCCTTGCAGGGCGAAACCTATACGGCCAAGACCGGCGCAGGCCCAATCGCCCTCACCGCCACCGAAATGGTAGGCGGTGTGGTGGAGCACAGCGGCCAGACCGGTGCTGTGTCGTTCACCACCGCCACTGCCGCGGCGATCATCGCCCGCATGGTGGCGTTGAACGCCAACGCCGGTGTTGGTTCGAAGACGGACTTTGCCATCGTGAACAACAACACGTCGTCCGGTGCCATCACGCTGAGCACTGGCGACGGCGGCAACGTCACCGTCGTTGGCCCGGTAACCGCGATTGGCGCGGCGAACCGCTACCAGATCGAAATCCTGACCGCGACCACGGTGTCCGTCACCAAGATCGCTTAACGACTTGACACGAGGCGCATGCCTCTGTCTGATCGAAGTGCCCCAACGGGCGTTTCCTCCCTACTTACCCCGGGGCTCACACCCCGGGGTTTTTTCTAACCGCTGGCCTAACACCCAGCCGAACCGTCCGCACCGCCTAGCCGTGCCGACAAGGAGAATAGAATGGCCACCAAAGTATCCGACCTGAGAGGTAACAACCGCCCCGTCGATCCGGACGTCGTGATCCCCGAAGCAGTCAAGCGAGCAGCAGCCGCGGCCGAAGCCGCCCAGCGCGCAGCGTATCCCGATCAGGTGCAACCCGAGCCCAAGATGGCCTCGCCGACCACCAACAAAGACGGCATCACCATCGTTGATCCGCCGGTGGTGCCGCCAGCAGAACCTCAGCCCCAGCCTACTCCGCAGCCGACCCCGACGCCGCCAGTTACCCCCACGGGTAACGAGGACAGCACTTGGGAGCAGCGGTACCGGTCCGCGGAAGGACGACGCGTAAAGCTCGAGCAGCAGCTCGCCGGCGCAGTCGACCGCATGGGCGCGCTGGAGCAGATGCTTCAGGATATGAAGAACGCGCCGCCGCCCGCTGCCCCAGTAACGCATTCGAAACTGATCACCTCGGAAGAGGAAGAGCAGTTCGGTACCGAGATGTTGGACGTCATGGGCCGGCGCGCGCGGGAGATCGTCTCCCCTGAAGTCGCCGAACTCAAGGCTACGGTGGCCCGGCTGGAAGGCATGCTCAACGGAACTGTGCGCCAGACCAAGCTGACCGCGCAGCAGGCGATGCACGCCAAGCTTACGGAGGCGGTGCCGAACTGGCAGGACATAAACCAGCTCGACGCATTCAAAGCGTGGTTGGCCTTGCCAGATCAATATTCTGGTGCTACTCGTCACAGCATGCTTTTGTCAGCGTACGCGGAGAACGACACTCCCCGTGTTCTGGCTTTCTTCCGAGGCTTCATTTCTGAATTGGCTGCTACGACCCCCGCCGACGAATTGGTCCCTGCACCGGCCGCTCCTCAACAGCCGCCGAAACCGGGACTGGAAAGTCTGGCGGCACCGGGCAGAGCCAGAACTCCGGCGCAGACCAACGCCCCGGCTGAGAAGCAGATCATCACCACCGACGATGTCACCGCTTTCTATGCTGCAAAACGGCGTGGCGAGTACGCTGGCCGCGAAGAAGAGTTCAACGCCTTAGAGCAGGAACTCTTCAAAGCGCAGCGTGAGGGACGTGTTCGGGCAAGGTAAACCCAATCTCTCAGCACAAAGGGCTCAAGCGCTATGGCGTTTCCTGTCGCATCAGGGGTCACCACCCCTCCGATCTACCCCGCTGGTTCGGCGGGCAACGGCCTCTCCGGCACCGGCTACATCCCGGAAATCTGGAGCGGCAAGCTCATCGAGAAGTTCTACGCGTCCACTGTTCTGGCCGCGATCTCGAACACCGACTATGAAGGCGAAATCAAGGGTCACGGCGACAAGGTGCATATCCGCACCAAGCCGACCATTACGATCCGTGCCTACCTCGCCGACGCAGCGCTGGAGCTGGAGCGCCCGCAGGGCAACAAGGTCGTCCTGAACATCGATCAGGGCAACTACTTCAACACCATTCTCGACGACGTGATGAAGGTTCAGTCCGACATCTCGCTCATGTCGATGTGGTCCGAAGACGCCGCGGAGCAGATGAAGATCGTGATCGACCGGGCTGTCCTGCTCGGCATCAAGGATCAGGCTGCTGCCGCGAACCGCGGTCTGACCGCCGGCGCGATCACCGGCATGCTCAACCTCGGTGTCACCGGTACGCCGCTGTCCGTTGTCTCGTCCCTCACGGGTGCGGGCGCGGGCGACGTCGAAATCCTGACGGTCATGCTGCGTCTGGGTCAGGCCCTCGACGAGCAGAACATCCCGGAGAGCGGTCGCTGGATCATCATGCCGACGTGGGCCGCTACGATGGTCAAGCGTTCGGAGCTCCGTCAGGCCTACCTGTCGGGCGACGGCGTCTCGATGCTGCGCAACGGCCGGCTGGGCATGGTGGATCGCTTCACCCTGTACACCTCCAACCTGATCCCGTTCGGCACCGCTGCCGGGCTGGCTGCAGGCGAGTTCCTGATCTACGCCGGACAGAGCCACGCGCTCACGTTCGCGACGCAGATGACGGAAATGGAGACGCTGCGCTCCGAACTGACCTTCGGTCAGATCATGCGCGGCCTTCAGGTCTACGGCTACAAGGTGCTCGACGGCACCGCGCTGGCTCAGGCCGTGATCGTCAAGTCCGTGACCTCGGGTGCACAGACCGTCTAAGTGATCGGGGCCGGGTAACACCGGCCCCTTTCCCACCAACTTAGAGGGCACCATGGCACTTGAGCTAGTCTCCGATTACGTCAGCTTCGTGCGGGAGCTCCTGCAGGACGAGAAGAACAGTCCGTACAGGTACTCTGACGCGAGCATCTGCCGTGCCCTATCCATCGCAATTCCGGAGGCCAAGAAGCTCCGCCCCGACCTGTTCGCGGGTGTCACCACCCCCACGTTTTCCGCGGCCTCGCAGGATGTAGTCGTTCCCATGGACGAGATGTACCGGCTGTCGCTGGCGTATTTTTGCGTGGGCATGATGCAGCTCCGCGACGATGAAGAAGTTCAGGATCAGCGCGCGGCCGCGTTCATGCAGATGGCCACCGCTAAACTGTTGCAGGTGGCGTAATGGCAGCAGCTGACATCACCCGGCTCATGAACAACGCGCGCGATAGGCTCGCCGGCGCGACGGACCCGTTGATGCAGCGGGAGCTGTTCAACGTCATGGACGAGTTCTTCAAGGGCTCGAACGTCTGGAATGAGGATATCGAACTCACCGTGCCCGGGATGGACCCGGCGAACACGGTCTACCAAGTCACGTCCAGCAGCCCATCGCTGATCGACAAGCTGTTGTGGGTCTTCGACAAGCCGACGAGCACTTCGACCGGCCGCGGATCGCCTGTTGGGGCGGCCATGGCCACCCCCGGAGAGCTGACGCTGGCTTCGCAGCCCAGCAGCGACAAAGTGTACGTCGTGACGGTGGCGTTGACGGTGCAGGACCCCGCTCAGCGGGATGGCTATGTGAGCTTCCCAGCGTGGGTGTTGGCGAAATACCGCGACGCTATTCTTGACGGCCTGCTCGGGAACATGATGTCGCAACCCAACAAGCCGTGGACAAATACGCAGCTCAGCGTCTTCCACATGCGTAAGTTCAAAAACAAAACCGCTTCTGCTCGGGTCGAGTGGACACGCAACAACACATATCGCCAGCAGGCTTGGGTGTTCCCGGGTTTCGCTCGCGGCTCCCAGCGCGGAAATCGTGGCTGGGGCGGGCCGGCATAAGGAGAGCACATGTCCAAGAGCAATTTCCTCGAGAACGCAATTCTCAATCTGATCTTCAATGCCACAGCGATTGCGAATATCGCGGATAACGCTGCGGCGTCTCCGCTCACGAACTTGTTCTGGGCTCTGCACACGGCGGACCCGGGCGACGCAGGCACGCAGGCGACCAGCGAAGCCACCTACACCAGCTACGCGCGCGTATCGGTGGCGCGCACCACCGGTGGCATGACAGCGTCGACGACGGGCAGCACTTCGCCAGTGGCGAACATTGACTTCCCTGCCTGCACCGGCGGCTCGAGCACCATTACGCATGCATCGGTGGGTATTGCGAGCTTGGGCGCGACCAGCATGCTCTATAGCGGCACGGTCACGCCAAACATCTCCGTGTCGAACGGTGTCACGCCGCGCCTGACCACTGCGTCTACGATCACCGAGGACTAAACCATGGCTGAAGAAGAGACGTTACCCGTTGAGGTAACCCCTCGCATCGTCGAAGGCGTATTCGCTTCGGGCAATGTAGGTGGCATGAAGAAGTCGCCGCTGGCGATGCTTATCCAGACGGCTATGTCCGAAGCTGTTCAAGCAGCATACGGCGAGGGTATCCACGATCCGGAAGTGATCCGAGAGCGCATGCAGGAAGCCCGACGTAAGGCAAAAGACTTATTCGCGGAAGCCACACGCAAAGCTATGGAAGAAGTAGCCGGTTCACCGTAGAGTACTTAATGGCAAAATTTCTCAACGCTGCGCGCTTCACGCCAACGCTTGGCGGCACGACGGACTGGACAGTCTCGGCGGCTGTCGTTGGCTACCAGACGCCTGCCGCGGCCGGTGCCACCGACGGTGTGAACTATCGCTACCGCGCCGAGAGTGCGGATTTGACGCAATGGGAGATCGGCTACGGTGCATCGTCATCAACCGGAACGGTCTTTGCAAGAACAACCGTTCTTTACAATTCCTCTGGCACGACCTCAAAGATAAACTTTTCATCCGCCCCAACTGTTGGAATTGTCCCGCTTTCAATCGACTTTCGCGAGAAGCTGGACGCGGCCCGAACCTACTATGTCAGAACCGATGGCAGCAACAGCAACAACGGATTCGCGAACACGGCCGGCGGCGCGTTCCTGACAATTCAAAAGGCCGTGGATACGATCGCTGGCCTAGATATCAATGCTCAGACCGTCACGATCCAGGTTGCGGATGGCACTTATACGGGCTCCACGTCGCTCAAGAACGTGACGGGCTTCGCTGCGGCTGGCAATCTCGTCATTCAGGGCAATAACGCTACGCCCGCCAACGTGGTGATTTCAACCACTTCCTCAAATGCCTTCAATGCTGACGGACTAAGCGTCACATGGGACATCAAGGATATGAAAATACAGACCACGACGAGCGGCGACTGTATCGTGGCAAAGAATGGATCGACTGTCAGGTGGGGGAATACCAACTTCGGCGCTTGCGCCGGCTCACATTTGAATGCGTTGAACGGCGGGCGGTTGCAGATTTTATCAAGTTACGCCATCAGCGGAAGCGCGCTAATTCACTGGAAGGCAACCGATGTCGGGACAATCATTGCTTATAGTGGATACACGATTACCCTAACGGGAACGCCTGCTTGGACTACGGCTTTTGCCTACTGCTACCAGCTATCGGACATCACATGCTGGAGCGATACATTCTCGGGTGCAGCCACGGGAAAGAGGTATGAGGTCGCGACGAACGGAGTTATTTTTACAAATGGCGGCGGCGCAACGTATCTGCCCGGAGGCACTGCCGGAACGACCGCAACAGGAGGACAATACGCATGAAATCCTTCAATCCTGAAAACTGGTATTGGTACGTCGGCGGCGACAAGACCAAGGCGTACTCGTCGGCCTCTGGTGACTATGTACAGGCCGCCGACCCGATGTTCGTTGCGTGGCTGTCGGATGGTACGCTGCCGACCAACATCGATACGGAAGCCAATCTTGGGGCAGTTCTCTCGCCGTATTATCCCACGGTTCCCCGTCCCGTTGTTGCTGGTGTTCTCGCCGGATATCAGCAGGAACAGGCCGACGACATATTCAAGCACAAGCTCATCAAGTTTCTGTTCGTGCTGAATAACCGCCTTCTGGTGCTTGAAGGTAAGGCTGCGTTCACTGTCCCGCAGGCGAAAGCCTATTTTAAGGGGCTGATGTAATGCGCGCCCTGCTCAAGAAGATCATCCTCTGGGCATTGCTGGATGGCCCGACCCCGGCTGCGGCTGCTGCCGAACTCGATGCGCTCGCAAAACAGCTAAAGGGCTGACGTGCTTGGCTACGGCGAACTAGGTAGTTTCTCACTCGGACAACTAAGCAACGGAGCTAGCCTAGTTCGCTCCGGGGTGTTCTCTACGGCCGGCGCTGCTATACTTAGCAACTTCGGCAGCGCTGTACTGTCTTCGGTGCTGGCTGCGTCTGGGGCCGGCGTCCTTACTGATGTCGGTACGGGCGTGCTCAGTTCGGTGCTGTCTGTATCCGGTGCTGGCGCGTTTACGGGCGTCGGCACGGGCGTGTTCAACTCTGTCTTAGCAGTAGCGGGGACGGGAGCGTTCTCGGGGGACGGCAGATCGACTTTCTCCGCGGTGCTATCCTCGGCGGGGGCCGGTGCGCTGACCGGAGTTGGCAGGTCGACGTTCTCTGCAGTGATGGCTGCAGCCGGCATTGGCGCGGTCACTGTAATGGGGAGGTCGACTTTCTCCGCGGTGCTGGCTTCGTCAGGCTTTGGCGCGCTCACTGGCGTGGGTAGATCGACTTTTTCCGCGGTGCTGGCTTCGTCAGGCTTTGGCGCGCTCACTGTGGTCGGGACGGGCGTATTTAATAGCGTGATGAACGCAGCCGGTGCGGGCGTCCTGTCAGGCATCATGTATGGCTTCTATAGCGACGCTGAAGTGGCAATCGTTATGGAGGAGATGCGGGTCACCTACGCCGACGCCCGGGGCTTTTTCGACGTAGATGTTGTAGCTGTGACGGAAGAGCCACGAACCGCTTTCATCGAGTTTGAAGATAGGGTAATGGTGGTCGAGGCCAAACAGACGGCGGAGATCGGCGCGGAGCCCCGTACGGCAGGCTTGCCCAACAGATTGAGGAAGACCTGATGGCGCTGAAGAAATACACCAAAGCGGCCGGCGAGCGGAAGCGGTACCAGATCGACTATACCAACTGGCTGGATACCGGCGAGCTGGCTGTGTCGGTGGTGCCCACAGTCCTCAACAACACCGTAGCAACGCCGCTGGTTGTAGACGGCGTGCAAGTCCTCCCCACCGGCCTTGGCGTGCAGTATTACGTGTCTGGCGGGGCCAACGGTGTCGCCTACGAAGTTCTGTTCACGATGACCAGCGATAGCTCCGAAAGCCAGATCAAGCAGGACGTGAACTACTTCACGATCAGGGAGCCGTAATGACCATCCAAATCAAGCACGCCTTTACGTCGGCCAAGGGAGATGGTGGCGACGCCACGCTGGTGCGGCCGTCGAACTGGAACGCCACCCACACCACGTCGATGGCGTCGGGGAACATCCTAGGGCGGACGACGGCGGGCGCGGGCTCGTTCGAAGAACTCCCTGCGACCGCATACATGATCGCAGCGTTGAACGCTGCCGATAAAGCAGCGTTGGTCGCAGCGTTGGGTATCGGCGTGTTCGATACAGGGGACATCAAATTCTCGGCCAATCCCACTGCATCCGACGGATGGATCGCCTACAACGGCGAGGGCACGATCAGTAAAGCTGCTGCCGGTGGCACCGTGCGCGCGAACGCGGACTGCTTGGAGCTCTGGAAAATTCTCTACGTGAACATCACGGATGCGTTCTGTCCTGTGAGCGGTGGGCGCACCGGTTCGGACGCCACGTCTGCTACCAACGACTTCAACGCCGGTAAGACGATGGGGCTCCCGCGCTTCTCGGGTCGCGCGATAATCGGAGCAGGCACGGGGTCCACGCTGACGGCGCGCGCCGCCGGCGCATATGGCGGTGCGGAGACCCACACACTCTCCACTGCGGAGCTCGCTGCGCATCAGCACGATGTGTTCCTCAAGGACCCCGGGCACTCCCACTCGTATCAGGCAGCCGTCAACGCTGGGCTGTACGGTCCTATCTCGCTGAACGACCGCTTCCCTGTGCAGAGCTTGACGACAGGAGTTTCGACGACCGGCATCACCATCGGCTCCGTGAACGGTACGGCGAACGACAACAAGACGGCGGCTAACGCTGGCGGCGGAGGCGCGCACAACAACATGCAGCCGCACGTGGCGATGTGGGTGAAGGTGAAGCTATGAGGTCGTCCCGCGCAGCTGTAGACCTGATCGTCGAGTTCGAGATCGGCAGCAAGCTCCAGTACGAGCATACGTACAAGCGACCGGAATGGCCGGGCACCGCTTCGGGCATCACTGTCGGCATCGGATACGATCTTGGCTACAACAGCGCGGACGTGATCCTGAACGACTGGGCCAATCTGCTGCCGCCGAACCAGATCAGGGCGATGCAGAAATACTCTGGCATCACCGGTGCACGAGCACGAGGTGTACTCGCGCAGGCCCGAGCAGACATTGGTGAGATAGCGTGGGAGCCGGCGATGGCTGTCTTTATGAAGACGAGCCTTCCGAAGTTCGAAGCGATCACGATGCGCGCGTGCCCCGGCGCGGATAGGCTCCCCGCGGGATGCTTCGGTATCCTGACGAGCCTCTCCTACAACCGTGGTGCGAGCTACACGAAGGCGCGGACGGACAGTGACCACCAAGACCGCTACCGCGAGATGCGCAATATCCGCGCGCTCGTGGCGAACGGAGAGCTCGAGCGGGTGCCCGCCGAAATCCGCTCGATGAAGCGCCTGTGGCCGAACGTGGCCGGTCTGCGCCGTCGCCGCGATGCGGAAGCGAAGCTGTGGGAAGTCAGCATGCAGCATGCGCCGGCCGCGGGTGCTGTGAGTGCGCGCGCTGATACTGGCGACGATAGGGAGCCGTTACCCTCCGAGGTAACGACGGACGACGTAGCGCCGGTATCGCAGGAGACTGCGATCAACGTTGTAACTTCGCACGCCAAGTATTCGCTCGAGGTGCAGCTGATCCAGAAGGCGCTTATCTCGATGAAGTACTTCGAGGTGGGCGACCCCGATGGGTTACTCGGGGGCAAGTTCGTCGCCGGCGTCGCTGCGTTCATGACCGACCGTGGCAAGGACCCGAACAAGGGGCGAATCACCGATGCTCTGAAGAACGAAATCAACGCTGCCATGTCGGAGAAGCTTCCTGACGGCACGCCGTGGTCCCGGCCCATCGCACCGGCGCGCGCCAATGCCACGGCCAATGACGTCGCCAAAACGGTTCCGTCCGTGAAGGTCAATTTCTGGCAGAAGATCATGGCGTTCATCCTCGGCATCCCCGCCGCAGTGACCGGCCTGATAAAGAGTTTCTTCGGCGAAGCGGACACGCCTTCGGGTTATATCGCGTCGATCAAAGATTTTTTTGGTTCCGTCCCGTCCGAGTTGTATTGGTTCATCATTGCTGCTATCGCCGTTGGAGTGTTCATCGCGGCGAAGAAGAGCACTGACAGTACCGTGAAGGACTACCAGCAAGGGAAGATCAACTGATGTGGCTCCTCGCGGTCCCCACCTTCTTGAAAGTCATCCCGACTTGGGCTTGGAAGTTCATCGCGGTGATCGTGGCGATCCTGTCGATCTACCTCTACGGCTACACCAAGGGGAAGCAGGTAGAGCGTGTGCGTTGCGAGACCGCGGCGCGCGCGGCGCAAAAAGCAGCTGATGCGCAGGATGTAAAAGCAGCAGTCGAACAGCGGGATCAGGCGACCTCCATAGCGGCCCAACTCCAAGATCAAAAGGCGAAAGATGACCTCACCATCGAACACCTCAAGACGACGCTCGCTGGCAAGCCGCTCAACGCTCCTTGCTATTATCCTGATGTCGCCCCTACTGGCCGGGTGCGCAACGTTCCAGCAAAGTCCCCCAAGGGAGCCGGTAACTAGGAACATTCCGGGCCCTCCGGACTATTTACAGCCAGAGCCCGTGCCGCCGACAGTTGATCGTTCTGGAAAAGGCAAGAGCCCGTTCGTCGTTGCGGAAGAACGCGGACAGGTCATCGTGCGCCAGAACGTGGTGATCACCGCCGCCCGCGGGGCGTGGAACACGATGAAGGACACGTACAGTAAGAGCCTCCTTAAGCGCAATTACTTCGGCCGATAAGGATACCCGCATGCCGCCCCATGAAGTTCAAACCGATGAAGAGCTATGGGCGCTCGCGATGTCGGACACCTCCGATCCGGAGACGCGCGCAAGATGGCTCGCGTTTCGGGTAGCTGCTCTAGCCCGCGAGAAAGAAGAGCTGGAAAAGCGCCTTGCTAAGATCGAAAACGCATACATGATGGGGAGAGGGATTTTTTGGGCGCTCCCTTTTTTAGGGATGGTACTGGGGGCGCTATTCGCAAATTGGGGGTGGATAACTAAACCATGGTCAATTACGCGCCACAAGGTTGAGGAATGAAGAACCCAAACAAGATCGTCCGCCCGGGGCTCCACATGGACACCCTGTATCGGGCGATGAAGGACAGCTTGAAAAAGCCCTATATCGGGGTTACTCAAGGTGGATCGTCCCGCAAGAACAGCGGCGCGAGAGTTGCTGCAGTTACTTCCAAAGTGAAACAACCGAAAGGCACCTAGATGTCCGACCCCACCGCACCGGGAGCCCCGACCCCGACCCCGGCTCCGACCCCGACCCCGGCTCCGACCCCGGCTCCGAATACGAACCCCGTCGTTCAACGTCAGGCGGCTCCGAAAAGCGCGGCGAACAGCTCGCTGATCACCAACCCGGCACCCGCCAAGGAAGTCAAACCGGAGAAGGTCCCGGATAGCCTCCCGTCGACCACCATCGCCGAGATGGCGGCCGGTCGCGCCGCGCTCGAGAAAAACAAGCCGGTCGCCGAAGCACTCGAAGATGCGAACCGTCGGCGCGCCGCCGGCGAAACTGGCACTGCGAGCAACCCGGTCGACGCCGCGTCGAAAGGGTAACGAATGGTATCCGTTCGAATTTCACCGTTCGGCGGAATGGTGCCAGCAGTCGACGATAGTCTGCTGGCACCAAACAACGCTGCTTTGGCCCAAAACACGTGGACCTATAGTGGCGCATGTGTAGGACTGCCGGTCAAAAAGCTGGTGCACACGCTGACCAACTCAGCGGCTACCAAGGTCTACCGGCTCCCCAACAACTACACCGACAGCCTGCATATCAGCGACAGTGTGTGGATGGAGTTTGCGCACAGCGACACTGACGTTCTGCGGACGCAAGTCGTCAACGACACCTTCGACCGCTACTATTGGGCCTCGCCGCTCGACGTGCCTCGATACATGACACAGGCGCAGGTGATCGCCGCAGCTCCAGCACTCACCGGTGCGTACATCCTAGGTATCCCGGCTCCCGGAGCGATCTCCGGCACCGTCGCGGGCGGTGCAAGCGCGACCCTCAAGAGCGTTGCCTACGTGCAGACGTTCGTTTCGGCGTACGGCGAGGAAGGCCCCCCGAGCGCACCGAAGACCTACACCGCGCAGAAAATCGATGCGACGTACACGATCACGTTCGCGCAGCCATCTCCCACCGACGATGGAGACCCCGGCGACGACCGCAACATCACGAAGATGCGGCTCTACCGGACCATCACAGCGACGAACGGAACGACCACTTACTTCTTTGTCACCGAGGTCAACGTCGGTACGACGACTTATGCAGACAACTGCTCGACGAACACCGATGCCATCGTGGCGTTCAACGCCGAGCTCGAGAGCACGAACTGGCAGGGCCCGCCGAGCGATCTTCAGGGTTGGGTGAGCCTCTCCAACGGTATCGTTGCAGGCTTCCGCCAGAACGAAATCTGGTTCTGCGAACCGTTCCGCATGCACGCGTGGCCCGCGATCTACACGCTGGCGGTCGAATATCCTATCGTAGGGCTGGGCGTTCAGAACAACTCTCTCGTGGTCTGCACCGACGGCTTTGCGTATACGGTGTCCGGCGTGCACCCATCGTCTATGTCGCTCGCGAAGATCGGCGGGCTCATGCCGTGCACCGCGCGCGGTGGCATCGTCAGCACCACCGACGGCGTCTACTTTCCGACCCCCGCCGGCCTCGCGCTCGTCGGCCCCGGCGGGCTCGTTATCGCCACGAAAGAACTCATCCGAAAGGACAAGTGGAACGCGCTCGTGCAGCTGACGACGTTGCGCGCGGCCATGCTGGGCCCCGCCTACTACGCGTTCGGCCAAAAAGTTCTGGGCGTGTTTCAGGTCGATGCGTTCCAAGCAGACATGGTGCAGGCGGACGACTTCGCCGGTGCCAACAACGGCATGCTGATCGACCCCACCAGCTTGACGGTGGCATACAACAAGCTCACGTCCGAGGACTTGCTGACGAACGTAATGACCGATGTGTGGTCCGGTGAAGTGTTCGTGATCGTTAACGGCACAGTGATGTGGCTCGACATCAGCGACACGCAGCAGCAGCGAGAAGCTTACATCTGGCGTTCGAAGATTTTTCAGGCCGGCCAGAAGAAGAACTTTCAAGCCGCCAAGATTTTCTTCACGGTACCGCCCAACACGCCGGCGCTCGATCCGGTCGAGACGACAGGACTGGTTCAGACGCTGCAGAGCGATCAGTACGGGCTATTCCGCGTGTACGCCGATGGCGAGCTCGTCATGTGCCGGGAGCTGCGGGTGAGCGGCGAGCAGTTCCGGCTACCGTCGGGCTTCAAATCAGACTTCTGGCAGTTCGAGATCGAGGCCCGCGTGCAGCTGGACAACATGCAGATGGCGACCAGTCCAACCGAACTTCAGGCGGCGTAACATGGCAGCAAGATACCCATCCGTCCCTTCGCCTCAGGCCGAAGTCGTAGCATTGCGCGCGTCATGCGAGGCGTTGAAAGAGACCGTTGAGATGTTGACGCTACAGCGCGGCAACCATCTCGACGGCGCGGTCACATGGCAGGACCTAATCGACCTAGGGCTATGCCTGCCGACGCAGGTGCCCCGTTGAGGATCGAGATCAATAATCTTGAGCACGGCGCGCAGATCGCCGCGGCGATCCCCCGACCCTACGACCCCGTCAACAGCATGGTCATCAGCCGCGTTACCTCGGAGGGTAACTGCTTGGGCGGGGTGATTTACGATGACTTCACAACGGGGTGCGTGTTCATGCACCAAGCCTCGTTCGGCCGAAACTGGCTGACCGGAAACATGATCTGGATGGTGTTCGACTATCCGTTCAACAAGCTGCACGTGCGGAAAGTGGCCGGCGTGGTGAATTCCTCGAACCATGAACTGCTTGCTTTCAACCAGCGGCTGGGGTTTAAGGAGGAGGCGCGGATCAAGGGCGCTTATGCTGACGGCGACATGATCGTCCTCACCATGGAGCGAGCGGACTGCCGGTGGCTGAAGATCAAGCCGAAGGTTTACCAAAAGGACCCAACGGATGAGTGATGAGAAGCCGGTCCCCAACGCCCCCGACTACAGCCCCTACATTCAGGCCTTTTCGCAGATCGCGCAGGCGGCGCAGCAGCACGGCTCCGATGCGCTGAAGTGGGCGCAGGATCAGGTTGCCAATAACAAGGACCTGCTCGATACGGTTAACAAAGGCCTCCTCGACACCCAGACCTCATTCAACGACGCCGCCAAGACCCGGCTGGAACAGTCCGGCGACCTTATTGGTACTGGCATCCAGAACCTCAAGGACCAGTACGCGAAATATACCGACCCCGCGCGCAAGGCGGCCTCGATGGGGGCGGCCGGCGCACAGGCGGCGCAGGCGACCGAAGCGGCTCGCAAGGCGTCCATGGCGGAGCTGGAGAGCTACGGCGTCAACCCGGGCGCTGTGCGCTTCGGTGGGCTGGACGC
>Ga0075163_10008051_pt1 | contig 13921 bp, 5 predicted proteins | sample JI1023141ADNA_FD_71478 | JGI IMG/M metagenome (GOLD analysis project Ga0075163, IMG submission 71478) | Wastewater effluent complex algal communities from Wisconsin, to seasonally profile nutrient transformation and Carbon sequestration -... | ecosystem: Engineered > WWTP > Effluent > Algae...
TCAATGGAATCATTGGACCTTTACAAAAAATGTTCTAACAAATACCATGAAAACATTTTTAAATGGAACACAAGTGCAAACTGTTACTGGAATGAGTAAACGAATGTTGAATATTAATAAATTTAGAATAGGTAAAGGCAATTGGGCAGGCTCACAAACGTATGAAGGTAAAATGGATCAATTTTGTGTTTTTAATAAAGACCTTACACTTGCCAACATTCAAAAATTGTACAGAAATAAAATTGATGCTACTCACCCCAATTACAACAACCTAATTTTGAATTACAATTTTGATGATGGAAATTATTTAACTGCTTTAGATGAATCGCCTGTTCCTCATGCACTCGGAACACTTAATGATGGGGTAAACAATCCATTAAAATCAGCAAAAGAATTGGTTACAAATTTTATTGAAACAACTTACCGTCCAAATATTATTTTTGAGCAAGGAGTGTATACTTCTCATAGAGACTCTTCACTTGCAATTGATTCTGTTATAAAAAGCCCTATTCAAATAGTTATTTATGGCGATTCAATTAATAATCCAGGAACTCCAACAGATACATTAACGGTATGGCCAAGCTATTATTCTAATTACGTTTACAATGCACAAGGTGTTGCTATTGATTCTACATTAGTAACACCACATGACACCATTACTTTATCATACTACACTTGGTATCGCAAATTCCCGCAAGTGTTACGTTATGAATTAGCTCGTTACATTACCCCTTATGGAAACGGTTTAAGTTTAGGTAATGGTTGGACATGGACTTTTGATGTTAGTGATTATCGCACCTTACTTGCCGATAGCGTTCATATTGCTGCAGGTAACTGGCAAGAATTATTAGACATGAAATTTATTATGATTAAAGGAACCCCTCCACGTGATGTTGTAGGTATACAAAATGTGTATACAGGTTCATTTGATTACGGACATACAAATGACCCTATTGAATCTCACTTAACGCCTAAGCAAATCAATATTCCGATTAATGCAGTTAATACCCGCTGGAAATCACGTGTAACAGGGCACGGAATGGATACACCACAAAACTGTGCAGAGTTTTGTCCTAAAACACATTACTACAAAGTAAATGGAACACAACGATTCTCGAAATTAGTGTGGAGAGATAATTGCGACGTAAACCCTTTATATCCGCAAGGAGGAACGTGGGTGTATGACAGAGCAAACTGGTGTCCAGGCGCTGAAGTTTGGACCTATGATTTTGAATTAACGCCTTATACTGCTCCAGGCACAACCGTAACACTTGATCACGATGTACAAGCTTACACAAACAATGGCGAATGGAGTTATTATCAAATTGAAGACCAAGTAGTAAGTTATGGTGCTCCTAATTTTACTTTGGACGCGGCGCTTGAAGATATTTTATCACCTACTACAAATCAAATGTGGTTAAGAAAAAATCCGATTTGTACCAACCCAATAATCCGAATTAAAAATACAGGCTCAACAACATTAACTAGTTTAACTATTACTTATGGTGTAACAGGCGCAACACCTTCTGTTTATAATTGGACAGGTAATTTACCATTTATGCAAATTGCAGAAGTTACACTAGGAAATTTTGCAAGTAATACAGGCGGAACTGAGTTTTACGTTACATTAAGTAATCCAAATAACGGAATCGACCAATATGCTTTTAATAACACCATGAAAAGTATTTATAATCTTCCTCCGCAAATTCCTTCTAAATTGGTTATCGAATTAAAAACAAACTTAGCGGCTTCGGAAAATTCATACACCTTAAAAGATGGAAGTGGTACAACAGTTTTTCAGCGCAATGGCCTAACACCTTATACAACATACTCTGACACATTAAATCTTGTTGATGGTTGTTACCTTTTTGATTTAAGAGATACTGGTGAAGATGGATTAAGTTGGTGGGCTAATACAGGACAAGGTAACGGAACAATAAAATTCAAGAATGGTTTTACGGGAGCTGTACTTACCAATTTTAATTCTGATTTTGGTGGCCAAGTATATCAGCAATTTAATGCCGATGCTTCTCTGGTTGGATTAACAGATTATATTTATACTTCACAGAATAAACTAGCAATATTGCCAAATCCTAGCGAAGGAAATATTACTGTGAATGTTGACCTAAAACAAAAACAAGATTTTAGCATAGAAATAACAGACATCCTAGGCAAAAAAGTTTTTTCAAAAGAAATAAAACAAAGTATTGCTATAAGTGAAGAATTTGATTTAAGCAAAAATAACAAAGGAGTTTACTTTGTTATTCTAAAAACACATGATGAAGTAATTACACGAAAAGTGTTGATTCAATAAAATTAAAGGTGGCTGAGTCTTCCTGAGCTTGACGAAGGGCGAAGCCACCTTTAATTTTAAACCGTCATCGGTACATCCATCAATAGAATTTCTGCTCCTGCTTCCTTTGATACAACATCAAAAGAATCTAAATCCCACATTCCTAAACCATCTCGTTCGTTTAGTTCTTGTCCGTTAATGATTGCTTTGCCTTTAATCATAAAAGCATACACCCCATTTCCTGCGCGTTTTACTTTATAGGCTGTTTTAACTGCATCATCAAACTTTCCTAAATGAAACCAAGCATCTTGATGAATCCAAACTCCTGCATCATCTGCATTAGGAGAAAGTATTTGCTGAAATTTATTGTGACGATCTTTTAAATCTAAGGTTATTTGGTCGTAACGCGGCGTTACATTTTTCTTGTTTGGGAAAACCCAAATTTGCAAAAACTTAGTAAGTCTATCTTTGTTTCTATTGTACTCACTATGCTGTATACCAGTGCCGGCACTCATTACCTGTATATCGCCGTGTTTAATAACAGTGGTGTTTCCCATACTATCCTTATGTTCCAAATCACCTTCTAATGGAATAGAAATAATTTCCATGTTATCATGTGGATGTGTTCCAAAACCCATTCCTGCGTCAACTCTATCATCATTTAAAACACGCAACACACCAAAGTGCATACGCTCTGGATTATAGTAATTTGCAAAACTAAATGTATGATGCGAATCTAGCCACCCATGGTTTGCATGACCACGTGTATCGGCTTTGTGTAAAACAGTACTTGCCATAATTGTAGTTGTTGGATTTGGTATATGATTAAAACCTATTGGTTCTAATTGTTTTAATTCATCTATATCATTCGACAAAATATTTCCAAGAACTGAAGATGCTACAAACATTCCTGTTCCAAGCAATCCCTTCTTTATAAAATCTTTTCGTTCCATGTTTATTTTAATTTGTTAATACAAAGGTAAAGCATGATCAAGCCAAATTTATTAATCTAGGTTAAGAAAACGGAATAAGTTGTTTTAGTAATTTATTCGAGTATCTGAGAAACATTAAGACACATCCCTTTTTAATTACCTTATTTTAAGAATTAGTTAATTCTACGTAAACATCGCCTACTAATAAACTAATTTTGAAATAAAATTATATTTAAAGCTACCGCTTACAAAATAAATTGCACGTTTTGGGCTTTTTTTTGCAAAACTTCCTTTATTTTATTATTTTAGAAAAATATTATGAAATCACATCTAAACCTTCGCAAAAAAAGAATTTTTGTAATTCTTTTGTTCGTTCAGTTCTATTTTGGCTATTCCCAAAATGCTTTATTAAATCTTGAAAGCTCTGCCACTTTAATTAACAATGGCGACCAATATTTTGAAGACAAAAAGTATGATGAGGCTATTGACCAATACAAAAAAGTACATAGAAACGACTCCAATTATTTTGTAGCTTCACTCAGATTATTAAACTCTTACTTAGTAAGTGATAAAGATTCTTTAGGACTCTCTTATTGTAATGATTTATTAAAACTAAAAAACGACATTACCCCAAGTATTTTAATTTTTAAAGGTAATTTTTTAGATAATCTTAATAAACGTTCTGAAGCAGAAGCTGTTTATATGCAAGGTCAAAAGGACTATCCATTAAATCATTCCTTTTTTTATGAAATGGGAATTTTAAACCTCCGCAAAAAAAATTACTCCGAAGCTTATAATTGGTTTGTGAAATCGGCTAAACTTAATCCGATGCACGCTTTAAGTCATTTCCAACTTGGAATTTTGGCTTACCGACAAAATAATGTTACCTCATCCATGCTTGCAATACAGTATTATTTTATGTGTGATGTAAACAGCCAAAGAGCACAAGGCTTAGTTGTTGATCTTGAAAAAATTTCTAAAATGGAATTAGAAACTGACTCTTTAATATCTATTCCACAATTTGAAAACGAAAATGATTTCTCCGAACTTGAAAGTATTATTAAATCTAAAGTTGCTTTAGGCGAAAAATACAAATCAAAAACTGATTTGGCTTTTGATTTAACAAAACAAATGCAATTAGTAATTGAAAACATTGGCAAATACAAGGATGTAAAAGGTTTTTATAATGAGTTTTATGGTAAATTTTTTAGCGAACTATACGCTAAAAAATATATGGAACCCTATCTTTATTACTGTCTTAGTGGCATGAAAGTAGAGAAAGTGGATAAATGGATGGATAGAAATAAAACGGAAGTAAATGAGTTTAGTAATTGGTCATATATGTTTATATGCCAAAACCATGGAAACTTTATGGAGAACTTAAACGGCAAAACAGTTTCGGTTCCACATTGGTATAGCGATAACAGAATTGTTGCGGCTGGAGCAAAAAACAGTAGTTTAGAAAATGATGGTTATTGGAATTATTATTTTTCAAATGGAATTAAAAAATCAGAAGGAGAATTTAAAAAGGGAGTAAAAAATGGTTTGTGGAAATTCTATTATAAAACAGGCGGAATTAAAGAAGAAACTGTATATGAAATGGGGGTAGAAAAAGTAAACAAAGCCTATTACTTAAATACAAATATTAAATATGAACTTACAGTTGCGAATAATAAAATTGAAGGGCCTGTTAAATTTTATTACCCAAATGGAAACACAAAATACATTAAAGAATATAAAGATGGGAAAATAGATGGAACAGAATCTCAATTTTATAGAAATGGTAATAAAAAATACACCATACGTAATGTAGATGATATTTATGATGGCGACCTAGCTAATTATTACGATAACGGGAAGCCTTATCTCAAATACACATTGATTAAAAGTAAAAGACAAGGTGCATACAAAGAGTTTTACAATAATGATGCAAGCTCAACATACTCAGAGGGTAACTACAAAGATTCGGAATATACTGGTGAGTGGAAATTCTATCATAAAAATGGAAAACTATCCTCACAAGGTTCTTATGATGAAGATGGTCGTAAAACAGGCGAATGGAAATCTTACTTCGACACTGGAATTTTAAGTGAAATTGAATTGTATGACGGTGGTAGACTAAACGGGTTGCAAAAATATTATGATATTGATGGAGTACTTTGGCAAGAATTTACTTACAAAAAAGGGAAAATGCTAGAGTACAAAGCGTATAAAAAAGATGGTAGTGTAATAGCTGAGTATAAAGTTAATGGGAAAAATTTTAAAGTTATTCTTTATTATCCTAATGGCGTTAAAAGAAGAGAAGGGGCAATTAGTGATGGAGAATTAGATGGAGTATGGAATGACTACACAAACTTTGGAGTTCTTAAAACAGAAACAAATTATAAAGATGGCGCATATCATGGTAAAACTATTAATTATCATCCAAATGGAAAGGTTTTATCTGAATTAAATTATGAGAACAATACTCAAAATGGACTATATAGAAGATACTTTATTGATGGAAAAGTAGATTATGAAGGCATGATTAAAAATGGTGATAGAGATGGGTATTGGATCTATTATAAAACTGATAACACCATTGATAGAATTTATTACTATGTAGATGGAGAAATAGATGGTTGGACAAGTCATTATGATGTTAATGGTAAACTAGAACGTGAAGAGTTATATAGCGAAACCTGCTTGATTAAAGTAGTATATTATGATACGCTTGGTAATATTATGCAAAACGTTGACTTGTTTAAAGGTAGCGGAACACTTGATAAGAAAAACTTAGCTGGTAAGTTACACATGCATAAAGAATTTTCAAAGGATTATGCAGAAGGCGATGTTAAAGTTTACTTTGCAGATGGAACTGTAAGCTACAGTGTAAAATATGTTAATGGTAAAGAAGAAGGCAAAGGCCTTAGCTATGATGAACTAGGAAGAAAAGTAGTTGAAACAGATTATTTTAATGGAGAAGTTGATGGCAAACAAATTGAATATTTTCCTGATGGTAAAGTTGAATCCGATTTTAGTTATAATAACGGCGACAAACATGGTAAAGGCATTATCTACTTCACCAACGGAAAAGTATTTAAAGATATGACTTATAGTTATGGCGAGATTGAAGGTGAATCAAGTGTTTATGATGAGTTTGGAGAACTTGTTTACAAACGCTTTTTTGTTGATGATGCACTAGTAAATTTCACTTACAAAGATGCAAAAGGAGCTTTTGTTAAACCTATGGAACTGCCTCAAGGTAATTACAAGGCAGTGTGTTACTTCCAAAATGGGAAAAAATCTTTAGAAGCTGATTATACCAACGGAGACTTAAATGGAAAACGCTTAGTTTATTTCTCTAATGGTCAATTAGACACAGAAGACAATTTTTATTATGGTAAATCAACTGGTGAATCTAAAGCGTACTACCCAAGCGGTAAACTTAAATCTAAAGAAGCATATTCCAATGGTGAAAGACACGGAACGTTTGAGTTTTACCGTGAAAATGGCAAACTAGAGCACATCACAAACTACAAACTTGGTCAAAAACACGGTTGGACTATTTATTATGATGAAACTGGAAAGCCAATAAAATCGTTGCTTTATTATAATGACGAGTCTATACTTGCTAAATAAATGCAGCGACTTTTACTCATAGCTTTTATTTTTGGTTTGTCTTTATTTATTAAGGCACAGGATGCTGTTGATGTAGAACGTCTTTTCTCTTTGTACCCGAATCAACAATTGATTTATTTAGACCGACAAGAAAACATTGATATTAAAACCGAAAAAAACTTACTTAGCGTAATCAGTCACAATTCAGAAAAAATGTTGCTTTTAAAAAAAGGCTTAAGCAACGTTCGAAGTAAAAAAATATATACAAGTGAATTTGTGAAAGTAAAAAACCTGCGTGTATATTTATATGTTTACAACGGAAAAAAACATTCGCGTAAAGAACTTAAAAGTATTGAATTAAAATCTGAACACAGTGATGAAAATGGTGTTTTTTACGACAATTCTCAATTTTACAATATTACTTTCTATGACGCTAAAGAAGGCGATATTGTAGAAATAGAATATGACCAAGAGTGGATTGAACCTCGTTTCTTTGGAGCACTTTATTTCAGTGATTATTACCCTGTGCTTCAAACCAAATACAACATCACCTGTCAAAATGATATTGTGCTAAACTCAAAAGAGTTTAACAACCAAAACCTTACATACAAATACACAAAAACTCCTGGTTCTAAAAAATCAACCCTCACTTGGGAAATTGACACCATTAAACCTATAATGGATGAGGATTACGATCCAAGTTTCAAAAAAAAGGCTTCCTACATTAATTTTAGTATAGAAAGTTTTCAAAAAAATGGTGAAACTGTTCCGGTTTGTGGAAGCTTAAAAAATTTATATAAATGGTATAACGAACTACTTAAAGATGTAGACATTTCAAATGATGAATACTTGGTAAAACTATGCGATTCATTAACCAATGGAGTAAATAATCCTGAAGAAAAAATTAAACGAATCTTTTATTGGGTACAAGAAAAAATAGCTTACTTAGCTTATGAAGATGGCTTGGGAGGATATGTTCCAAGAGAAGCGGTTGTAGTGGCTAAAAGAAGATTTGGAGATTGTAAAGATATGGCCAATCTAATTACACGCTTAGGTCAAATTGCAAAACTACCAGTTTATAGAACATGGATTGGAACTAGAGATATTCCATTCCAATTTTCTGAGTTTCCTGCTCCTTATTGTGCAAACCATATGATTGCAACCTACCTTGGAGAAAAAGACACTATTTTTTTAGATGCTACAGGTAGATTTTATCCTTTCGGAATGCCAACTTCTATGATACAAGGCAAAGAGGGTTTAATTGGAATAAGTGAAACGGAATTTATTCTTAAAAAAGTTCCTGTACAAGAAACCAAAATAAACATAGAACACGATAGCATTGTTTTGAATTTAGCGGATGGAAACAAAATAAATGGTAGAGGTTTTTATAAATTATATGGATACGAAAAAATTAGTCTCATGCATTTATTTGGAAACAAATCTTATAAATGGCAAAAGGAATACTTACAGGGCTTATTAGAAAAAGGAAATAATAAGTTTAGCCTCGATACTTTTGATATTGTTGACCAAAGTATTGATAAACCATTGTTATTGAATTACGTTTTTACCATTAATGATTACCTTACAGAAAACAACAATTCAAAATACATCAATCTTAATTTCTTAAAAACCTACTTTGATAAATTTGCATTAACAAAAAGAAATTATCCCTTTAGTTTTACAAATAACAACACAACTAAATTATCTGTTACTTTTAATATTGGCAGTTATACTATTGATTATTTGCCTCCAGACACTTACTACAGCGATTCCATTTTTAATTACTCCCTAAAATATTCTAAATTTGATAAAAGTATTCTTTTCGAAAACAGTATTTCGATTAATAAAATAGAAATTCAGAAAGGAGATTTTTCTCAACTTAATGACGCAATAAATTCTTACAAAAAAGCAAAAAGCAATTTGGTGGCACTTTCAATAAAAAAATAAATTATGAATAAATCTGCAATAACAACTTTCTTAATTCTTTTAGCAATCCTAAAAGTGCATTCGCAAACCTATTTTTTTCAAGATATTGTTTTAGAAAAAACTCCAACTGTTTATAAACCTACCGATGCCGAAAAAAATCAGGATCTAATAACGGTTTTTGAAAAAAATATTTATGAAGTTGCATACGATTCTGATGGACAAGCTGCTATATATGAAACTACGCATACACTGCATCATGTAAACAGTATAAAAGGTATTGACCAAGTAAATAAAGCTTACATCTCATTAACAAAGGTTAATGAAGAAATTGATGTTAAAGCTCGCTGTATTACACCCGACAACAAGGTTATCTATTTCAATAAAAGTTCTATGAAAACTGTTGAAGATTTTGAAAACGCTGGTCCATTTAAAATTTTCGCAATTGATGGTGTAGAAGTTGGTTGCGATGTGGAAGTTTTATATACAAACAAAAAACAGTATCAAGTTAACATGTTTAGTAGAGTAGCTGGTTCATCTAAAATATTGCACTTTGAAGCACATATATTATCGCCAAAAAATTTAGTATACGAAACTAAAGGATATAACGGTCTTAATGCGTTTAAAAAGGACACTACTAATAAAGAAAAAAATCATTTAGTATTAATACACGATAATATTGAAAAGGTAAATGACGAGCGTTACTCTTTGGGTAAATCAAACGTAATGAGTTTCATTGCTCAGTTAATGTATAATTACAATAAAGGAAATGCCAAGATATATACTTGGGATATTATTTCAAAAGACTTATATGCCTCTTATTACACTACCGAATCATCCGAACAAAAAAGTGTTGCAAAATTCCTTGATAAAAATAAAATTTCTAAAATAGATGGAAATGAAGGGAAAATAAAAGCACTGGAATCTCTTATTAAAACTACTTTCGAGGTAAGTGATAATTTTCCACCAGAGATGCTATCAAAATCAATTGACGCAAAAAAATTAAACGAAGCAAATGTAGTAAGATTGTATATCGCAGCTTTTAAAGCAATGTCGATTCCTTTTGAGTTTTGCTTAACTCGTGATCGTCATACAATTCGTTTCGATCCAAAATTTCCATCTTACATCTTCGCTTCTGATTATCTATTTTATTTTCCTGAACAAGACAAACTGATGTCTCCAACTAATATAATTAGTCGATTTGGTTTTCCCGACCCGGATGTTTTAGGAAACGAAGGCTTATTTGTAAAGGAAGTTAATATTGGTGATATTTCAACTTCTTCCTCGAAAACTAAAAAGCTTAAGTATACTGATTACACTCAATCATATCATAACACAGACGTGATTGCGAATTTAGATTTTTCGGCAAATACAGTTACTCTTGATGTTACTCAAAATTTATTTGGATACTCAGCCTACTCCATTCAACCCATTTATAGATATCTAAGTGATGAACAAAAAGAAGATATTAAAAAAGCTTATTATTTGAGTGAGAATATGGAAAACGTTAAAAACGTTTCTGTTTCAAACATCGAAGAAAGTGATGTATATGTAAAACCTTTAACTGTTAAGTTTTCGGGCGAACAAAACGATTACTTAGAAAATGCTGGAAATAAATTTGTTTTTAAAGTTGGTTTACTTATTGGCAAACAAGCTGAATTGTACCAAGAAAGTAGTCGTGTATCACCAGCAGATATGGAATATCCTCATTTTCTTAAACGTGAACTAATTATTAATATTCCTGATGGATACACTCCGTCTAATTTAAACGATATTGTAATTAACAAAACGTGTATGATTGATGGAAAAGAAACAGCGGTGTTTACCTCTTCCTATATAATTAAAGACAATAAAATAATTGTTTCTGTATATGAAGATTACAAACAAACAGAATATGCACTAGCAAATTTTAATGATTTTGTTGCGGTTTTAAATGCGGCTGCCGATTTTAATAAAAAAAGTATTGTGTTCGACAAAAAATAAATTGCTATGAAAAATATTTTGTTCTTATTCTTCCTAACTATTAATATGTTCGGATTTGCACAGTCGAGTTTTACTAAAAATTTTAACGAAGGAGCAAATCTCTTACAAAATGAGAAATACAATGAAGCTTCAAAAAAATTTAGCACAGCCCTAAGTTATAAAACAGAAGAAAACAACCGTTATCGAATTGTTGATGCCTATTTATATAGAGGTTTGTGTAAATATAATCTTAATAATTACGAAGGTGCGATTGATGATTTTAATGAAGCGATTGAACTTAAACCCGAATATGTAAAAATTTATCAATTTAAAACCTTCGTATATAATGCACAAAAAAAATATGATAAAAGCATTGAAAGTGTAGATATTGGTTTAAAATATAGGCCTGATGATTTAGAATTATTACAAGCAAAATCAACCGTTTTGTTTTTGCAAAAAAAATACGATGACTCAAATGTAATTTTAAAGGGAGTACTAGAAACCAATCCAAAAGAAATTAGTGCAATAATAGGAATAGGGAATAATTTTATGTACAAAAAATTATGGGATAGTGCAGCCGTGTATTACAATAAAGCAATTGAAATAAACCCTCTCGACATAGGCTCTTATTATAACTTAGGTATTGTTAAATCCCACATGCTAGATTATTCGAACGCAAAATTAGATATTGAAAAGGCAATGAGATTAGATACAATTTCTACTTATGTTGGTTATAATAATCTTGGTTTCTTTCTTAAACTCGAACAAAAACAATATGCAGAAGCTATTGAGTACTTTGATAAAGCCATTGCCATGAATCCTAAATTCTCTTACGCATACAGCAATCGCAGCTATGCAAAATTAATGATTGGAGATATAAAAGGTGCTTATAAAGATGTAAAAAAATCAATAGAAATAGATAACACTAATTCCTATGCTTATAAAAATCTTGCGAAAATTTGTTTAAAAGATGGGAAAACCAAAGATGCTTGCGTACACCTAAAAAAAGCAATAGACCTAGGTTACGCAGATAGTTATGATGATGAAGTAGATATTCTTTTAAAAGAAAATTGTAAGTAATCTAGGTTAAGAAATTACCCATCACGCTTGTCTATTCTCGATACAAAAAATAAATTATCCACAATTCCCAAAATGCTACAAATCGTAGCCAAACCAAACAACAAAACATTGTATATTTGACTATTCTTATTATACAATGATTTCTACTACTACACATACTGAAGAAAGTAAACAACTACTTAAAAAATATTTTGGTTACGATTCGTTTCGTCAAAACCAGGCGGAAATAATTAATAGTGTTTTACAAAACAAAGATGTACTGGCCCTAATGCCTACTGGCGGTGGTAAATCCATTTGCTTTCAAATTCCAGCATTAATAAAGGAGGGAATTACTATTGTGATTTCTCCGCTTATTGCCTTAATGAAAGACCAAGTAGAAAGTTTAAAAGCAAACGGAATAGAAGCTGAATTTTTAAATAGTAGTTTATCTTCACTTGAAGAATACGATATTGTAGATAAATGTAAAAGCGGGGCAATTAAATTATTATACGTTTCGCCCGAAAAATTAATTAGTTCTATAAATGGTTTATTAAGAGAATTACCGATTTCACTTTTTGTAGTGGATGAAGCGCATTGTATTTCGCAGTGGGGACACGACTTTAGACCGGAGTACACCAAAATGGGAATGATACGCGATGTGTTTCCTACTATTCCTTTTATTGCACTAACAGCTACTGCAGATAAAATTACGCGCAAAGACATCATTACTCAATTACAATTAAATGAGCCTGATGTTTACATTTCTTCCTTTAATAGAAGCAATTTAAGTTTATCAGTTAGAGCGGGTTTGAAGCCAGAGAATAAATTAAAAGAAATTGTTCAGTTCATAAAATCAAAGCCAAACGAGTCGGGAATTATTTATTGTTTGTCTCGTTCAGGTACAGAAAAATTAAGTGCCTCATTAAATGCAGCTGGAATAAAAAGTTCGTTTTACCATGCAGGAATGAGTAACGACGACCGCTCTAGAACACAAGAGTTATTTATTAATGATGATTTAAAAATTGTATGCGCCACCATTGCGTTTGGAATGGGCATAGATAAATCGAACGTTCGTTGGGTAATACATTATAATTTACCAAAAGCAATTGAAGGGTATTATCAGGAAATTGGCCGTGCAGGCAGAGATGGTTTAACAAGCGATACTATTTTATTTTACAATAGTGCCGATTTACAAATGCTTTTACGTTTTGCTCAAGATGGAAAGTTTGCAGATATAAACATTGCAAAGCTACGCCGCATGCAGGATTATGCAGAAGCTAAAATTTGCAGAAGAAGGATTTTATTAAATTATTTTTCGGAAGAATACACCGAAAATTGTGGTAATTGTGATGTGTGCAAAAATCCACCAACATATATTGATGGGAAAATTATTGCACAAAAAATTCTGTCAGGAATTATACGTACCGAAGAGAAGGTTGGAAACACCATGTTAATCAATATCCTCAGAGGTTCACAAAACAAAGATTTACTTGCCGCTGGTTATGATAAACTAAAAACATACGGAGTAGGAAAAGAATTTACCTATGAAGAGTGGTCGCTTTACATTTTACAATTACTGCAACTGGGCATTATTGAAATGGCTTATGACGAAGGTTTTTTATTAAAAGTAACTGAGTTGGGCATACGAGTATTAAAATCGGATGAAGCATTGCAGTTGACCAAAGCAATACCACGTGAGAAAATAGAGAAGGTGACTTCGACCCTTCGACGAGCTCAGGGTGACTCAGCCACCAGAGGAGAAAAATTTGAAACGCTTTCTGTTGCTGAGCCAAGCGATATATTCGAGCATTTGCGCCTATTACGTAAAGAACTGGCAACACGAGATAACATGCCACCTTATGTGGTGTTTAGTGATAAATCATTAAAAGAAATGGAAGCTGCATTACCGCGCACAAAAGAGGAAATGTTAAACATTTCGGGTGTAGGTGAAATTAAGTTCGAGAAATATGGTTACTTGTTTTTAGAGAAAATAATTTCTTTAGTAGGTCCAGGAAAAAGCAAAATAGAGTACGAAGGAATAAGTGAAGACTTAATTATGCGTTGCATACAAGAATTAAAGAATGCAGAAATTAACCCTACACTAACAAACATTACAAATATATTAATTGGCAAAAGCGGTAGAAACACTGAA
>Ga0075163_10008052_pt1 | contig 13920 bp, 7 predicted proteins | sample JI1023141ADNA_FD_71478 | JGI IMG/M metagenome (GOLD analysis project Ga0075163, IMG submission 71478) | Wastewater effluent complex algal communities from Wisconsin, to seasonally profile nutrient transformation and Carbon sequestration -... | ecosystem: Engineered > WWTP > Effluent > Algae...
CGCCGCGGTCGATGAACTTATTCGCTCGGCCCGCGAAGAATCCCGCCCCCGGGATCTGCTGGACGCCCTGCTCCTCAAAGCCCGGCTCGATCTCAGCTTGCCGGCCTCCGGCATCGTGGCCGACCAGCTCGCCGAAAATCAGAAAACCCGCTATGAAGATCTTTATGTCGAAGCCCTCCGCGATGTTGGCACGATGCTGCTCGACAAGGGCGACATCCCCGCCGCCTGGCCCTATTTCCGTGTGATCGGCGAGAAAGAGCCGGTCCGCCAGGCGATCGAAGCCTTCGAACCCGACTCGGTCGACGAACATGCCCTGGGGGCCGTCATCGATGTCGCGTTTCAGCAGCAGGTTCACCCGTTGAAAGGCTTCGGCTGGATCCTCGACCGTTACGGCATCTGCTCAGCCATTTCCTCGTTCGAGGCCCTTCCGGCCGACGATGCCGTGCGGTCGGCCGCTTCAGCGCTTTTGGCCCGGGCATTGCATTCGCAGTTGCATTACGCGCTGTCGTCCGAAATCGAACGCCGCGAAGGCACCCGCCCGGCTGAGGCGGATTCGGTCGAGCAGCTTCTGGTCGGCAGGCCGTGGATTTATGATGACGACGCCTATGCCATCGACGTCTCGCACCTTTCCTCCGTCGTCAGGCTTTCGCCGTTGCTGAAATCGGCCGATGACATTTCTCTGGCCCTTGAGCTGGCCCGGTACGGTTCCGGCCTTTCCGACAGGTTCCGTTACGACGGCCTGCCCCCGTTCGACGACGTGTATGCCGACCACGCCATTTATTTGAACGCCCTGCTGGGTAAGGATGCCGAAACCGCCGTCGCCCACTTCCGGGCCAAGCTCAAGCCGGTCGACTTCGACGACGATCAGCCGCGTGATCCGCTGGAAACTCTGCCTGCGCAGACGCTCGTGAATCTCCTGGCCGCTCTGGGCCGCGATGAGGAAGCGATCGCTCTGGCCGCTGAACAACTTGCCGACGTTCCTGAGTCCTATCTGGTCTGCCCCAGCCTCACGGCCCTTTGCCGCAAGGCCGGCCGCCCTGACCTGCTGGCACAAGCCGCGGCCCGTAACGGCAATTGGGCCCTGTTTCTCGCCGCACGCATCGAGGACAATCGATCCACCTGACAGGAGCCATCGCACATGGAAGCTCGCATGCCCCAGGGCCGTGAGGTTTCGATCGTTCGCGGCCTTTTCACGGCCGACGACACCTCCCGCCGCGACGAACTCATCCAGCGCACCGGTCCCGAAAGTCTCTGGCAGGTCGAGATCCGAACGGCCCGGGTTCTCGGCCAGGTCCTCAATCGTACGGGCCTGGGTGCGTTTCCGCTCACCGAATGCATGTGCCTGGACATGAAGCTGGACAGGCCCGTGCCGGTCGAGCCCGGGCTTCGTTTCCGCATTTATTCGGAAATCGACGCCACGCTGACCGCCACGGGCGTGATCCGGCCCTGGGATGCGTGAACCTGGGTTCGAGGCCGGCGGACACGTTTTCAGGCGGGGATAAAGCGTAAGATGTTGCGTCGATCGTTTACCGGTTATGATGTGCGCATCCTGCGACCACTACTTCGCCTGACTGTCGATCGAAAGACGGCTACGGGCCCCCTGCCGAGATATCTTCCGGGAGTTCTCTCCATGCGCAATGCACTTCGTGGTTTCTTCCTTTCCATCGCCGTGGTCTGCACGGTCGAATCCGTTGCGTTGGCCGGCGATTTCGTTTCGCTGTTCGACGGCAAATCACTGGAAAACTGGCAGCGCATCGCTCAGAAGAAGGATATCTGGTCGATCCAGGACGGTCTGCTGGTGATGGGCGGCGAAGGGGGCGGATGGCTGGCTACGCCGAAGGATTACGCCGATTTCGAATTCTCGCTCGAATTCCTGCTTTCCTCCGACAGCAATTCGGGCGTTTATCTGCGAGCCCCGGCCGACTCGTCCCACATTTCGCGATCGGGCATGGAAATTCAAATCCTCGACGACTTTCACCCCAAGTATGCCAAAGTGCAGCCCTGGCAACGCACCGGTTCCATTTATCACGTCGCCGCGGCGAAGACCGGGCACCTGAAACCTGCCGGCGAATGGAACGAAATGAAAATCAGGGCCGTCGGTCCTAATGTGACGATTTCGCTCAACGGCGTCACGATCGTCGATGACATGATCGACAAACATCCGGAACTCAATGCCGAACACTCCGGCCTGAACCGCAAATCGGGCAGAATCGGGCTGCAGAGCCATAACGGCGTCGTGAAATTCCGGAATGTGAAGGTGCGCGAACTGGGCGATTGACCCGGCTCATTCCGGCAATCGAATTTCGAATGCGGCGATTTTGGGGCCGCCTTCTTCGACCATCGCCAGGAAGCAATTGTAGCAGGTGTCGAATCCGGAATCTTCGGACGGCAGGAAGTCGACCTCGACCCAGCCGAGGTCCGGCTCGATCTCTTCAGGGGCGTCCCAGACGGCTTCCTCGTAGACTTCGAACCGTTCCGGCGGGTCGATCTGCGGCACCATTTCTTCGTCTTCTCCGCTCACTTGCATGTGCATCTGCCGCAATCGCTCGCCGAGCACATCCCAGCCGAGCTCATCGGCAAGACTCTCGGCCGTGGATATTCGCGCGAGCTGTTTCGAAAGCAGCGGCAGAATCGCGGGCCAGTTTTCCGTCAGAACGCAATTCGCGAAAGCGTCCGAAACGCTCGCCACATCATGGCCACTGGACATTCGAATCTCTTTTCTCTTGAAGTGATCATCGTCGTCACTCAACGGACCGAACCCGACCGAACGATTCGATAATATCAAGCCTGGTAAGACGATTCCAGCATCACGTATCGTACGATTCACAATAGTGGATATGCGAATCCAGTTATATTCTGCCTTCTGGATTACATTGCGACGTGTTCGGCGATTTCGCGATCGACAAGAACGACCTGGTGATGTTACGGATAAAATGCGCGCTTTTTGCGAAGATCGTAAAGCATTGCCATGCAGAGACCTGCGTGCGCCGCAAGGCTGTTGTCAGCCATTGGCACGCCTCTCGAGCGATCGAACGAATTCACGATTGGGTTCGTATGGAATGCGTTGCGGCACAGTGGCTTGATTTGCTTTCCGCAAACAGCGGGGGTAGAATCATTCGTTCGGCCGCTTCGAACAGATTTTGATTCGTTTTCCCTTTGATGCGTCGAAGTGCATTGAATGCGATCCGTCGGCATATTCAGGAGAAGTCACAAATGAGCGGTCAGATATCGGATATGGAAAAGACGGATCGTACCTGGCGGAACAGGCGGAAGTATCGCCGGACAACGCTTTTGGCGATGGAAACGCTCGACCAGCGCGTGATGCTCACGGGCGTTCCGAGCGATGTCGTGAGCATCGGCCGGACGCCTTCAGCCTGGACGGCCGACGAGGTCGGCGACGGCACGTTCCGCATTCGCTATGCCGTTTATAACGACCAGAATCAGCGGCTTGAAGATGTACGTGTCTCGACGACACTCGCGACAGGCGTCGAATTCGTCGGCACTGTCGGTTCCGCCACGCAGGCCGGCAAGTCTGTCCAATGGGTCTTGCCCGCGATCGAGCCTTATGGCCGGGCTGAGGTCGAGCTGACCGTCCGCCGCACTGATCTGCAGAATTTCGCAGTCGACACCGGCGCAGTCGTTACAGGCGTCGTAAGCGGTACGACCGTCACCGACTCTGCCCTGCCCCTTGCCCTCCGGCCGGGGCCGATCACAGCCGGTTCTCTGAATCCGACCCAGGATGCCGACTCCGCCGACCCGTTCATCATGGCCAAAGCGGCCGAGCTGGACCAGGACCCCGCCCGCATTTTCGAATTCCTGTCCAGCCAGATCGGTTTCGAATCGTATGCCGGTTCGCTCAGGGGTGCCCGTGGCACGCTTTGGGCTGGAGCGGGCAATGCGATCGACGTTTCCAGCCTTGGCGTCGCACTTTTGCGTGCGTCGGGGGTGCCTGCCGTTTACGCTCAGGGTGCGATTTCCGATGTTCAGGCCGGGGCATTGATCGCATCGATGTTCACCGATCCGACGCATGCCACAGGCTTCATTCCGGCTGGAACGACGGTTTCAGATCCGGTTCACGATGCGAAACTTCTCGGTGAAACCCGGGACCATTTCTGGATTCGGTTCGACGCCGGCGCCGGACTGACCGACATCGACGCGCTGATGCCAGGGGCGACACCGGGCCAGACCCTCGCGACCGCGCTGGGCACGTTCGCCGAAGTGCCCGACGCGATGCGCCACAAGGTGACGATCCGGATCGATCGCGAGACGGCGAATACCGCGGTTTCCGGGCTTTTCGGAATGGACCCGCGCCAGATCGACACGGCCCTTCAAGTGACATTCTCAGCCGCGCACCTGGTCGGCCGGCCGCTTTCGTTCGGCAATTTCGTGAGTTCGTCGACCATCTCCGCTCTGGCGTTCACATCGACGACCAATACCTATTCACCGTATTTGGCCGAGGGCGATCTGGCTTATCCCCTGACGCACGACCACGTGATCCGGGGCAGTGATTTTCAGGAAACGCTCACGAATTTTCCGTTCGGCAGCGTGATTCTCACGGGGCTGTTTCTTTCGATCGAAATGCAATCGCCGGACGGCACGACGGAAACGCTCGATCGCACGCTGTTCGACCGGATCGGATATGACGTCCGCATGAACGGCGGAACGCCGAATCTGAATATCCAGCCCGGCACGACGGCCGTCAGCGATCTCGACATCACGACGATCGACTTTTCGACGGGTCTTCAGCCCTATTCGGCGACCTATGCCCTGCGTTCCGAAGTCGAGTCGCTCCAGGCCTTGGTTCAGGCCATGGCCGGTGCCGATGGCTCGGTTCCGGCCGACTCCTCCGACGAACTTCGGCTTTTTGCCATGGGTGTCAGCCGCCTGATGGTGGCCGATTACCTGACGATCTCAGGCTATGACCGCACCGCACTCGCCGAACGTCTGTTCGTGAAGTCGTATGCCGACCAGCCGATCGTGCAGCTCGCGTCCACCCGTCTCGTGGCCGAGGATGGAGTCGGACGGATCGTCAATTCGCTCGACCTGCGAAACACCGAGATGCGGGCGATTGCGTATCCGGGCCAATCGCTTGGCGTTCTGCCGGTTTACCAGATTCTCCGGGGCATGCGCGAAAGCGGGATCGAGACGGAAGTCGTCACTCGCAATTCTCCCTCGTCACAATCCGCCGGGGTGGTCAGCACCGTGCGTGTTTTCGAAGCCGCCAGCGAGGCCGGTATCGATACGCTCGTGCTCGATGCGAATCAGGCGGGGCTGCTGGACACGCTCGATTATTCCGGCGAAGCCCAAGCCCGTATCCTTCATGCCCTGGCGGGCGGGCTTGTCGTCATCGTGCCGTCTCGTAATGTCGTGATCGACGGCCAGCCGACCATCGCCTGGTACGAGGTCGAACCGCAGACCGGGCGGACGATCGGCGTGACATCCGACGGCGGCCACCAGGCGATCTCGGAATTCGTCGGCCGGATCATGATGTCGATCCTCGAAGATCTCGCGCTGGGGGCGGTCGTCGCTGCCTGGGACGTGATCTTCCACCCCGATATTCTCAATGACCCCGACAAGCTGAAGGAGTATGCCAACGGCATCCTCAACCCGATGACTCTTGTGACGGCTGGCAAAGAGGGCCTGGTCGCTGGCATGACGCCACGATGGCGGATGGCCACGGCCGTTGGCCTGATCGCTGTGGTCGTCAGCAATATGCTGCAGGGGCTTGCTGTCGGAGCACTTTTGAACCAGGTGGATCCTCCGGCGCCTGATTTCCTGATCTCGCTCGACCCGCTGCCGGAACTCTCGGATTTGCCGGAAACATCCGCCGAAATCGGTGTGGGTGTCGCGAAGGATCCGCTCCTGGTTCTTCCCGTCGGCGGCGCGCTTTTGCCCACGGTGTTCCGAGTCGGCATTCGCAATTTCGCCGATACCGGCCGCACATTCCGCCTGACCGATCTGGTCGCGCCAGCCGGCTTCGAAATCGTCACGAGTCTCGCCGAAGTGACCGTCCCCGCCGGGCAGACGGCCGAAATCGGCCTGGCCCTGAAGCCCATCGGCTCGATTCCGGCCCCGGGCACGAACGCGACCTTCTCGTTCCGTGTCGAAGACGTCGCTGACCCCGGCAATTCCGCTGCGTTCGAGCAGCCGTTCGTCGTTCCGGCGTTCGGCAGCCTGGTCGCGGAAGTCATTTACGACTCAGCCGGCGTTCTGCCGGGCCAGGCCACGGCGGCGAAGGTGATCCTCCGCTCCGTCGGCAACATGGGGGTGAATGTCGATTTCACCCTGCTCGCGCCCGATGGTCTGGCCGTCGAGGGGCTCACCAGCGTCGCTCTCGCGGCGGGCGAAGTGCTTGAACTTCCGCTGACGCTCACGGCCGCGCCGGAAACGCCCCTGAATTCGTCGCTGACGGCTTCGATCCGGGCCGATTTCGGCGGCGAAGAGCCGGTCTGGGTCAATATTCCGGTCAGTGTCGTCGCCCCCGGGGCTCAGGCCGCCGTCAATGCGGCGAAGGCGGCCGCCGATCTCGGCAAGCCCGCCCTCAGCCCCCGGCTCGACGATCTTTCGATCGCCCTCACGAAACTGGCGTCGAACACGGATGACCCCGTCGCCCGGGATCAGGCCGTGAATGCCATCGACAGTGTCCTGAGCCAGATGCGGGCGGATGCCGTTCTGTCGGCTTTCGTTCCCGCACTCGATGCAGCCCGGAATTCGCTGGCGACTGCCGCCGGCCCCGACGCATCGCGGGACGCGATCCTGGCCGTCGGTGCCGCGCTCGACAATTTCGGAACCGGTGTGGAAGCCCTCAGCCGGGGCGATTTTCAGGTCTACATGCTGCCGAATCAGCGAGAGGCCCGGCCCAATCAGCCTGAGAAATTCGAAATCGTCGTACAGAATGTCGGCACTGAATCGACCGTCTACCGGATCGGTCTGCCGCAGCTTCCCTCAGGTGTCACGGCCAGCCTGAGTGCCGAGACGCTGACGCTCGCCCCGGGGCAGGTCGGCAGCGTCTTCCTGACGATGACCCAGACCTCACTGACCGAGCTGCTCACTTTCGGCTTCACGGTGCCGGTCACTCTCGACGTGGTGCCGGAAATCGGCCGCGGCGTCGCGGGCAGTTTCGTAGCTCGCCAGGAATTCGTGTCGGTCGTTGACGTAAGCGTCACTCCGCCGTTCGGCGCAAGTGGCGCTCAGGTCGCCGTTTCGACCCGGATTCTCAATGCCGTCAACACGAAACGGGACGTGCTGGTCAGCTACGTGCTGAAAAACGCAGCGGGAACGGTCGTCCGCACCGGGGCCCCCGTAGCCGCGACTCTGGATGTCCTGACCTCCATCACGACTGTCGACCTGGGTGTCATCGACACCGCCGGCTTGCCGGACGGCACCTATCGCGTCGAAGTCTCCGTGACGGAGACCGCCGGTTCCGAAATTCCCGGCGGCATGGGTTCGACTTCGCTCCTGATCGGCTCACCGGTCACCGCGACGATCACGACCGATCGGACGATCGTGCCGACTGGCGCGCAGACGGTCACCTCGACGCTCAAGATCGATGCCACGATCGGCTTCGACAGCCCCTTCACGCTCAAGTCTCAGACGTCGGTCCCCGGTGCCGCTGGTGTCGTGGCTCAGGGAAATTACGTCTACGTCGGCGGAAACGATGGGTTGCGGATCTACGACGTGACCGATCCGGCATCGCCACAGCTCGTCCGAACCTTCGGAGCGATCGCCGATATCCTGGAAATCCGGGGCGATAAATTGTATGCCCTGCGCCGTGGCGGCTTCGACGGTCAAATGGGCCTGTACATTTACTCGCTTGCCGAACCGGCGAATCCGCAGCTTCTCGGTACGACTCCGGGCATCCCTTACGCCAATGCCTGGCACATGGCGGTCACGGATACGCACGTTTTCCTGACGGTCTGGTCATTCGCGTTCTGGCTTGGCATCAATGACATTCAGTATCAGACAGGCGACGTGCTTTCGATCAACGTGTCGAACCCGGCCGCGCCGTTCGTCGAAAACGTCTTGCGGAACACATACGGAACGAACGTCGACGGAATCGGCATGCTCGGCAATGTCGACAATAACGGCGGCGACGGCAATACGTGGCAAGCCGCGGTCGCTTCGCCCGGTATCCTGCTGGTCGCCGGCAGCACCGCCGCCGGGGATAACACCCGGACTGGCCAGGGGGTCGTCCACGTCGTCGATATCAGCGACCCCGCTCACCTGCGCATCGTTCGGTCGATTGTCCTTCCGGGTACGGTCGCGGCCGTCGGTCTCGCCGTCGAAGGCAATCGGGCGCTCGTGACCGCATCGACCGCCGGCTGGGCCGATCAAACATCGAACCTCGACCTGCTCGGCAACATGGTCATCGCGACGCTTGACCTGACAGACCCCGCCACTCCGTCCCTGATTCACTCCGAAACGCTGACCCGCCCGTCAGCCGGCCCGTGGAGTCAGTTCCTCTCGTCGCTCGGCAATGGCCTTTTCGCACTCACGACCCCCGGAACCCAGGCCACGGACCCGGCCCTGCTGGTGATCGATATCACCGACCCCGCTCGACCCGTGATCGGCAAGTCGGCCGCACCTTCCGGCCATCTCGGCCTGGCCGAGTCGGGCTCTTATGTCTTCACCACCAGCGGCGATGGCCTGATGGCGTATCAGGTGGGCGCTCCGACGGCCATCCCCGCCACCGTGAGCGTGCCTGTTCCCAAAGGATCGGCCACCGTCATCCCCGGCTCGTTCAGCCTGACGCCGACACGCGTGATCGACGGCCCCGACGCCGTGACTTATGAGTGGGACCTCGCCTTCTCTTCGGCCCAGTCCACACGGACGATCACCTGGCAGACGCTCATCACCGGCCTGCAGCCCGGCAGTTCGGTCCCGGTGAATCTCGAAGGTGCCGTTTCGTTCGTGTCGCAAGGCACGGGCGGCGAAATCGACTTGCCACGCACCAATGTCGCGACCGAACAGATTCTATCGATCGATCCCTCAAGCGAGTTGATCCGCCGTGGCGAATCGGCCCAATTCAGCGTGACCGTCCGCAACGTGACGGGCATCGACGCCTATTACGACCTCTCCGTTCTGGGCGTGCCGGAAGACTGGGTCGACATGCCGGCGTTCGTGTTCGTACCGGCAGGTGGTTTCGCTTTCGCCGAATTGAAAGTCACTCCGGGCTTTTTCACGACCGATGCGCTTTATCGGATCGTCGTCAAAACCACTTCCGGCGATATTTCCGGCATGGTCGGCGCGCTTCTGACCGTGCATGATCAGGCGGCCCCGCCCGTGGCCGACACGCAAGCACGTGGGGTCCTGGCCTCAGTGGATCCCGGCACGGTCACCGTCGGCCCGGGCACTTCCGGCCTGTTCACTCTTCGAGTGACCAATACCGGCAGCGAGACCGACACCTTCGCACTTTCGGCCATCGGCGTGCCCGGTGGCATTCTGCTGGAATGGCTTCAGCCGGAAGTGACCGTCGCGCCCGGTCGATTCGTGGAAGTACCGTTCCGCGTGACTGGCCAGACCGGCGTTCAGCCTGGTGCGTTAGGGCTGACGATCGATGCCCGGTCGACGACCCTTGCCGACATTTCCGCACAGGCTGCCGTCGCGATCGATGTCGCGGCCCAGGGCGTTCTGGTCGACCTGAATCCTGCCACCGGCACGGACGGTGCATCCTACTTCGCCACGATCAGGAACACAGGCTCGCACGTCGATACGTTCCTGCTCACCCTCGGCGGCCCGGCCGGTATGTTCGCCCGGCTTGAGACGACGTCCGTCACGCTGGCCCCAGGCACGTCCACTCAGGTCCGTGTCGATGTCGACTCTCTCGGCCATGCCATTCCCGGGGCATTCGATCTGGTTGTCTATGCCGAATCTCAGGCCGACAGCCAGATTCGCGGCGGCGACTCAGCCCGCATCATCCTGCGATCGAATGAAGGCGTGACCGCCAGTTTCGAAGTCGACCGTATCTCGCGGACCGATGCCGGACTCTCCCGGTTCATGCTCCATGTCGTGAATTCGGGGAATCGCGAATCGACTTACCGCGCGATCCTCGAAACGTCCGCCGGGCCGGTCATCGTCAGCATTCTCGGCTTCGACGGCGTCTCGCCGCTCGGGAATTCCACCTTCCGCCTGCCACCCAAAAGCGAAACCTGGATCCCGGTCTATCTCGACCTCCTCCAGCTCGGCACGGGTACCGCGACGATCCGCGTGGTTTCCTCCATCGACGATTCAGTCGCAGCCCAGGCGACCGCCACGCTCGAGGCCTCCGATGGTCTCGTCGACACGACCACGACACTCACCCTGCCCGCTGACGGCTGGCCACGCTCGCAGCCGGTTCCGCTACAGGTGGTCGTCTCGGCCGCCGATACGACGATGCCTGCCGGATTCGTCACCTTCGTCATCGACGGCGTCGCTTCCCAGCCGGTCCATCTCGTGCTTTCGAACGGCAAAATGATCGCCCTGGCCAGCTTCGCTCTTTCCCCTGGATCGCACTCCATTCGGGCCGAGTTCACACCCGCAAGTGGCTACCGGACCAGTTCATCGACACAGCGGTCGCTGGTCGTCGCGGCGGACCCCGTTACGGACGAGCCCGGACCGCAAGTGACGGCTGTCGTCCGCTACGGTTACCACGCGCAGCCGACCAGCTTCGTCGTGACGTTCGATTCCGCCATGGATCCAGCGAAAGCCGCCGATCTCTCGAATTACGTATTGATCGGAGCGGGTCGCGACGGCCGCTTCGGCACACGCGACGATCAGGCGATCCGGCTAAAATCGGCCGCTTACGACGCCGCAACCCATAAGGCGACGCTCACGCCCGCCAATCGTCTGCTCCTCAGGGCCCGCTACCAGCTTGCCTTGAAGGGTTCCACAGGTGGTCTGACTGATGTCTCCGGCCGATCGCTGGACGGCGATTCGAACGGCAAAGCCGGCGGCGACTTCGTTCGAATGATCGACCAGCGCGATCTGGCCGGCCCTGCACCGAACTTCCGCAGAATGGCGGCCAGCAAGCTCGCTCCCAGGAAATTCAGGTGATCGAACCCGGCGGAATGTGTCGGGCGATACCCTCGCATTCCGCTTTTTCATTTCGAATCGATCGCTTTGCCGATGACGAACTCGAGCGCGGCGGATGAATCGGCTGCATCGGTCGAATGTCCCCCGTCCGGCCGATGGATCGAGAGCGCGTCAGCGTTCGACTTCTCCAGCTTTTCGATCAGCCTCAGCACGCTTTGCGGCGGGACGATGTCGTCTTTTCCGCCCGTCGTGGCAGCGACCGGCATCGTCAGCTTATCGAAATGCAATTCGGCCGACCGCTTGCGGTATTCCTCAGGAATCTCCTGTTTCGTGCCGCCGAACGATTCCGCGATCGCATCCTGAAACCGCTCATATTCCAGCAGGTTCGCCGTGCCGTTGAAAGCCACGACTCCGTCGATAAGCTCCGGGTGCAGCGACGCGAACGTCAGAGCGGCCGTGCCACCCATCGATCCGCCACAAAGAATCACTTTGCGGACGTCGCATTTCGATTTCAATTCCTCGATGATCTGAACCAGGTCCGCCTCGGCCTTCGGGCCCATCCACGAAGTCTTCGCCCGATAATCGGGCGAAACGAAAAGCATCCCGTGTCTGGCGGCGGACTCGCGTGCCGCTTTGCATTCGCCGCGCCCGTCCCGCACGAATTGCCAGCGGTCCGAACCATGCCCGTGCAGGGCGATGAGCATGTTCGCCGGCTTGCCGCGTCCGAATCCGTCCGGCTCGATCGTCACGTACCGCTGAAGGGTCCCGTCGATCTTCGCCGTGAATTCGATGTCCCGCGGTTCCGCCGCACCGGCGATCGAAATGGAAGCCAGGAACGTGGCCAGAATCATGCACGCGATCGAATGCGATTTCATTTTCCGCCAGTTTCCGCCTTGAGAGCCTGCAGCAGCGATTCGATCCCGGCCTTCGCCACTTCGGCATCCTGCTCGCCCGAACCGCCACCCACGCCCACGGCGCCGATAATCTGCCCATCGACCACGATCGGCACTCCGCCTTTCAGCGTCGTGATCTTACCCCCGCTGGCCGCCGCGGCGTTCTGAACGCTGATGTTCAGCAGCACATCCGGCGTGCCGCCTGGCGGCAGCGGGCCGGTCTCCTGCCGAAAAGTCGCTGCCGTGACCGCCTTGGTCATCGCCGTGTTCGCTGATGCGGGCCTGGCTCCGTCCATGCGGGCAAACGCCAGCAAATGGCCTCCGTCGTCCACCACGGCGATGTTCATCTTGAACCCTTTGACGGTCGCGAATTCGACGGCCGCTTTCAATGCCGCGTGTGCCCCGGCCAGATTCAACTTCACCTGCCCTCGTGTCACCAGCGGAGCCGCCGGTCCTGATTTGCCATGTTCCTGCGCAGCATCGATACGACCCGCGGCAATCGCCAGTGCCACAGCAGTCGCCGTCAGAACGATTCTTTTTGAGTAGGACATGACTTTCGCCTCGGTCGGTGGATTCGAACAGATGATTGATCACGTTGAGAGCTACGAAATCGCGTCACGCGAATTCGCGTGACTGGCATTCTACATCGTCCATGATCCAGTTCGAAACGAAAAACGCTCGCTTGCATTCGAAGCCTTCTCGCTATCGACGAAATCGCGGCCGACGACGCACGCGTCGTCGGCCGCTTTCGAAACATTCAGTCGAACCGGAACGCATCGAGCGCGATCGAACGCTCAATACGAATCGGCCGAGAGAACTTCCGATCCCGCGACGGTTCCCAGGCCACGCCACACATAACCGGCGATCGTGTCCTTCACGAACCGGACCGAACCGTCTCCCATCAGCGCATGCACGCCGCCAGGGTGATAGCTGCGGGCCGTCACGGCCGCGAACGAAGGCCTTCCGAGCTTCTCCCGGCTCGAATTGATATCGACATCGGCATATCGCTTGTTCGGACCGCCAGACGTCTTCTTGTTCGGCGGCCATGCCGTCGTGATTCCATTATGATGCACGCCCGACTCGAACCACTGCGTACGCCCCTCTTCCACTCGCAATTGACATCCGCCCAGATACTCCGGAACGACGGTCAACGGATCGGCATCCGGCGTTGGAATGACGTTCGGGTTGTTCACTTTCGAAAGCGTCGGGCAATCGCGGTAATAGGTCAAAAATGACTTGCCTTCGCTCATCAACATCGTATTGCTGGTGCCATCGGTGAATTCGCTCCATCGTCTCGACATATTCGGACCGAAGGCGGACCGGTTCTTGAGATTCGAATCGATGCCGCCCCAGACGAACCAGTCGCCCTCGACGAATCCGTAAGTCGCCACACCATATTGCGAGCCGTCGGCCAGCTTGCGCACCTGCCCGCGCGGGTCGCTGGGGCACGCCAGAAAGTCGATCACGACCGATGCCGCAGTAAGATTCGGCGGCGTCTGCATGTCCAGAGTGAAATTGATACTGTCGAACAGCACCCCCTGCTCCGAAAGCGGCAGGATTCTCGCGAATGCCCCGAAGCCGTTGGACCACTGCACGACGCCGTTTCGACCCTGAATCACAAGCGCCGGCGGCAGTGCCCCGACCACGCCTTCGTAGTTGTGAATCGCCAGCCCCAACTGTTTGAGATTATTGTTGCATTTGATGCGTCTGGCGGCTTCGCGTGCCGACTGAACCGCTGGCAGAAGCAGCGATATCAGAACGGCGATGATCGCGATCACCACCAGAAGTTCGATTAGAGTGAATGCAGCCATTCGCCCACGGAGCGATTTCGAAATCATCGATCAGAACCTCTTGCTGGATTATGCCCGATCCTCGCCCGGACGTCCGTCATCACCGACAGCCGCCGCCCAAGCCGAATCGAATCCTCGTAGAGCCATCATGCAATCGATGTGCCACGGTTTTGGTATTTTCGTAATATGTTACGAAGCAGTGAGATGCCCTGCTTGTCCGGTTCTCG
>Ga0075163_10008053_pt1 | contig 13919 bp, 16 predicted proteins | sample JI1023141ADNA_FD_71478 | JGI IMG/M metagenome (GOLD analysis project Ga0075163, IMG submission 71478) | Wastewater effluent complex algal communities from Wisconsin, to seasonally profile nutrient transformation and Carbon sequestration -... | ecosystem: Engineered > WWTP > Effluent > Algae...
TGGCGATTCAGCGTTTAATTGGTTTTGGGAAAAAAGAAGAGTTTAAGGAAATTTTGGCAATTTTAAGAAGGCAGAACCCTGATAGGATAAGGGTTCTGTGAAATTTGTCGTGTACAGAGCATCAATATAAAAGTTGATCAAATATGCTTTTCACCTTTTATTTCCCATAAATTTGGGATTAAACTTTTATAGCAACTCTATTTTTTACTTTATTTTTCATTTAATTATAGAAAATATCATCTCCACAATTTCTAGCTACAGTGTTTTTAAGCTGTAATTTGCTTGTAAAGTTTTGCTGAAATCCATCGCTTTCTCTGTTTTGCTGGTTATGATGCATTTGCGTTGATGAAGTACCCCAATACGGTACATCGCTTAAGGAAATCGCAATGAAAAAAATGATCAAAACAGCTATCGTGACAACAACTCTCCTTGCTTCTGCATCTATTTTTGCACAAAACGTTGGTGTCAATGCCAATGGCTCGGCGCAAGTGAATGTAGAATCAGGTGGCTTGATCAAAGGCGTTACAGGTGCAGTTAAAAACACGGCACAAGGCGTAGGTCATACCGCTCAGCATATTGGTCATGCTGCTGTAAATACGGGCGTAAATGCAACTCAGCAAACGATCGGTGTCGCAACCAATGTTAGTTCGCAAGTGATCAGCAAAACTGATGAAACTGTCAAAAATACCCGCAACTACACGGTCAATAAAGCGAATGATGCTAAGCGATTTACGGCTGATCAAAAAACAAAGATCAACAAACAGCTTGAAGAAAAACAAACTCGACCTAAGGCATTAAATTTAGATGCACAAACCAGTCTCAATACACAAATAAATGGTAAGACTTCATCAGTAAATGCCAAAACAGGCTTGAATGCAGATCGAAAAAATCTACAAACAGGTGCAAATGTAGGTGTGAAAGTCTTAGGCGTAAATGCCAATGTCAACACCAGTGCTAAAGTTGGCGTGAACTAACCGAGTTAAATCCGCTTTAAAGAAAGCCCTTTGTCGAGACAAAGGGCTTTTTTATTGAATCATTGAGCTGACGAACTGTAGTTTGGTCTGTTCATCGGCACTGTTGTCAATGAAGTGGCTCAAACCCTGATCATCACAACTCAAGGTCAATTGTTTATAACTCAGACTATAAAAGTCAGCATAATATTTAAACAGCAATGGCGACTGATCTAAGGCTAAAGCTTCGCCTACTTTGACCAACTTATGAATGCCACGATCATTCATGGTCAACAGATAAGATTCAGCATTGAGTTCTAGTTCAACAACTGCATTTGCTATGACTTTTAATGGCAATAGATATTGTTGATTCGCCTTAATCGCTTCAGCGCTATAGCTCTCTAGCTTTAAACTCACCAAATTAAAGACCAGAAACTTATCGTGCACCGTGCGAATGCTTAATGCTGTGATTTCAGTGTGTTGGACAAAGTGTGGCTGAATACCCAACTTCTGCAAGTTTTGTTCAGTGCCCTGTTTGAGATTAAATAATTGTTGAACTAATTTTTGTTTGAGTAGCGCATCAAAATAACGCTCGTCTAAGACAAAATCATTATTCTCTAAAATCCGCAATAAAGCCTGATGGTGTCTGGTTAACAACGCATCAAGTACATGACGATAATAAAATTTACTTTGCTTTTTAACTTCCCGAACACGCTGATAAAAATAGGTGATATCAAATGGTTGTTCGACAAAATCATTTAACAATTGCGAACTCGCCAAAACCGAAAGTGCTTCATGCCCTGTGAACGGTAAATGAATCACATGCATGTTTGGCAATAGAGGTTGTATTTTTAAGAAATGTTCTTTGTCTTCTGCAAAATAAGGATCATAAACAATGATGTATTCACGAGATACATCCACTTCATCGGCTTGAATCTGCATTTCTTGATGAATGGATGGATCGAAAAATTCCGCATAACGGCGGTCTTGAACCACATCGGGGTCAATTGAATATTGTGGAACAAAAGCGACGATTTTCTGCATATTCAATAAATTAGAATACTTAATCGCAGCATAGCCTCCCATTGAGCCGCCATAACCAACAATCTGTTTAAATCGTTCTAAAATTGGCTGAATCTGCTGCTGCATCTGGAGCATGCTGCTTTTAGGAAACCAAGTTTTTTGTTTTGGCATAATGCCTATGACATTATATTGATATTTTATCAGTGATTTTTCAGCATTAATCGACATTCCTTTGGCACGACTAATCAAATCGCCAAACGAAACCACTAAAGTGTCACTTGAACCTTTTAAAAAAATAACGCGAATATGTTCATCTTCAAATATTATTTGCTTATCCATGCTCACACTGAAAAATCAATCCTAGGCTTGTCGCAAAAAGTCATCAAATGATGGCTTTGCCAAACCCTATTTGCGGAGTATCTTATTTTATAGAGATAAGACAGATTAAAAAGCGCAAAAAATGACACAATCCTTGCATCCTGCTGCACAAAAAGGCTTTAGTTTAGGGGCAGAACTCTATCAGCAAGTTCGCCCCAGTTATCCACCAGAAGTCATCGTTTGGCTGCAAGATCAACTCAAAGTTGGTGAAAGTTCCACTGTTGTTGACCTTGGTTCAGGGACTGGCAAATTCTTACCTTACCTCATTCAAACACAGGCGAAGGTGATTGCGGTTGAACCTGTGGCAGAGATGTTAGAACAAGTGCAACAAAGCTATATCACGGTTGAATGTCTACAAACTTCCAGTGAGCAACTTCTGTTAAAGGATGAATCGGTTAACGCGATTATTTGTGCGCAATCGTTCCATTGGTTTTCAAATATTGAAACGCTCAAGGAAATGTATCGTGTCTTAACGCCATCAGGGCATCTAGGATTGATTTGGAATCAGCGAGACATCACTGTGGACTGGGTAAAAGCGTTAGCTGATGAAATTGCACCTTTTGAAGCAGATACACCGCGTTACCATAGTGAAAAATGGAAGCAAGTTTTTGAGCATCAAGTGCTATTCCAATTCAAAGGACTGCAAACCTTTCAACTCCAACATACAGGTACGGTAGAACATGTTGTCAGTAAACGTTTACTTTCTACCAGTTTTATTGCAGCAATGCCGCAGCTTGAGCAACAACGCCTGAAAGCAAGATTCGAACAAATTGTATTTGATTTTACAGGGCGAACTGCGCAAGATCAGATTGATTTCCCCTATACCACCTTTGCCTACCATTTCCAAAAAAGAGTAAATTAATAATCAATCAGGTGTATTTATGACGATTAAATTTAAAACTACCATTGCACTCACCAGCTTACTCAGCGCTACATTGCTACTGAGTGCATGTAATAAAGACCCGCAAACAACAGCACACCAAGAACAACAAAGTACGACCAACAACGATGCAATTGGTCAGATCAAACAAATACCGATTAAACAGTTCCCCGCCACGGCTAACGATGCGCATGATATTGCAGTCTTGGATGACTATGACCGCCGTTTTACCGAAATGAGCGATAGTATGGAAATGGAATTGGCAAAGATGAAAGAAGCCAATTCACTCACACCTGAATTTGAACAACAACGCCAAAAAGATAATGTCCGATCTGCACTCAATATGCTGAAAGAGTTAGAACTCAAAACCGAACAAGGTCGTTATATTCAAGGGCTTTTGTATGAATATTGGGATAACCAAGCCAAAGTATTAGAACAAAGTACCTTATCTAGCACCACTCAAAATGCCGATACCGCCAAACAAGTTGATCATTTAAATGAGTATTTACATGCACAAAGCCAACTGCATCATTGGAAGAGTTCTCAACCCGCAGAAAGCAAAAAATCTGCTGAATAATCTCAACAGTTGAGGGTCATAAGACCCTCTAGAATCAGTATTAGATTTTTTGTTTTTCTATCCACTGAATGGAATTGACACGGAATAACTCACAAGCACCATCACCTGTATCGGTTGGTGTTAAAGAAGACCGCCAAACCAAATCCTTATCACGAATCTCGACCAACTCGCCTTTCAACTGCACCAAATCCCCACGCTTTACTTGTTTAATTTGCTGAGCAATTTCAGGATTGGCAGGAATAATATGCATATTGGACACCATCTGCATGGCTTGATCGGCAGGAACAGGCAGTTTATCAATTTTCCAATTCAGATAGCGATCATATTGATTCACTGAAATTTTAGCTGCAATCTCAGGCTTGGCAAATAAGCCCCAACTCACAGCATAATCAATTGGAGAAAATTTGGCTTGTTCGTCATCCTGATACATTTTAGAGCCGAGAATACGGAAGTCGCCATAAAAAGGCTGTAACACCGAAATAGACTGATCCTTGGCAATCGGCGATAAACCGTTGGCAATGTTATATTCTATTCCACGGGTCGATGCATGTGCCTGCCCAAGCACTGCAACCATGCCCAAACTCATCCATAGACGTTTTTTCATGGTCCATCATCCTCAAAATATCACTAAAATCTTAGAAAAGCATATGTCTTCATAGTATGCTTAGATGATGAAAAAAAGTGCTTTTTTTAGTAACAATCAAACTCACTTTAGTCCTATTTTTGTGCTGTGATTTCAGTATTATCTTTATTAAAACGAGTGAATAGAGCTTTATGATTTACCAATTTTACCAACGTCGAATTTTTCCACATTTACTTAATCAAGTGATGCAAACTGCAAGCTTGATGGACAAACGTCGTGAATTATTAGTTCCGATCGAAGGTGAAGTGCTTGAAATCGGATTTGGTACAGGGCTGAATATTCCTTTCTACGGCAATGTTGATTCACTTTATGCCTTAGAACCCAACCCAGATATTTATCATTTGGCAATTGAACGGGTTCAACATGCGCCCTTTTATGTAAAGCACGTACAATCGAGTGCAGAAAAACTCCCTTTTGCAGATGCAAGTTTAGACCATATTGTTTCTACATGGACTTTATGCAGTATTCCAAATCTTGATCTCGCCTTGGCGGAAATTTATCGGGTGTTAAAACCTACAGGAACATTTCATTTAATTGAACATGTCAAACACCCTGATTCCGTTAAATTACAATCCCTACAAACCTTGCTGACCCCAATACAAAAACGAATTGGTGACGGTTGCCACCTCAATCGCAATATTGAACATCATCTATTACAAGCCCAATTTAAGTTTGTGGAAAAAGAATATTTTGATGCGGATGGTATTCCTGCGGTTGCACAGAAAATGCTATTTGCACGGGCACAGAAACAATAGATTCAGAATGCTGATTAATTTTCAAAGTCAATTCTCAGTGTTTCAAAACGAACTCGTCCTTCACGTATCGCTTGCGCAATTGCCTGTTGCCCTTTGCTCAAGCGCGCGCCACCACTTTTAATATCCAGCAGAATAACTTCAATGTCATCTACGGTGCCATCTCCATCACGAAAATTGGTATAACCATCAAACACCACATAATCGACGGGATCACCTAGAAACTTTGCATCACTGGGCAAATACCGAAACTCAGGCAAGATCGGTGCAAACTGTTCAGCCATTTTCCCTTTTAAAACCGCACGACTGGTATTTACACTGCGTTTTTGCGCATCAAGCAAGGCTTGTTTATGTTCTAATTCTAATTCAGCAATATATTTTTCATATTCTGCCTGAATACGACCATTGCGTGTATTGGACAAAATCATGGTTGTGATAACGACACCAATACAACCACCAATCAACATTGCAAGCCAAACTGACATAAAAGTATTCCTTTTTCTAGGTTTGCTATTTAACTGCAACATTAAACTTTTGTCATGTGTCATACACTCTGGTCAAAAAGATGCTAAGGTATAGTTGAATACAAAACACTTGTTAAAAAATCTAATTTCATGAAGACAATATTAATCGCAAATCAAAAAGGTGGTTGCGGCAAAACCATGACCGCTATTACCCTTGCCTCAGCATTATCACAAAAAGGTTATAAGGTTGCGCTTGCCGATGCCGATAACCAAAAATCATCATTACAATGGTTAAAACAACGTCCTGAAACTGTGACCGCAATTCAGAGTCTCGATTGGCGACATGAAAAATCAATTGGTGATATTCCAAAGCATCTCGACTATTTGATTATTGATGCACCAGGCGCACTGTCAGGCGAACATGCTGAACAATTGGTCAGTGAAGCACATGCGATTGTAACGCCATTGCAACCCTCATTTTTTGATATTGATAGTACGCGTCGTTTTCTGAAACATTTGCAAGACATTAAACGTATTCGCAAAGGAAAAGTGCAGATTCTGTTGATTGCCAATCGTGTCAAACCGAATAGTTCTAGTTCAAAAGATATTCAGGATTTTTTTAATAAGATTGAACAAGAACCTGTTGCATGGATTTCAGAACGTAGCGCTTACGGCACATTGGCCATGCAAGGTTTGAGTATTTTTGATAAAACACAGAAAAACTTTGTCAGTATTCAAAGCCAATGGCAGCCTGTTCTAAATCAATTGGTCGATGATCCAACTGAATGGTTCTAAGCGTTGCAAAGAAAGCTAATCTTTTGATATTGAATCTTAAAATAAGGCAATGAAAATTTCCCTAGGCTGGTTTTTCAGTTAATATGGTTTTATTCACCTACCAGCACTAGAGAAATACTATCGTGCAACAATACGCCCCAACATTACAACGCGTTTTGCTGTTTGGACTATTTTTTGTCTTAATGTTCCTCGGATTTAGTATTCTCAAATACTTTATCGTTCCTGTTCTTTGGGCTGCAATTATTGCGTATATGACTTGGCCTGTGTATTTATGGGTACAACGTCGTTTTTTTGGTGAAAATCGTCCGACGCTCAATGCAACCATTATGATTACGTTGGTCATTCTGGTGATCGGAGTTCCTTTTATCTGCGCGATTTTTATGCTGCAACTGGAAGGGCGCAATTTATATTTTAATTTACAAAAACAACTATTTTCAGGGCATATCCAAATTCCAACCTTTGTTCGTGAACTGCCTGTCGTTGGAAAAGATATTAGTCGCACCCTAAATGAGTTAAGTACAGATCCCAATAGTATTACCAATAACATCGCGGAATGGATTCAAAGCCATTTAAGTTATGGGCGTTTTGTGCTGAGTGAAATCAGTCGAAATTTAGTTAAACTCTGTTTTGCTATCATGACCTTATTCTTCTTCTACCGTGATGGGCAAATGATCTTGGCTCAAGTCAGCCGTGCCTTAGAAATGGTGATTGGGCCTCGTGTACATCATTATTTAGAAACAATCTCAGAAACCACCCGTGCTGTGGTTTATGGTGTAGGCTTAACGGCGGTTGCTCAAGCGATTTTAGCTGGCCTCAGTTACTTCGTTGCAGGTGTTCCAAATCCAATGCTCCTGACGATGGTGACGTTTATTTTAGCCTTGATCCCGTTTGGTACACCGATTTCTTATTTTGGTGTTGGGCTATGGCTGCTCGCGCAAGGACAAACAGTCGAAGCGATTGGCGTCATTACATGGGGTGTTTTAATCGTCAGCAGTTCAGATAATGTGATTCGCCCTTTGGTGATCTCTGGTGCAACTCAGATTCCATTTTTACTGATTATGTTTGGCGTATTGGGTGGAATCGCAAGCTTTGGTTTAGTGGGCTTATTTATTGGCCCAGTCATCTTGGCGATTTTATTGGCAATTTGGCGTGAATGGTTACATGAAAATGTTCAAGAACCAATCGCTGCAATTGAAGCACCACCTGAAACAAAATTGTGAGTCATTTACACCACTTATCATTTAATCTGCATTGCAACTTGCGAGTTATTCAATACTTTGTTTGAATCGAACAAATGAAGATAATAGATAAGGATAATTCGCAATGTTTTTAGCTGTACACAAATATTCCATTCTAAGCGGTTTAATTTTGATGATCAGTGCCTGTTCATCTATTAGTTTAGATAATAATGCCTCTAAAATTCAAACACGACCAACCACCACAGATCAAAGACAACTCATTCCCGTTTATCAAGTCGATGCCAATGGCGTCGGGGCTTCGATTGGAACAGTTTCATTCAGACAAACGCCTCAAGGTTTACTCATCACCCCTGCGCTTTGGAAACTTTCTCCTGGCGAACATGGTTTCCATATCCATGAAAATGCCTCATGTGATGCTGCATTAAAAGATGGCAAAATGGGGGCTGCTCTTGCAGCAGGGGGACACTTAAACCCTGATAATACTGCCAATCACGGCACACCAGAAAATGGGCATTTAGGTGATTTACCTGTACTCGTCGTCAATGACAAAGGCTTTGCAATCACACCCGTCACCGCCCCTCGTCTCAAACTTTCTGATATTCAGGGGCGTACGATCATGATTCATGCAGGGGGAGATAATTATTCAGATACCCCGAAACCCTTAGGTGGTGGTGGAGAACGAATTGCTTGTGGTGTCATTCAATAATTTAAGCACTGTGGGTATCTAAAAAGATATCCACAGTTTTGTTGATCTTTTAAACACTATAAAAAATCTAAAACATCAACTCAGCATTTGATTGATCAATTAATCCCTTCCGCTTTACGCTCCGACATTACCTGCTTCAACGCAGCTCTTGGTTGCAGAAACCAAAAACCAATCAGCGTTACACAGGCTAAGGCAAAAGCCCAAATATGGAAATATGTATACAGTACCCGTACCAATTCAATAATTGTAAAGAAACTCATCATCAATAGCATTGAAACGGCGGCGGCTACTGTGCCTTTCGAAACTTCCGAAGACATCAACGCAAAACGGTACATGACGGAAAAACTAATCCCCTCACCCAAGCTCACCAAAGTCATACCGATCAATAAACAAGGGACAAGATAAGTTTGCCAAATCACACCTAAAATTAAGAACAGCGTTCCAATCAACATAATCGGCAAGCCCATCAAAATGGTTTTGCCTAATGGAAAACGATCAATTATTTTGATCAGGATAATATTCCCTGCAATTAAGCCAAAGAATACAGGAAACTGCGCTAAACCATATTGCACACTACTCAGTTTCAACTCATCCACCAAAATAATTGGCGACAAAGCAATCCAAAGCATCAACGGCATCCCAACTAAGGGCAAAGCGATACTTAAACCCAAGAAACGGCGATTAGTGAATACCTTCTTAAAATCATCAAAGATATAACTAAAAGGTTGTCTCGCTCGGCTCTCTTGTTTGGTCGGCATGAATTTATTTAAGCCAAACCAACTCAAGAATGAAACTGCGGCAATCGCAACAAAGCCCCAATGCCAAGACACATAATCAATCAGAAATGCACCGAGAACTGGTCCAAGTAACGGCGCAAGCAAAGAAATATTCGCCATCAATGCCATCACTTTAATGGCATCACGCTCTTCAAATGTTTCCTGAATCGCGGCATACCCCACTGCTGAAATGACAGAGAGACCAATCCCTTGCAAGAAACGTAAAGTCAGGAATTGTTGAATATTGTGTGTGAGTAAAATCAGTAAACAACAGATGGTAAAAAATGCCACGCCTGCCAATAATACTTTTTTACGCCCAAGTCGATCCGAAAGCGGCCCAAGCAACCAAGCGACACTTGCCCCACCCAATAAATAAAATGACATGGATGATGGTGCCCATGTTGCACTGACCCCAAATTGTTCTGTGATCGCCAACATGGCTGGTTGGATTAGATCATTACCGATATAAACTGAAAATTCGAATAGCACTAAAGCTAATGGAAACATAAGCGTTATACGGTTTAACGTCATGCTCTGATTATTCGTCATCATGTTCTATTCACAAAAATAACCAATTCGCATACAGCCCATTTCCACAAATAAAAGGAAAATAGGATCATCAGCACACGATTTTATGGCTTTGATTTAAATTAAATTTTGATTTTCATGCAGTGAGAGCGCATGTAATAAATGTGAAAACACCGTATTCACAAGGTGTATATAAGAAAACAATTTATTTACGTGAGATTGGTAAAAGTTTTACCTATTGGAAAAATATCCAAACTTAATTTTAGCATTTTTTAGAAATGACCGCAATTTGAGCAGAGCTTAGGAATTGTGTTGATATGTGAATAACCATAAAGTTATCCACAGTTTTGTCTATCTATTCACCCGTCCAAAACATGCTATATGGCTATGAGCATAAATCAAACTGGAAGGTCTTGGTATTCGCTCCCCTCGCACATTGGTAACTTTGCTGCTTATTCACAATCTTCCAAACTGCTTGATCACGCTTTAACTGATATTTAGTACGAATCGCTGAAACGGAATCATCCAGCTGTGCTTGTTCAACTATAATTTCAGCATCGGTTGGGTTTTCTGCACGATTAAACTGCTGATCTATTTTTAGATTGCTTTCATCATGAAATAAATTTGGCTGATCCGACAGAACTGCGTGCATAGCTGTACTGTTTTGCACGGCAGCTTGCTGCTGAGATTGAAGCATCGACTGATTACAGGCTGCCAAAAATAAGCTACTCACCAAGATCATCCCAATTTTATGCATTTTGTACACTTCCTATTCACTTTATTGATTTATGCTACTATGCAAAACTGTATTTCCAAGCAACGAAATGTAGGTGGCTTGCAAGAGATTTGTTGTATTTGGCAAAGCTTAAATACATACAACAACCTATTAAAAACACAGATTTTATAACATCAATATCACAACTTTTTAGGCATGCAAAAATGTCAGATTTAGCAAAAAAATTAACCCTTATTTTAATCGTTAGCAGCACGATTATCGGTTGTTCTAAAAAAGAAGAAAGTATGGCAAATGATGCATCCGTTGCCGCAGAACACACCTCTGACCATAGTGAAGCAATTCGTGCGAATGCCACTAAAAATCCAGAGCAACTGGTCAGTACCCAACAAAGTGCTTTGGAACAAAATCGCCAGTTGATTAAAAGCGCTCAACTGCAATTTGAAGTTAAAGATGTGTTAAAAACCACTGCAACTCTTGAACAACAGTTGTTGCAATACAACGGCTATATTGAAAATAAACAAATTGATTATCAAGTCAGCGACCGTTCCCAACGTGATCGTAGCGATGGCACAGTTGATATTTATGAAAAAATCACGCCGATGGTACAACTGACTGTGCGTATTCCAAATGATCAGGTAACAACATTTCTAAACAATCTACTGCCTTTGATGTTGAACTTTAATACACAAACCTATGAAGCAAAACGTTATGAATTAAAGCTGTTAGAAGAAAAACTGAATACCGCGAATCAAAGTAATAGTTCATCGAATACAGTAAACAATCAACTGCAACAACTGACCGATTTAGAAGTGAAAGATCGTTTAGCCTATAGCACCATCCGTTTGGAATTTTTCCAACAAGCAAAAGTGCGTAAAAGCCATGATTTAAATATCAATCGAGTTGCTACACTCGACAGTGATCCATTACTGACCCGAATTGCAGAAGCCTTCAAAGTGGGTCTATCTTATTTTAAAGAAACGATTTTATGGCTAATTCAATTTTGGGCTTTCTATCTCTTGCTTATTACGATTTGGGTTATTCGAAAAGCCTATAAAACTCGAAAGCAGAATAGCTAACTATTAATTGTGCATCACTCGTATTTTGCCTATTTGTGCATGCTCACTCACGAATAGATTTCCTAAAATACACAAGTTCTAGAAATCTATTGTTGAGTGATTCCATAAACAATATTTTAGTTATTGATGGAAATAGCATGTGCTAGATACGAAAGTTCGTATTCTTAAAAGTGTAATTTAAAATTAAAAATGATCAGTAGAAATAAACTTTTACTGATAATAATGCTGTTTTAAATGACGACTATATTCCGTTAAGTACGCTTCCAAACTAACACGACGATCAGCTTTCTGCATTTCTTTGGCTGCTAACTGCTCAATCTTGGTTTCCAATAAATTGAGAATCGCTGCTTGCTCTACTTCAGGGAGTTGAGCTTTCTCTTTCTGCTGCTTTTTAATTTCTAAATAATTTTCTGCCCAATGACGCAATGGATCATGCTCAGACACTTGAGCAAATAGGTCTGTAATCAGTAACTCAGGCATCACTTCTTGGGTTGCCAACTCTGCCGACATCAAACCACGAATTGAATAAAACACTTTCTTATACGTAAAATTATCCGCGGTTTGCATCACTTTCATGCCACCTTTCGCCAGTGATAAATAATGGTGATATAACGCGCTATAGTCGATTCGCTCAAGCAACCCATCTCGAAAGGTTTGCCATTCTGGGAAAGCATTAAAGTACACAATATGCGCTCGCACCCACTCCAAAACAGTCGGATTACTTTTTGCCAGTAGTCCAAACATTTTATCGAGATCATAAGAGACAAAGTCAAAATCACCGTCCATGATCTCGATCAGATCACGATACTTTTTATAATCAAAATACTGATCTTTGCTCGGCAAGTGAAAACCTCGGACATCATAGTCACTGTCAGGACTTGCCATACCCCATAAACGACTACCACTTTCAATATAAAATAATGGGATATCTTGGCGTTGTTGGAAAAGTTTTTCGATTTCTTGGTTGATGTTCATTATTTATTCTGCTTGATAAGAGTTTGGCTAACCACTTTCCATTGATAATTATCATCTTTTTTGACGATATATTTGAATTTATTTGCTGGAAAATTATTTCCGCCATCTTTACCACCATATTTATCATCTGCATAATTCCATGAAATAATTTCAAAATTTTGTGGTGAAATTTGTTTCACTGATTCAATAAAACGGAGATTTATCTTTTCATAAATATCTGTACCTAGAGCATCATCATTTTGCACTAAAAATGGTCTACTTGCAGAAACTCTTCCAACTTCTGAAATTATAGAAGACCATGTTCCACTTCCACCATTACAGCCTATATCTCCACCCCAAAAAATGAAATATGACGAACTACCTAAAGATGGGTCTCTATCAATTGTAAATATATCTTTTATCGTCGTCTTTTTTTCAGTATCTTTTTCAAAAGTTGTCATACAAGCCGTTACTTCAGCATATTTTTTTACTACATTTAAAACCTGTAGTTTTTCCTGATTTTCAGTTAAGGCATAGCTATTCTTCATAGCAACAATATTTAAAATAGAAAATAATAGAATATGAGATATTTTCATCAAAAGTCCTTGTAATATTAAATTTCAGTTACTTATTAATTTCCAGTTATAACAAAAAATCATATCTTTCGATACGCTTTCAACAGAAACTCTTTTATTTAATCAAGCATTAAAGATCAAAAAATTCTAGAACCATAATTCCGTTTCAGTCAGGGAACGATAGCAAAACTTTACTTATTCGACTTAATAATAGATTCATGCCCTACCTAATGATTGTTTTCACCAAAAATCTTATGAAGTAAGGATTTATTTTCTGGGACTTCAATCTCTATAGGCTGTTCAGTTCGAAAAGGTACTGCCTTTCCATTATCAATATAAGGGTAAAACTTTGCGTTTAGAAATATTGGTTTTAATTTTTGAAAAATTTTATCAGACTTATCTGTTTTATTCATATTTTTCAACATAACCCGCTCTACATCTCCATGTACATTCACGAACAACTCTAGAACCAATTGTTGCTTTTTCCAGTTCAGCTCATCTGGACTAAAACTAGGAACTACAGGTGTTATTCGATACTGCACTTTCTTAGATAAATCTCTTTTTTCGACTGAATTTACAGGAGTATCCACATGATGATCCTGTTCTTTTGTTACTTGTGGTTTCCCTGATTTATTGTCATTTCCTGAAGCTATAACATGCTCTTTTACTCGAGTCTTTTCATTTAACTCATTGGATGCAACCTTATTAGACTGATCACTTCCCACAGTCTCTTGCAAAACAAAAAATAGAAGCAATGCTAGAAATATGGTTGTATTTATTGACATTATATTCAGCTCAGAACATATGAATTGACCAATAAAGTATGGTCAACTAGAGCGCATATCTTAAAATAAAAGAGCGAATTTTTCGATACACTTTCAACAAAGATTATTTTTAATATCATGTT
>Ga0075163_10008054_pt1 | contig 13918 bp, 6 predicted proteins | sample JI1023141ADNA_FD_71478 | JGI IMG/M metagenome (GOLD analysis project Ga0075163, IMG submission 71478) | Wastewater effluent complex algal communities from Wisconsin, to seasonally profile nutrient transformation and Carbon sequestration -... | ecosystem: Engineered > WWTP > Effluent > Algae...
TACAGCAAAAAAAGGCAGCTTCATCTCCTTTTTTGTTACGGCTTTAAAAATAATACATTCAAACAATTAATTGACTGGAAATATTTTCAAAAGAAAATCAGTAATTGTTAGTAGAATATTAAACAAGTTGTGTCACACTGGAAAAATTATTTTGCTTCGTCAGGTGTTTTGTTTTGTTTAGGTTCTATATTTATAAAAATTATTGCTGCTGCCTTGGTTCGTATGTTTACGAAACAAAATGACGGTTGCCGGTATTTGCCAAAACTTATCTCAAATAATTACTTCTGCAATGGAAATTTTACACGTAACTGCTGAATGTTATCCGGTAGCAAAAGCAGGCGGCCTGGGAGATGTGGCGGGAGCGCTGCCTAAATACCAGGTACAACTGGGGCATATCGCCAAATTGGTGATGCCCATGTACCGTACCAAGTTCCTGTTTCAAAACGAATTTGACGTGGTGCACAAGGGCGCTTTTAATATGGGCCCTATGTGGTTTAATTATACAATCATCAAAGAACAAACCAGTAAGCTTGGCTTTGATCTCTACCTCGTTGACATTAACGGCCTGCTCGACCGGGAGCAGGTGTATGGCTATAACGATGATGCAGAACGGTTTACTGCTTTCCAGATTGCCGTGGTGGATTGGGTGGCTAAATGGGAACACAAACCGGATGTGGTGCATGTACACGATTACCACGCCGGCCTGGTACCTTTTATGATGCAAAATTGTTATGCCTACCGGCACCTCGCTGCCATACCCACTGTTTTAACCATTCACAATGCACAATACCAGGGCTGGATGGGTTGGGACAAATCATCTTACCTGCCTGCATATGACAGCTGGCAATGGGGCAAGCTCGACTGGAAGGATAGTATCAATCCATTAGCAAGTGCTGTAAAATGTGCCCACAGGGTTACTACGGTGAGTTATAGTTATCTCGAAGAAATGAGACAGGAAGCCAATGGCCTTGAAAAATTATTTCAATACGAACAGGGTAAATGCACCGGTATTTTAAATGGGATTGATGATAAAGTGTGGGATCCTGCTGTTGACACTTATATAGATACTAACTATAGTTTAAAGGATATTGACAAAGGAAAATTGGCCAGCAAAAAAGTATTGTGCGATGAGTTTAACCTGGATATTGAAAAACCATTGTTTGTATTTATAGGCAGGTTAGTGGGTGAAAAAGCCGCCGACCTTTTGCCGAGAGCCATCTATGATTCAGTGTATCACCTGGAAGGGAAGATGTGTTTCCTTGTTCTCGGCAGTGGCGATCCCCAGGTAGAGTGGGAGTTAAGCAACCTCAACATGCCACTGGCCGGGTATTATAATTCAAAGATCGGCTACAATGAAAAACTCAGCCACCAAATGTATGCCGGTGCAGATTTTTTACTCATGCCCAGCAGGGTAGAGCCTTGCGGATTGAACCAGATGTATGCCATGCGGTATGGTACTATTCCAATTGTTCGTAACACCGGCGGATTAAAAGATACGGTTGTTGATATAGGCGAGACAGGAGGATATGGCATTAAATTCAATGATGCCAAAGTGTGGGATATCACGTACTCCATTCACCGGGCTATGGAGTTGTATGCCGATAAACCCAAAATAAAGGGGATTAAGAAAAAGTTAATGCAGATAGATAACAGTTGGGAAACAAGTGCTCAACATTATATTGATTTGTATCAAAGTTTGCAATAACTTTATTACGCTATATATTTGTTTAGTTACCAACCATTACCAAAAATTCATTTCTAATTCAATTTTTATGGAGAGCAAATCAGTAATTGCCATTGTACTGGGTGGAGGGGCCGGTTCAAGATTATATCCCCTTACAGCAACCCGTAGTAAACCTGCAGTTCCTATTGCGGGCAAATACCGTCTTGTTGATATTCCAATTTCAAACTGTATCAACAGCAGTATCAACCGGATACTGGTGCTTACCCAGTTTAACTCAGCATCGCTTAATAAGCATATAAAAAACACTTACCAGTTCAGCATGTTCAGCAAGGGATTTGTTGATATTGTGGCGGCAGAACAAACTCCCGACAATGCAGGTTGGTTCCAGGGTACTGCAGATGCGGTAAGACAATCTTTACGTCATATTATCAATCATGATTTTGAATATGTACTGATCTTAAGCGGCGACCAGTTGTACCAGATGGACTTTGCAGAAATGATCGATAACCATGTAAAAAACAATGCCGATATATCCATTGCCACCATTCCTGTTGGCGACCGGGAAGCGCCAGAGTTCGGTATATTAAAAACAAATGCTGAAAATGATATTACTTCGTTCATAGAAAAACCATCCAAAGACCAGTTGCCTGAATGGGTAAGCGATACCGGTAGTGTGATGCAGGCGCAGGGACGTAATTATCTTGCCTCCATGGGTATTTATGTTTTCAGCCGCAAACTGCTGTTCGACCTCCTCGAAAACGAAAAGAAAGAAGCTACGGATTTTGGCAAAGAGATCATTCCTACTTCTATAGAAAAATATAAAGTGGTGAGCTTCCAGTACGATGGATACTGGACCGATATTGGAAATATTTATTCCTTCTTTGAAGCCAATCTTGCATTGACACTTGACCTGCCGCATTTTAATTTATTCGACAACCAGAAAGTGGTGTTCAGCCGTGCAAGGATGCTGCCGCCGGCAAAGATCAGTGGCACCACGCTGGAGAAGACCGTGATAGCCGAAGGCTCCATCATCAGTGCCAGCCGTATCGAAAACAGTGTGATCGGTATCCGCAGCCGCATTGGACATGGCACCACCATTGTAAGCAGTTATATCATGGGTAATGATTATTATGAAACATTGCTGGAATTGCAGAATAATACAGAGAAGGGATTACCTAAAATAGGTATTGGCGACCGTTGCTATATCCGCAATACTATTGTAGATAAGAACTGCCGTATTGGAAACGACGTAAGAATTAATGGCGGCGACCATTTGGCTAAATCCGATCATTCATTGTATACTATTAAGGACGGCATTGTAGTCCTTAAAAAAGGTGCTGTGATACCAGACGGGTACGTGATATAAAATTCATTTATGGATACATCCTTTACCGGGATGTATTTTTTTCTTTTAACTGTAACGTGTAAACGCTACACATTCTAAAATATTAAACGATTGCTATGTCCTCTCTACCAGTTCAACCTCAAAAAAAATTAAATTTTTGGGAGCTATGGAATATGAGCTTTGGTTTTTTTGGTATCCAGTTTGGGTTTGAACTGCAAAACTCCAATGTGAGCAGGATTTTTGAAACATTGGGAGCAAATAAAGATGAAATACCCATTTTGTGGATCGCTGCACCATTAACTGGTTTGGTTGTACAGCCCATCATTGGCTATTTAAGTGACCGGACCTGGCATCCTTACTGGGGGAGAAGAAGGCCTTTCTTTTTTATTGGTGCCATCTTAGCCACTTTGGCATTGTTTGTAATGCCCAATTCACCTTCTCTATGGATTGCGGGCGGTATGTTGTGGATCCTGGATGCCTCTATCAATATTTCAATGGAGCCATTCAGGGCGTTTGTAGGTGACAAATTACCTCCCTCACAAAGAACATCCGGCTTTGCGATGCAGAGTTTTTTTATTGGTATTGGTTCTGTTATTGCTGCGTTGCTGCCCTGGATATTCACCAACTGGTTTAATGTTAGTAACACTGCGCCCGCAGGCGAAATTCCTCCGTCCGTTAAATGGTCCTTCTACCTGGGAGGCTTTGCTTTTTTATCCGCCGTACTTTATACTGTATTTACAACAAAAGAATTTCCGCCCGAAAGTATGGAGGCCTTTAAAGCTGAAAAGGAATCCACCACTTTTATGGATGGTGTAAAGGAAACTTTTGGCGGCATTTTTAAAATGCCGAAGACCATGAAACAGCTTGCCTTTGTACAATTTTTTACCTGGTTTGCTTTGTTCGCCATGTGGATCTATGCCACCAATGCTGTTACCGCTAATAAATACAATATGAAAGTGGATAAGACATTGGTTGATAAAATGGAAGCAGCAGTTAACAGCGGTATTGCAGCTGAAAAAGATCAGAAAAAAACAAAAGCACTTAATTCATTAAAAAGTGATATCGATGAAATAAGAACGTACAGGAATGACAAAAACCCGGTAGCAATTTCAATAAACCTGGCTAATTATTTTTCTGACAGCCTCAATACGCAGACCAATACTGAAGAGAAAACGGTTTTAAAAAGAGTACAGCAACAATACAATGACGGTGCAGACTGGCTGAATGTTTGTTCGTCTGTGCGTAACGGTGTGGCGGCATTGTTTGCATTTATTATACCATTAATAGCCTACCGTACCAACAGGAAGATAACACATATGATATGCCTGATCGTGGGCGGGCTTGGTTTGATTTCCATCTATTTTATCAGTAACCCAACCTTCATCATTGTTTCTATGGGCATGGTAGGTGTTGCCTGGGCAAGTATTCTATCTATGCCGTACGCTATGCTCTCAAATGCCCTGCCCTCGAATAAAATGGGATACTACATGGGTGTGTTCAATTTTTTTATTGTGATACCACAAATTGTTGCCGCCAGCATTCTTGGTTATTTTACCATGAAATTATTTCATGCCAACACGCTTAATACAATCGCACTCGGTGGTGTATCTATGATACTGGCAGGCTTTCTAACATTAATTGTAAAAGATGACGATAAAAGCTGATTTATGAAAACGAATAAAAATTTAATATCGTACCTGTTAATTTTTCTGCTGTTACCATTCATTGGTTATTCACAAACAGTTAAAACTTATCCTACACATTGGTGGGCAGGCATGAAGTGGAATAAACTGCAGGTGATGGTGCATGGCGAAAAAATTGCTGAGCAGTTTCCCATGACAAAAAAGGGGCCTGGTGGAATGAAGCTGGCTACAGGCGTACGGTTGATGAAGATAAACAGGGTAGAGAACCCCAACTATCTTTTTCTTGACCTGTCCATTGATGCTACTGCCAAACCCGGGAAATTCAAATTTCCTTTTTTAAAGAATACGGACATCCAATATGAATTGAAGCCCAGGCGCAAAGGCAATGGAACTTTATTTGCACAGGGTGTAACAGGTAAGGATTTTATATATCTTATTTTACCAGACCGGTTTAGCAACGGAGATCCTTCCAATGATCAGGTTCCGGGTATGAGAGATCAAACGCTCAACAGGGACACGGTTTTTAACAGGCATGGCGGCGACCTCAAAGGCATACAGAATCATTTGGATTATGTAAAAGACCTGGGAGTAACTGCCCTTTGGCTAAACCCGGTGATCGAAAATGACCGGCCAGACAGAACAGAGCACGGCTATGCATTTACAGACCACTATACTATTGACAGGAGACTGGGAGGAGAAAAGGCATACAAGGATTTAATAGATGCCACGCATGCCAAGGGGATGAAGATGGTGCAGGATGCCGTATACAACCATGTGGATGCCAATCACCTCACGATCCTGGATATGCCCATGAAAAACTGGGTGCATAACTGGGACACTTACACGAATACCACATATAAAGACCAGGTGGCATTTGATCCATATGCAAGCAATATTGATAAAAAGAAACTGGTGGATGGCTGGTTTACCAAACAGATGCCCGACCTGGACCAGAACAATCCCTTTGTAGCCAATTTTTTAATTCAGCATGCTTTATGGACTGTGGAAGAATTTGGTATTGATGGATGGCGTATTGACACCTATGCCTATAACGATTTAAACTTTATGAACCGCTGCAATAAGGCATTGACGGATGAATATCCTGCAATCACTTTATTTGGAGAAACCTGGTTTCATGGCGTACCTAACCAGGCATACTTTGTACAGAATAACCTCAGCCTTCCATTCAAAAGTAACCTGCCGGCCGCTACAGATTTTCAAACATTGTGGGGTATACAGGATGCCATGACAAGGGATTTTGGCTGGACGGAAGGGGCCAATAAATTATACAGCAACCTGGCACAGGATTTTTTATACAAGGATCCCACAAGAAACGTATTGTTTTTAGATAATCATGATGTAGCAAGATTTTATTCCGTAGTTAATGAAGACATCAACAAATATAAATCTTCCTTAAGCTGGCTCTTTACCTGCAGGGGCATACCACAGCTGTACTACACGTCAGAATTTGCCACGCCCGGCACTACTTCTCCCAATGACGGCTATGTGCGTTTAGATTTTCCTGGTGGCTGGGCCGGCGATAAAGTAAATAAGTTTGAAGAAAATGGAAGAACAGGAAAGGACAAGGAAATTTATGAACATGTGAAAGCACTGGCCAACTTCCGTAAAACATCTTCAGCCTTAACCACGGGCAAAATGATGCAGTTTGTTCCGGTAGATGGTGTATATGTTTACTTTAGGTACGATGGCAAACAAACTGTGATGGTAGTAATGAATACAGCAAAAACAGAAAAAACAGTTTCCATAAAAGACTATGCTGAAAGAACGGATGGTTTTACCAGTTTCACTAATGTAGTCACCAAAGCGAAAGGGCCGTTTAAGGATTTTTCATTGGGCAGCTATCAAACAGTTGTATTAGAGTTAACAAAATAGGATCTGTACCCGGTTATCCCGGTATCCCCAAAAGTTTATTGTACGTATGTCAAATGAAAGTTTACGTTCGTAAAAAGATTCATTGTATTAACAAGGGATAGGGTAGTTTTAATGTAAACGCCGCCAGGCAGGTTTGCAAAGAATGATTACGCAATCGATGTCAAGGTAAATTAGTCTTCAAAATCCTGTTGAATTAATTAAGTGTGATAAATTGTGCAGCAATGCGCAGGTAAAATCAATATCCAATGTCAAAAATTATACAACACCTATTTTTTTTATTATGTTTATTTTTTGTACAGGATGAAGTATCTGCACAAAACACTGACTCGCTGGTTAAGGCTTTGCAATCTGCCACTCATGACAGCTCCCGGGTTAAAATATTAGGGGTGTTGGCTGAAACATGTGATAACGCTGACATTCTGAAGTATGCCGAACCTCAAAAAGAACTCTGTGAAAAAGCGATCGCTGCAAAACGGGAACCTGTGGCATTTTACCTGGCTAACCTGGCCAGTGCCATCAATAACATCGGGTATTATTATTCTAAACAGGGTGAGCCGTTAAAAGCGCTCGAAAATTACAAACGGGCTTATGAATTGCATGAAAAGATACATGACTCCGTAAATGCAGCTTACGCACTCAATAATATTGCCTTTATTTACAATAACCAGGGCGATGTACTTACGGCATTGGATTATTTCTATAAAAATCTCAAACTGCAGGAAGCCACCAGGGACACTGCCGGTATCGCCTACTCGCTGAATAACATTGCATTTATTTTTATAAACCAGAAAGACTATAAGACCGGGTTGGAATATTTTTCAAGGAGTCTGGCTATGTTTGAAGCCCTCAAAAATACCAAAGGCGTTGCCATGGTATATGGAAATATGGGCACTATTCATACCAACCAGGATAATAGTAAAAAAGCACTGGAATACTATAGAAAGAGTTTGTCCTTATATGAGTCATTACAAGACAATTTTGGCGTGAGTTCTGAATTGTCGGCTATTGGTGCTGAATTAGCCAAAGCAGGGGAAGATTCGCTTGCGTTTGATTACTTTAAAAGAGCCCTGTCAATAGCGGATGAGTTCAAAGTGAAAAATGTTCAGGCATATGCTTTAACAGCCATGGCACGTATCCTTTTAAAAAAAGAAGACATTAATACGGCAAAAGAATATACCCTGCGTTCTCTGCAGCTGGCGCAGGAACTGGGCATTCCAAAAGATATACAGAATGCTGCCAGCTTGTTGAAAGAAATATATACCAGGCAGAACAATTATAAAGACGCTTATGACATGTTTACTTTGGAGGTGAAGATGAACGACAGTATTTTAAATCAGGCAAACCGTAAAGACGCCACCACAAAGAACCTGCAGTATCAATATGATAAAAAGATCCTTCTTACACAAATAGACAATCAAAAAGCGCTCGAAAAAAGAAACCGTATTGTTTTTATCAGCTTAGGTGCAGCAGCCATCATCGCAATGCTGGCATTCTTTTACACCAGGCAGAATAAATTAAAGGCACAGTTATACCGTATGGAACTGGAGCAGCAACAATACAGGGCACAAATGAATCCGCACTTCATTTTTAACTGCATGAATTCTATACAGCATTATATCGTTCATAATGATGTAAAGCAGGCCAATAAATTCCTGTCGCAATTTGCGGGGCTAATGCGCCGTACGCTGGACATAAACACCGGGCATTTTATAACTGTAGAGGAGGAGATGAATTATCTTGATAACTACCTGCAACTGGAGCAGATGCGTTTTGATGAAAAGTTCAGCTACCAGGTGATCTGTAATGACGGTATCAGCAAAAGCCAGGTGTCTTTACCTACCATGATGCTGCAGCCCTTTGCAGAGAACGCTATACTGCACGGGTTGAGATATTTACCTGATAACAGCGGTATCCTTACGATTTCCTTTCAAAAAGAAAACAACCAGCTTGTTTGCAGCATAGATGACAACGGAGTAGGAAGGGAAGCAGTTCAAAACATAAAAAACCAATCAGGCACATCTCACCAGTCACAGGGAATGTCGTTGATAGAAAATAAACTCACCGTACTCAATAATATTCATAAGGCAAATGCCATACTCAACGTGATCGATAAAAAGAATGCTGATGGCAAAGCCGCCGGAACCACTGTCATACTTAAATTCCCGCTTACATGGAAATAAACGCCCTTATTGTTGATGATGAACAAAAAAGCAGGTCATCATTAAGGAAGCTACTGTCAGACTTTTGTACAGAGGTGAATGTAGTGGCAGAAGCAGCCGACATAAACGAAGCACAGGTACTGATTGAAAAAATGAAACCCCAACTTGTTTTCCTGGATGTGGAAATGCCTTATGGAACCGGGTTTGACTTACTGGAAAGATTGGGGGAGATCAATTTTGAAGTGGTATTCATCACAGCGTATAGTCAATATGCCATAGACGCTTTTAAATTTGCCTCTATCGACTATATCCTGAAACCGGTGGATATCGACACACTAAGCAGGGCAGTTGAACGGGCAAAAGAACACCTGCTTACCAAACAATCCATTGCTGATTATAAAAAATTGCTGCAACAGGTACAGAAACAAACAGATGGGGATATACGAATACAATTATCCGCTGTAAAAGAGCAGCACCTGGTAAAATGCAGCGAGATCATTTGCTGTGTGGCCGATGGCAGTTATACGAATGTATACATGACTGGCGGCAGAAAATTCTATTCATCCAGGAACCTGAAGCAGTTTGTGGCAGAATTACCGGCTTCCATTTTTTACAGGGTACATAACGGGCACCTGGTAAACATGAATCATGTTGAAAAGATCATCAAAGGGCATGGCGGCAGTGTTGTGATGACAGATGGAAGAGAACTTGAAATTGCGGTAAGGCGAAAAGAAGATTTTCTGAATAGAGTGAGGCGGAGAGGAGTTTAGCAAGTTGATGCTCTGAACTTTATGAACAGGATAGCACCCCACTACAAGGGTTAACCGGAAAAAACTGTTGTTAATGTAATACTGTAGGTGGTAAAATAAATTTGTTTGAATACGATATATCTTATTTCTTCACACAGTTCCAAAGATGGTTAATTTGTGATAACACATTAACCTTATATATAGCTTAAACCAATATCTTTCATGAGAAAATTTGTACGTTTCATTTTCAGCATCGGGTTATTAATTACATCTGCCTGCGTCCTTGCACAGTCTTCTGTAAGAAATTATACTTTTACCAGTGCTACCGGCACTTACACTCCCATTAACGGCACAACTTCAACAGCTGTTGGAGATGATGGAAGGGAAAATGGTATCCCTATCGGTTTCAACATATTTTATGGGGGCTATGGTTTTACTCACTTTTGTGTAAGCACCAACGGCTTTATTAAACTGGGTATCGGCACCACCACATTTGGTTCAAATGATTATATTAACAGTTTAAATAATAACCCAAGCCCCAACCCATTTTATCCTTTAGTTGCTGCCTTCTGGGATAACAATAATATCAATACCGGCAGCATTGTCTATGCTACAACCGGTGCTGTTGGTTCAAGAGTATTGACGGTGCAATGGGGTAATATTAATATCGGAGGAGGAGCGGTGAGCAATTCATTAACTGCTTCTTTTCAAATAAAATTATTTGAAGGAACCAACCTGGTTAAAATTATATATTCACCAGCTTTTGAAAGTGCAGCGTCAATCAGTGCGTCCATCGGCTTAAATGATCAAAATTCTTTTTTAAGTGTTACCCCTGATGTTACTGCTACGGTATCATCTGTCACAGCAAATAACAACATCACAGATCTTACCAATATAAGAGGTAAAGAATATACGTTTACCCCAAGAGCACCACTATGCAGTCCCGTGAGTGCGTTGACTGTTTCAAATATCACCAGTTCGGGAGCCTTACTAACTGCTCCTGCTGTAAGTGGGGCAACTGGATACCGGTTTTATGTAAGCACTACAGCAGATTATCCTCCCTCTTCAACTTTAACCACCACACCCACATTTACTTTAACCGGGTTACTACCCAATACCACTTACTATGCCCAGGCACAGGTATCTTGTTCTGGCGGTAATGGAAGTGGCTGGTACACTACTTCATTTACAACAGGTTGTTCTTCTGTTTCTGTGCCTTATTTTGAAAACTTTGATACTGTTGCAGCACCGTCCTTACCACGATGTGTAAATATACAAGATGTAAATGCCGGTAATACCTGGGTGAATGCTGCGTCTTCTGCGTTGGCCACACCATACTCTTCACCTAATTGTATGTTGTATAACTCCAACCCAAACATTGCTGGCGATGATTGGTTTTATACGCCCCCTGTTACATTATCGGGTGGTACCAGTTACAGGATCTCTTATTATTTTAAAACACAGAACAATGTTGCGATACAAAAATTAGAAGTAAAATATGGTACGGCTAACAATGCTGCAGCCATGACGAATTTACTTGTAAGCAACAGCAATATTACCAGCACAGCCTATAATGTAGTTGAAAGAGATTTTACACCGGCTGTAAACGGCACCTATTTCTTTGGATTCCATAATTTTTCTGATGCCAATCAATCGGCACTGAATATAGATGATATTAGAATTACTACCACGCCAACATGCGGGGTGCCCACTTTATTAAATGTGGCTTCCACCTCTTCCAGTACAGCCACTGCAAGCTGGACAGCTCCCACTACCGGAACTGTTTTGGGGTATCAATATGCAGTAACCACTTCGGCCACACCACCTGCCAGTGGTACAGCCGTTGCAACTACATCCGTTAATTTAACTTCACTTACACAGGGCCAGCAATATTATTTGCATGTTAGAACAACCTGCGCTTCCAATTCGGCCTGGTCAACAAAGTCTTTTCAACTGCCTTGCAGTGTAAAACAAGTACCCTACTTTGAAAATTTTGATACCAGTGTGGTGGTGCCAGGGCTTAAACAATGTTATTCTGTAGAAGATCTAAATGGGGCCAATACATGGGTGACTACTGCGAGCACTCCGAGATCTTCACCCAATAGCATGGTGTATAATTGGGATGCTGCGGTACCTGCAAATGATTGGTTTTATACACCTCCTATCCGGTTAACTGCCGGATTAAGTTATTGGATCAGTTATTATACCAAAGCGGATGTGTCAGCCACTGAAGAAAAGCTGGAAGTAAAATATGGTACAGCCAACAATGCCGCCGCCATGGTAAATTTATTAACCACTAATGTAATCACCAACACTACTTATTCTCAAATATTTAAAAGCTTTACGCCTGCAGCTACAGGAGATTATTATTTTGGGTTTCATGCATTTTCTGATGCTGATCAGTATAATTTATATGTTGATGATATCCGGGTGAATTATTCAACTGAATGCGGACCACCATCAGATGTGGCTGTTTCTTTAACTACCAGTTCAGGATCCGCTTCCTGGTTGCCATCTGCCACTGGTACGGTTAATAATTATCAGTATGCAATTACCAGCAGTGTTACACCGCCGGAAACAGGGGCTATAACTACTAATTCAGCCAGTGCATCTTTTTCGGGCTTGTTACCGGCAACTCAATATTATTTTCATGTAAAATCATTGTGTACTTCTGGCTTATACAGCACCTGGACTACCTATCCGTTTATCACGCCATGTGCTGCAGTGAATGTGCCATACACAGAAAATTTCAGTACGGTAACGACTCCGGCATTGCCAGCTTGTATGAGTAAAATTGATGTAAATGGCGGCAATGAATGGATCACAGATTCTTCTGTTACCTGTACACCAACAAAGGCCCTGGTATACAGATACAACTCCACGATACCCGGAGATGATTGGGCATTTACACCAGGTTTGAATTTAACGGCAGGTGTGCCTTATGAGTTGAGTTTTGACTATAAGGGTTGCAGCACAAGTGACGTGGAAAAACTGGAAATTAAATATGGTAATGCCAACGGGATAGGTGCCATGACCAATTTATTGTACAGTAATGTAAACATTAGCGGAACAACCTACCAGGCAGCAAGAGCCGGTTTTACACCCACTGTCAGCGGTGTTTATTATATTGGCTTTCATGTAATTTCTGCAGCCAATCAATTCAATCTATCCATTGATAATATTAAAGTGGATGTTTCCACTTTTTGTGGCTCGCCAACAACTCCTGTTATAACGCTTACCAGTGATACAACAGGTACAATAAAATGGGGCAGGCCAGTGGAGGGTACGCCGGCAGGTTACCAATATTCACTGAGCAACAGTAATATTCCTCCTGCAGCAGGCACATCTGTAAGTGATACTTCTGCAGCATTCACTGCAATAGCAGGCACGAGGTTCTTTGTACATGTACGTACTGTTTGCGCCAACGGGAATTTGAGTGCATGGACAACCACCACTTTTACAACCGGCTGTACTCCTAAAACTATTCCTTACGCTGAAAATTTCGATAATGTACCAGCTCCCTATTTAGGTAATTGCATGACCAGCCAGGATCTCAATGGTGGTGCTACCTGGAAAACGGATACCTACAAACCAAGATCAGCACCCAACGCTATGCTATACCGTTATGATCCGGTTTTACCTGGTAATGACTGGGCATATACACCCGGACTCAGTTTGATTGGAGGCGTTAAATACCGGCTTACTTTTTATTATAAAGCAAGAGGGCAAAACGAAAGGCTACTCATTACCTATGGGGGAGCACCTGTAGCAGATTCAATGGCAGGAAGTATTTGGGATAATATATTTAATGACAGTACCGCTTACACACAGGGCCAGGCTGATTTTACAGCACCACGTACGGGTGTTTTCTATCTTGGATTTAAGGCTTTGTCTGTTGCCAACCAGTGGGATCTGAATGTGGATGACATATCAGTAGACTATGCACCTGGTTGTGGATTACCCATGAATGTATCAGTGAATGTAACCACTGCCACAACCGCAACCGTTAGTTGGTCGGCACCGTTGAATGGCCCCGCCACCGGATATGAATTTTCAACTTCAACCTTTAATGCGGTGCCGCCTTCTTCCGGTCTGTTTACTACAGCTAACAGTTTTCAGATGGTGGGTTTATTGCAGGGGTTAAAATACTACATCTTTGTACGAACTGCCTGCAGCAACGGTGTGTATTCCAATGGCTGGGCCATTGATTCCCTGTATATACCCTGTACTGCAAGGAATGTACCTTACGCTGAAAATTTTGACGGCGTATTATCACCCGTACTGGCACCCTGTGTGGTGGTGGAAAATGTAAATGGTGGTACTGGATGGCGCAACAGAACTGCTACACCCAGGTCATCACCCAATTGTATGGTGTATAACTACAACACCAGTTTGCCTGGTGATGACTGGTTTTACATGGCACCACTCAACCTGGCTGCGGGAAC
>Ga0075163_10008055_pt1 | contig 13916 bp, 4 predicted proteins | sample JI1023141ADNA_FD_71478 | JGI IMG/M metagenome (GOLD analysis project Ga0075163, IMG submission 71478) | Wastewater effluent complex algal communities from Wisconsin, to seasonally profile nutrient transformation and Carbon sequestration -... | ecosystem: Engineered > WWTP > Effluent > Algae...
GGTAGTTCGAGCGTAACGTCAACAGGTGGTTGCTATTTCAAGAAAAAAGCAAGTATCTATAACTCATGTTCTACATCAATAACTTATTCATTTTCGACAACAGCTATTGACACTTTTGTTACTGATGCATTGATTCAAAATAATATCGGAACATTGGCATTTACAAAAGCAGTGTTCCTAGGAGCGGTGACCTTAAAAAATGCAAATACTACAACAGGCAGTGATCGGTATTATGTATCTAGTTCAGGGCAAACAGTATTTAAGGGAGCTGTCACAATAGATAACGCCACTTCAGGTATGGTGTTCGGAAATACAAGTGGGATTCTCACTTTGGACAGTACTTCTTCCCTTTCATTTGCATCAGGATTTACAGGAAATATTACAATAAAGGGTGTTACACAATTAGGTAATAATGCTCAGAATTTTACTTTTCCAAGTGCATCTTCAAAATTAATATTAGGACCGGGAAATATTTTTAATGGACCATTCACTTACTATGGGCATTATATACAACTTAATGGCTCGACATTCAATTCGATTGCAAATATTACTCGATATGGAACAGGAAATGATATTTGTGCCGGAGGAAATGTATTTAATGGAACGACTGTTTTAAGAGATTCATCTGGGCATAGCAATGGTTTTTATTTGGCAAATGTTACTGGTGATACATACAATGGAGATGTTACATTTATTCAGAAGGGGACCTCGGTATTTATTTACCCTTCATATAGTGGCAATTCATCATTTGCCGGAAATATTAATGTGGATGGAACTTCGGCAATTACTTTTGGTCAGAATGGAGGCCAATCAATCATGTCTGGGCCATTTGCCCAGACAGTTTCAAGAGCAGGGAGTTATATGCCAATTTTTAAAAAACTAAAAGTTAATAAAGCAAACTCATCAACAGTTTCTTTACAGACTACACTTAATATTACTGACAGTCTAATCTTAGTTGAAGGGTTTATACTTTCTGATTCAGTTAATTATATAACACTTTTGGATAATAGTATTGCTACTTCAGGGAGTCCATATTCTTTTGTAGAAGGGTATATGAAAAAAGTTGGAAATGATGCATTCACATTTCCACTTGGTTCTCGGTCAGCTCTCTTTCATCCTTTAAAAATTACGGCACCTACAAATACGTCTGACGAGTTCCTTTCTTTTTATTCTCCTACAAATTCTGGCTTAAGTAATTTAATTGATAGCGGTGAAATCAGTAGTTGTGAATATTGGAAGATTAAACAAACAATGGGTTCATCTTCCATTAAAGTGACTATGGGACTTTCAAAAAATGCTTGTTTATTTGATGACTTATCAAAAGTCAGAGTTGCATTTGGAGATAGCCTTGGTTTAAAGGATAAAGGGTATAAGAATCTAACTTATGATTACTTGACATTCCAGCTTGGATCTGATTCGAGTATAAGTTTTGCAACTAACAAGACATATTATTTAACCAACGGTCAAAAGCATGACCAATTAAGAATCCAACTTAATTCATTGAATGATCCTTTGAAAGCTCGTGGAATGTATGTAAACAAATTTTACAGATATAATTCATCAACAAATACTATAGATCAAGCAAACTCGATTTTAGCTTCAGGTACATACGATGTCGGATCAAGTACATATTCTAAAGAAGAGGAATTGTTACAATATGCGCAAAAATATCATATTGAAATGTTAGTGTGTTATGATTTCAGAGCGATGAGACAACATAACATTACTGTAAATGGATTAACTATGTATCAGCATTTTGCTAGGTTTATACTCCGCGCGAAAAATCATTATTGTTTAAAATTCGTGGGAATTGCGTTTGGGGGTGGTGCTGATGATCGCACTGGGATAGAAGATTTTACCGAAAATACGCCAGCTATGGCTGTACCTTCATTTGTAACAGATTTTTTTGGAAATTCTGGTCCATTCAACTCGATAACGCAAACTTATTCTCCTTCAGATCCGGATATTTATCAATCTGAATTTTATAAAACGGTGATTGACGCAATTAGTGTTACTGGAGTTGATATAGATTTAATAGCGAATGAGTACGAATTTTGGCTGCAGGTTCCTGATCCTTTAAAATGCACCTTCAATGGTGGAAACCCATATTCAAATAGCTCATATTGTGCTCAGTTTACTCCAGTATGTGGAAAACAACCGGCTTTTGGCTGCCAATTTAAAACGATTACAGAAAGTTTGAATCTTCTTAAAATTGCTTACAATGCAAATCATCCAAATCAATTAAGAACTGCGTTGTATTCTTCTAGTTTTTTTACAAATTATTCGTTAGGCGGATTTAATGCTTCTACACCTTCATTGTCAAGATCGCCATATGATAATTCAACATCTGGTTCTTCCAAAGTTCAAATTATTCTTTCTGCGTCAGAGCTGATAGAAAAGGGTTATTCTACGACTATAGGAAGTCTTGCTTTTAACATTACAAGTTGTACAACACCAGCTGCACTCAATAATTTTACGATTAAACTTTTTAATACGACAGAGACAAGTTATACAAGTTCAAATTTTATTGTGCCTAATCAAATTACTACTGTGTATGGTCCAATTGCTTATACACCAATTGTTGGGATTAACTTGCATCAATTCTCAACTCCATTTACTTGGGATGGAACTACTAATATTGGTGTGGAAATTTGTTTTGATAATGGTAGTGCTAACCCTAGTAATAATGCTAGGATTAACTTAGCAAATTCAAATAAAAATATTTTTAATAAAGCAACATTAATAAACGGAGCATGTACTTCAACTTCAGGAACGGTTAATGCAACGGGACCCAATGTAATGCTTAATTATAATCCACTTGATATTACTCAGTTTGTTGATGGAATAACTCAAACATACTCGCCGAGCGAATGGGATGTAATCTTTTTAGCGCAGTATAATAATGATTCAAGACCAGAAGCTTGTTATGGTTGGGGTGAATATCCACAGATTCACTATGCATTCCAAGATAGTAGAACAGGAAGCAATACAGTAATTCATCCTTTATTAAACGCAGGGTCGCTATTATTAGGAGATGATGGCAATTATTTTGGAACTTATTTTTCAAATCCTTCAATTAATCCGTCAACCCCAATGAGTTCAAGAAATATTTTTACTGTTGAAAAAGCTTTTTATGATAACTGGAAAGCTGATCCACTAACCTCGACGAACTCTAGTAATAAAAATATTATAAATCCAGGAATATTTCATTGGTTTATGTCGTCTTATTTAATGCATTATCAGGCGAATGATCCTATAATATTCCAGACGAACAGTCCTCAATGTATATCTTCGGGTCAAGCAGTAATTTCTTTTACATATCAAGGCCCGCTTGAACAAAACATTGTCTGCACTTTAGAGGTGAGGAGCCCTAGCTCTCTCGTTTTTACTGAGACTAAAACAACACCGGATTATTCCACCGGAAATTCAATTTCATTTAGCTCTTGCAGTTTAAGTGTTGGTGAATATATTGCAAAAATGATTGTTAATTACCCCGGTTCATCATGTCCTGTTGAATATATTCAAAAAATTTCCATTTCATCAACTCAACATATTGAAGCAATTGATTATTCAACCACTTCGCCAATTGAAATTTGCGAAGGTACCACTGTTAAATTAAAAGCTAGTAATATTTCAGCAACAGGAAGTTATCAATGGCAACGTAACGGATACAATATTTCAGGCGCGACTAATCCAGAATATGCTGCTTCTATAACTGGGGTATATAGATGTTCAATTTCGTACGGAACTGGTACAACTTGCTCAGGATTTTCAAATGAAATCACGATTACTGTAAATCCAAAGTCGGTTCCATTAAATATTGCAGTATTATGCAATGGAGCTTCTACTGGAGTGAATTTAGCGCTTGTCCCATATACAAGTGGAACGGTCAATTGGTCAAACGGTTCTACCGGTTCTCAGATTAATGTAACTACTGAAGGCTATTATTCTGCTGAGATAACGACCGGAACTAATAACCAATGCCGAAGTGCTGCTTCTGTTACTATTACAGCGGGGCAGCTAAGTGCTGCTGCTGTACCTTCTATGAGCATTACTGCGCTTCCAACAACAAGCGTATTCTGCCAAGGGACTCAATCTTCTTCTGGTTCAATTTCTTTAGCAGCCACATCTGGTTTTGATACTTATCTCTGGTCAACAAATGAAAATACCTCATCAATTACTTTGCCATCCGCACCTGCATATACAACAGTATATACTGTGTTAGGGGCAATGACATCATCTGGTTGTTCTTCATTTAGTAGCAGGACCATTTCTATAAATGAGATTCGAACTACTGTTTCGTCAACTACAAATTGTAGTTGTTTCAATGGTAGTAATGGTTCAATTTCTGCAGTAACAACCGGAAATGTCGGAACAGTAACGTATTCAATTAGCCCTGGATCAACAACCAATACGACAGGTATATTTAATGGGCTATCTGCCGGAAACTATACGATAACAGCAACCGATGGAAGTTGTTCAGCTACAGCTACTTCTTCCATAACTCAGCCAACTGCTGTACAGGTTATAATTAGTGCGCATTCTGATATTATATGTTTTGGAACATCTAGTGGAACGATTACGTCTTCTGCAAGTGGTGGAACTAACAGCTTTACATATGCCTGGTCTCCTTCAGGAGGAACTGGTGCTATTGCTAACAATTTAAGTGCTAATACATATACTGTTACTGTTACCGACGGCAATGGCTGCACTGCTTCAGCATTACAAATATTAAACGGCCCATCTTCAGCATTAGCAATAACATCTATCGCAACAACTCCGGCTACATGTTTGTCAGGTTACTCAGATGGAACTGCTACCGTATATGTATCAGGAGGTTGGGGAACAAATACTTATTTATGGAATAACTCTTCTACTACAGCTATTGCAACTGGATTGACAGCAGGTAATAATTATAGTTGTACAGTAACGGATTTACGTGGATGTAGTACATCAAGTAGCACAATTTCAGCTATTGGTTCAACACTTGGATTTACTTTGACTACAAGCAATAGTTCTGCTAATTGTATTGGATACTCATCAGATGGTCAAGCAACAGTGACTCCAGCACCATCAGGCGCTTTCAGCTATCTGTGGGATAACTTTGCAAATTCCCAAACTACTTCAACTGCGACCAATTTAGATCCGGGGACATATACGGTTGTTGTCAGTTCTGGATCATGTTCTGCGAGCGCCACTGTTACTGTAGCAAATTCGACAACATACGATTTTACAAATCCTACTATTACAACTTCTACAACTTGGGGTGGTGGTGGAACTTACAAGGTGAAAGGCGTAGTAATTGTTGGATCAGGAGGTACTCTTACAATAGATAACAAGAATGTAGAGTTTACATATGAATTAAAAAATAGTCTTCATAGTGGTTCTCTTCGATATTATAAAACAGGAATTATTGTTTCTCCTGGCGGAAAGTTAATTGTAAAAGGTGGCTCGGTACTTACTGGTTGTAATGGAGGAGTCTGGGATGGAATCCAAATGAATGGAGATCAAAATAGCGGACAAACTACAGCTCAACCAATTGTTGAAATTTATGAAGCCACAATTAAAAATGCATATGCTGGAGTTTGCGCCAATAGTTATGATTATTTTTATCCAAGCCCCAAAGATGCTTTAGCGCCTGCATCTGGAGGCATCTTGCATACTTATTCTGGAGCTAATTTTATTAATAACAGAATAGCGATTTTATTCCCGACTATAAATTACAATACTATTTTAATCAGCACCATTGATCAAACGCAGTTTACTTATGATGATGATTCTCCATTTAAAAATCAATTTTCTGAAAGATATCCAATGGTATTCATTAACACCAGTTATAATAAAGGGTTGGTAATTTCTAAATGTACATTTACAAGTAGTGTTTCATTTGCGGAAAATTTAAAAGGAACAGGAATAAAAGGATTTGATTCGGAATTTTCAGTAGGTGATCCTAATATTAATTCGGATGGAAATACTTTTCTGAATTTAACAGATGCAATAGAATCAAATTGCAGTAATTCACTTTCCACTAATCTTTCCATTTCAGAAAATATTTTCACTGGAAATTTGCATTCAGTAACAGGAAATGGTTTCTCATTCAGCACAATTGATGAAAATGATTTTAATATCCCACATTATAGTGGATATGTTTCATGGGGATGTTATATACTTGGCAGCAATGGATTCGAAATTTTGAAAAATACATTTGATGGCCCGTCAAATAATTCTGACCCCAATTTTGGAGTTATAATTAATAAATCGGATATTTCACCTAAAATATGTGAGAACAATATTTTTTCAAATCTAAATATCGCCACACAGACCGAAGAAAAAAATGAAGATTTGCAAATTTTTTGTAATCAATATCATAATAACAACATTTCATGGTATATCAACCCTGATTCTCCTAATGATAATTTCAATACTCAAGGAGATGGCATCAACCCAAATTTGAATGTTAGAGCAAATAATTTGTTTTATGATGCATACGTGTCATGTACAAGTGGGCCAGTTGCAATTATTGACAATGCTAATAATTCATGGAATTATTATGCATGGGGTTATCCAGCTCAAACCTATCCAATTGGATCTTCTTGTACAAATTTGGGTGCTGCTTTAATAACATGTTCGGGGTCAAACACAGATCCAAACAGTCGGTGTTCGTTATGGAGAATCTGTAATCCGGCAAGTGTGGATTGTATAGGTGATTTAAAAAGTTCATTAAGTAGTGTTTATGATTTGAAAAAAAGAAATGAGATTATAAAAGAAGTGATAAAATTTTATTTGGATCACAATTCTCCTGATAGCTTGACTTCTTTTTTAATTTCTATTTCAGATGCTAAAGCCTCTAAAATTTTGCTGGAGAAGTATATTAAATATGGGGAATATTCGAACGCAAGATCAAAATTGGATTTATTAGAAATGGATTCATTGATAGAATCTGATTTCAAATCATATAATAATGTGATTTTAGATTTGCTAAATGATCAGTTAACGATAGATTCTTTAACGGAAACCCAAAAAAGTTTGGTTGATAGTCTAAAGAACAATAAATCTGAAATAAGTGAAATGGCGAAAGCTATTATTGAGAAAGTGGATTATAACTACGAACCTCGAGTTCCTGAATTTCCTAGCCTGGCAAGACGGAGAAATCCTGTGATTCAATCTGATGAATTAACTTTTACGATGCGAAATTATCCGAATCCATTTTCTAATAGTACAATTATTGAAATAAGTTCATATATTGATTTTGAGTCGAGCAAATTAATTATTACTAATGTTCTTGGAGAAATTATAAAAAGTTGTGAAATTAATGCAGAAAACACTAAATTTGAGATAATTGATTCACGGTTAGTACCTGGAATATATTATTATTTCATTATTAATAAAGATGGTAAAAAAGTTCTTACAAAATCGATGGTTGTCACAAATTGATGATCTTTGCAAGATACTCATAGTAGTATTATGTATTGTTAAAAACTGTACTCTGTATGCACAGGGTTATTTTAACAATACATATTACTACTTAGCTTTTGATTCACTGAATAGAACAGAGTCATATGGAGGTGTTGTTGAATTGCCTTTAAATAATTATTTAGCAGGTGGAAACTCATGGAATTACTTAAACGGAAGTACCAAGCTACTATTTGATAAAGTAGACGAGACTGGTGAACTGGTTTTCCAAAAAGCTTATGGGGATACTGGGGATTTTTTTATTGTCTCAGACATGAAAAGTCTAACTGACGGAAGTATTGGAGTATTAATAGCAAAATCAAGTTACTTGCAAGATTCCACTTGGTTTAATTTTGTTAAGGCAAATTCAGATGGTGATACTATTTGGAGCAAGATTTATTCTACAGGTTATCTAAAATCAAATCCAAGAAAATTTTGTGTTACCAATGATGGTGGATTTGCATTGGTAGGCTGGACTGGTGCAGCCCAAAATGGGCATGGTAAGACCTGTATAATTAAGTTGGATTCGTTAGGCACCTTAGAGTGGTCCAAAGAGTACGGAGATACTTCAAAGTTTAACGTTGGTACTAGTATTATTCAATTAAATAGGGGAGGGTATTTAACAACTTCATGGTTTTCCGAAGGTCAATCGAATACTTATATCCGTAATTCAAAATTATCGAGACTTAATGAATCAGGTGACGAAGTTTGGACAATGGAATATGGGCTACCAGGATTATTAGATAATATTGAGGAAATATTGGAAGTTGACTCCAATTCATTTGCAATGATTGGATCTAGATGTTTGGGGCCAGGTTATTTAGATAATGCAAATGGTTGGTTTGTGTTGGTTGATTCTATGGGAAATGTACTAATAAATAAAAATTATGGAACTCAATTCTTAGAAGGTTTAGATAGATTTGTCAAAACCGCAAATGGTTTTTTTGCAGAGGGTGTGCAACAATTGACTACTTCTTCTTTTTCAAGGGGCTTGCTAATTAAACTTGATTTATTTGGTGATAGTATTTGGAGTAAAAGTTATATTTATGACTCGACTCGGTCAAATTATGATGATAACACTTGGGGCTTAACTCAAACATCTGATTTTGGAGTTATTTTATTTGGACAGTCAAGACCAGGCTTGTCGGGAACTCAAGATGCATGGCTAATCAAAGTTGACAGTAATGGTTGTCCAGATACAACTTGTGCAATGTTAGTTTCGGTTCCTAACAATTCTCATATGAATGAAAGCCCATGCTTAATATTTCCTAACCCCTCTTATGGATACTCAAATCTTCAAATAAGTAATGATTTTTTTCAGTGTGAAGCTACTGTATCCGTGTATGACATGAAAGGTAATTTAATATGTAGAAATTTTTTAGTGTCGGAAAACAGGCAGAAAATAATTCCGTTAAGAAAGGTTGAGCCAGGAATATATCTTGTATCAATAATTTCTGGATCTAAAGAGCAAATAATGAAGTGGATCGTGATGAAATAATTGAACATAATTTCGCCAAGTATAAATTTCTATTAAAGTTTAATAATATTCTTACTCCACTCTTTATATGCGCACTTTACTTTGATATGATAAACCCCATTCGCAAATCCAGATAAGTCAATTCTATTTATTGTTTGTTCTAAATTTATTTTTAAAATGCATTCTCCTGAATAGTTGTAAATGGTAAGTATGGATTTTTCGCTAATTTTATTTTCAGATTCAATATAAATTATATCACTAAATGGATTAGGGTAGACCATTTCTTTATCTCCAATATCGTTTATCGAATTTGCAGAGATAATTGAATTGCAGATATCATAAATTGAAAAATTAAAGTTTGTAGTTAGATTTAAATTCTGTGATGAAAGATTTGCTATAGTATCATTTAATGACCAAACATCTTCTATAAGACTATAAGTTGAATCCAAGTTTGCAATTGTTGTGTCAGAGCAACTACTATTTCCTAGAGAATCTGTTTTTATAAAATATGCCGAAGTATTATTTTGCCCGAGATCAGGTCTTTTACCGGAAGCTGCTATGTAATAATCCCCATTATCTGTCTGAACACCTGAAAATGTACTGAAATTATTATATGTTTTATAACTTTTTGCCCATCGAGTCACACCATCAGAATCTGTTACGAACAAAGTTGTATTGTAACTATTATAGTAAGGATAAATACTAAATATTGCAAAATCATTATTAGGCAGAGAGACTGAATTAAACAATTCAGGAACACCTGGAAAGTAAATTCTTGACCATAGATCATTCCCTGCGAAATCAGTTTTTACAAGAAATCCACCAACGAAGTAAGGAGGATTTAAATTATCTATTAATCCACCAACTAAAAAATCGTTGTTTAAAGTTTTATTAATAAACCGACATTGAACATCTTTCCCAAAATTGTATCGTTTATTCCAAAGTATATTTCCTATAGGAGATACCTTTAATAAATTGATGCCTGTAGTTTTATCGCCACAAATAACCGTACCACTAGTGTCACTAACTAGATCTCTAAAGAATATGTCATGTGAATAGTATCTTACCCATATCATATTAAAGTCCTTATCCAGTCTAAACAATGAAGATGAATAATTTGGTAGTGAACTTACTACAGCGCCAACCATTAATCCAGTGTCAGGTAGAACAGAAAATCTAGGGTCAACAAAAAATAAAGATGCTTGTCGAATCGTCTTTGATAAAAGTGTATTGCCATTTGCGTCAATTTTAATAAGAAAAATCCCATCTCCTATTGATCCACTAACAATCAAATTTGAATCTGGCATTAGTAAAACACTTGTTGCATTCATACTTTCTATTGAGTGAAATATTCTAGACCATAATGTGTCTCCATTTTCATTTGTCAACAATATATACGCTCTAAAAAAATTAACGGAGGGGTCAAAAGTTTTGCCGACGACCGCGAATCTTTGTGCGTTAACTTTGCAAATGTCTTGCCCATATGTGGCATTATTTGAATAGTATAATTTATGATATCCAACTTGAGATAGACAAGGATGTACATTTAATGCCAGAAATAGAATCAACAATCTTTTTATCATATATTTAAAATTAAAATTAATTTGAGAAGCAAATATAAGAAGAATAGTGCTATTTTTTATAGGACTTGTCTGATCTTTATTACACCCTATCCTAAATTCAATATATATGTTTTGTGAGAAGATTGTAAAGACGATTACATAGAATTGTGGGGCACGATTCTGAAATTAAGTTATATTTTTGTCACAATGGTTTTAAATAATGAACACGGAGTACCTGCAATTATTGTAGATAGCCTACTTGATGTTATGCAAAATAACATCAAGATAAGCTTTAAAAGTTGTCATTAAATTCTTGAAAAGCTAATAATTATTCAATTAGTAACGAATGGAAGTAGTTCCTTGAAACTATACTATTTGAAATTCAAGAAATCATCACAAATTAATGGCCAATAATAACATCACTTTTGCTATGATTCCCTTCAGATAAAGATAAAATTTATGATCTTATTTTTTCTCCAGAAACCAATCTCCAGTAATTTATTGAAGAGAAAATTGACCAAAAAGAAGAGTTTTATTCCGGTAAAGTGAAGAGACCTTCTGCAAAATCAAAGCATTCGACCGAAATGCCACTTTATAATTCAGCAATTGAGGAGCTTAAGGTATATAGCGTTCATTCTGTAGGAAATGCCATTCAGAATACACCACAGGGCTTCCTAAAGCCGATAATGAAATGCTTTTAAGAAGAATTGATTTTGTTAAGCTCTTTTCAGTAAGCATTGTCACCGTTTCCGATTGGGCAAGGTCCAGTCGCCTGAAATCTTACCGCATCAATTCGCGGGAGTTTTTCAAAAAGGACGAGGTCATGGCGGCGATGAAGGAGCGGGGAAAGAGAGCGGGAATTTTTATTAATAATTAAAAATTTCGAAAGTATTTCTCTTATTAAAAGCTAATAAAACGAGATAATTATTGCTTTTTTATATAGAATATCGAAATTAAAACCATTTATAATTGTAATCAAATTGTTTTCTTAATGAGTATTTTTCACGAATTTCTTCCTGAAAACATCTTTTTCAGTAGATATCAACACTTCAAAAAATCCTGTCGAAATTTCATTCAAGTCAATCAAGTTAAACTGCTCGTAATTTGAAATTTCTTTGGATATTATTTTTTGTCCATGAAGATTATAGATTTCTATAGAGCGTATTTTATTGTATAAATCATTTGTAATATAAATAAATTCGGTCGCGGGATTGGGGAACAATTGAATAGCATTATTTTTAAATACAAGTTCTGTTAAATTAGTTGGTAAACTGTCACAGATACTTCCTCCTAATGCTCCAAGTTCATAGAATGGGTAATTTGGAAATGATCCACTATTGTTTCCTGGTAGAGCTAACGAATGTTGGGAAACGTCACATGAAAGACCCAAGCTATCCGGTGAATTTATTACAGTTAAATGATTCACAGTTCCCCAACCTGCAATATAAATTTTGTTGTCAGGAGCAAGTTGCTGAAAGAAAAAAGTTGTAGGAATTGGATCTCCAAATCCATCCCAAATTGCGACTGTGTCTAAAGTAGCAGAAATGTCTGATGCCGTTACATCCATTTGATATAAATATATTTTTGACGAAACATAGAGCAAATTTGAATTTGGTGAAAAGCTACAACCTGCCGTTACATTACTATCCGGAATTACAATATGATTGTAATTACTGAAATCTCCCGTACATCGATCAAAATCAAACAACTCAGTATCATAGTTGCTTGCAAAACTTGCGTATTTACTTCCATCCGGAGAAAAACATGCCTGTCCTGGATAACTACTGATAATACCAATGCCTTGAGATGATGGTAAAGTTATTCCGGAAAGAGATATTAAAAGTTTATAATATAAGTCGTTATTGTAACCATGACTAACTAACCACCAATCTCTTCCATTCGCATGTTTGCACGCCATTAATTGACCGCACATAAATCCTAGCGTGGAAAGGGTGTAATTTTTAATAATAACACTGCCTAAGCCACCATCCAATCTCATATCAATCTTAGCCATAAAAAGAGTATCGCCTCTCAAATTGTTACTAAGGTTGACAGATAAATAAAATAAATAATACTGCATAGTATCTAAAGGATCAGGTATAACAATTGCTCCTTGATAAGAAGGCATTCCATGATCTCTGGTCATCGCAGTTGCCGGACTTGGATTCATATTGTTTCCATTAGCCATTGTATCATGCAAAGCATTTGCAACATAAATTCCATTTGTGTAAAAAAGAATGTTGCCATTTAAATCGCTAATACTTGCATCTTCGACATCCATGCTCATGCAAGTAATAATTAATTTTGAATAACAATTTTTTTAGTCATTTGTCCTCTGTCAGATGAAACAATTAAAGAATAAACCCCATTTGGTAGATTGTAGTTGAAGTCAATGCTCCGTGATCCTAATGACAAGTGCATTTCTTTAGTTGGTGCTACAACTTTGCCCATCATGTCAACAATGTTGAATTTGAATTTATAACTTCCTGTGCAACTTAAGTCAACAGAAAAGTTTCCATTAGAAACTGTTGGTTTTACAATTAGATTTGTGATCATGTTTTGCATTTCATCAACCTTTGCCGGAAATCCTAAGGTAATGTCATCAATTTGAAAGTACATTGTATTTGATACAGGATTATCAGGCATAAAAAATTCAACAAGGATATGATCTACGCCATTGACAATCCATGGTGTGCGTGTAAAAAAAGTCCAGTTGTTAACTGCTGTGCCAAATCCTGAACCGAAATCGTAAGTATCAATGTAATTATCTAATACATCATATGCCACAATGCGAACTGCAAGTTCATCAATGGCATCAGGATTTATTACTTTCCAATATCCTGAAATAGAAGTTGGGAATTCGTTTGTTACAATTTCTGCAAGAAGCCCACCTCCAATGTAATCACCTGCATCCATTTGACCTGTGACTTTTGCAGAGTAAGTACTAGTTCTACCTGCAGCTTGTGTTACTGAAAGGGTATTTACAACAGCATGGAAATTACCCCAACCGTCCGGAATAAGTCCGCCTGTTTGAGTATCTGTTACCCAATTTTCAAAGTCGCCATTCACAAGCTGGGCTTTTCCTTCAGAAGAATAAATAAAAAGTAATGATAATAATAAGTAGAGTTTTTTCATAATTGGTTTGGGTTAGTGGTTTTAAATAAATTTTTGGATGTAAATTATTGTATAAATGAATTGAATTAGGTAAGCACCATACAAAGGAAATACTGAATAAAATATCGTATTTATACGCCTTTTTTGAACTATGTAAAGCTTTAAATTCCGCTAGTTTTGTCAACTAATCTGCTTAATTTCTTTAAATCCTCAATTAATTGGTTTGAAATTGTGACGGTCGGGGCTACAAATCGCAGATGTGAGTGTCGGTTGCGAGTGTGAAACATCGATTCTTTCCAAGAACTATCGAG
>Ga0075163_10008056_pt1 | contig 13916 bp, 12 predicted proteins | sample JI1023141ADNA_FD_71478 | JGI IMG/M metagenome (GOLD analysis project Ga0075163, IMG submission 71478) | Wastewater effluent complex algal communities from Wisconsin, to seasonally profile nutrient transformation and Carbon sequestration -... | ecosystem: Engineered > WWTP > Effluent > Algae...
AATAAGGAATGTTGAATATTTTTGTTTTCCATTCCTCATTCTTCCTTCCTTGTTCCTTGCTCAATATTTTGAACAGAAGAACTTGAACAGAAGAACAAGGAATATTACTCATTGTGCACAGCACCTTCATTTTACAGTGTCGCTACAAATGCGCCTTGTGTGGTAACATAATGCGTAGCTAATTGCAATTGTGCACATTCTGTTTTCCATTGCTGTACTTTTTTAAGGGTATTAGATCCATCCCATACGATGGACGTATGCATATTTTGTTGTGCAATTTCTTGTAAAGGCAATGCACTATTATTAGCCACAACAATAATTTGCTGTTGGTTGGAAGGCTTTAACGGCCAATGTTCCAACCCTTCTGCACAAAATATAATTTGTGTATTGGCTAATTGTGTACTATAAAAAGATTGTTTAGGAAAACTTTCCATCATATTAAAACATTGGTAAAATGTACGAGCTGGCTTACAATTAAAGTTAAATAATGTAGGTTGATGTAATAAAGCCGTATCACCCCAAAATGTATAATGGTGCCCAGTTTGAATATCAACAGCAGATTGTTTTGGAACAGCGTATACAATTAATTGTTGCTGATTAAGGCTTTTATGGTAATCCATTATTCTGATACCCATAAATAGTATACTCAATATTAAAGCTAATCCTGCATATTTTTTTTGTTGATGAAACCAAGCATACATACCGAATGATATTATAATAGCGAGCAATAAAGCATATAAAATTGGAAAATAAATATGATCGGTTATTGCACCTGGCAAGTCATTTAACCATTGAATATATCCATTTAATCTGTCAATAAGCCATCCGGTTACGTGCCCTGTAAACGTTGCTACTGGCGCTATCCATGCAATACATATTAATATAATTTCTGCAATTAAAATAATGCTGGATAGTGGTACTGCTATCCAATTACTACATAAAAAATAGTTTGGAAATTGATGAAAATGATACAATACAAAAGGCAGCGTAAATAATTGTGCAGAGAGTGTTACCGCATTAAATTTCCAAATTGCATCTACCCATTTGTGTTTAAAATATAATAGATGATAAATATTTTTCATACCCACCACAATACTAAATACAGCTGCATAAGACAGCTGAAAGCCTGCATCCCATAGGAAGTAAGGATTATAGGCTAATAATATAAATGCAGAAGCTGCTAAATTATTATAGATAGAAGTTTGCTTATTAAAAGTTTGCCCTAATACAATACAAGTAAACATAACCGCCGAACGCAATACAGAAGGACAAGCGCCAGATAACCAAGAAAACATCCACAAACCAGCAATCAATAAAGCAGGTTTAATAAGGCGCATAATTTTAAACCGAGCAAATGGTTTTAGTATCAATAATAACAAAGCATAAATAACACCTAAGTGTAAACCACTTATGGCAATAATATGTACCACACCTGTGTTGCTGTAAGCTTGCACAAGGTCTTTATCCAAATCTTCTTTATATCCAATTAATAATGCTTCGGCAATGCCTTGTGCAGAGAACGGAATATACTTGCGCAATAATTGTATAATAGATTGTTGTTGTTTAAATATAATTGCGGATAGCCATGACGTTTTAGCTTCTGCTTTTAGGGCTACACATTGATGTTCTCGTACAAAGGCTTGATGAAACAACCCTTGCTTGGCGCAATATTCGCTATAATCAAATGCTGCAGGATTGCCCGTTCCTTTTATAATTTGTAGTGGTGCATTCAATACGCATAAAGTACCTAGTTTAAAATTATTAGGTTGCAGTTGCTTGTCAATATACAATAAAGCATTTCCGGTAACGGGTTGTACACTGTTGTTCTTTAAAATGCCTTCAACAGCTATTTGTGTTTTGTATGATTTATTTTTCTCGGTAAGGGGTTCGGCTATTCTACCCACAAGCGTATCGCCAGATTGGTAAGCATGTCCATACCATAAGGGATTATGTTGCACATTGTTGTAGTAAGTTATAATGGCGCCCACACTAGTTAATAGCAATGCTATAGAAAAACCTGTAAGCCATTGGGTACGCAACTTCCAACGAAAAGGAAGTATAGCGTATACAACATATAATAAAATACTTGTTATAAGCGTTGCCCAATAAATATTAGTAGGAATGGAGATATAATACTGAAGTAAAATACCTGCAATTAATAAAGGTAAGAGCCTTAAAAAGGGTGCTTTTTTCCATAATGGTATTGAAAGGTGTAGCATACTGATCAAAAAATAATTATTTGCAAAATAATATATTCTATTAAAAATCAAAATTTTTCACAAGATTGTTTAGTTGTTTTTGAATGCGCCCTTTCTATGTTTCTACTGTGCCTATGTGGTAATTTTCTTCAAACCACATAGGAACATAGTTTTTTTATAAAACAGAATAACTTTTATACACATTACCTTTGCCCAAAAATTAAAGGCTATGCTTAGCGAACAGCGAAAAAAAATTCATCCACATAAATTTGCTTTATGGGTAGCCATGGGCAGCATTACTATGATGTTTGCGGCTTTTACCAGTGCATATATTGTAAAACGCAGCCAATCCAATTGGTTATTGTTTAATTTACCCGTTGTGTTTTGGTATTCTACAGGTGCTATTTTATTGAGTAGTGTAACTATACAGCTTGCGTTAAAAGCCTTTCGCAATAGAGCGATGCTACTATATAGAGTTTTAATAACTATTACAACTTTGCTGGGATTGGCTTTTGTTGTATTACAATGTTTTGGTTTTGCTACGTTGCAACATCATGGTGTTATTTTATTGGGTAATAATAGCAATCCTGCAGCTTCTTTTTTAGCCATTATTACAGGTGTACATATATTACATGTGCTAGGGGGTCTAATTGCTTTAAGTATTATTTTTTGTAGAGCCTACAGCCGTAGCGTTAGAAGCTATACCTCCATACCTGTTGAAATAGCTTCTACCTACTGGCATTTCGTAGATTTTTTATGGGTTTATCTGTTTATTTTTTTTAAGGTAATGGCTGGATAAGATATATTAGAAAAGATTTAGGGCTTACTGAAATTATCCCCACTACATCATTTTTTTCTTCTCCCTTGTAAAATTTTATGAAAGTCTCTGGTTTGAATTTCTTCTAGTGTTAATCCTGTTGCTAATACTTCTGTTTCGGTAATGGCACCGCAGTTTATTGCTTTTAAAAAGAAATTTAATAATCCTTGTCCGGTTGCAGCATCATCAAAAATATCGCCAGTAAGGGTGGAGATGGCAGCACGTTCTACAAATATTTTTAATCGATTGGTAGCGTCTTCAATACTGCTTAAAAAGAAATTGTAAGTGGCGGCATACCGCATGGGTAATTGTGCAGGATTTAAATCCCAACCTTGATAAAAACCATTGATAAGAGAATGCATGGTATGGTTAAAGCCAATTTTCCAACCTTTATGAACTGCTTCCCAATTTTGCATTTGCTGTTCTACAGTTAAATTATCACCACGATGTGGGCCAATGGGCATTACGTTGGTTGCGCCATCACTTAAAAATATTCCTGTTCCGCCTAAAGCTACTTTGGTCATGTGGTGTGCAAAATCGCAAACCGGATGTGCCATAGTTTGATATTTTGCAGTGATACCGCATGATGCAGTGTAGTCATACGTTCCAAAGTGTGCAGCGATACATCTTCCTTCACTGGCTTTGATAATGCGCATGAGTGGATTGTGTCCTTCATCGTCCATAATAATTTGTGTAGCTTCTACCATGGTTTCCATTTTTAAGGTGCCATGTGGAAGATTATTTTTCTTTTCGATAATTTCAAATAGTCGAATAAGCGCTATAACTTGTTCTGGGATAGTTACTTTTGGTAACATCACTACAAAATTATCTGGCAGCTTTCCGTTTGTTTTTTCTAATAATGTAGTTAAGAAAATATCCAAGGTTCTTACTCCTCTATATTTTAAATCTTCTGTAAATGGTTTTATGCGAATGCCAATGAATGGAGAAATAGTTTTGTTTTTCATTCCAACGGCTAATTCATTAGCTGCTTGAACAGCCGTTGCATCTTCTTCTTCATCTGGTCTGTTACCAAATCCATCTTCAAAATCAATGCGAAAATCTTCAACAGCTTCTGTTTTTAATTTTTGAATGATTTTATTATACACAGAGTAGGCAAGCCATGCAGGTGTATTTTTTCTTTCTTTTTCCTTCATCGTGTTAATGTAATGGAGGAAGGCTTCAATATCTTTTTCAGCACTTGGCATGTATTCATGGCCTTCTAATTGCAGCACCTTAGCTAATATAACAAAGTTGGGAGCATAGGTTTGTAAATTTTTTAGAGCTACCTCGCCCATCTTTACAGTCGTATCTGATTTGAAAAGATTAGCGCCACCATATACCGTATGTACTGGCTGACGATCTGGTTTGTCACCAGGATATTTTTGCTGAAAGCTAAGATTAGCTGTTTTTAATTCACTTAATATATTTCCTTTTTCTTGTTCGAGTATGGAAAATTTCATTATTTTTTGTTTTATTTTTTGATATAGTTTTCTATGTTTCTACTGTGCCTATGTGGTAACCTATTTAAACCACATAGAAACATAGGCACATAGTATTTTATTTTTTTATGCTTCCCCACAAACGCATTCGACTTATACCTCCATCTGGAAAAATGGTGAGACGAACGTGTGTAAATGTATCTTTGCTTGTAATTTCTTTTTCAAAATAATGTTCGTAATCTGCAGTCAGCTTAGATTGTGGAAGAATGGTTTCCCATTGTATCGAAGCATTACTTAAATTTTTTTCTTCTTCAAGTGAAATAGTGCAGCCTTCAATCAAACAACTATCCGGATAATTTCCTTTAAAATGGCAAGTGTCTATTAAAATTTTTTCAATAATACCTTCATGTGCTAAGCGAACAATTACCCAGTCTCTATTATTAGGAGTACGATTGCGTTTGGTTTCCCAGCCATCACCCATATTTACACCTCTGCCCGGCATAATTAAATTATCCATATGAGAAAAAAACATATCGTTACATAAAATTGATTTTGCGCCATTTATTGCTGCAGCAAGATCAATTACTTCATTTTCTTTTACTAAAGTCCAATCTTTAAAAACCTCTCCATATACTTTTAATCTGGCCACACCACCATCAGGATAAATATTTAAGCGTATATGTGTATAAATATTGTGATCTATAATTTCATAAAAATTTTGTGATCCAGGCTGTAGTGTTGATTTTGGAAGAATTTCTTTCCAATCTATATTTTTAAAATCAATATTGGATGTTGATAAAATATTGCAAGCATCAATAGAAGCAAAGGGAGGATGATTGCCTAAAAAATGATTGGTATCAATATCTACACCATGTATTTTTCCTGAAGTAGCTAATTGAATAATACACCAGTCATGTCCTGCAACTCTTTTCCGACGGGATTCCCAGCCGTCCATCCATTTTCCTCTATCTGTATATTTATCGGCAATAAAAATTCCACGACCAGGCTTTAATAAATTTTCTTTTTCGGCAAAAAAATCATCACTGCACATAAGTGCCTTTCCGCCTAGTCGTTCTGCAGCTAAATCTATAAGTTTTGTAAATATGGGTTCTGACATTATGTTAATTTAGTATGATTTCGTTTTAGTCAAAATAACAGAAATAGCAGTTAAGAACGTCACTGCGAGGAACGAAGCAGTCTGCATCAAGAATAGTAATAGGCTTGCTATTCGTAGATCAGATTACTTCATTTCGCCCAACACGCTTAAGATCAAATATCATTAGGCGGAATTCGTAATGACGACCTATTCTATTATCGATGTTTAAATTCTGTATCAAATAATGAATGATTTAATAAAATTTTTCCTTTATTCAAATGTAAAATATTTTCATTATCATATACTTTTTCTCCAGCAAGATAAGTTTGCTCTACAACACCATACAGTGTTTCGGTTAAGTAAGGTGTAATTTTGTGTTTATGTTGAATGATATTTTCAGTAACTGTAAATTGTTTTTTATCATCCCATATTATTAAATCAGCATCATAACCTTTTTGAATTTTTCCTTTTGTATTTTGTTTTCCAATGAATTGAGCAGGTTTTTCGCAAAGCCATTTGGCTACATCATTCAAACTGCAATTATGTTTTTTGGCAGCAGTCCATAATACTGGTAAAGCAAATTGAAGGGAGGCAATACCACCCCAAGCTTTCATAAAATCTCCAGTTTGTAATTCTTTTAAATTAGGTGGTGCAGGCGAATGATCAGTGGCTACAAAATCAATAATACCATCTTTTAGCGCTTGCCAAAGTTTTTCATTATTTGCTTTTTCTCTTATGGGAGGAGCACATTTAAATTGCGTTTGCCCATCTTTAATATCTTCTGCATTAAAGTATAAATAATGTTGTGCTGTTTCTACAGTTAATGGTAGGCCTTTTTGTTTGGCTTTTTCAATTTGTTCTATTGAATTGGATGATGATAAATGTACAATATGTGTTCTGCAATTATATTCTTCACATAATCTTATCATCATAGCAATAGCTTTATCCTCCCACGTTTTAGGTCTAGAATTTAAATAATTCTGATAAGATTGATTTTGAATTTTGAATTTTGAATTCTGAATTTTTGCTGATAGTTCACAATGCACCAATAAAGGCAAATTATATTTTGCAATTATGGGCATTGCTTTTTTTAAGTCGGCTTCAGTCACATTTGGAAATTCGTCGATACCAGAGTTTGTAAGAAAAGCTTTAAAACCGAGTACACCTTTTTCAATTAATTTTTCAATTTCATTTTCGTTGCCAGGAATTATGCCACCCCAAAAACCACAGTTGGTGTGTAATTTATTTTTTGTTGATTGTATTTTTTGATCAAAAGCATCAGCAGTAGTTGTAACAGGAGATGCATTTAAGGGCATATCTACCAAAGTTGTAATACCGGCTGCTAGTGCGGATTTCGTGGCTGTATCAAATCCCTCCCAATCTGTTCTTCCAGGTTCGTTGATGTGAACATGTGGATCGATAATGCCGGGCATTAATATGTTATCTTGTACATCAATTATTTCAATAGTGGCATTATGCATTAAACCTTCAACAACGTTTATAATCACTCCATTTTCAATAATTATAGTTGCATTTATAATTTTGTTTGGAGTGATGGTTTGATTGCTATGTATAGCAAATTTTTTCATATCGAATGATATCGCCTAAATTAAACAATAAATTTTTAAAGTCGCCATGGCGAGGAATGATGTAGTCTGCTTAATATACATATTTATAAAAAAGCGAAGAATAATCTAATTTATGAATATTACTTTATTGATGCACCCTGCTCAATCCAGCATCTTATAATATCACGTTCTTCTTGCGTAATGCCTGTTTTATTATTTTGTGGCATCGTTTTGGTAATAACCACTCGTTGCATAATTCTATCTTTCAACTTTACAATATCTGCCGGCGTATTATACATTACACCATTGGGAGCTATTTTATAAACATCATCGGTTGGATTGGAAGAATGACAACTGGCACATCTTTTAGCAATAATATTATTTACTACCGTAAAATTTATTGCTGATTTGCAAGTATTTGTTTCTTTTGAAGGTGCGGAAATAAAGGCCGCCGCTAGTAAAATCAATACAGAAATAGGCATTATCCAAATACTAAGTTGACCTCTTTCTCTAAGATTAAGATAATGTTTTACACCAGCAGCACCTAAAGATATTATAATTAAAATAAGCCATGGATAAGCATTTCCAAAGGTACTCGGGAAATGATTGCTTACCATTACAAACAATACTGGTAGTGTAAAATAATTGTTATGCAAAGATCGTAATCCAGCATGCTTTCCTAATGCAGGGTCAAGAGGCTTACCTTCTTTAGCTGCTTTTACCATTGCTTTTTGAGAAGGAATGATGATAAAAAAAACATTGGCAGTCATCAGTGTTCCAATCATTGCACCAAAATGGATATAGGCGGCACGTGCACTAAATACATGACTGTAGAAATATGCAAAGCCACATAAAATAATAAGTCCAATGAGTGAAAATAAATACCCTTTTTTAACAAGCGGTGTTTTACATAATAAATCATATATAATCCAGCCAACAATAAATGAACCAACACCAATGCCGATTCCTGTAAGTGGTGTTATATTCAATACATTAGTATCAATTAATAAAGCTTTGGCATTAAAATAATATACTACAAATAAAAGACTGAAGCCAGATAGCCACGTAAAATAAGATTCGTATTTAAACCAATGCAGTTCTTTAGGAATTTTTTGTGGTGCATTTTTATATTTTTCTAAATAATAAAAACCGCCACCATGCACTGCCCAAAGATTTCCAGCCAACTCATCTCTTACATCTTTCGTTCTATTTAAAGCATTCTCTAAAAAAACAAAATAGAAAGAAGCTCCTATCCAAGCAATGCCAAAAGTGATGTGCATTAGTCGTACTATAATATTCAACCACTCCATCATGTGGCTTTCCCATGGCGTACCTTTGATAACTAAATAGGTGATAATTAATATAATGATAATTGCTAAAATGATACAGGTATAAACATATCCTTTAGCACTATCTATTTTCTTTTTAAAGACTTCTGTTTTGCTATCATCTTCAATATCTTTCTTATCATCTATTAAAGATTGAAAATAATAGCTCAGAATAATGAGCATTAATAAAATGCCTGCAAGAACAGAATATATAACAATGTTTAACATGTATTTTAGTAATTTATGCGAATCAAGGGTTCAAATGCAAGTGGGCAGTGGGGACACTGCCCACGGCAGCCTGCCGTGGCGAGTGTCCCCACTCGCCACCCATGCTGAGCCTGAACCCTTGATTCGCATAATTTATCTTTTTAAGATGAACTCAATCTCTATACAAATATTTGCGAAACTATTCATTTTTGAATAACAATTATCAACGCATGAAATCTTCATAAACTAAAGCAAACAAACTGGAAATGAATATAGAGTTAACTTGCTGGAAAAGTAAGTTATTAAACAGACAACATCTATTTCGTTTCCTCAAATAATAGAAGTAGGTTGTGGTATAGATGTCAATTGATAGACAAACTCCAGACAACATTTAAAATAAAACTTGAAATTATAAAAAGAGATGAGTTACGCCCTTTTAAAATATTTAAAGATCGTTTTTTACTGTGTAGCTACTGATAGTGGAAAATGCGTACATGAAATTGACTTCATAACAGGACAAGCACAAACTGTTGTTACAAAGCTGACTTTAATAAAGTAGCTGAAGTATGAAGATGAAAATTTACGCTTTTAACTTGTTTATTTTTAAAACTCAATATTTGTAACCATTTAAAATTATATACAGATGAAAAAAATAATCTTCTATATCATTTTTTTTGCAGTATTAATAACTGCTTTTTTTACAGTGATCAGATACCTAAATCCAGAGCTTAAAAAAGAAGTAGACTTACCTATATTAAGCTATGTAAAACCTTTTACATTTATAGATCAAGATGGGCATGCTTTTACGCAACAAGATATACAAGGCAAAGTTTGTGTAGTAGAATTTTTTTTTACAACCTGCCACGGTATTTGTCCTCGAATGAATGCTAGTATAAAAAAAATAGCTAACACTTTTAACGCTGAACCCAATTTTAGAATTCTATCTCATACCGTGGATCCAGAAACAGATACCGTTGCTCGGTTAAAAGTATATGCAGATTCCATACAAGCCGATACTCGCCATTGGAAATTTTTAACGGGTAGTAAACAAAAACTATACGAAGCAGCAAGGAATAGCTATGTATTAGATGATGTTAAAAATAATGTAGGCAGTATAGAAGAGCAATTCATTCATACTCAATTTTTTGCTTTAGTAGATAAAGAAGGCCAAGTACGAGGCATTTATGATGGATTAAAAGAACCTGAATTGCAAAAGCTTAAACAAGATATTAAAGCCTTGCTGGAACAAAGCGCACATAATACTCCCTTTGTAAATAGCTTATACAACAATAATCCTCGTTAAAATAAACTAAACAACTTTAATCATTCTGATGAAATAACATAAAAATTGTTTTGTCCTGTTATACGCAGTGAGACATCTTTGAATTATACGCTAGATAAACTTTCTATGATAAATTATTAATTTAGCAAAGATTTCTCTCCATCAAAGGTGGATCGAAATAGCAAATTTGGAATTATTAAATAATTTAATACCACAATTATTATGAATCAACAAGCTATTGATATATTAAAAAACCATCAACTTAGTATAACAGCAAGCAGGGCAAGCATATTAGCGCTTTTTATAAAAAGTAAAAAGGCTTTATCTCATAATACTATTGAACATAAATGTAGCCCTGCATTTGATAGAGTAACCATTTATAGAACCCTTGCGCTTTTTATTGAAAAAGGCATTATACATAATATTCCTACAGCGGATAATACAACCTTATACGCCTTATGCAAAAATGAATGTACAGCAGGCCATCATCATGATGAGCATATACATTTTATATGTGATGATTGTGGCACAACCACTTGCTTGGAAGAAACCGATATTCCTAAAATAAAACTTCCTAAAGGATACAAAGCATTTGAAGTACAGATGGTTGTAACGGGTACCTGTGGGCATTGTGTGTAATTTTTTAGCTAGCTGTTAAGTTCCTCTATTTACCATGCAACGAAAAAGCATTTATTTTGCCAACCCTGTAGAACAGTCGGTATACATCTTTCTAAATTAATTTGTTATATATCGTACTTTATGTATATCAATACATTCTATTTACATTATACCTTTACTACTTTATACAATGAACAATATGATGGATAATTTATTTCTTGTCATTCCGACAGAGCAGGAATATGCAGTGCGCTGTAATCGCAGATTACGAGATACCTTGTACCTCAGCATGATAGGCGTTTTTCATTTGTTTTGCCAAAACAAAAAATATATTGTACAAACAAGCTTATTACTTATTTTAAGTGTGTTTTTTACGGCCTGTAATAATAATACAGATAATCCAATAAATGACCCTAGAAATACTATAGCTGCCGCAGCCCCCAATATTAATTATACAATTGTAAATATATTTCCCCACGATACTGCAGCTTTTACCGAAGGATTGGTATGGTATAACAATCAACTTTTTGAGAGCACAGGAGAAACAGGCCATTCCAATATTCGTAAAGTTGAGTTAAAAACAGGTGCAGTACAGCAAAAAGTAGATATAGACAAAAAACTATTTGGTGAAGGTATTACGATTATGAATGATAAAATATATCAAATTACTTGGCAAAGCAAAATTGGTTTTGTGTATGATGTAAAAACTATGCATCAAACACAATCTTTTACTATAGATACAGAAGGATGGGGCATTACAAATGATGGCAAACAGCTTATTATAAGTGATGGTAGTAGCAATGTATATTTTTTAGATCCCCATACTTTTCAAAAAATAAAAATTATCACTGTTAGTGATAATAACGGTCCTGTAAATAATATTAATGAGCTGGAACTTATTAAGGGACATATCTATGCAAATCGTTGGCAAACAAATGATATTCTTAAAATTGATACAGCAAGTGGTCGAGTAATAGGTAAGCTAGCGTTTCCTGATTTATTAGATAAATATGCAAAAAACTACGATCATACTAGAATAGAAAGTTTAAATGGCATTGCGTATGATAGTACTGCTAATCGTATTTTCATTACTGGGAAAAGATGGCCGCTATTATTTGAAATTAAAATGGATTAGCCATATGTTTTTTATCATCGTTCTAGACAGACAATACAAAAAAACCGACAATGATTAAATTGTCGGTTTTATATTTTACAGAAGTATAACTTATTTTTTTGCCTCACTCGATTCCGTATCAACTAAAATACGACCACAGTTTTCGCAGATAACAATTTTTTTATGTTGACGAATTTCACTTTGGCGCTGTGGAGGAATAGCATTGTAACACCCACCGCAAGCATCTCTTACGATAGATACGACAGCTAATCCATTGCGATAATTTTTGCGAATACGATCATACGAAACCAGTAAGCGTTCATCCACTTTAGCTCGAGCTTGATCGGAGGCTTTACGACATTGAGTTTCTTCTTTTTCTGTACTAGCTACAATCTTTTCTAATTCAGCTTTTTTATTGGCTAATACGGATTCTTTAGTATTTATTTGTTTTTTTATTTGTTCTAAGGCTTGTACTTTTTCTGCGATTTCTTCACCAGCATCTTTAATATGTTTTTCAGCTAGTTTTACTTCTAACTGTTGCATCTCTACTTCTTTATTTACAGCGTCAAACTCACGACTATTCTTAACATTAGAAGTTTGTTTGTCGTATTTTTTAATAAGCGCTTCTGCTTCTTTAGCAGCGTTACGCTTTTGCTCCATAAACTCTTGAATGCCATTTATTTCTTCTTCTACTCTGGTTTTTCTACTATTCAAGCCTTGTACTTCATCTTCCAAGTCGCTTACTTCCATAGGCAATTCTCCCTTTAGTATTTGAATCTCATCTAGTTTAGATTCAATCTTTTGTAACGCAACCAAAGAGATTAATTTTTCTTCTACAGAAAAGTCTTTAACAGTAGCCATAATTTTATACGAGTTATTTAATGGTAATCAACAAATAATAATTGGCGATCAATAATCAATTAACAGTAATATTGAACAGGATTGGTTACTATTTTTGATTTTAGAACGGCGAAGTTAGGAAAATTTTCTCGTAAAAAATCGTGCAATAAATCAATAGTAAATTGCTCACTTTCCCAATGTCCAATATCTACCAAAAGCAATTTATTATCAGCCTCAAAAAACTCATGATATTTTATATCTGCTGTAATATACGTGTCTGCAGCAGCATTCACGGTTTTTTGTATTAGAAAGCTACCTGCACCACCGCAAAGCGCAACTTTTTTTATCTTTTTCCCAGTAAAAGGGGTGTGGCGAATGCATTTTAAGTTAAAAGTTTGTTGAATATGTTTTAACCATTCTTGCTCTGTAATAGCTTCTGGTAAATAACCTAGTAATCCTGCACCTATTGCTGGGTGTGGATTAGATAAAGAAATGATATCATAAGCTACAGTTTCGTAAGGGTGTGCAGTTAGTAACGCTTGTACAATTTGTTTCTCTAAATAAGTAGGAAAAATAGTTTCTAGCTTAATTTCTGTTTCTTTACAAGGTTCTCCAATCTTTCCTACAAAAGGTTTTGCCCCTATTTGAGCTTTAAAACTTCCTGTTCCTGTAGTTTGAAAACTACATTCATTGTAATTGCCTATTGTGCCTGCACCCGCTGTAAATAATGCTTGCATCACTTGCTCTACATGTGTTGTAGGTACAAAACTGTATAATTTTTTAAGTGTGTTGGGTTTTGGTAATAAAATGGATTGATCTATTAAACCAAGTGTATTGCCTAATTGCTGATTTACGCCGTGCAAAACGTTGTCTAAATTAGTATGTATGGCATAAATGGCAATATCATGCTTTATGGCAGCAATGATTGTTCTTTCTACAGGAGTGTGATTTGTAAGTTGTTTTAAGCCATTAAATATAATAGGATGATGCGCTACAATTAGATTATATCCCTTTTGAAATGCTTCTTCTACAACAGCTTCTGTAACATCCAGTGTACATATAATTCCGCTGCAAACTACATGAGCATTGCCTGTAAGCAATCCTGCATTATCGTAATGCTCTTGTAAGCTAGGTGTAGCAAGCTTTTCAAGTGCAGTAATAATATGACTTATTTCAAGACTCATGAATTTTTATAAAGAAAACAGATCGGAAAATTGATTTTTCTTTAAATCAATATTTATAAGGGTTTGATTAAATGCTTTGAATGAAAAGTTAGGTTTAAAAATCAACACCTAACCCAAGATTTAATACATAATCCCGCTTAAAAAAACTATTCATAGGCCAGCCCATATCTGCTTTTACAAAATAACCTAATAGTGAAGTGCGTAATCCAAAACCATAGCCGGCTA
>Ga0075163_10008058_pt1 | contig 13913 bp, 13 predicted proteins | sample JI1023141ADNA_FD_71478 | JGI IMG/M metagenome (GOLD analysis project Ga0075163, IMG submission 71478) | Wastewater effluent complex algal communities from Wisconsin, to seasonally profile nutrient transformation and Carbon sequestration -... | ecosystem: Engineered > WWTP > Effluent > Algae...
CACGTCCGCGATTCCGGAATGAATCCGAAAACCGTGCCGCTGACCTTCTTCCGAAAGTCGTCGGCCTCGATCAGCGGCCCGTTCGATGACATCGTGCGACCCGCACACGTCGGCCTGCTGGACTACGAGATCGAGATCGGCCTGGTCATCGGGCAAGATGTTCCGGTAGGTACCGCGATCACCGACGCGAACCTCGCTGACGTCATCGCCGCACTGGTGATCACCAACGACGTCTCGGCCCGCGACATCCAGTTGCCACAGACTCAGTTCTACGAGGCCAAGTCGTACCCCACCTTCACCCCGGTCGGACCCGCGCTGGTGCTCCTGGACGCCGCCGAACTGGCCCGGTTCGGCGACCTGCGGCTACGGCTGAGCGTCAGCGGCGACGAACGCCAGAACGCGGTCGTCGAGGGGGACATGCTGTACCGCCCGCTGCAGGCTCTGCAGTCGCTGACCCGGTTCCAGGACCTGTCGGCCGGCGATCTCATCCTTACCGGAACCCCGGCGGGAACCGCATTGACCGCCCCGCCCAAGCCGATCGAGATGATCGGCAACCTGCTGCCACCCGCGGTCAAGTGGAAGGCATTCTTCTCCCGGCAGGCCAAGAATCCGAAGTACCTGCGGCACGGCGACGTCGTCGAGGCCTCGATCGCCACCGACGACGGTGCCCTCGACCTGGGCACCCAGCGGCTGACGGTGCGGCACGCGTGAGCGTCGACGCGCTGTGGCCCGCCGCCCAGTCGCCGCAGGACCTCGCTGCTGTCGAACAGGTTCCGCTGCAAAGTCGCGGACTTCCAGAGTCCACCTACGGCGTCGTCCTGCGCGCCGCACGACTGTGGCCGGATCGCACCGCCGTCACCGTGCTACCGGACGGAACCGACTACGAGCGACATGCGCGGCGGACGTTCGGTGAACTCGCCGCCGACGTGACACGGGCGGCAAAGGCGTTACGGCAGTGCGGTATCGAGCGGCGCGATGCGGTTCTGCTCATCAGTCCCAACTGCGACGAGTTGATCACCGCCACGCTGGCGGCGCAGGCCGCCGGCATCGCGGTGCCGATCAACGGGTCCTTGTCCGGCGAGCACGTCACCGAATTGGCCCGGCTCTCCGGCGCGCGGGTATTGATCGCCGCGGCACCCGAACTCGACCCCGCCGGCGTGCAACACGCCGCGGACCTGGCCGCCGCGGGCCTGATAGATACCGTGCTGCTGCTCCGCCCGACGCTTGCGGGCGATGCGCCACAACCGCTTCCGGCCCTGCCCGGCGTCACGGTGGCCTATCTGTCGGCCCTGGCCGCCGAACAGGACCCGCGACCACTCGTTGGTGGGCAGGCGGATTCGGCACAGTTGGCCGCCTTGTTTCACACCGGCGGCACCACCGGCACGCCGAAGCTGGCCGCACACACCCACGGCAACGAGGTCGCCGACGCCTGGATGGTCGCGCTCAGCGCCGACCTCGACGAGGACGCCGTGGTCTTCGCCGCGCTGCCGCTGTTTCACGTCAACGCCCTGATCGTCACCCTGCTGGCCCCCCTGTTGCGCGGTCAGCCCGTCGTGTGGGCGGGGCCGCTGGGATACCGCGACATGGGCCTCTACCAGAACTTCTGGCGCATCGTGGCGCACTACCGACTGGCGGCGATGAGCGCCGTCCCGACGGTGTACGCGGTGTTGGCCCACATCCCCGTCAACGCCGACATCTCCACCCTCACGTCCGCGGTGTCGGGCGCCTCGGCCTTGCCCGACACCGTGCGCGAGGACTTCCGCAATGCCACCGGGGTGAACCTGGTCGAAGGGTACGGGCTCACCGAGGCGACCTGCGCCAGCGCGCGCAGTTTCCCGGATCACCCTCGGCCCGGATCGGTCGGCCAGCGCATGCCCTATCAGCGACTCAAGGTCGTCGAGGTCGGCGACGACGTTTCCTGGCAGGAGGTTTCGCCCAGTCGGGTCGGCAGGCTGGTCATCAACGGACCGACCGTCTTCCCGGGGTACGTCACCCGGCGCGACGATGACGGCTACGTGCTCGATGGTCGTGGCGCCTTGCGCGACGGGTGGCTCGACACCGGCGACTTGGCCCGCGTCGATGACGACGGTTTCGTCTATCTGGCGGGACGCTCCAAAGACCTCATCATCCGTGGCGGGCACAACATCGACCCCGCGGTGATCGAGGACGCGTTGCTCGCTCATCCCGACGTCACCGCGGCCGCGGCAGTGGCGCGACCCGACGCCCATTCCGGCGAAGTCCCGGTCGGATTCGTCACGCTGCGACCGGGTGCGACCGTGCGCGGTGACGAATTGACCGCGTTCGTCGGGGAGCGGATCAGCGAACGCGCCGCGACCCCCAAAACAGTCACCATCATCGACGCGATCCCGGTCACCGATGTGGGCAAGCCCTACAAGGTTGCACTGCGCGCCACCGCCGCCGAGCATGCGCTGACCGAAGCCCTCGCCGACGAGCCTGGGGTGGTGCGGATCGTGGGCCAGCTCAGTGCCGGGCAGCCCACCGTCGTGCTCACCCTCGGGCCGGGCGCCGACCGCGCCGCCGTGGAACGGTTGGTGAAGTCGTTCTCGGTGAACCATGAGATTCACCAGTCATGACTGCGGCGAATACCTCTCATACCGAACATGTTCCGGTCGCGATCGTCGGTGGCGGGCCCACCGGGGTGACCGCCGCCACGCTGCTGGCCCAGTACGGTGTGGACTGCCTCGTGCTGGATCGCTGGCCGCAGGTGTATCCGCAGCCGCGCGCGGTTCACCTCGACGACGAGGTCTACCGGATCCTGGCCCGGCTCGGGATCGCCGGCGAGTTCGCCGAGATATCCCGCCCGGCCCACGGCCTGCGGCTCATCGATCGCGACATGACGGTACTGGCCCAGTTCGACCGCGATACCGGGTTGACTCGCCATGGTTTTCCAGCGGCCAGCATGTTCGATCAGCCCCAACTCGAAGAGCTGCTGCGCGCCAACCTCACTCGGTACCCGCATGCCCGCCTGCGCGGTGACATCGAGGTGCTTGACCTCGCGGTGGGCTCGGGTGCCCAGCCGCTGCGCCTTACTGTGCGGGATCGCACGACCGGGGAGCACTCAAGCGTCACCGCTGACTTCGTGCTCGGCTGCGACGGTGCGAACAGCATGGTGCGCAGTGCAATCGGTGCGTCGATGCGCAATCTGAAGTTCGACCAGCGCTGGTTGGTGGTCGACATCGCGACCGACGCCGATCTGCGGCAGTGGGAGGGTGTGCACCAGCTCTGCGACTCCCACCGCGCGGGCACCTATATGCGCATCGGGTCCACCCGCTACCGCTGGGAATTCCGGCTGCTGGACGGCGAAACGGTCGACGACTATGCCACCCTGGCCGACCTGCGCCCGTTGATCGCACCGTGGACGCGGGATGTTGACGAGTCCGATCTTCGGCTGATCCGGGTGGCCGAGTACACCTTTCGCGCCCAGCTTGCCGACCGCTGGCGGCATGGCAATGTCTTCCTGCTCGGCGATGCCGCCCACCTCACCCCGCCGTTCGTCGGGCAGGGCTTGGGCGCCGGGTTGCGCGATGCGATGAACCTGGCATGGAAGGTTGCCGGCGTGCACCACAAAGATCTTCTACCCAGCGTGCTCGACAGTTACCAGGCCGAGCGGCGCCCGCACACACGCCACATGATTTCACTGGCGCTCAACGTGGGGCGTGCGATGACCGCTGGGGGCCGACTCGGCGCAGCCGCGCGCTCCCTGGTGTTGCCGCACCTGCATGCGGTGCCGGGACTGCGCGCGAAGGTCACCGACTCACGAACCCCGCCTCTTCGATCGTCGACCGTGCTCCGGCGTTCCATGTCCACACGTGGTATCGCCGGCCACATGTGTCCGAATGCGCATCTGGGCAGTGGTATTCGTCTCGACGATCAACTCGGCGTCGGGTTCGGTGTGATCACTCGGGCTGCGCTGAGCGCTGCGCAGCAGCAGATCGTCACCGCGCGCGGCGCTCGCATCGTCCACGCTGCCGCAGGATCGGAGCTGGATCGATGGCTGCGCCGCCACTACGTCAAGGCCGCGGTGGTCAGACCGGACGGCACCGTGATGGCCGCCGGCCGTGACCTCACCACAGTGTGCCACGGCGTCCCGCGCTTCCTGCTCGAGCACCGTCCACCGGACTTGCCCGAGCGCCACACCCGGCCGATCAGCCCGCCAACGTCTCCGTCCACCGGCGTCGTTCACCACGATTAGGAATCATCCGCGTGCTTCGTCACCCCTCGTCTGTGCCGGCGTACCGGCCCGACATCTACAGTCGTTCAGCGATTCTCGACCCCTACCCGCATTACCGTGCGATGCGCGAGCTGGGGCCCGTCGTGTGGCTGACCCGCCACCGTCTCTACGCCCTGCCGCGGTACAGCGAATGCAAGGCCACGCTGCGCGATGATGACCTGTTCCTCTCCGGTCATGGGGTCGCGGCCAACCCACTGATCAATCGACTCTCCCGCGGCACCACGCTGAACAGCGACGGCGCCGACCACGACCGACGCCGCAAGCTGGTCGCTCACCGGATGATGCCGCGAGCTCTGCGCACCCTCGGCGATGCCGTCGATGCTCAAGCGTGTTCCATCGTCGAGCAGGCCGTATCGCGCAAGACGGTGGATGCGGTCGCCGACCTCGCCACGTCGCTACCGTTGGCCATCGTGCCCGATCTGGTGGGGTGGCCCAGCGATCAACGCGCCCACTTGCTCGACTGGGCTGCAGCCACATTCGACATCCTCGGACCCGCGAACCTGCAGTCGATCAAAGCTCTACCACGCAGCCTGCACATGTTGCGCTTCGCGCGCCGCGTGGTGCGGGAACGCAACGTGCTGCCCGGCAGCATGGCCCATGAACTATTGACCGCCGTCGACGAGGGCAGCCTCGCCGTCGAGGAAGTGCCGCCGCTGCTCATCGATTACATCGCGCCTTCGCTGGACACCACGATCAGTGCGATCTCCAGTGCGGTGTATCTGTTCGCCACCCACCCAGAGCAATGGGAGTTGCTCAAGGGCGACCCATCGCTCATTCCGAACGCCATCAACGAAGTGGTTCGCTACGAATCACCACTGCGGGCGTTCACCCGCAAGACTGCGCGCGCAAGCGTCATCGCCGACGTGCGCCTGCCGGCCGGTGCCCGGGTGTTGGTGCTCTACGCCTCGGCCAACCGTGACGAACGCGAATGGGAGGCTCCCGACGTCTTCGATATCCGTAACGACGCCGGCCGCCAGATCGGGTTCGGTAACGGTGCACACGCCTGTGCCGGTCAAGGCCTGGCCCGGCTGGAGACCACGGCGATGCTCAAGGCGCTGATCGAGCGCGTCGACCGCATCGAGGTGGCCGCCGAGCCGACGTGGGGGATCAACAACATCATCCACCGCCACGACCGGCTACCCATCCGGCTGGTCGCGGCCTGAAGCACGCGATGGACATCGCTGGTGCCTGATGTAGAGGTCTAGGACGTCGCGGCCGGCTGCGTCAGCCGAATGCGACGCCGGTGAGTTGCTCCGACATGTCCCACATCTGACGTGCATTTGCGCTGTCACGCAACGGTTTCCAGAGCTTCTGTGGCCCGGGCGGGCCGCCGGCGCCACCCGGCCACTGCGGTCCGTAGAACACCGAGGGTTCGGTGGCTGTCGCCGCCTGCAACGCCGGTAGCCTGGCGGTCTCGGGAGTCCCGACGAGCAGGCCGCGCGCCGACAGCCACCGGATCATCCGGACCTCGGTGGTGTCGGTGTCCCGGCCGACCTCCGGGCGCGCGGCGAGCAGACTCGTCGGCGCCACACCGGGGTGCGCGATAGTGCTGGTGATACCCCAGCTGCCTGCGGCGCTGCGTCGCACCAGTTCCAGGCCGAACAGCCCGACCGCGATCTTGGATTGCCGGTAGGCAGCCATCCCGTCGTAGCTGCGCTCCCAGTTCAGGTCAGCCCAGTTGATCGACCCGCTGCGGGCGGCCACGCTGGTCTGCGAGGTCACTCGTGCCCGACCCGCCCGTAGCAGTGGCAGCAGGTGCCCGGTGAGCGCGAAATGGCCGAGATGGTTTGTGCCGAACTGGAGCTCGAACCCGTCGATGGTGCGCTGCAGGTCCGGCGGTGTCATCACCCCGGCGTTGTTGACCAGCAGGTGGATCGGGGAGCCCTCGGCGCGTAGCTTCGCGCCGAGCGCGCCGACCGACGCCAGCGAGGACAGATCCAGTGCCTCCAGCGACAGCTTCGCCTGCGGGTGCCGGGCCCGGATGGCGTCGACGGCGGCGTCCCCCTTCGCGGTGTTGCGCACCGGCATGATCACCTCGGCGCCCGCGCCGGCCAAGCCGGCGGCGATGCCGAGCCCGATCCCGTCGCTGGCGCCGGTCACCACCGCGCGTCGGCCGGTGAGATCGGGAAGGGCAAGGTCATACGTTCTGGGTGGCATGACTGCGAGACTGCCGGGCGGGCGGCGCCGTAACCACGGTCTGACGATCCGTGGTTACGGCGCCGGCCCCGGGGGACAATGGCAGCCATGATCGATCGAGCGGGGTTGGCGGAGTTCCTGGTCCGCCGGCGCAGCGCGCTGCAGCCCGAGGATGTCGGCCTGCCCCGGGGGCGGCGACGCCGGACCAGCGGGCTGCGCCGCGAGGAGGTCGCCGCGCTGTGCCACATGTCGACGGACTATTACGCCCGGCTGGAGCGCGAACGCGGCCCGCACCCCTCCGAACAGATGATCGCCTCGATCGCTCAGGGCCTGCACCTGTCCCGCGCTGAGCGCGACCATCTGTTCACCCTGGCCGGGCACCGTCCGCCGGTGCGGGGGGCGGGCACCGATCACATCGGCCCCGGGATGCTCCGGATCCTCGACCGGCTCACCGACACCCCGGCCGAGATCGTCACCGAGCTCGGCGAGACGCTGCGCCAGACACCGCTGGGTGTCGCACTTTTCGGTGACCTCTGCCGGTTCACCGGTCCGTCGCGCAGTATCGGCTACCGGTGGTTCACCGACCCGGCGGCCCGCGCGCTTCATCCGCCCGAGGACCACGAGTTCTATTCGCGGATGTATGTTTCCGGGCTGCGCGGGGTGGCGGCACTGCGCGGCCCGGAATCGAAGGCGGCGCGGTTCGCCGAGCTGCTCGTCGCCGGCAGCGCCGAGTTCCGCGCGCTCTGGGACGAGCACGAGATCGGCGTCCGGCCGCGTGAGACCAAGCGCTACATCCACCCCGAGGTCGGCGACCTCGAACTGCACTGCCAGATCCTGCTGGACCCCGACGAATCACACACGCTGCTGGTTTATACGGCGGCACCCGGCAGTGAGAGTTACGACAAAGTGCAGCTGCTGTCGGTGGTCGGCGCACCGGGTTGACGCCCTGTGTCATGCTGCAGCTGTGCCGATGAGCGATCCGCCGGTCGATGCGAACACCCGTCTGGCTGCCGAACGCAACCGCTTGGCGCTGGAACGCACCCTGATGGCCTGGACGAGGACGGCGACCTCGCTGATCGCCTTCGGGTTCACCATCTACCAGATTTTCCGGGTGCTCTCCGAGAGTGAACGCCTGCGCGAACCCTACGTCAGCCCGCAGCTGGTCGGCGCCGTCATGGTCGTCATCGGCATCTGCGCGCTGGCGCTGGCCTGGGTGCAGCATCGCCAGGAGCTGGCGGCGCTGCGTGCGGAGTTCGGGCCGATGCGCTACTCCATCGCCTCGGTTGTCGCGGCGCTGATCGCCGGACTGGGTGTGCTGGCCCTGCTGGCCATCACGCTGCGGATGTGATCAGGGGTGCGCGACGAGGTAGGTCTCGTTGCGCAGTCCGGCGGTGAGCTCCGCGACATCGAACGGGCGAGCCAACCGGGCACGCAGCCGCGCCGGATCGACCAGCAGACCGATCTCGGCGGTCTGGTAGGCAAAGAACCGGACGATCAGAGGGTAGAGGCGGCGCATCACGGCCCGCTCGGCCCGCGTGCAGCGCGACGCGCAGTAACCGACGTGGCCGATCTCATCGGTCAGGATCTCGGCGTAGAGCCGCTCGATGCGCTCGCTGACGTCGGGCTCGTCGGCGAACAGTTCGATGCCCGTGCGCCGCAGTTCGTCGAACATCACGCAGCCGGCCATCTCCGCCGCACCGACGAACAGGAATCCGAGTCGCTCGGGCATGAACACTCCGGCCTTGACGAACTGCCGCAGCACAACTGGCGGCGGCACCACTTCGAAGGTCAGGTCGAAGATGTCGAGCACGTAGGCCAGCAACCGCGTGTGGTAGTGCTCCTCCAGCTCCAGATAGACCCGCTCCGGCGGGAGGTCGGCAGCGCTGTTGCGGCCGTAGGTTTCCCCGAGTCCGACCCCGAACCGCTCGGCCTGGTTGAGCTTTGCGGTCGCCAACAGGAACAGCATCTTGGGATCCAGCCCGGGTTCGGGGCGTCGGTGACGCAGATTGCGCAGGAACTGATCCCGATCGGCAGGACGAGCGGACCGCACCGGGTTGGCTTCCAGCTCGGCGAAGAAGTCCTCGCGATTGGCCAGCCTGCGGTTGAGCAGGTCGGCCTCGCCGTCGCGTCGCAGCAGGAACTCGCGGTAGCCTTCGATTCCGTTGTCGTTCATCGTGTTTGCACTCCTTTGACGATGGTCGTGGCGTACCGGCGCAACAGCGCGTCGGCGTGGTGTGAGTCGTGGGCGCCGGTGGCCAGCAGCGCGAAGAGCCCGGTCAAGAAGAACAGCGCGATCTCCGCCGGGTCGACATCGGGTGCGACCTGACCGGATGCCTGGGCGGCGGAGACTGCGGTGACCACGAACTCGGCCAGCGGGTGTTCGGCCAGTTCGTCCTCGGCGGGGCGGGTCGACGAAAAGTGCAGGCCGAGCATGTCCCGGAACACGACGGGTCCCAGGCGGCGTTCGGAGGTGAGCGTCTCGCGCACCAGATCGGCCAGCATCGACTCCAGCGACGTGGTGGCGGGGTCGCCGAGTGCGGCGACGATGCGGACCTCTTCGTTGCGTTCGAGTTCGACCAGGACATGCTCTTTGGTCGGAAAGTGGAAGTAGAACGTCCCGCGTACGACGCCGGCGGCGCTGGCGATGGCGCTGACGTCGGCACCGTTCAATCCGGATCGCCCGATCTCGGCCACGGCCGCCTCGAACAGTCGGGCCCGCGTTTCGCGCCGACGGATTTCTCGCGCTGTCGGCGGGGCGTCGGAGAGGGCATTGGCTGCCATGGCACTCACCGTAGAGGGATGACTGACGATCGTCAATGACGACCGTCAGTGAAATTGGATCAGCCTCGCGCCGCGGCGTGCGCGGTGGTGTCCCCGCTGCGCTCTACAGTCAGGCGATGAGTGCTTGGCTGGTCGGCCACATCCCGGCGGGGGTGCTGCTCGTTGCGCTGATCGTCCTGATTGCCGGCGGCGCGGTGCTGCTGCAACGTGTGGTGCGCCGCAGATACCCGCACCTGGCGGGGGAGGACCACAACGACGTCACCCGATTCACCTACGGCGTGATCGGCTTCGTGTATGCCTTCTTCATCGGGTTCGTCGTCTCGGCGATGTGGGGCCACATCAACACCGCGGACGGCAACATCCGGGCCGAAGGTGCCGCGGCGGTGCAGTTGGCCAGGGATTCGGTGGTCTTCGACGAGGCCGACGGCCAACGTGTGCGCGACCGGCTGCTGGCCTATGGGCAGGCGTCGCTGGCGGAGTGGCCGATCGTGGGCGGTCACTCGACGGCGGATGCCGATGCGGCGCTGGCCGACGTGTACCGGGCCTACGAGCAGATCCGGCCGGTCAATGACACTCAGAAGACCTTCCTGGCAACGTCTTTCGGAAATCTCGACAAGGTGAGCCAGGCGCGCACCGTCCGGGTGCTGCAGGCCCGCGGTGATGACGGGATCCCGTGGCCGCTGTGGGCGGTCATCTTCCTCACCAGCGCCATGGTGCTGGGTACCGCCATCATCTACGGCGTCGAGAAACCGTCGATGCACTACCCGATGGTGGCGATCGTCGGCGTGCTGGTGGCCACCAACCTCTTCCTGGTGTTGCAGCTGGCGCACCCCTTCGTCGGTGACGTGGCCACCTCCGCCGACCCGCTGCGGGAATTCGTGGCGGTACTGGCGCGGCCCGGCGGCTAGAGCCGGAACATCTCGCGGGCCATCGCGGCGTCTTCGATGAATGCCTCCCGCTGGACCGCCCGGTGGCGCGGCTTCTTGCGGGTCGGCCGCGCCGCAGCAAGGAAAGCTGCGACTCGGTCTCCCCACTGTCGAAAACTGATGTGCGGCAGAGGTATCGCCGCCGCCGGCGACCCCGTCAGGGGATGGGCTTGTGTCATGATTCGACGCTACGAATACGGCGCCCACCCGGCATCGTGCCCGGGGTCGATCTTGATGTGCGACCGTGGTAGGAGGCGAACCCGCCCGCGGCATGAGAGCCGGGTCACACCCGTGCGGCCGCGGTCCTCAACTGCCGCTCAGGTGTGCCCGCACATCGTCGTCGAGTGCGACACCGAAGGAACGCAACATCCAGCCCAGCGTCTCGTAGGCACCGACGGTGAAGATGGCGTCCAGGATCTGTGGTGTGCTCAGGTGTGCATTCAGGGTGGCCCAGGTGGCGTCACCGATGACCCCCTGGGTGACCAGTTCGTCGGCGGTGCGCAGCAGCGCGGCATCGGCGTCGGACCACAGCGTGGAATCCGGCCCCCAGGCGATCTGGGCCACCTCGGCGCGGGAGATGCCGACGTCGCCGGCGATCACCACGTGCTGAGCCCATTCGTACTCGGATTGGCGCAGCACCGCGGTGCGCAGGATGAGCAGCTCGCGCTGCCGTGGCGTCAGCGACGTCGCCGAGAGCAGGTGGCCGTTGAACGTGAAGAACGCCTTGGCCAGCTCCGGGTGGTAGGCCAGCGCCCCCAACACGTTGATCCCCTTCGGTCGCCCCTCGGTCGGCAACGGGGGGTGCCGGCGGACCGGGGGATTCATGGCCGTCAAGGCGTCGCGCATCTGTGGCGGCCACTGTTTGGGGTGCAGCGGGTCAACGCGGGTCATCGTCGGCGGATCCTCTCGTCGCTGCCGGTCGCGTCCACGACCGGTAATGGCGTTCTCCAAAGATTGCACGACGATCCCAAAAATGCCGAATGCGACGCTTCGGGGAAGCGTCGCATCCGAACGGGAAGCCGGGAAGCCGTCAGCTCGCGGCGGGCTCCCGCAACGTCCACAGGTGGTTGGACAACAACTTCTGCAACTTGTCCATGACCGCGGCCACCTCGGTGTCGGTCCCCACGAACCCGGCGTAGAAGCCCATCCCGAACATCAACACCAGCAACATTTCCACCAGGGCGGCGGCGTCGGCGTCCTCGGCCAGCTGGCCGCTCTCGGCGGCGTCGCTGACGGCACTGCTCAAGAACGCGCGGACATCATCGCGCGGCGCGTAATCGTCATTCTTGAGCTCGGGGTGCCGGTAGGCCTCCAGCATCGAGGTGACCAGGAAGGCCGCCGCCGAGTCGAACTCGCGGTGCGCGGCCATCATCCCGGTCATGAATGCCGACAACTTGCCGGCCAGCGTCGACTCGCCGTCCGCGGCCTGCACGCCGGCGTCGAACAGCGCGGAGTTGGTGCTCGCCAGTACCTGTCCGTACAGATCCTTCTTGTTGGCGAAGTAGTGGTTGATCGCCGGGCGGGTCAGATTGGCGCGCTCGGCGATCGCCTGGAAGGTGGACGCGTCATAGCCAAGTTCGCTGAAAACCTGCCGGGCCGCATGGATGATCCGCTCACGGGTTTCGGCACCATTAGCTGCTCGGGGACGGCCGCGAGTACGGCGCAGCGCTTGTGTCATACGCGGAGTTTGCCACAGTTATCTGACTCATGCGTAGAAACCGTCCCGAACTGCTGGTTTGTGCGCGCTCATAGCAAATGAGTTGACGGCTGTTGTTGCCGACCCCGTCGGTGCCGCCGTAGCCTCGTGAGGTGTCCGGAGTGACCGCTGTCCGTGCCGACGAACTGGCCGCGCTGGAGTTTTTCGGCGGTTGTCCCGCGCAGACCCTGCGGCCGTTGGCCGCCCAGCTGCAACCGCTGGTCGCCGAGCCCGGGCAGGTGCTGATGCGGCAGGGGGAAACGGCGCTGACCTTCCTGCTCATCGGCTCCGGGCAGGCCCAGGTGACGCACGTCGGCGACGACGGCTCGGTGACCGTCTCGGACCTCGGGCCCGGTGTCGTCGTCGGCGAGATCGCCCTGCTGCGTGACAAGCCGCGCAACGCCACCGTGGTGGCGACCACCGAACTGAAGGGCTGGGCCGGCAACCGGGAGGCCTTCGCTGCGCTGCTGGAACTCCCCGAGGCGATGAACCGTATGGTGCGCACCGCCCGGCAGCGGCTGGCCGCCTACATCACCCCGATCGAGATCGCGTTGCGCGATCATCTGGTGCTGCACCTGCGCCCGGTGCTGCCCGGTGACAACGTGCGCACCGTGAGCGGGCCCATCGAGTTCTCCTCGGAGACGCTCTACCGGCGGTTCCAGAGCACCCGCGTGCCCACCCCGGCGCTGATGGCCTACCTGTTCGAGGTCGACTACGTCGACCACTTCGTCTGGGTGATGACCGCGGGCGCGGACGGGCCCGTGGTGGCCGACGCCCGATTCGTGCGGGAGGGCCACGGGGTCAGCACCGCCGAGGTGGCGTTCATCGTGGCCGACATCTACCAGGGCCACGGCATCGGCACCTTTCTGATGGATGCGTTGGCGGTCGCCGCCCACGTGGGCGGCGTCACCCGGTTCACCGCACGGGTGCTCTCGGACAACTACGCCATGCGGGCCATCATGGACCGTGCCGGCGCGCACTGGGTGCGCGATGATCTCAATGTGGTCATCACCGAGGTGGACGTGCCCGCGGCCGAGTCGCTGTCGCTGCGTCCGGAGATCTACCAGGAGATCGCCGAGATGGCGCGCCGCACCATGCGATCGGTGAGCTGGTGAGACCGCCGCTGTCCAAGGACACCACGCTGTGCATCTCGCTGGCCTCGCGGCCCAGCAATATCGGCACCCGGTTTCACAACTATTTGTATGACGAACTCGGCCTCGATTTCCTCTACAAGGCCTTCACCACCACCGATATCGCCGCCGCCATCGGCGGGGTCCGGGCGCTGGGCATCCGCGGCTGCTCGGTGTCCATGCCGTTCAAATCCGCGGTCATGGCGCTGGTCGACGAGATCGAACCCTCGGCGCAGGTCATCGAATCGGTCAACACCATCGTCAACGACGACGGGTATCTGCGGGCCTGCAACACCGATTACCTTGCGGTGCAAAGCCTGATCGCCGAGCACGGGCTCAACACCGACGATGCCGTCATCATCCGGGGCAGCGGCGGCATGGCCAACGCCGTGGCGGCGGCCTTCACCGGCGCCGGCTTCGGCAGCGGCGTCATCGTGGCGCGCAACGGCGATGCCGGGCGTGCGCTGGCGCAGCGGGTGGGCTACCGGTACGCGCCGGAGGTCGGGTCGCTGCGCGCCCCGATCGTCGTCAACGTCACCCCGATCGGGATGGCCGGCGCCGCCGAGGAAAACCAGCAGGCCTTCGACGACGACGTGATCGCTGCGGCCGCAACGGTTTTCGATGTGGTGGCGCTGCCGTCGGAGACGCCACTGATCACCGCCGCGCGCGCCGCGGGCACGACGGTGATCACCGGCGCGGAGGTCATCGCCCGGCAGGCGGCCGAACAGTTCGAGCGCTACACCGGGGTGCGGCCGACCGCCGAGCAGATCGCCGCCGCGTCGGCGATATCGCGCGCCTAGGGGGTGATGGTCGTTTCCTCGTCGATGGCCGACGTGGCGTCCATCAGCGGGCCCATCTGCTCTTCGGTGCCCTCGGCGTTGATCTGCAGGACGAACACGCCGTCATCGGCGGGGATGACCGTCGTCTTCTGCGCCACGAGCAGATTCTTGCCGTCCTTGACGTAGGTGCCACCGACCTGGACGGCGTCGAAC
>Ga0075163_10008061_pt1 | contig 13911 bp, 13 predicted proteins | sample JI1023141ADNA_FD_71478 | JGI IMG/M metagenome (GOLD analysis project Ga0075163, IMG submission 71478) | Wastewater effluent complex algal communities from Wisconsin, to seasonally profile nutrient transformation and Carbon sequestration -... | ecosystem: Engineered > WWTP > Effluent > Algae...
ATCTGTTTCTGTTTTAATAAAGTAAGGACCAGCTGACCAGTCGATACAAGCCATAGTTCCTGTTACTGCAGTACCACCACCAATTTGTAAGCTAGCTAAACCGTTAGCATTAGTTGTTGGGGTATGTGTTTCTACAAACACAGCAGTTCCTGTAGCAGAACCTTGTAAAATACTAATTTGGATACCTACTGGAGCACTTGCCACTAAGGCATTGGAGGCATCTCTGATTACTGTTTGATAGCTCATCTTTTGAGGAGCTTGGGCAAACATTCCCACAGTTAACAGCATTGCAGCTGCTAGAGTAAAAATTCTTTTCATCGTTTAGTGTTTTTAGTTTTTAATAATTTTGAAAGACTTTAATTCAGCATTTTTATCGGTAACCTTCAAAAAATAATTACCTGTAGCATACTCCTCCATTAAAACAGAAGTAACTGCATTCGTAATTTTTTGATTCACCAACAGCTTTCCTTGCACATCATACAATTGATATGAAAGATTGCTCAAATCCATGTTTTGAACACTCAAATTAATAAGTGTCACTGTTGGATTTGGATAAACCGACATCAATAAATCAATGTCAGGATTCGTGTTAATTCCGATCGCGGAAACCTTGTAAGGCTGCTGAACACCTTGGTTAACCGATCCAGAAGCAGTTTCAATACTGGTGTATGCAACCTGACCAACAGAGTAGGCGGCACTTCCGCCTGCACCACTGGCATCCCCCCCGGATGCAGTTGCAGCATCTTGAGCTTGTAAGCCCGAGATACCCATTCCAGCAAGAAACAATAACAATAGTTTTGTTTTTTTCTGATTCATTTGTTTATGTTTTAGTTATTTTACTTAACGAAAAGTAGTGATAAACTCAATTTCTTCGACAAATCAACCTGTAAAAAAATGAACATTTTACAGAAACTGAGGTAAATCATATAATTTATAAGGGGATTTAATTTTTATGGCTTAATTGACAGTGTTACAATCTTTTTTTCTCTGTTTTTGAGTTCTTTCCATAAAAAAAGGGAATCGTAATGATTCCCTTTTCTTTTGAGCTTATTTTATAGACCTTAGTTCGTTACAATCACACGTTTGTTAACAACAGAGTTGTTGTTAATGCCCGTAACGATGTAAACTCCGGGTGCTAAGTCATTAATATTCATTGAATAGTTGTTGTCTGAATTCAATACAACGGTTTTCAAAATTTGTCCTAATTCATTTACAATTGTATAAGTACCCTCAATGGAAGATTGAATGAAAAAGCTGCCATTATTTGGATTTGGGTATACTTGGATTGCATCAAACAGACTGTATTCATTTATTCCAATAGTTGTGATTGCAACGCAAGCGGAGGTGTCGGAACACGAGCCGGTAGTTACTACTACAGCATAACTACCGTTAGCAGTTGGTGTGAAACTTTGAGTGGTTATTGCGGTAGAAGTTCCGGAAGGGCAATTAATCCACAAGTAAGATGAAGCTGTTGCATTCGCAGTAATTGTAACACCGGCAGTACTTGTCGTAATGTCAACGGTGTTAACGGTAACTGTTGCAGTAGAAGAATTTACACATCCATTTACATCTGTTCCAGTTACCGTATACGTTGAAGTAGTTGTTGGAGAAACGGTATACCCAACAGTAGCAGGCCCACCTGTCCATATGTATGTACTCGCACCATTCCCGGAAAGTGTGGTGCTGGTTCCAAGGCAGATGGATGTTGTACCCAAGATACTAACAGTAGGCAAAGGGTTTACAGTAACTAAAATAGAATCGGAGTTGATACAACCATTTACATCCGTTCCAACAACAGTATAAAAGGTAGAACTCGTTAAAGCAAAACTAACATTATCTAATGCTGAATTATTCCAAACATACGTTAATGCACCACCACCATTTAGTGTAATCGTATCTCCTGTACAGATCGTATCGGCTGTTACATTTGCAGTTACAACTGGATTTGTAAAGTTGATTAATGTTAATCCAACTGTTGCAGAATCGGCACAGCCAAAAGTATTTGTTTCAACAAGGTTATATACCCCGGCAATATTTGTTGTATAGGTGTTTGTGGTTTCTCCCGGCAATATTGCCCCATTCAGATACCATTGTAGTGTTCCTGTTCCTGAGGTAGTAAGCGTATTGGCAACTCCGGAACAAATAGAAGTTGTTCCAGACAATGTTACAACAGGACTAGGGTTTACTGTTATAGAATAAGATTTAATTGTATCACGAACAACTCCATTGTCTAATAAAATATTTAAGGTGTAAGTTCCTGCGGCATAATTATGTGAAGCACCATCTAATCCACTATTTGTAACACCAACTGCGTTGCTTGTTCCATCGCCCCAGTGATAAATTACGCTATCAAATAATTGTAAACTTCCAGCATCTGCATAAAATGTTGTGCCTTCGCAAAAAGTAGTAGTGGTAGTTGTAAATTGTGGAGGCATAATCGTTCCTCTTAAATCATCAGGCAATGAGGCAAATGTTCCACCATAAGTTCCTGTGGTGTTCACTCTATTAAAGCTGCTTGCGATAGTGGAGATGAGGAAATAATTTGGATTTAAATACATAGCACCAAAAGTTTCTCCTCCGGTAGTTCCTGTAACAGGAATGTTAATAGGAGTGTAAGCGACATCTGTTCTTGCCATTTTCTCCATTACCATTGTACTGTTTCCTGACCAGTGATAAATAAAATCATCAGCACGGTTATAACATAAAACCTCTCCATCAGCACCGTTACCCATGGCATACATCAGCGTTATCGTGCCTGTGGTTTTGTCAATTTTATAAAGTGTTTCGGGAACGGTTGCGCCATTACCTGTAGCACCATAAAGTTGACCAAACTTATCAAAGATGATGGAAGAAAAGTTATCTCCTAAATTTCCTACTTGTGTGCAAACACCCGTTGTTAGATCTATTTTTCCTAAAACACGTCCACTAACTCCAGAAACCTTCATGATGATGTAGGTTTCATAAGTCGTAGGGTCAAATGCCAAACCATTCATTCCAGTAATCGTAAATCCGGATAAGGATGGACCGTTTCTGAAAACCACATTCCAAAAAGTGGAATCAATTCCCCAAAGAGAATCCTGAAAAGGGCTTGAACCATAAATTAAACGAGGAGGTGTTGGCGCTTGCGCTTTTATGGAGTTGTTGCTTATTAATAAAACAACAACACATAAAAAAGACAGAGTAATTTTTTTCATGTTTAATGATTTTACAGATTAAATTTTTTGCGAAGGTAATACAAATATTGAAAAAACACTAAAAGTCCGGTTTAATGCTTTGATTTTTAGTGAAATACGTCCATCGTTTTTCCGTCAAAGCTACCGTAAACCATACTGGGATGTGAATCTAAGTGGTAGATCGTTCCTTTGTTGTCAATTGCAATCGCTCCGGCAAACCCATCGTATACTTTTAATTCAGCAAAGGTTTTTTCAAATGCTTTTTCAATTGTAAAGCCATCACTCACACGTGTAACAATTTTTGTTGCAACCGATGCACTTACAATATCTTCTCCAATTCCGGTGCAACTCACACCACAAAATTCATTTGCATAATTCCCTGCGGTGGTTGCTGAGTCCGAAATTCGTCCCGGAACTTCAAATCCTTTTCCTCCGGTAGAGGTTGCAGCTGCAATGTTTCCATTTGCATCTAATGCCACACAACCCACTGTTCCCATCGATTTAATTCCGGCTTTCGCTTCGTATTCTTTTCTGCGTTGTGGAATTTCAGGATTAAAAAAATCAAATTTATTGGAGCGGGCAAAATTTGTTGCGCCTTCTCCTCCTAAAACTCGATCAACGGTTCCGAATAATTTTTCAGCAACACGAATCGGGTTTTTTACATTTTCGATATTAATCACACCACTGAACTTTGCACTTTTTCCATCCATCATGGATGCACTCATGCGGATTTTTCCGTCACTCTGAATCTGTGAGCCAATGCCGGCATTGAACAATTCATCATCTTCTAATTGCTCTACTGCATAAACAATGGTTTCAAGAGCGGTATGTTTTTTTAAATAGTCATACGAATTCGTCAATACACGTTTCAGTGCATTTTGTTTCGCAGTTTTTGTTTCTAAACTTTGCGATGATTCACTAAAAAATCCTCCGTGTATAATTAATTTCATTGTTTTATCTTTTACAACTTTAAACGTTCAAACTTTAAACTTTGGACGTGCCTTAAGCGTGTTGCCCAATATGTATCGTCATTTCATGTTTTGCCAAATCGTAATGATCGTATTTACTCATTACATGTACCACCATATTCTTGATAGAAATTGGGGTTCCCATTTCTACTTGTGTCAGATTGGTATCTTTAATATGACGTCCATCTACCAGGATAATTAGTCCGGAGCCAATGGCTTCTAACGAATGTCCATTTGTAATTAATAGTCCGGTATCTTCACCTAATCCAATTCCCAAGGTACGTGGATTCCCAACTACAGCTTGAAACAAACGACCGATTCTGCCTCTATGTACAAAGTGTGTATCAATAATTACATGATCAATTAATCCCAATCCGCTTGTAATTTTTACTTCACCTTTTAACAATGCTTCACTGCTCGAGCCTTGATAAATCATGCTGTTTGAAGCGGCAGCAGCGCCAGCGGAGGTGCCTGCATAAATAAAATCTTCGTTAACATATTTATGTAAAATCAAATCATGAATGGGCGTTCCACCTAAAATAGACGTTAAGCGTAATTGATCACCACCGGTAAACAAAACAACATCTGCTTTTTCTATTCTACTCGCGTTCTCCTCTTTTAACGCTTCATCGCGGGTTTCAATGTGCAGCACATTTACATTTTTTGCACCTAAATATTCTAGTGCTTTTGCGTATTCCGGACCAACTTCTTTTGGAATTTTTGATGCCGTTGTAATGATCTCAATTTGAGAATTTTCTTTTAATCTGGATTCAACAAGCAAACGCTTTAAAATACCGGTTTCGAAAAAATTCAGATTTTTTTCAACTTGTTTGTCGAAATTCTTTTCTGTAAAACTTCCTTTGTCTACAGCCCCCCCAATTACGATTAGTTTGCCTTTAGGATTCATCGATCTGTTTTTAAATTACATGCTTATTTTATCAGTATAAAAATAACTTTAAAACCAATATATTTTTCGAAATATTCCTTTAGTTATTAAAAGGTTATTGTGTATTATTCTGTTGACCCCCTCTGCTTGAACAAGAAGAGGGTTGGGGTGAGGTTAAAAAACGAATTTTCTTTGATTTCATAAAATTTCCTTTTATCTTACATCGATTTGTGCCCTATAAGGCCATTCAAGCTACTCAAAACAGAAAAACAAATAGTTACTTATGAAAATACTTAATGTACAAGCATTGCGCGGACCGAATATTTGGAGTGTCAGCAGAAAGAAATTGATACAAATGCGATTGGATTTGGAAGATTTAGAACAGCTTCCAACAAACAAAATTCCTGGATTTCGTGAACGATTAGAAGCCATGTTTCCAACGATGATCGAACACCGCTGTTCCGAAGAAGTTAGAGGAGGATTCTTTCAACGCATCGAACGTGGAACTTGGATGGGACATGTAATTGAACACATTGCATTGGAGACTCAATCGTTGGCTGGAATGGAAACAGGTTATGGAAGAACGCGCGAGACCAAAACTCCCGGAGTTTACAATGTTGTTTTTAGTTATGTTGAAGAAAAAGTAGGAATTTTTGCTGCTGAATCTGCAGTAAACATCGCCCAGGCTTTGGTAGATAATAAACCTTACGATTTACAAGCCGACTTAAAAAAGATGCGTGAAATCCGTGAAGATGTTCGTCTTGGGCCAAGCACCGGAAGTATTGTGGATGAGGCTGTTGCACGCGATATTCCTTGGATTCGCTTGGGAACAAATTCTCTTGTTCAGCTGGGATATGGCGTTAACCAAATGCGTTTTCAAGCAACAATCACCTGTAAAACCAGCAGCATTGCTGTTGACATTGCTTGTAATAAAGAGCAAACCAAACAAATGTTGGATGCGGCTTCCATTCCGGTTGCCAAAGGAGATATTTGTGTGGATGAGGAAGATTTGGAAGCAACTATCAAGCGCATCGGTTATCCGATTGTATTAAAACCGTTGGATGGTAATCATGGTAAAGGGGTTTCTATCAATGTAAATAAATGGGAAGACGCTGTTGCCGGAATGTTGTTCGCACAAAAATATTCCAGAAAAGTAATTGTTGAACGCTTTGTAACCGGCTTCGATTTTCGAATGTTGGTCATCGACAATAAATTGGTGGCTGCCGCGCAACGCGTTCCGGCCAATGTGATTGGTGATGGAAAACAAACCATTCAGCAGTTGATTGATGAAACAAACAAAGATCCGCGCAGAGGATATGGACATGAAAATGTGTTGACGGAGATTGCAGTCGACAGAGATACCATGGATTTGTTGGAAAAGAAAAATTATACACTAGAAAGTATTCCTCCTGCAAAAGAAGTGGTGTATTTAAAATCAACCGCGAATTTAAGTACGGGTGGAACATCCATTGATGTAACCGACATGGTGCATCCTGAGAATATATTTTTAGCAGAACGTATTTCACGTGTCATCGGATTAGATGTTTGCGGAATTGATATCATGGCAAAAAATCTAACACAATCACTCAAAGAAAATGGTGGTGTTATTTTAGAAGTGAATGCTGCTCCTGGATTTAGAATGCACTTGGCACCATCCGAAGGATTGCCGCGTAACGTAGCTGCTCCGGTAATCGATATGTTGTATCCGTTAGGAAAACCTTCACGCATTCCAATTATTGCAGTGACTGGTACCAATGGAAAAACAACGACTACTCGTTTGATCGCACACATCGTAAAAAATAATGGCTACAAGGTAGGCTTCACCACTTCCGATGGAATTTATGTGCAAAATCACATGTTGGAAAAAGGAGATACCACTGGTCCGTTGAGTACCGAATTTATCTTGAAAGATCCCACCGTTGAATTTGCAGTTCTGGAAACAGCACGTGGTGGAATTCTCCGCTCCGGTTTGGGCTTTAGCAGATGCGACATTGGAATCATTACGAACATTCAAGAAGATCATTTAGGAATAAGTGACATCCACGACTTAAAAGATTTGGCACGTGTAAAAGCGGTTGTTGTTAACAGTGTGAAGAAAGATGGTTGGGCAGTGTTGAATGCAGAAGATGTAAATTGTGTGGAGATTGCCAAAGACTTGGATTGCAAAGTGGCGTATTTCAGTATGAACGAACATTGCGATGTGATTGTGAATCATTGTCGCACTGGCGGAATTGCAGCCATCTACGAAAATGGATACATCACCATTAAAAAAGGCGATTGGAAAATGCGTGTGGAAAAAGCAACACATGTTCCATTGACCTTAAACGGAAAAGCAAAATTCATGATAGCGAATGTGCTTGCTGCTACTTTAGCGAGTTATTTGTGGGGATTCAAAACGGAAGACATTAAAACATCGTTGGCGACATTTATTCCGAGTGCCGCACAAACTCCGGGACGAATGAACATCTTCGACTTTAAGAAATTTAAAGTGATGATTGATTTTGCGCACAATCCATCCGGATATTTAGGGGTGGAAGATTTTTTACAAAGTATCAAATCGGCACATAAAGTTGGAATTATAGCAGGAGTGGGCGATAGAAGAGATGCCGATATTAAGGATTGCGCAATAATTGCTGCACGAATGTTTGATCACATCATCATCCGACAAGAAAAACATTTGCGTGGAAGAACAGAAGAGGAAATCATTAATTTAATTATTGATGGAATCAAATCGGTTGATAAAGCGGTGACTTACGAAATTATTCCGAAAGAAACCGATGCCATCAAACACGCTATTAACATTGCAAAAGAAGGAACATTCATTACTGCTTTAAGTGATGTAATTACCAATGCGATTGAAGTGGTGCAACAACATTTGGATAAAGAAGTAGAGGAGGAGGCGTAATGCCACAGATTCACAGATTTTTATTTTGGTTAGTTAATGAAAGAAAAGATTGAGCGACTTTTAAAAAACTATTCAAATACAAGAAGAAGTTGGGAGTCTTGGTGTTATTTGGTTTCATCTGGTGATTTCGACTTTTATACTGGCAGATTTGATTACGAAACTTCTGTTAGAAAGATAGCAGACAACAATAAACTGCTTTACCATTTGCGATATCTTGCTTTTAAGGATTGTCATATCGAATTATATAAAATAGTAAAGAACACCACCAATAATAAAGATAATATTTTCATTCTGTTGAATCTTTTAAAAATCCAAAGACCAGATTTACAAAAAGAAATTCAAGAGTGCTTAAAAATGTTTGAAGACCTCTCTGCTGAAATAAAAAAAATGACAACTGTGCGAGACAAGTTTTATGCTCATTTGGATCCAGACTATAAAGAGCATCTCGACACGAAGAGTGGAATGGAAGAATATAACAAAACTCTTATTGCAATCGAAACAGCAATAATTCTTTTGACATCAAGAGAAACACTACAGAAAGTGTTGGATGAAATTCCCTCACGGAATGACTTTAATTTAGACCTTAAGTAATATTAAAATCTGAGATAATTTTATTTTTAAAATTTAATCAGTGAATCTGTGGCTTACTCCTTCGCTTTCTTATACAACGGCACCGTAGAGCAAGGTTCGCCATACATAATACTTTTTGCAACGGGACGAAGCATGCTGGTGATTTGAACATAAGCTGCTTTCGGGACAGGTAAATCTCCACAGCCTTTTATAACAATACGCGCATCTTTGTATTGATCAATGTTTAATTGGCTTAAAATTTCAGAGTATAGAATTGTTTCCAAGGTTTCTAAATCACCAAAGACAACTTTTTTCGCAACCGGTTCTAATTGTGTTGCCAACAACATATATGCCCAGGTAGGAACAATTGCATCTGCCGAACAAATCAATGCAACATATTTGTCTTTGTATTTAGTCCAGTCTTCGTTTTTAATAAATTCCCGAAAGTCTTTTTCACGCAAAATCAATCCTTGAAACAAATGATCTTTGATGTCAAACAAAACCCGCTCGCCCTCAGGATAAAACGCCTCCAGGTCGATGGTTACGAGTTCGCTTTGCGAAACTTTATTTATAATTTCTTCACTCATTATTTCTTTTCAAGTAGTCGACTTTCCCTAAGTCAAAGTATATTACATAAAACCCAACTCCAATTGTGCAACTTCACTCATCATTTCTTTTTCCCAGGGCGGTTCAAATGTTAATTCAATTTTAGCAGAACGGATTCCTTCTACATCTCTTAGTTTATCTTCTATTTCAGGAGGTAAGGTTTCAGCAACCGGACAACTCGGTGAGGTCAATGTCATTTTCACAACTAAATTATTTTCCTGATCGATGTTGATTTCATAAATCAAACCTAGTTCCCAAACATCAACAGGGATTTCCGGATCGTAGCACGTTTTAATCGTGTCGATTACGCGTTGCGTTAGTTCGGTGTTGTATGTATTTATAATTGCAGGCATTTTTCAGTTCAAGGTTTAAAGTTTAAAAGTCCAAAGTTGTAGGATCAAAATTCATTTTCTGCGATTAGCAAACTTTGAACTTTGAACGTTCTAACTTTAAACTAGCTTATTCTTATAAGCCAAAGCATCCAGCTTCATTTGTTTAATCATGCTTAACAAACCATTGCTTCTGGTGGGCGAAAGATGTTTTGTTAATCCTATTTTTTCTATAAAATCCAATTTGGCATCGATAATTTCTTGAGGTGTATGATTGGATAACACCCGTATCATCAAAGCAACCATTCCTTTGGTGATGATCGCATCGCTGTCTGCAGTATAAACAACTTTGCCGTCTTTTAGTTCAGAATGCATCCACACTTGACTTTGACAACCTTTGATGAGCTTGTCCTCCGTTTTATACTTCTCCTCAATCATCGGCATCGATTTTCCTAAGTCAATTAAATGCTCGTAACGTTGCATCCAATCTTCGAACATCTCAAACTCTTCAATAATTTCGTTTTCTATTTCTTCTATCGTCATAACAGTCCAAAGTTAAAAGTTAAAATGTCCAAAGTTTAGTTAAACTTAGCACCTTTTAATTCTGAGTCTCTTAAATAATTTATAAACCCACTAATCATTCTACTAGTATCAAACACGAGTGAATTTAATTTTTCAAATTCTTCTTTAGTGATATAATCTAAATCATAAGCAACATACAATTGTGCTCTTACCTCTCCAGCCGAACCTTTTGAAATTGATAAAAACTGTCTAAATTCTTTACTGCCATTTCTTTCAAACCCTTCTGCAATATTAGAAACAATAGAAACACTAGCTCTTCTGATTTGGTCTCTCAATCCATAATCTTTACTAAATGCTCCACCATTAGAAACTTTGTATATCTCCTTATTTAGTTCACGTGCTTTTTGCCAAGCTTGAATATCTTCGAAGCTATTTATTTTTGCCATAATACTTTTTAACTGCTCAACTTCTTTTACTATTATTCTTTCGTTTATAACATTCCAACTTTGGACATTTAAACGTTGGACTTTCCCATTACTTCAGCATATTAATCGCTTTCTTTAATCCTTCAATAAACACATCAATCTCTTCTTTGGTATTATAGAAAGCAAACGATGCTCTTAATGTTCCGGGTACCTTGTAAAATTGCATTAACGGTTGTGTACAATGATGTCCGGTGCGAACAGCAATGCCTAATTGATCCAGAATGGTTCCCACATCAAATGGATGCAAACCATCCACAACAAATGAAATCACACTTGCTTTTTCTTTTGCTGTACCAATAATTTTTACGCCTTCAATTTTTAAAAGTGCTTCGGTGGCGTACACTAATAATTCGTGCTCGTAAGCAGCAATATTTTCTAATCCAATTTCATTTACATAATCAATTGCCGCAGCAAGTCCAATTCCACCTTCGATATGAGGCGTTCCTGCTTCAAACTTTAAAGGCAAACCGGCATACTCTGTTTTTTCAAACGTAACGGTTTTAATGGTGCCACCTCCAACTTGATATGGTGGTAATTCATTTAACCATTTTTCTTTTCCGTAAAGAATTCCAACTCCGGTCGGACCGAAAAGTTTATGTCCGCTAAACACATAAAAATCTGCACTCAACAATTGAACATCTACACCCGTATGCGGAACCGCTTGCGCACCATCCACCAATACGGGAATGTTTTTTACATGTGCCAATGCAATGATTTCTTCAATTGGATTAATGGTTCCAAGTGTATTGGAGATATGTGTTACAGCAACAATCTTTGTTTTGTCTGTTAATAAACGCTTGTATTCGGAAATGATTAATTCTCCATTTTCATTAATCGGAATCACTTTAAGGATGGCACCTTTTTCTTCGCATACTTGCTGCCATGGAAGGATGTTGGAGTGATGCTCCATTGCAGATATTAAAATTTCATCTCCTTTGGAAATGAATTTTTTTCCGAATGAGCTTGCTACTAAATTGATAGAATCGGTTGTGCCTCTGGTGAAAATGATTTCATGTGCATGTTTTGCATTCAAATGTTTTTGAACGGTAGAACGAGCATTTTCATAAGCAACAGTAATTTCCTGACTTAACGTATGAACACCACGGTGAATATTTGCATTTTGATTTTTATAATACGTATCAATTGCATCAATCACCGATTTTGGTTTTTGAGCCGTAGCGCCATTGTCGAAATAAATAAGCGGTTTTCCATTTACTTTGCGAGAAAGTATCGGAAAATCTGCCCGTATTTTATGGATGTCAATATTCAATTTGGATTGGACTTTTAGCACAGTCATTTTTACGATTGCAAAGTTAAGAATAATTCTAAATAGCGAGCCTTTTGCCCTAAAATAATGTATTTTAAAGGAGTTATTATCGTGTGATTCTAGTTAGAATGGGAATCTTTTTTGAGGTGAGTTGCCTTTAAAATTAAACCTAAGTCCCTTTTTAGCAGCGGTTAAAGTCCTTCTCCTTTTTCAAGGAGAAGGATTTAGGATGAGGTTGTTCAATTGTGTATTTTTGTCATGTGAAAACCCCCATTTATTTAGATTACAATGCCACAACACCTGTCGACCAACGGGTGTTGGATGTGATGTTGCCCTATTTTAACCAAAATTTCGGCAATGCAGCCAGTCGCACCCATGCGTTTGGTTGGATTGCGGAGGAAGCTGTTAAAGTTGCTCGTCAGCAGGTGGCCAATCTCCTCAATTGTTTGGATCAGGAAATTGTTTTTACATCCGGTTCAACCGAAGGAATTAATTTGGCCATTAAAGGTGTTTGGGAAAATTATCAATCGAAGGGCAAACACATCATTACCGTAAAAACAGAACACAAAGCGGTGTTGGATACCTGCAAAGCGCTTGAAAAAAGGGGAGCATTAGTTACCTATTTGAATGTGGACAGAGAAGGAGTGATTGATTTGCAAGAATTAAAAGAGGCCTTAACTCCGGAAACCATTCTTGTTGCTGTTATGTATGCAAATAACGAAACAGGAGTGATTCAGCCAATCAAAGAAATTGCAGATCTCGTGCATGCTAATCAAAGTTTCTTATTTTGTGACGCCACACAAGCAGTTGGTAAAATTACAATTGATGTGCAGGAAGAGCATGTAGATATAATGTGTGTGAGTGCACATAAATTTTACGGACCGAAAGGTGTTGGAGCCTTGTATGTTCGTAGAAAGGATCCGCGAGTTACTTTGTTTCCACAAATTGATGGAGGAGGACATGAACGTGGATTGCGTTCAGGGACATTAAATGTACCTGGAATTGTTGGCTTAGGAAAAGCTTGCGAACTTGCTGCACAAGAAATGTGGGATGATGCTGTGCGGATCTCCAAATTGCGCACACGCCTGGAGCAATTGTTATGTGAACGACCGAATACCTTTATCAATGGGAGTACAAAAAATCGGTTGTACACGACTACGAATATTTGTTTTGGTGGCATCCGCTCCGAAACCATCCTAAAGCAAATTCCATCCATTGCGGTTGCGATGGGCTCAGCCTGTACTTCTGCAGTTGCTGAACCATCTCATGTTTTAAAAGCGATGGGCTTGAGTGATGAAGATTCCTATTCCTCTATTCGCTTTAGTTTAGGGAAATACACCACAGAGGCAGAAATCAAAGAAGTAATCGAAACATTTAAATCCGTTTGTTTTTAATGTCTTGTCTATCAGTGTTTTGCAAGTTATTTGAAGTAAATTCAAATCCGATTAAACTTTACCATTTTCACTACGTCTAACCACAAATACAGGTGATGCAGCAGTATACAGATCAGGAAATAATAGCCATGTTTCAGAACGAGCAATCGCGAAATATGTCCATTCATTTCATGATGAAACAATATCAAGAACGATTATACTGGCACATTCGAAAAATTGTAATTGATCATGATGATGCAGATGATGTTTTACAAAACACATTTATAAAAGCATGGAAGGGAATGGAAACATTTAAAGGCGATTCGAAAATTTATACCTGGTTATTTAGAATAGGAACCAACGAATCGATTTCTTTTTTAAGACAAAAGCGCAGCAATGTAACGTCCATTCATCCGATTGAGTATCATTTAAGTAATTCGCTTTCATCGGATACGTATTTTGAGGGAGATGAGATACAGTTGAAATTACAAAAAGCAATTTTGACATTACCCGAAAAGCAACGCATCGTTTTTAATATGCGTTACTACGATGAAACACCATACGAGGAAATGTCAGAAATATTGGAAACATCTGTTGGAGCATTAAAATCATCGTATCACATTGCGGCAAAGAAGATAGAAGAAGTGTTGCTTAATCGTTAGGACGTGAAGTTGAAAGAATTCAGATGACTAAATAAAATAGAATACTTTGTCCCTATGGGGCAAAGAAGATAGAAGAAGTGTTGCTTAATCGTTAGGACGTGAAGTTGAAAGAATTCAGATGACTAAATAAAATAGAATACTTTGTCCCTATGGGGCAAAGAAGAT
>Ga0075163_10008062_pt1 | contig 13911 bp, 8 predicted proteins | sample JI1023141ADNA_FD_71478 | JGI IMG/M metagenome (GOLD analysis project Ga0075163, IMG submission 71478) | Wastewater effluent complex algal communities from Wisconsin, to seasonally profile nutrient transformation and Carbon sequestration -... | ecosystem: Engineered > WWTP > Effluent > Algae...
GTAAATTTTGCTGCGGGTTTTGCAGGGGGCAATATTTGTGTAAGAGCATTAAACAGTTGTGGACAAAGTGCGAACACTTGCAAGGCAATATCACTATTGGCTATACCAGCTGCTCCTGCCGCAATTTGGGGAGGACAGTCAAATGCATGCCCAAGCACAACCAAGAGCTATAGTGTTAATCCTGTTGTTAACGCTACTTCATACACATGGACAGCACCAACTAATTCGACCATAGTTTCAGGACAAGGCACTACCAATATAACACTCTCATTTGCCAACAATTTTACCGGTGGTCAGTTAAAGGTGAGATCCGGGAATTGCGCAGGAATGAGCAACAATATACAAATGATGTTATACAAGACGCCAACAAGCCCAGGAACAATCACAGGACCTGCCACGGCTGTTTGCGCTGGATCAATACAAGCATATAGCGTAGCTGCAAATGTGTCGGCAACAGGTTATACATGGACGATACCTGCTGGCGCGACGATAACAGGTCAAGGCACGAATAACGTTAACATCACATTCCCTGCGGCATTCGTGAGTGGCAATGTCAGTGTTGTTTGCACAAGTGCTTGCGGTTCGAGTTCATCTGTTACAAAAGCTGTCAGATCGATTCCTGTTAATCCAGCTTCAATTACTGGACCAGCCACAGCTTGTCCATTGGCGGTTGGTTTGGCATTCTCAACTCCAGCTGTTGCTGGCGCGACATCTTATACTTGGACGGTTCCGGCGGGTTGCACAATAACAAGCGGTGCGAATACAAATTCGATCACTGTTAATTGGGGATTGGCGAGTGGACAAGTCAAGGTGAAGGCGAATAATGCATGCGGTTCATCGGGTCAAATTCAGAAACAAGTAAATATTATTTTCTGTGCGCCTGAAATTGTTATTGAAGACGAAGAATCTAAGGCTACACAGTTGGAAACAGATGTTGATTTATTAGCGGGTGTTACTGCGATTAGCGACGATGAAATTGTGATCTATCCAAATCCGAATGCGGGTCAATTTTTCATCACCGCGCCTGTTGATGGTCAGTATGTTTTATATAATGAACTAGGACAAGTCATGTCTTCTGTAATGCTTAATCAGGCCAATGATAGAAGAGCGGAGATGATAGATCTACCTTCTGGAATGTACTTTTTGGTAAGCACAAATTCGGAAATTCAAGTGAGGAAAAAAATTATAGTTCGCAACAATGACTAAATGATTTTGAATTTTAGGAAGTGCCTTTTGTGGGCACTTCCTAAATTCTAAATTTGATGTTACTCACTTGTTAGAATATGTCGAATTAGTGAATTAAACATCAAATGAATGATAGCTCTCTTTTTAATTATAGCCTTTTACTGAAATCAGATTTTTTTTACCGCGAAGTTTGTTTTTTTGGAATTCTTCGAAATGTGTTTAGTAATGTAAAATGATCTGTCTTCAGCTATTGTCAGCTTTTTAGGCCTTCGGCTAACGAACGTCTCAAAGCACGAATGCTTTTCTCATTGAGCTCGAAGCAGGCCCTTTGCAGGAGTTAAAGATGTGAAGGGTATTACACGTTATTCCGATAAGTATTATCGAATTTGAGTGAATCGCCTTTTGGGCGGATTTCAGCACTTAATTTCCCGCCTCCAATCTGAAGCCAACACCATGCACGTTGTTTATGGAAATGGTCGGATCATCGCTGAGGTATTTGCGCAATTTTGTGATGAAAACATCCATGCTGCGTCCAACAAAGTAACTATCATCACCCCAAACCATGTTGGCGAGAATTTCTCTTTCTATCACCTGGCCTTGATGTTCGGCGAGCAACTTCAATAGTTCTGATTCTTTTTTGGTGAGTTTTCTGCGGTTTTGATCGATTGTCAATTCATAGTTGGCATGATCGAAACTATAACGACCAATTTGTATGCGTTTTTTCTCCTGCGATTCTGTTTTGAATTTTGGATTTCTTTTCAAAATGGCTTTTAATCTTAATGCCAATTCTTCACTGCTGAATGGCTTCGTGATGTAGTCGTCAGCACCGAGTTTTAATCCTTTGATTTTATCCTCTGCCATGCCTCGCGCCGTGAGAAATACAATTGGAACTTCAGCATTTACCTTTCGAATATCTTCTGCCAATGAGAAACCATCTTTTTTTGGCATCATCACATCGAGCAAACACAAGTCATACTCTTCCTTGTTGAATTGAAGAAGTCCTTCTTTGCCGTCCTTACAAAGATGCACTTTGAAGCCTTCCATTTTTAAGGTGTCCTGAATGACGAAGCCGAGGTTGAGATCGTCTTCTACAAGCAGAATTTTTGCAGTGGTTTTTTCTGTATCCATTATTTCACGGTTTTAAAGATCAAGGTAAATGTGCTTCCTTTTCCTGGCGAAGAGCTCATCTCAATTCTGCCTCCATGGGCTTTCATGATGGTCTTCACATAGAATAATCCGAGTCCATATCCTCGCACTGAGTGCAAATTGCCGGTTGGCACGCGATAGAACTTTTCGAATATCATTTTCTGATGTTGTTTGCTTATTCCAATGCCATTGTCGGTGATAGAAACATATAGTTCGTTCGACTTTGAATAGGTAGTTACGGAAATATCGGGTTCATCATTGGTGTATTTGATGGCATTGTCGAGCAAATTGTAAATTACGTTGGTGATGTGAACCATATCACCTTTTATATGCGGGCGTGTTGCTTCGAGTTTTGAATAGATTTTACCATCCTTTTCCAAAACCTGTAGCTCGAATGTGATGATTGCTTTTGTGATGATTTCATGTACATCCAAGATTTCGTCTTTGAGATGCACTTTGCGCGGCGTCAACGATGCAATTTGTAGCACACGCTCCACCTGATTTTTTAATCTTGTATTTTCATTTTTGATGATCGATACATATTGTTGTAACCTATCAGGTGTCGTTACGATATTGGGATTTGAAATAGCATCGGCTGAAAGTCCGATGGTGGAAATAGGTGTTTTTAACTCATGAGTCATATTATTGACGAAGTCGGTCTTGATCTCCGCTAAACGTTTTTGTTTGAGCATTACAAAAACCGTATAGGAGAAAAATATAATAATCAACAGTATGACAAGGCTGGAGTACATCCAAAACTCAAGCTGTTTTAGAATGAATGAAGATTTATTCGGGAACACAACTCCGAAATAATGACCGTCGGGTTCGAAGTTTTCTAACTCGTGAATTTTATCTGCCTTCTCGCGTGTTGCGCTTTCGTTGTATATGATTTTGCTTACAAAAACAATAGAGTCGGTAAAACAATCGTAGATGCCATATTCAAAATCCTCCTTCAAATCAGATTTTTCAAACTCATCAATAAGTAAATCTTCTAGAAGAAACGGTTGCGGTGAGTCATTGATATTGGCGATAAAATAGTTGTTCGAAATCTGTCGCACTGGCTCGGTGGCAGCGGAGTCCTTATTCATTACACGAATGGTTTGTACCACTTCAGAAAGTGCTGCAAATACACGTCGGTTGAATTGATCTTCCTGGAGATCATAAGCTTTCCTAACCCAAAATACCTGACCGGCAATGATTATTCCCAGCGACACAATCGCTAACAATATGACAATAGTGATAGTTCTTCTGCTCAAAAGAGTTCGTTGTTTTTCGGAATGAATTATTCTTTCACGCCGAAATTCTATGATGGCAAGTTACGAGTAAAAATCTTAACGTTTGATTAAGGGGACAAGTGGCTTTGGCGAAGTTTGATTATTCTAAAGGAAACGCAATATTGTTCGTTTGTCGGTTTTCGTGACCTTCTGTGAGCTTTTCACAAAAATGTCGTGAATCAGGTGAACCGATTATCTTTCGCCCTCAAAAAAACGACAAGAACAATGAAAGCATATGTATTTCCAGGTCAGGGATCACAGTTCCCGGGAATGGCCAACGACCTTTATCAAAGTTCATCTATAGCCAAAGAGATGATGGAAAAGGCAAATGATATTCTTGGATTCAGATTGACAGATGTGATGTTCTCAGGTACTGAAGAAGATCTTCGTCAAACAAGGGTTACACAACCTGCGATTTTTTTGCATAGTGTTTCGCTTGCTGCAAGTCTTGGCGAAAGGTTCCTTCCTGACATGGTTGCGGGCCATAGCCTTGGTGAGTTTTCAGCTTTAGTGGCCAACAAAGCGATGGCATTTGAAGATGCTATTAAGCTCGTTTATGCGCGCGCAATGGCCATGCAAAAGGCCTGCGAAATGAATCCCTCTACAATGGCTGCCATTCTCGGGCTCGACGACGAAGTGGTGGAGCGAATTTGCGGAGAAACGGCGGGTGTAGTAGTTGCCGCAAACTATAACTGCCCCGGCCAGTTGGTGATTTCGGGTGAAAATGCTGCCATCGATGCAGCATGCGCAGCTCTCACGGCAGCAGGTGCAAAACGCGCCTTAAAACTTCAAGTAGGTGGTGCTTTCCACAGTCCATTGATGGAGCCTGCACGTTTAGAGTTAGAAGCAGCTATTCAGGCGACTACTTTTAATCAGCCTGTTTGTCCGGTGTATCAGAATGTTACTGCTAGCGCAGTTACCAATCCGGAAGAGATAAAAATGAATCTTGTTAAACAACTCACAGCCCCTGTTCGCTGGACACAAACGATGAACAGCATGATTGCCGATGGCTGCACAGAAGTGATTGAAGTTGGACCTGGCAAAGTGCTTCAGGGTTTATTCAAAAAAGTAAACCGCGAATTACCGGTTTCATCTGCTGAATAGATAAGAGCGCTTGGTTGTTGCTGATTCGTTCCAAGTTTTCAAATTGTTGCGGCTATAGCCGTGAACCAATAAAAAAAATCCCGCAGTGATCGATTCACTGCGGGATTTTTATTGCTATTAATTCCAATTATTTTCTAATCACCAACTGTTGAGTCGACGAAAAATCCTCACCTTTAAGCACTACGGAATATTTCCCGTTCGCTAAATTAGGTAGATCAATTTCAATTTGCTGATCTGCAAACACACCAACGACGTTTTTGCTATAAACAATTTCACCAATAGTATTCACCACTTCCACAGTGATGTTTTGTGTTTGAATTTTTCCTAAAACAACAGAGAAACGATCCACGGCTGGGTTAGGATAAACACTAAAAATGTTGTTGTCCATTTCATTTTCTTCAACACCAATGATCAGAGCATCATAAAGAATAAAATCATCCATTGCGGCTTCAACCAATGATCCACCATCAAGATTTTGTCCAACCTGCAAACTATCAGAGGCAATAAATTGGAACCTCATTTGAGATGTTGGAGTTACATAATCAGAAACATGGAATGCATTTCTTCTCCAAGATAAATCTGAAGTTTTATTGTTCTCAACATAAACCCAATTTGCGCCGGCATCATTCGAAATACGCACTTGCCAATAGTCCTGTCCAGGATTAGCACCGCCCGGAGGACTGTTTGTATACCATCTGTAGTAGGCAATGATAGGATCCAAGAGATCTGTCATATCCATTATTGGAGATTGCAAAGTTGTTTTGCCATCATCAACATCGCTATCGCCGATACCTGCGGATGTATTTGCAGCATTTGCAGTGATAAAGCAGAATTCACCTCCCGGTGTATGTTGTTCGAAAGGTTGCACGATTGTGCCGGCAGCAGCGTCCGTAGTAACTGATCCAACAGGAGCATCTTCCTCCCAGTCACCAGTGGTTGCATTATCACCTACGATACCTGTTTGCCATTGACCAAAGTTGGCGTTGTCATCACAATCGTGTGATGCAATTTCAACTACGCCAACAAGCGTGAAGAAAGGAAGGTTCGGGAATGGATCAAGATGCGCGCCGATAGGTACAACGCCGCTGATACTGCCATTGATGTCGTGTGCGCCAAAGTAATGCGCGACAACTGTACCCGCCGGTTGACCAGGAAGTACATATAAATAATTGCCATCATTATCGCTCACCATGTCTGTTTCGTTCCAAGTCTGATTGTCGATTTTGTAAAAACACTGCACATCATCAAGGTACTGTGTGAATGGAAATTGAAGTTCTAATGCAACTTCAAGATCAAGATTGGTTTCAGTGGTGTGGAAAGGAATTGGGTTAAATACGATGGAAGCATTAGAAATCAAAGTGATGCCATGAATATAAAATCCATCTACGATTTGATCACCATGCGGAGTGCCATTGCTTAGGTCGCCGTCGTCGTCATCTGCTTGCAAAGCGTCTAGTAACACATCAGTGTATGCTTCACCCTCATTACCATTTGCAAGTTCAGCTTGCAGACCATGATATGCTTCAACAAATAAAGGCAGTGTGATATTCCAATCGGCGCCCATTAACAAGTGAGTATCCCACCATGCACCCATGATTATTTCACCATCACTATGCACTTCACCAGAAATGTCGGAAGGATAAACCTTAGGATCGATATCGTATCTGCGGAGTGGCTCATTATCGCCAGTATTAAAACCAATACCCAATAAAGGAGTGTCGTTTGCTGCAAGCGCCCAAAAGTCAGCGTAGCCTTCACCCATGGCGCCATTAATCCAAAAACCACCAAGCGACTGGTAGAAATTGTCATTGATGCCATGACCATATTCGTGATGACAAACATCCGCTATCAATGAAGTTGCGTTGCATCCACCACCTATATTATAGAAGTTGATGGATTGACCATCATAAAAAGCGTTGCAAGTGCCTGCCACATCGATGTTAGTTGTGAGCTGAAAATCCATTGCTGTGAAATCAGCCGGCATCCACAGTTTTTGAAAGTCATGAATAGTCTGGACACTTCTATAAGCAGAACGTTCGCGAATGTTGGAAACGTTATCCATACTTATATCGTTTTGACCATCTTGAAGAGTCACATTCAACGTTGGCGTTGTGTTTCCTGTATAAATTCTACACCATGGTCCCATGAGCTTTACTGTAGCTGCTGAGCCGGGATTTACAGGAACAGTAACGTTACCGTCACCATCGGCCGCATAGTTTACATTAGATACTGTGACATAAATGTTTTCGAGATCTTGTGTGATAGGAGTTTCCGTCGGATTGTTTTCATAAACCTGACCTGTAACGGTTGCAGTCACCTGAAGCATGTTTTCCGATGCTTTGCCTTTCGACTGTGGTTGACCTTTAGGATTTCCAGGTCCACCTGGTGCTATGTGATTGACCGTGTTGGTGCGTGAGAGAACTAAACCCGTGTGCGCATCCACATATGTCTGATAGTTGGCTGGCACGCCATAAGCATCAATGGTTCGCACCATCACTTCATATATCAAATGGAATTGATATTCGTGTCCGTTAGGCACTGGTAGAATCTTCATGCCCGAAGAAATCATTGTTGTAAGAACTTCATTGCCGATACCTGTAGATGCAAAGACTGCAGCTTGCTCAGGTGTTATCGAAGGTGTTGTGCTCACATTGATATTCGGAAACACATCGCAACCGAACATGATCACTTTGTCTTCAAAAAATTTCACGACATAACGGCTCCCCACTACCAACAAATTTTCATGATATTGACGGAAATTTTGGTAGCTATATTTTGAGGTGACCTCTTTACCGGTTGAAACAAGATTGTTCAGCGGAAGATTAAATGCCTGAAGATCCTGTTCCGCGAAAAGCAATGCTTTCTCTTGCAGCGTGGCACCAGCAACGTTTAGAGGCTCACCATAACCGCGGTGCGGCATGCCGTTGATCTCGTTGAAGTGTACATACCAAGTGCCATGTGCATCGAGAAAGGTTTGCCATGCATCAGTTGCGCGCAACTGTTGCTGAGCAATTTTGTCATATGGTTTTCCTTGATAATAGCGAATTTCGTTCGTGTCGAAATTGCCTTCAATACTATTTTGGGATAAAGCCAATAACGGGAATAGTATGGCCCCGATCGCCATGTATAAAGATCTCATTGATGATTAGTTTGTGGTGAATATGCGCAAATATCCCTTTCACAACAAACTTTCTTTTTGGCACCGTGGTAAGCCTAAAATTTTGCTTTAGGTAGAGCCATTGATAAGCCTCTTTTCAAAAGAAAAGAAATCATACAATGACATCAGGCATTGATTAGTTTACTTTAAAGAGATAAGAAAGTTTATTTCTTTACGTTTTCTATAAAAGTGAGCAAGTTGCTCATCATCTCTTCACGCTTTTTGAGTTCGGTTTCTAGCTTAAGTTTTTCCGATTCAAGCCTGTTGATTTCAGCACGAAGGTTATCGATGGTTTCTGGTTGATTTTTAGACATTGGGTTAATCACGGTTTCAGTGTTTTGTGTGACAAATGTGATGAAAATTGTTCTTCAAAACATTACACAAGAAGAAATATTTATTAACTGACTGAGGTGGAGTGTGTTGGTTTTTCGAAAATGGAAACGTTTTTCCCTTGTATAAAATCTTAAAATTTCTTGGAAGTGAAAGGAATAAGATGTGATATTGAGCGTATTGCTTTCCAATTGGGACTTTTCGCCAATGAATTTTTCAGTTTGGTCGTTCTGCGTAATATCCATTTTGGAAACGATTTTTTGAAAACGAAAAGTGGGTTTTTGAAAATCGTTTCCTGTGTTAGTTTTTATGCCATGCTGCAGATTGAGTAAATAAGGAATAATTATTCGGGCATAAGCTTTGGTTTGACCCGTACATCCAGCATTTCAACGAAGTGGGAATTTATATTCGCCATATATTCCCATCGGTTTTATAAGGGTCGTTGACTGAAGACATAATTTGGCCGACGAATTAAACAGAAGCATGGAGAACATTACTACTGATATGATCAAAACGGCGGCCTATTTTGTCAATAGCACTGCTAGTCATATTTTTTTAACTGGCAAAGCGGGAACTGGCAAAACTACTTTCCTCCGCCAATTGGGCGAAAACACACACAAAAGGTTTGTGATTGTTGCGCCAACTGGTATCGCAGCGCTTAACGCTGGTGGCGTCACCATTCACTCTCAATTCCTACTGCCGCTCGGAACTTTTTTACCCGACAAAACACCTTCCGGAAATTTTAGCGACCAAAGTCATATCTATACGCAATACACACTTACACGCAAACATCCAATCAACTCTATCCGCAAACAAGTGCTGCGGTCGATCGATCTTCTCATTATTGATGAGGTTAGTATGTTGCGTGCGGATGTGCTTGATGCCATTGACCACAGACTTAGATCGGCTAAGGGAAATTTTCGTCAAAGTTTCGGAGGTGTTCAAGTGTTGATGATTGGTGATCTGTTTCAATTGCCGCCAATCGTCAAAGATCATGAATGGTCATTTTTGAAAAGGTACTACCACAGCGCACATTTTTTCGAAGCCAAAGCCTTGCAGACGGATGGTTTTGTATATATAGAATTGGATAAAATTTTCCGGCAGTCCGACAATAAATTCATCACCATACTCAACAATCTGCGCGACAATAAAGTGACGCAGGATGATATAACTGAACTCAACAAACATTATCGCACCGATATAGTTGACGACGAAGAAGTAATTGCGCTCACTACTCACAATTATAAAGCTGAAGAAATAAACCAGAAGGCATTGAACCGTTTACCGGGCAGCTCTTTTGTGTTTCGGGCTGTTATAGCTGATGAGTTTCCTGAAAATATCTTTCCATTACCGGAAAAACTCGAGCTCAAAGTAGGAGCACAACTGATGTTTGTCAAGAATGATACCTCTGGTCAAAACAAATATTTTAATGGCAAACTTGCGCGTGTGGTGAGTGTCGACCAAGAAGAAATTATTGTGGAGATGGCTGGCTCGCATGAGAAGTATCGCCTTGAACGCGAACAATGGGAAAATAAAAAATATCAAGTGAATGCATCGAGCAAGGAATTGGATGAAGAAGTGATCGGTACCTTTTCACAATTTCCAGTGAAGTTGGCATGGGCTGTAACCGTACATAAAAGTCAGGGACTCACCTTTGATAAAGCCATTATTGATGTTGGAAGTGCATTTGCTCCAGGGCAAGTTTATGTGGCCCTTTCTCGATTGAGATCGTTGGATGGATTGATCCTCAAAACGCGCATTGATCCTTCGGTAATCAACAGTGATGCGCTGGTTGTAGAATTCTCGAATAGGAAAAATCTCCAGAGAGATCTCAATGACGTTTTGAAAGAAAAACAAATGCAGTATGCTGGTGAATTGTTGGATGCGAATTTTGATTTTTCTCAGTTGGTGAAGGAGTTGTCCAAATTGGATTCAGATGAAGGTGATGCGATGGAGTTCGAAGACGAATCAATGAAATCAGCGATAAAGAACCTGCTGATTTCGTTGCGCAATGAGGAAAACAACACAGCGAAATTCCGTTATCAATTGAAGTCATTGTTAATGACCAACCAGAATGAGCTTCTTAATGAAAGACTTTCTAAAGGCACTGACTATTATCTTGAGATATTGAAACGGTGCAACAAATCTTTGATTAAACACATTGAACAAGTAAGGCATTTTTCAGGACACAAATCTTATATTTCATCCTTGTCGGAATTGGATCAATTGTTCACGACAAAAATTGATGCCATTGAAAAAACACAGCGGGTACTTCAAATGATTCTCACTGGCGCTGATTGGACAGGCGCTTCATCAATGAAACGGAATCATGGCAGCGAAAGAGAGAAATGGATGGGGGAGATTGCAGAAGAAATTGGATCTGCGCCTATGAGCACGCGTAAATCTGGGAAAGTTAAAAAACCAAGTGCTAAAAAAGCCAGCCCCAAAACGCCGGGAGAAAAAAAGCCAGCCAAAAAGGAAAGGGGAAGCACAGTGATTGAAACGATTTCGTTATATCGAGAAGGAAAAACAGTAGAACAAATTGCAGCAGAACGAGGGTTCGTGAAAGGAACCATTGAGGGGCATCTTGCGAAGGCAACTGAGATGGGTATTATTAGAATTCAAGATTGGATTGAGGAAAACGAGCTAACAGAAATCACGAATTTAATTCCCGATATGATTGATGAAACCACCATGTCGATGCTCTACAGTCAATATGCATCAAAATATAGTCATGCAAAAATCAGGGCGGCACTTGAACATCACAAAGCTGAAAAGACGGCTTAATTGCGGAGAAGGCAATATTTTTTCGAATAAATTTTATTGAGAACTGTCGGCATATTATTTTCGTTTTTTGATATCGAATGTATAACCTCCGACTACTTCTGACTACTCTGATCTTTGTGTTTCATAGTTGTCTATTAATTTCCCAAAAAGGTGAAACTTATTCGCCTCTTCGTTGCTCAGGAGAAATTCCTTATGAGTTTCGTTCTCTAACAGCAACCAAAGTGCAAAAAGCACAAGCCGAAGAAAAGAATAAAAAGGAACACACTTATAAAGAGAAAAAAAGAGTCAATGAATTTTTGCTTCGCAACAATTATGTAATCGATGAATTGCTCAATAGTGGAAAAGTGCTTTATGGCGATCCAGTCACTGAGTATATCAATGCAGTAGCGGCAAAACTGCTGGTGAATGATCCTGAGCTCAAATCCAAATTGCGCTTTTATGCTGTGAAAAGCAATGACGTAAATGCCTTTGCAACTAACATGGGGATCATTTTTGTGACTGTCGGTTTGATAGCACAAATAGAAAATGAAGCTCAACTTGCTTTTGTGCTTGCCCATGAAATTGCGCACTATGAAAAGGAACACAGTCTTGCATCTGTGCTTGAAACAGCGGAGATCATCAATAAAACCCAAAATGACCATTATAACGGATATGAAAATCGCATCAAGTTGCTGAGTTCTTTTTCTCAAGAAATGGAGTTTGAGGCCGATTTGCTGGGATACAAAAGATTTGTTGCATCTGGCTATGATAAAAATGCGGCAATCACCATGATGGATGTACTGCAGTTTTCATTCACGCCTTTTCTCGAAGTGCCATTTAAGCCTGATTTTTTGCAGTTGGATTCACTTGTTTTTCCTGATAATTATGTTTTAAAAGATCCAGAGCCTGTGCCTTTAGATACAGATGATGAAGATGATAGCAAAAGAAGTCATCCGAATATCAAAAAAAGAAGAACACGACTACAGGCGGAAGCTGATTTAACGATAGAATCCGGCACGTTGAGTCATATCGGAAATGCTGCATTCGAGAGTGTTCGAAAACTTGCTAGAAACGAAATGATTCATTTGGATATTATAGGTCTGAAATACATCGATGCACTTTATCATGCCTATGCAATGTCGACATTGTATCCGAATAGTCGATACTACGAGGAGTCAATTGGCAAGGCACTTTATGGCATGAGCAAATACACCAACAATGGCGATCATCAGCATATGTTTTATGAAACCGGTGAAGTTTACACGAACTTGGAAGTTTGCAACTATCTGCTAAAAGATCTTACAGATGAGCAGCTTAACTTAATCGCGATTCGTTATTTGTATTACGTTTCTGATAAGTATGAATCCGTATTCATGAAGGCGCTGCGAGATGATTTGATCAAAGATGGTATAGTAGAGAACGAACTTAGGTATGATAGTTTGAGTGCAGGTATCCAAGAGGCAAGGACTTTTTTATTGGGCAAAAAAAATTGGAAACCTAAGGACATGACTGATGGTGGCAAATTAGATCAGAGCATCAATGCTATGAATTCCGAAGGAGTCTCTAAGTATGATAAACTGCGAGAAGAAAAATCCAAGAGTGATTCATTGGGGACAAATGATGAAGAATTTGCAGATAGTTCATGGGTTGACTTGTTTCATTACATGGCATTTTCTAATCTGAATATGCCAACCTTAAAAACTCATATTGATAGTATTTTCAAGAAAAATAATGATGATGAGTTGGCTTTAAACCAGTGGAACCGTGAGGTATACTCTAGAAAGGGTTATTATAGAAGACGAGGATTCGGACTTGGTCTTGACAAAGTGGTTTTTGTTGATCCATTCTTTTTCAAAATTGATGAAAGAGAAGGTGTGAAATTGGTCGACTCAGAAAAGGAACTTCTTGATTTTAGTAATCAAATTGGGGCCTGTTCTGAAGCGTGCGGATTGGATTCAGATATGCTGCTTCCGAAAGGAATGCAAGAAGGTGACGTTAAGCGTTACAACGACATGGCGTTGATGAACGACTGGATTGGCGAGAAGCTCACACATGAAAGTCATGATATTGCGATGATACCACTTCAGACTGATTATACTTCAAGTATTGCAGACAGTTATGGCACAGACTATTTCTGTTACACAGGTGTATTTACAACTAAAATGAAAAGAAGAAATACATTGGGATATCTGATATATGGCATCCTTTTTTATCCGATAATACCTTTTGTTTTGATTCGTGCGTTTATACCAGAACGAAATACCTATTTCTATTTTTTATTGTACAATATGCGCACAGGAGAAACTAAATGGGAAATGGAAAAAAATATCCGCCGATCTGCGGATAATGGTTATGTGAATTCATTGTTGTACGATACGATGTATCAAGTTAAAGCCAAGAAGTAATGCAAAAAGTAATTATTATATTCTTCTTCATGATCCCAATGTTGTGCTGGTCGCAACCAGGATATATGGGGAAAAAACTATCTGTTGGTTATGAGCTTGAAGTTATGCCGTGGCTTTGCGCGCTAACCAGAACAACAGAGTATCTTTATGCTAGGGATAATTCATTTAATGAGTATAGTGAAGAAAAGACATTACAATGGATTACAGGTCATCATTTAAATGCAAACTTTGTTACTAGCAGAAAAAATGAAATATTCGTGAATTCGTCGATGAGGCAATTGAACTATTATTGGAATAGCACTAACATTAATAATTATGGAAATTTTACTCCTTTAGTCCCAAGCATCAGGGCTTTGGAAACTTATATTGATATTGGAGTTCGTCATTATCCTTCAGATTTTATAGCGCCAATTGGGTTGTATCATCAGTTTTCTTATGGCTTCTGCAACGTAGTGCTCGACAACAAAGTGAAATCCGTTGATGGCTTAATTTATGGAGATATTTATGCAAATGTTGCTGTCACCGATGCTAAATACAAAGCGCG
>Ga0075163_10008064_pt1 | contig 13909 bp, 15 predicted proteins | sample JI1023141ADNA_FD_71478 | JGI IMG/M metagenome (GOLD analysis project Ga0075163, IMG submission 71478) | Wastewater effluent complex algal communities from Wisconsin, to seasonally profile nutrient transformation and Carbon sequestration -... | ecosystem: Engineered > WWTP > Effluent > Algae...
AGCGCAGCATGCGCATACAACAGCACACAAACACCACCAAAACGGCCATCGGATACGTTCGTGTCAGCACCCAGGAGCAAGTCTCCGAGGGTGTGAGCCTCGACGCACAACGCGATAAGCTTCGGACGTATTGCAGGTTGCATGGGGTCAAGCTTATCGACATAAAGGCAGACGAAGGGATATCCGGCGGGACTCTGGAGCGTCCAGGGCTGCAAGCTGCGCTTGAGATAATTCGACGAGGGCGAGCGAATACGTTGATCGTCGTGAAACTAGACAGGCTCTCTCGGTCGCTGCGCGATGTCTGTACGCTGGTTGAGGAGTTCTTCTCTGACGAACGGTATCACTTGCTGTCTCTGTGTGGGATGGTCAACACGCACTCCGCCGCAGGGCGAATGGTGCTGATGAACCTAGCGAACTACGCGCAGTTTGAACGGGAGATGATTTCGGAGCGGACTCGCGACGCGCTGCGGCACATGCTGGCGCAAGGGGTCCGACTCGGTCCTGCGCCCTACGGGTACGAGTTCAGCCAGGACGTTGACGACCAGGGGCGGCGTCTGCTGGTCCCGTTGGCGCATGAGCAGGAAGTGTTGCGCAAGATCAAGGGAATGCGCGCCGAAGGGCTCAAGCTTCACGAGATCGCACGGCGATTGAACGAGGCCAAGATCCCTGCGCGGCGTGATGGAGTCTGGAGAGCGCAGCGACTCAGTATCGTGCTCCGACGGGATGGCACCAAACAGGTACACCCATTTAGGCCATCTGGCCCTCGGGTTCCGCTGCGCCATGACCGCGAAACGGCGACGACGCGAGCGATGGAGCTACGCTCCCAAGGGCTCAGCCTGAGCCAGATCGGCCAGCGTCTGCGTAAGGAGCGGCTGACTCCACTGCGCGGCGGTATCTGGCACCCCGCGCAGGTTTCGGAGTTGTTGCGCGGTGCCTCTCGTGGCGACCGAGAAGCCGCAGCCCGGCGAGCAGTCGAGCTACGAGCAGAGGGCATCCACCTTCGCGAGATCGGCGTCCGTCTGGCGACAGAGGGCTTTCTGCCGAAGGAGGGCGGCATCTGGCACCCAGCGCAGGTGCATGCGCTGCTGGTAAGCGAAGAGTCAGTCGACCGGGGCGGATGACTGCACGGGGGGTCGCCCGCGACGTGGCGCGAAGGGAGCTTGAGGGCCGATGCCGAAGGCCAGCCAGCCGGGTGATACGCCGAGCACTTGGGCGATGGCCTCGATGACCTCGACGCCCGACTGCCCGCCCTTTTCGATCTGGGTGATGGATGGCGCGGTGAGTCCGGCCAACCGGCCAAGCTCGGCCTTCGTGATGGCACGCTCGACGCGCACTGCCAGCAACCTCGCCCCCATGCCGTCGCATGTTGCGCTCGCGTCCTCGGTCAGCATGTCCCCAATTCCAAACCCCAGCCAAGCCGCCGAAACACGCAGCGCCGACGCCAACTGCGCGATTTTGCCAACGGTCGGGATCTGTAGACCCCTCTCGATCGCACCAACTGTCGAAGGGGCGATGTCGGCAGCACTCGCCAACGGTCGATGTTTGATGTCGCGCAGTCGCCGGGCGGCCTTCAAGCGAGAAGGCAGGCCAACGTGAGCGGGGTTTTTCTGGCCGCGAACCATGGCCACGACGTACCACGCACCGAAAAGGCCTAAAAAATTGGTGTTTTTCTGATCGGAATCGTTCGATTAAACATTGCAATGAGAGGTAAACAGCGTGTATTCCTACCACTTGAGCCCGGCAAGATCGGGCAAAAACAACAGGCCCCCGGCGCAAACCGGGAGCCCATCGCCCGCGTCAGACCCCCGCCGTGGAAAGTGTTGGTCCGACGCGAACGGGAGGACTTTATGTGCTGTCACATCAAAAGTGCAAGTGTGTCTCGTCGTCGGCAGGTCAAGTTGCGGAAGGCTCCGACGCTGCCACCGCTCGCGATGCTTGATCTGAGCAAGCCGGGGGAACTGGCGGCGCACGAGTTCTTGCTTCGTGCGACGGACCCGAACGACAGGATGTGGACTCTGCTGGAGGTGCGGCGGCATGGTGATGTGCTGCTGTGCGTCGTGCGCTGGGCGCATCCCGAACGGAAGACCAAGCCGTATGCGCTGGCGGAGGTGAGTCTGACGGAGGCTGCGGTGAAGTGGCGGGACTATGTGTCTGTCGAAGACGCCAGACTCGCGTTGCAAGCAAGCGTGCACGTCGCGTTGGCATCAAGGTGATCGGGCAGTTGGTGGGACTACCTCAGTTCTTGAGTTCGTCTCGAAGAGCCCCAATCAACGAATAATTCCCTGGCGTTTTCGGATCCGGTGCAATCAGGGTGGGGTACTTTTCCACGACACTCGAGGCGTTGATGTGGTGACAGTGTACAAATGCAGGACTCCGCATGAGCGTCGTGCCAGCTCCGACGCAGTCTAGGATTACCAACTGACCTCGCCTCAACTGGCCCGGGTCCGGGGAGTCATCATCGAAGCGGCAGTTGATCCGTCGATTCCAGTTCGCCGGACCAATGCTGGCAGCTGGATGTCCAAAGGTCTTGGCGATTTGCTCTACATGTCCCACGATAAGAACGTGCTTGTCCTTAAACTGCTCGTCAGCAGCTACCTCGTTCTCTTCGTAGGCGCGCATAATTGACTTCGACCCGAGCATGGGCAGCAAGTCCGTTTCGCTATTCTCCGTCGGAGCTACTGCGGTCGGGAGCGATGCCGGTTGCTTGTTCTCTTCGGTCTTCTGGATGGCAGCCCTGAGCAGACTTAAGCGACCGTTGCACGAATCTCGTTCGGCCTTGACACGAGCAAGCTCGAGTTGGATGACCTTCACCTCTGCTTGGGCCATCGCAAGATCTGCTTTTGATGTACAGCCCAGGATTAGCAGTCCCGCCGCACACAGAGTCGTTCGAAATGATTGCATCTACTCTCCTTTTGACATCTTAGCCGTGGCGGCGGAGGTGGGTCAACGGGCCTTGCTCGGTCAACGCCGTCGTGTTGGAGGGCCTCGCGTCACGTTCAACTCACTGAGAGCGCTAAGACAGAGGCGGCAGCGAAATGTAGACCTCTGGCAGAAAAAACGGTCGGAGCGCTGTCAGCCAGCGATCAGCGTCTGTCAGTCTTTCGCTCGCGAAGGCATCCCGCCGGAAGGCCCAAAAGCGGGCCGTCTGGGTCTCCTTGTCTTGAGCATCTCTGATCGCAATGATGCGCTCTCTGACTTCGCCGGTGGTTTTTGAGATGCAGAGTTCCAGCAGCTCAGGAAGGGTGTCTGGCAGTTGAGACGTGTCCATGAATTTACCTCAAATGTTGGTTGGTTGGTTGTTGGTTGGTTGTTGGTTCCGAGCGCGATCATCGGTAGGTTGTAGGTTCGAGATGACTGCACTCTCTGTAAGGTAGTGCATCGGATTTGGGGCCATGTAATCGCCGATGCGGCTGCTCAAGAGTCCCCACCTCCCGGTTTGGTCAGCCGATGATGGTGGACTGATATGCAGACCGCGATGGCGGCGTTTAGGTCGATGCCAAGGATCTCGGCGACCGTTCGGAGCTTCTGTTCGACCTTCGGATCAAGGCGGATGGTGTGGCGGAAGCGGCCCCGCTCCTCATCCAGATCAGTCTTCTTGCGCTGCTTGGATCTGCGCGGCTGCTTCGCAGTACGTGCGTTGCGTTCGACGATGATCGCGGCTTGCGCAGGCGCGATTTGGACGTCCATCTGACGTCCAGAGGGGGCAGAAATCGCAGGCGTTGCACCGTCGGTATTTCGCGCGGCTTGCAGAGCCAGCGACGCAGCGAGCGCGGACGTCTGTTGGACGTCACCGGTGACGTCCAATGGACGTCCAGATGTGGACGTCCGAGAAGCGCTCTGCGCGGCATCAGGAGGACTCCTTTGCGCGCTCTGTGCGCTTTCAAATGAAGGAGAAGCAGGAGGAGTAGGCGCAGCGGAAGGTCGGGCCGGAGGGAGCACGATCATGTGTGCGCGTGGTTCCGGCTGTGCGGCTCCGCTGGGTTTTCGATCGGCAGAAAGGATGAGGGTCGCAGGAGGTGGGACAGGAGGCTTTGCTTGATTGCTCATTGCCCGAAGGCTCCGTAAGGCTGGGATGGACTCCCAGCTTGGCTATTTCTTACGAGGAGGAAGTCGCCGAGTACGAGTTGGAGGCCCGCCATCTTCGAGAAGTGGTGGAAGCGCTGGTTTTGGTGCAGGACCGAGACGCAAGATCGGCCCCGAGCCTCTGCCACCGAGGCTGGCGGCAGCAAGACCGAGGAACATGGTCTGCGCGGCCATTGCGGTCGCCGGGGAAGTCGCCGCCGTACTCACCGCGATCGACGCCAGCCCAGCCCCTCCGCCAACGAGAGCACCCGTAAATGCCCCCCTTGCTCCTCCAAAAGCGGCCCCGATGAGGGTTCCAAGCAGAGTGGTCATCAGCATCGTCTCGCCGGGCAGTTGGGCAGGAATGCTGACCAGCGAGCGCGGTTCACGTTGCCGCTGGATCACCAAATCGGTGCGAGATTCCACAACGACGGGAACCGACGGTGCTGGCAACGCATCTGTCTGTTTCAGAGCAACCACCGCCGGTCGGGCTGGCGACAACGTCGTAGCTTGTTGAAGAGCAAGCGCCGACGCTGGAACTGGAGTCGCTGCGACTTGTGGGAGTGGGCACAGACGTGCCTCATAGTTTTCGCCGGACACCTCGACCAGGATTCCCATCTGGTCATCGAGCACGACGCCGAACACCGGACGGGCATCCGGCCCTGTCGGCATGGGGTGCAATCCAACGCTCGTCGGTTCTGCAATTGCCGATACTGCGATCTGTAAGGTGCTACCGGTCGGTGCCTCGCGCAGTCTCGCCACTACATCGTTCCACGTCCAGGCGGCAGATTCATCGGCCATCGCAACACTCCTACTCCGTGCGGTTGTATGCCCCGGATTCCCCGCAAGTAGGATAGCAGCGATTGACCGTCGAGAAAGCAGGATCTTTCGTCGGCGTGCAACCTCGCGAGATCGCTACAGGATTGCTCGCTCTCTTCAGCGCCGATACCGCTGGTCAATGCCACGGGACGCCGGGCTGTTAGGGCTTTTTCGGTAGGAACGACGCCAGGCGCTCGCGAAGATTCTTGGATCGGTCGTAGCCACGAGCAGTGATAAGGTCGATCGCTTCGTGCGCCCGCGCCAGTTCTTCGGCGTCGGCAAACTCGAGCATCGCAAGGATGTCGACGCGATCCTGTGGGCGCGTCACGTCATCCATCGCCAGCAACTTCATCGCGAGCAGATGGCCCAGCGTCGCCACCGGCACAGACACCCCCGGCAGCACCTCCAGCGGCGTCGCGGCCTCGGCAAGCTCCCTCTCGATTCCCGACGAGGCAAACAGAAGATCAACGATGATGCCTTCCTCATCCTGGCCGGGAGGAAGCAGCCGCACCGTCGACAAACGCGAAACCCGCTCATGCTCTAGGCAGAGCAGCACGCGGTAGCTCTGCATCGTCAGCGCATAGACCAGCGACTCCGCTTCTTGGTCTGTCTCGACAGCAACCGCCAAGTCCAGATCGTTGGTGAAGCGCGGTCTGGCCCGTACCGAGACGGCAAGCCCACCGACAAGCGCCCAGCGACGATTGGCCTCGGCGAAAAAGCGGGTGAGCTGTTGTAGGAGCTGTTCGATAACGATCATCGGGCCAGCCGAGGCCAGGCGACCGGATGCCCGACGCCATCACCAAACTCAGCCCCAGCGCGCTCGCGCAGCCAGCTTACGAGGCGCTGCCCAATCTGACTCTCGCTCTCATCAGGAAACCGCCGACGAAGAGACTGTCTCATCACCGCGATTCCAGTCCGTTGCAGTTCGAGCGCAGTTCTCAGACGGGCAGCAGCCTTGGCAGTTTGGTCAGCGGCTCGATTCATCGTGCCGAAACTATAACACGGTCGCAGCTCCAAGCCGCCAACACCAAGCATGACGGCCCAGAATCGTCGAAATGTCCATCCGACGGCTGCTAGCCACTTAGGAGCGATTTCCTATATCCACATAGCCACGGTAGCCATCGTGCAGCACTCGCCCCCGATGGGGTTTCCGTGGGTTCGACGATGTGGCAATGGGGCGGAGACACACGCCCAAGCTGGCCGATGATGCGACCGAGCGCGCACCACGAGCGGGAACCAACAGGCGGCATCCGTGAGCTAGCAAACGTCAAAAATCGGCACTTTTAAGCCCCACGGATTAAGAGTGCTCGACGATACGAAAAAAATGCTTGATTCGTCCGTGTCCAGAACCAAATGCTTTCAGATGGGAAAGTCGTAATTACGCCCTCGGTATCCTGGCGATTGGCCAACTGATTCATGTAAGTTGTATGACGATATGTCGGATTCCTCGGTCAGGGCGGGAGCCTGCCTAAACATCGCTGCGGAGAGGGCTGCGGATGGATTTGGAATGACCGCCCGCGAGTTGGGGCAGTCTGACCAGGGGACAGCCAGGAACAGACCTACAATGAGTACCCCTGTTGTGTTCTTGATCGGCTGATCAGTAGGCGGCACATTCCCACCCCAACCAGCGGCAGCCCTCCCAGCATGGCGAAGAACAGCTCGTGCGGCACCTGATCCCAGAAAGCGCCAAGTCGCCCAGCGAGCCAAAACCCGGCTGCCGTCGCTAGGAACCAGACTCCTAACCAACGTCCACCTCTTTGAGCGGGGGCGAGTCGCAACATGAACGACGGGCCGAGCGCACCGATCAGCAGCTCAGCGACCGACAGAAGCGCGAGACAGCCCAGCAGCCATCCCAGGCCCGCCAAGGATCGCCCGGTCCCGAGTCGTGCTGCGAGCACCAACGGAACGAAGGCTAGGCTGGTGGCTCCGAGTCCCATAGCAATCTTGAAGAGGATCGTAGGCAGGCCGGGCGTGGTGCGAAGTCTCGACAGCGCACGGGATAGGAGAGGGGAGACGGCGATCACGAGGCCAGCGTGCAGCGACGCGATGTAGGGCACCGGCAGCTCCCAGCCGAGCAAGTGGCGGTTGGTATGGTCGCGAGCCCAGAGAAGTAGCGTGCTGCTCGATTGCGTGTGGGCGACGGTGAATACTAACGAGATCAGGCACAGTCCGAGCAGCAGACGGAATGAGCCATGCGGGGTTGTACTGTCCGCGTCGGTGGCAGCAGGTTGGATCTGCTCCGTGGCACGAAGTACGATCGATTGGGTACGCAGGATGCCCCACGAGGCCAAGAGGCCAAGCGATGCCACTGCAAAGGCAGCAGGCCAGCCGAACCACGAGCGTGCGGTTTCGCCGATGACCGGACTCACGACAGCGCTGGCGTTGGCAAGCAGATAGATCAGCGTCAGGCCGCTGTCTCGTTGGTCTGGAGAGTAGACATACAGCCGAGTAGCCAGAGCTTGCGGCGCAGACTTGGCCGAACCGGACCCAAGGGCGATGAGCGCTAGGCCGATGTAGAGCGCGGGTACTTGAGGGACAAGCAGCAGCGCATAACCAGCCGCACCGACGAGATAGCCGAGCGATGCGGTGCGCACGATGCCAAGTCGGCCATCGGCAAGCATGCCACCGAGCAGAGGCGACACATACGTGGCAGCGATGAAACAGCCGAGAATGTCCGTCGCCTGAGCCGTGGTAAAGCCGAGTGGCTCGGTAAGGTAAAGGAGGAGCAAGCTCAACAATAAAAAGAAGCTAAACCGTTCGCAGGCAACCGACGCTGACAGGGAGAGAAAACCGGGTGGATATCGACGCATGAGCCACACTCCTTTGAGTGGAGCCATCATCGAGGCACCGTCACGTCACCTGATACTGAAATGGGAGTGGACTCTTTACCACAAGAGACGGTAATACCGAGGCATAGAGAGTGATCATGGAAGCCTGTCAGCCGCCAAGCGTTTTCTCGACGGTCATTGGGTTTGTTGAGCCCAGTCCAACCACAGCACAACCAGAGGACGAACTGGTACAAATTCAGTACCTACTGTCTCAAGCCAAGCATCGTCTTCAGATCCTTGCGAAGACCGAGGTTGGACAGAGCGCCAAGTATCGAGAAATTGCTAGCGAACTGACCGCGCTGCTTGAAAAGCTTGTCGGGCAAAAGACCTCACTCGAATATTCTCGACTGGCGGCGCTGATTCGGCAGCGGCGCGAAGAGGCGCTGCTTTCGCAAGCAGATCTGGCCGAAAAGGCCGGTTTGTCGCGAGCGCTGCTTATCAAGATTGAGAGTGGTAAGCGACGGCTGACGGCCAAAAGTCTACGTGCCTTTCTGAAAGTACCGGAGCTGCGGCTTGAGACAGAAGCGATGCTCCTGCCCACTCCCGGCGCGGATCGCGAACCGCTCAACTGGTTCGTGCCGCATAGCTTTGACGGAGTGGCGATGCTCGACGATCTAAAACGCCGTTTGCAGCGCGGCTGTAGCATCGAACAGACTTATGCGTATTTGGATCACCAAAGTGCGGCGGACTACTGCAAAGACGTGAACGATCCAGCTTATGGTGCTTTGTACCGGCAGTCTATTCCGACCCAAGAGATTGCCAGCCAGATCCTCGAACACCATGGAGAGCATCCCATGGATCTGATTGCTCTTGGACCGGGGGATGGCGGTCTGGAAATCAGCTTGGTTCAAGCGTTGATCGGTATCAAACCTGAGGCGGATTTTGACATCCGATTTTACTTGCTGGATATCAGCCAGCCTCTACTCAGCCGCGCACACCGAAACGCAAAAGACAAGCTTGAGCAGAACAAACGAGTGGTTGTGGTTGCAATGCAAGGCAACTTCCACCAACTACCGTACTTTGAGCAAATCTTCTACTCACCGTCTCGACGAAATCGCGTATTTACCATGGTTGGCTTGACATTCGGCAACCTGGATGACGAAATCCGCTTCCTGACCAGCGCATTTAGCATTGCAAGGAAAGGCGATCTGCTGGTGTTAGATTTTCTCTTGGCCCATGCACAAGCCGATGATGAGGCCAAGATCCGCGCTATCGATCCGGTGTTTTGCCATAAACCAAGAGAGAACGCTATCCGCTGGCTCACCGGGCCATTCCGTCGCTATACATCTTATCGGAATATTGAACTGAAATATGATCTGCGCTTGGAACTACCCGTTCCTGGCTCCTATGAGATCGATGTGACGGTGCTGGCAGATCGGGAGCGATTTTCGGTATTCAGGGCTAGACGGTACGATTCCGCGTCCTTGAGGGCTTCTCTGTCCCGGCTTGGATGGAACACGCTCTATTGCAACACCTTCGGGAAGGACGGAAAGAACGGCGTCCTGGTGCTGTGTAAGCGGTAAGCGAGGGCTGCTTGGCTCAGTCCGCGAGGAATCATTTTTCGGCGCTGACTTGAACGGGGCTACCGAGCCGACTGCTTCGCCTGAAGTCCGAAGCACGCCACCCAATCTTGAGCGATGGCGACGCTGATTGCGGTGTTGCGGTCGAGGCCGCGTAGGTGGGCTAGGTCGTCGAGCTTCTCGTCTACACTTGGGACTAGGCGCAGTGAGATGCGGACCCGATCTTCTTTGTCCTGTAGTTTCCTGAGCCGCTCGGCCTTGCGCAGTGCTCGGGTCGATTCCTTGTCTACAGGCTTGGAAGTCCGACTCAGATTGAGCGCAGAGGTCGCCGAGAAGCTGGGCAAAGGTCGAGGTTCCGCTTCTTTCGGTACTGGCGGCAACTTCGGAGTGGCTGCGGCGCTGAGTTGCGGCGAATCGGCAACGGTAGCGGTGTTGGCCGGAGTAGGAGGCGGGACCACGTAGACGGGTTGAGGCTGAGGGGTCAGCGGCATAGAAAGCGGCTCGACTCGCTCGGTGCGGCGAGGCGCTGGCTCTGGTGGCACCAATCGCTCAGTGCGACGCGGCGGTTCGGGCATCGGAGACGAAATCGGCGGGTTCGGTGTAGCAATTCGTCGGCTGGATTCCGCTGAAACCGAGGGAGGCAAAGCCGACCGTGCTTGCGGCACGGGAACTCCAACTGATTCACGACGCACAGCGGGTGCTGGTGGCGGCTCGAAGCGTGGCGCAGCAGGTTCGTTTCGGCGCGTCGAGGTTGGTGAGTAGCTGATGTCCGGCCTGGCGTCGGCCCTGACAATAGGTGCCTCGGTCTGCTCGGCCAAACCCATCTGCGCGAGCCGACTTTGCAGGTCAGGCGCTGGACCATCTGGGGCTCTCGCGCCTGGGAATGCTTGCGGCGTGTAGTCCAGCGCTCCGCGCCTTTTTGCACCACGGCTTGTGCCAGCGTTGACATCCGCTCTGGCGTCCATTCGCGGTTCCGTGGCTTCTGTTCCTTCCAGCAGGCCGAGCTGAGCCAGCTTGTCTCCCAAGTCCGGCGCGGGTCCATCGGGGGCTCGCGCACCTGGAAAGGCCCGAGGGGTGTAGTCGAGTCCGCCCCCTTTCTTGCGGTCGCTCATCGGTGCCCTCCTAGGCCCAGCGTCCGCAAGATGTCATCACACAGCGCCTTCATGATCTTGGTGCCCTCGGAGGTTTCGCCGTAAGGCACATCCCACACCGGGCGGTAGTATTCGGCGGCGCGCTTGATGGCGGGCGAGTCCGGCACCGGATGGGACCAGACCGTGAGCTTCGGAACCTTCGCACATGCACGTTTCAGCGCGGCGAGGGTCCGGGCTCCTCCGGCGTCGGCACGATTGATGACGACCAGCAGCTTCGCCTGACTCTCGATCAGATCAGGAAGCGCATTCTGCAAGTCATCCAGCGCCAACCGACCGTCGATCGGAACCACCACAAGATCAGCACGCACAGAGCCCGCCAACGCCAAGCTCGGTGAGGAGTCCATCACCGCAAGATCCGCGTTCAACCGCAAGTTGGGCTGCTGGTTCGGAGAGTAGATGACCGTCAGGTTGGGACTGTGCTGATGCACCGTGCCATCACCCACCCACACTTCGCCACCCGAGATCCAGCGCAGGATATCTCCCTGCCGATCAAGTCCGATCGCAACCGTACGTAGGCGGTGGTGTACAGCAGCACGTAGAGCACAATGTACGGCGAAGGTGGTTTTACCCACGCCCCCCTTGTTGTTGTAGAAAACGACAGACTTCATGTTGATCCCCTCACTGCTGTCTTGCGTGACATCAAGCAATTCTCCTTGGCTGATGTCCCCCCTGACAGCAATCGTAGCGACAGGGAAGACAGCAGGATTTCTACAATCCAGAGTACCGACTTTTTCAGGAGATGCGCAAGGAAGGAATGAAATCACGGCGTTTGATGCCGACCATCCACCATGCCTCATTCTACGTCGAGGAATGAGCATGTACGGAGTCAGAACCAGGACTCCCTACATGACTCCTTCTGCATGCAGGAAAAGGGCTCCGAAAGAAGAACAGATCCGGGTACAGCTCCAGCTCTGCCTACGCACTCCAAGCGAAGAAACGGAGCGACCAAACCGTTCCTAGATCTGATCCAGATCAGGAAAGCCGTACCGCCCTCTTCATCGTGCGGCTCGGTGGATCATTTCGAGATCTGATCCGTATCCTGCTAGCGCTCACGGCTGCCTGGTCAGGAAGGCGTTCAGCAGGAGGTTCGCACACCACGTTGAGCACTACCCAGACGTAATACCACGGCGTTGACGCGCCTTACAAGGCGCGGTACGATTGCCTGTCAGAGCTGTCAGTACCTTGTAATTGCACGAGAGACACAAGGTCCGGATCGGTACACGACCTCTGACTCAACGTCTTGAGGTGGTTCATGCGGAAACAAGAGATTGAAAAGGTGTACTTGGATGAGGACTCGGTGAAAGTCACCAACTCTCGCTTCATTGTTGGGGGACAGACCTTCGCCTTGGCTGGAATTACGTCGGTGACTGGAGCCGTGTTGCGCGAGTCGAAAACCGGAGACTATGCCTTCGGCTTTCTGGGGGCTTGTTTGGCGCTCTACGGCTTGGGAGGTAACGTCTGGGCGTTCCTCGGTGGCTTGGTCATGGTGGGACTTGCATATTTGGACGCGGTGGTCGTCAAGAAACCAACCTACTCGGTTCACATCACCACTGCGGGAGGAGAGACAGAGGCGCTCCGCAGCCATGATGAAGGAAGGATCGCCCTGGTCGTCGATGCCCTCAATCGGGCCATTATCGAGAGGGGATGAGCTGATTTTTTGGCTGGCAGAACCATCGGATAGCTGACGCCGCGCAAATAGCGATTGATCGGTTCCGCACCGAGAGACTGTATGCGGAGCTTCTCTTGGACTTTTTGGAGCAAACGGGATGAAGCCGACCAAACTTCCCAGAGAAGGAGCGATCCCTGCTACGAGAGTCGGACTGGCTACAGGTTCCCCAGAGTGCGCAACCTAGCTTTCTGCTGACCTTGAAGCACGCGGAACCGTTGGTACGGAGCCCTGGGTGCGGACAAGTTCAGGCACGCCAAGACGGTTCGAGGCGTCGCCATTAGCGTCCAACACCCCAAAGTTGGCCAATCAACCATAGGAGAAACAGAATAGCACCGCCGCCAAGAATATATGGCAGCGCAAACCATAGAAACGCTGCGACAAATGCGACACCGATTGGTCCAAGGATCGCACCAAGGAGCGCACCGCCGACGCCACCAGCTTGGAATCCGATAATCACTCCGCCCACAAATCCGACCAAGGCTCCGGCACTCATCACCAGTTCAACGGGACCGCCACCGGACGACGAACCAGAGGGGACGATCTTCCCAATGAGATCGCCACCACCGCTAAAAATGTCAAAACTCATTTGTCCCTCCGATGTGTTCTGAAAGGTGAAAGTGCGGACCCCGGCCGATTATACCACGGGACGATGCAGACACAACCAACGGTCATGGCAGTGGCTGCCTGAACCCAAACTGCTACACTAACGGCAGTGATCCGTGAACACCAGATGTTCAGCGCCCAATGTCGAAGCCGACTGAGGGTCTACGTGTAGCCCCAAGGACCGACGACCGCTTCCAACTCCTTACCTGACTCCGCCAGCCTCGCCACTCTGCGCCCCGTAATACCCCTCAAACCGCCCCTCCAACACCTGCGCCACCTGCGACGGCCACCAGTGCTCATGCCCTCGTGGCGTCTTATACCCCGCTTCCTCAAGCAGCTTCGCCAGCGTCGGCAGCGGAGGCTTCTCGAACGGCTCCCCCGGAGACTCCTTTTCATGCGCTCGCTTCATCCTGGTCAGCATCAGCTCCAGGTAGCGCCTCGGGCTGAGCAGCTTGGCGGCGTTGGTGCGGGCGAGTAGTCCATGGATGTTCTCCACGGTAAATCGCCGCGCCTTCAGGGGTAGCCATCCCTGCTCGTTAAGTATCGCCGCGATCTGCCTCAGCGAGTGACCGTTTGCCCGTAGCTCCAAGATGCGCTCCTTGACCTCGTTGTCACCGTAGGGCCGCTCGTTGTGAGGCTTCGGAATGATGTGACTCAGCCTCAGGCGCAGGTTGTAGAGCAGGCTCTTGGTCCACGTCGCCCCTTGCGGCGGCTTGGTTCCTTTGGCGTTCAGTCTGCTGGCGATCTCCGTGATTTTGATTCCCTCTGCTGCCCACGTCTTGATCTGCGCAAGGACTGCCAGTTCTGCTTCATCCTCGACGAGAATCTTCATCCGTGGATTGTCCGGGGCCGGAATCTTCCGCTTGCCATACGGCCCCTTCCCAAAGTGATATCCACTCTTCCTAATATGGTTGATGGCCTCCCGAGTCCGTTCTCCTGTCGCCTCCCGTTCCATCTGCGTGAACACGAGCAGGCTTCCCACCAAAGCCCGCCCCAGCGACCAGTCGAGCCGGATCGATTCCCGAATCGCAACCAACTCCTTCGTGCCATCTTTGAAGTACGTTTCGTACAGCTCGCAGAAGTGTCTGATCGACCGCGAGCCAAGTCGCTTGACATCGCTCAACAATTCCGACGATAATCACAGTCGGCTACGTGTGGTCGCATATCGCTGCCCTGAGGAGGGACACTTGTCTGACTTTATGAGCCGAACAGCAGTGGTCAGTATGGGTAGAGGAGGCCGTCTGGCATCGCGAGGCA
>Ga0075163_10008065_pt1 | contig 13909 bp, 11 predicted proteins | sample JI1023141ADNA_FD_71478 | JGI IMG/M metagenome (GOLD analysis project Ga0075163, IMG submission 71478) | Wastewater effluent complex algal communities from Wisconsin, to seasonally profile nutrient transformation and Carbon sequestration -... | ecosystem: Engineered > WWTP > Effluent > Algae...
ATCACTGGTTGCTCCCAATTTCTTCCACCCTTCAGATTCTTGTTTCATGCGAAGAAAGAATCCCACATACCCGCGCAAGTACTGATCGGATCGCTGGTAGGCATTCCAATGATAGACTTCATACACCTCTTCCACAACATATCCATTCTCCATGGCCAAATACACCTCTTCGGTAAACCAACATCCTTCCATGGGATGAACTGGAAAGGTGAGGCGTTGGGTCTGCTTATCTCTCTGTGGGAGCAAGCCAATACGATCTGTGTTGGGAGGACGAATTTTGATGCGGACATACCCAAAGTACCTTTCGGGGTGATTGGGGTCCAATCGTTCACGTGTACAATTATACCCAATGTAATAATTGGGGGATCCAATCGGTAACACGCATTGGGCATAGACACTGGGATAGAGGGAAGTGACATCATAGTACAAGATTTCATCTTCTGGGAATTTTAAGCCATTGCAATACAACTTGAAGACTTCTGTTCTACCGCCATAAAAACAATCGGAAGGGGTCATTTGTTGGATACAATTCAACAAGTAGGGATGATAAAAGGCTGTTTGGAAATCATGCTGCCAAATGGAGATGACTTTGTAGTTGGAATTGAGGTGATACATGACGAGTTCATAATGAATGCGGACATCTTCGGCACGTAATCCTCGCCCAGGGACAAAATCATTTTGCTCCACAATTTCACGGTAGCAATGAGGACATCCCCAATACGAACATTTCAAAAAGACATAAACTGTATTTGTCTCGTAGCAGTATCCGTCAAAACTCATTTTCAATTCAAACTCATAGAAATCGCGTAGGCTGTTTTCACGGGACATGATAAAGCACTCATCAAAAACTGCACGTCGTTTTAACCAAAGTAAGGATTCTGGGCAAAAAGTTTCACGTTCTGATTGACAATAGGAGACAATTCCTTTAAATCCCTGATCATGAAAACTGCTTTCCCGATACCCTCGAATTAAGGTCTGCATGGTAATTTGAGGCAAGGTCATGAATTGAAAGGGGTCCACACACGGAACATGCCATTCCACCGAAGAGTCGGGGAAATCTTGATTCAACTCTGAACGATAGGTTTTGACCTTGTCGCGGTAAGCCTTGACGACTGCTGCAAGAACCACCACATCCAATAGGCAGTACTTTCGGATCTCTTCCTGAAAATCCCACTTCTTTTTATTGCAAGTGCATTGCTGAGGACAGTTGCAGTATACTTCGCATTGAAGTTGATACCATTTGTTTAATTCCTCTTTTTGCTTTTTGCTTCTGACTTCCTTTAGACCCCAGTAATCATGCTCACTATCAATCGCGGGGATTCGTCCCACATAACTGTCATGACAACCATTGTTGAATCGATGAGGAAAATCTCCTTTGGCAACGGGTACTTTAAACGATTCTGCGATATTTTTAAGACTTCCAGGCATAAATCGGATAAAATCCAAGAATTTCACATTTCGGTCCGTCAATTGAACCATAATGAATTTATGTTTGCTGGTAGGACTTGGAGTATATGTATGATCAATCTCACATCGTTCAAAGATTCTCAATAGGAAATGAATATCATAACTCCCACTGTTATGGGCAACAAAGATGCTGTTTTGAAACTCGCTTTCTTCCAACAGCGCATCGACGAATTCCACTTCCGAAGGAAAGTATCGTCCTTGCTGTTCCACGGGGTCGTCTGTATACACTCTTCGAATATAAATGCAATTACACTCATGCTTGAGTAGATGAAATTGGTCTTCGATTTGAGCAGCTTCTACATCCCAGACATAGATTTTCTGATCCAATATTTCTTCCGGTTTTTTGCTTTGGATATAGCATACATGACTTTGATAGGTCAGTTGGTTCACCTCTTGATGACATTGGTTGCATTCCCAGTACTTGATCAACTTGCCACCCTTTTTGGTATACTTGATGGAGGTTTTGGCAATCTGACTTTGTTCTCGGTATGTTTTTTCGTCTTGAAACCCGGTTTGAAACTTGGTCAAGGACTCGGTACATTCTGTAATATGCTGCAAGGAGGATTCTTTGGAAGAAGTCAATGCATCGGTCTGTTTCGAATCACAGATGGGACAATAATGATTGATGCGTACATCCGACTTGCGCTTTTTACTTCTAATGAAACTTCGCAGATTATTGATGGGGTGGATATGTCCTTGGTCAAACACGAGATGAATCATGAGGATTTCCCCTTCCGAAGAAGCCAACTCCTTGGGAGATTTCTTGTCGGGGGAGATGACACAAATCCGGTTTCCGCGATATTCAATGTCATAAATGCAAATACATACGCGAAAGAAATCGGCAAAGACTTGACCATAATCTCCGATATCATTGTAATTGATTTCACGTTCACAAAATCGTTCCAAATGAATCCAAATCTCATCGGCACACATTTCCCAGTACTGAATTTCTTCTTCACTGCGACACCCTGACATGTACTTGCCATTCTGAGTATACTTGACATTATTGAATAAATGAATGAAATATTGTCCATTTTCTTTTTTGATAAAGGGGAAGGTCGAAGAGCATTGAGAATAATCCATCACGGCTTCCACCTTTTTTCCTTCGCACGACATGTCATCTCTTCCTGCATTGGTAGCCAGAATATTGGTACATCGTCCTGACACATCGTAGACATACATGTACATTTGGCATCGAATCACCGACATCATAAAGCAGGAATACGTTTGTTGACGCTGAGGAGTTTCAAATAAAGCATCCGATAACGTGAACCGATTCAGCATGCTCGCAGTTAGAAAATGCCGTTCTTTTGCGGTTCCAGCATAGGGTGCGCCGACCAGCATGCCAGAAAGAGGAGTGGGCGCTGTAGTAGAAGCTTGTTGGGGAGTTCGACTCACTCGTCTTCGCACATTTCGAGCTGATTTGGTCTCGAGTCCATCTTCTTCTTCCTCTTCTTCACGATCCATTGCATCCAATAAATGTAAAAGAGAATTGTAGTGTTCCAAGGGAAATTCAGTGATAAACTGAATGATGACAAAAATCATGGATCCATCTTCGTTTTCATCTTGGCGACCCGAGATTTTACGTTCGAGGACTTCGGAAATGACGCGTAATAATTCCGAAATGTCATAGGGGACATAGGGGCCTCCCGTGCTGGGCGAATTGAACGGAGAACTAATGGATTCAATGGTCCATGGAATGTGCATCAACTTATCATTGGTCTCACTGAAGAAGGTCATGCTGACATAGTATCGCGCCCATTGATTAATGCGCTGGCCAAAATGAAAAATATCCGTCTTGCGAATGTGGGTATAGAGGTTATTGACTTCATTTTCAAAGAGCATGTTGAAATTGACGCGTGACCCCATTTCCATATCCTCTGCACTCATGCGGATTTTGCACATGACCGAACGAACCATTTGACAATTGTAGTTGACACGAATCGTGGTGCGTTGATGAGCACCTTTGGACGCACGCACTAAATTGGGCCAAATCCCCAGAACCCGTTCTTGTTCGGGGATGTAGTAAAAGAGATTTTGCAAAGAGGAATCGGTATACTCGACAGTGACATTGGTCAAATAGGCAGTATCCACACCTGAACCCGCCTCTACATCACGGCGTTCCAAGTATAGAGGAATGGTAAAACTTTTCCAGATGCTTGCATTGTTGGTGTTGATGCATGGGAACCGAATCATCATGATGTTGAAAATAGATCGGAGTAACAGGCTATTCTGATCCATTTTGTAGATGTAGCCCTTGGGACGTCTTCGAGTAGGAGTATTGGATAAACTATCTGGGACATATCCTCGAAGCGCAGGAACCAAAGCACCGAAATGACTAACTCCGGAATTGCCAAACGTTTTGAACAAGGTGCGCATGGTATCATCAATCAAATTGCGGAAATCCGAACTCCACTTTTCCTTATACTTTTGATTCTCCCAGAAATTCGCATCAAAAGCATTGAATCGAGTTGTCAAATCGTTCAATGTCGCAATGTTCATTTGAGTCCCTTGATTTAAATTCATGGTAGTACGGGCCATGGCATGATAATTCCCTCGTTTTTGGGCAGGAGGGACATTTTCATTGGTCGTGACAAATTCCCGGTTCAGGATGCGGCGTTGCACCAATCGTTCCAACTCAGACATGAATTCAGCCAATGCACGAGAGTAGGTCATATCATCCGTCACCGAAGGTGGAACAAACTTTCGACCAATTTCCAAGGCATTGGAGTAAAACGTGGGGTTTTCAATCCATTGATCACTGATTTGAGGTTGAACACCATTCATTAACAAACGTTGAAAACGATCCCCGGTGGATCGGATTTCCAAATTATTCAAATAATTGAATTTCATCGTGCGGAGGGGGATGTAGTTGCGAGCTTCAGGGGTATTTTCACGAAACTCCAATCGTTTCTTGGCACGATGACGGACATTACGTTCATGTTGCTCGGAAGCTTGGTTGGCGGCCACGGCTGAAATTCGTAAATTTGCACTCATACTCCTCAAATAATGAAAGAAAAAAGTGTACGTGAAAATATTTTCGTGCGTATTTTCATGGTTGTGAAAATATTTTCGTTATTAGGCAACACTCTCCGAAACTCCTCCTTCTTCAACTTGAACCACCTCCGCCCCCTCCTGTCCATTCTCGTCCAAAGCGACAACCTTGCGCTTTTTATTCGATTTTAGACTTTGCTCCACCTTTTTCAAGTACGCACCACGAGCAGTTGTCCCATAGAACATGCTTAGTCCGAGCGAAATACCCAGCTTTTGGTCCTTTGAACTGTGATACCCAACACCGATGGTGATGATGAATTTGCTGGTTTCTGGGTCAAAGGAAGAGATGAAGGAATCGGCAGTGATGGTTTTGGAAGTCCACTTCAAACTGACTCCACTGTTGGACAAATCACGCCATGTGATGGGAGTTTCCGTGGCATCACACTTGACTTTCAATACTTCGCACCATGATTTCAAAGCATCATTCAAGTCCCCCACAAACTCTTGAGCAGCAATACTTTCATCCCCAGCAAGTTTCACAAACGTGTGGTCGGAAATGGTCTCATAACGGATAGCAGAACTCACTTCTTCAGGAACTTCAAATTGAAGTTCAAAAGCACGCATCGCGCCCCCTTGTGGAGGAGAATAGTTGGCATCTTTGGCTTTGACGCGGAAAAAGGTCATGACGTTTTGAGCATCTCCTTCTTCCTTACTTCTTCGAAAGTATTCAGCAATGGGAGACAGAATTTCGCCGGATGCAAGCATCTTGGATAATTTACGTGGACAACGGACAGTTACTCTTTTCGAGCCAATTGTAACCAATTCCCCACGCACAGTGTAAGCCCTTTCTTGATTTTGTTGCATTTTTTAACTCTCTTTGGAATTGTGGAAATAATGATTTATTTTCAAGAATAAGTGTTTACAATGCAAATATTTTCATACTCACTGCCAACCACACGTTTGATTCTAGAAGAATGAAAATATTTTCGTACATATTTTCATTATTTGCATTCATGGACACCGAAGAACAATTCACAAAGGAAGAGGTGATGGACGGGAAGACTCGAATTCCTATTGGAGCAGTGTTTCCATTCTTGATGGAATACGTGTCCGAGTCCCTTGTCAAGGAATTAGGAGTCACTTCGGTTCTTGATCGAAACTTTTTGTTCCTCCAGCAAATGATGACACGTGAGAAAGCCTCCAAGGCAACTTCCTACCAATGTGTGCAACCTCTCATCTCGAATGCTGGAAATGGAGATGAACATTTGATTGTCACCAGTCTGCAGAAACATGCTCAAATCATTCAAGGTTCCGGTGAAAAAGTCAACAAGGACTGTTTTTCACTTTTCTATCTCGTGCCAAAAACTGTGCCTACCCCTGAAGGTCTTGTCTGGTTTCATGGGTTTTTCCAAAATGTCATCCGCCCAACCTTGCACCCAGACGCCAACTTCTCCCACATCTTGAAAGCTTTGTATTTATGTATCAAAGAAAATCAATACCACTTCTCCATTTGTAGTCAGGATAAAACCATGACATGGGCATTTTACTACAACAAAGGTCATTTGTTTATTTATACAGTCCCCGATGTCCTCCCCCAACCGGATGTTGAAAAACAAGTTATTTGCCGATGGATTTCTGTGGCCGATCCTATCTATGAACGCCGAATTGAAAGCACCCACCACTTACACTTTAGCGAATTCGAAATCCAAGAAATTGTGAATGACAAAGAAGCTAAACCTTCCGCGGAAGAAGTCGATGGAATTGAAACGAAAGAGTCGGAAGCTGGCGATATGTGCTTAGACTGCGGAATTTAATTAATATTCAAATAATTTTGCACGTAATGGACGTGGTTTTGTAATATGGATCTTGGACCGAGGACGATCTGTAGCATCGGCTCTTTTCACAGGGACTTTCAAGGACTTCTTTTCCACCTTGCATTTTTGAGTTTCATAGTCGACAAACCCGAGCAAAAACGTGTCCCACCCCTTTCGAAATGTCTTCTCCACAGACTTGGCATTGTTATCCACTAATAAAAATCCATGGTCTTCAGCCGTTGCGTGATTATATAGACATAAAAACTCCTCATACGAGCAATGACTTCCTAATCCTTCATACATTCCTTCAATTACCCCCACATCCCGCGTTGCAAATAACAAGAATTGTTGTGTATTTTCACGCAATGCTTTGGTCACTCCTGTTTTAAACGTTTGTACCGCAAACTCGATACTCACGCCATATCCTTGACCTCCTAAATGGCGATGTCGCAAGGTTAAATTGTTTAAAGGGTTCGATCGACTCGGAGAATATAATTCCGTATGTGATAAATCGTCGAGGAATAACAAGGGTGCTGGGTGGACTAATTTGGGAGGAGCTGGGAACCAAGGATGCAAATCATCAAAATAACCACTGGTGATGCCTGAAGCATTCAAGTAGGGAGACCTTTCACGATGGGAGAGGATGTAGGCAATGGTTTTACACTTCAAGGTCATTTCCTCGTTCATACTTTCCAACTCGTCATAGTATTCATTTAACTTGCGAGTCTGCTCTCTTAGATAACGCACAGACATGGGCTCCATTTTGGATATATTACGGTCAAAACTTAAATACTCTGCATATTTCTTTGGATACTCTTCTGTAAAGGATTTATAAAATTCTGCCTCTTGCATGATTTTTTGTTCAATGTCTGCCAAGGCATCATGAGTTCGATTCACATCCGTATATAAATCCCCGGGACGCATAGGAATGACTTTTACACAGTCATTACTTTCATACGTGGGATCGATTGCATAAAACCGTGTGAAATACGCATTGTCAAACATCCATTTATTCCATAAACTTAGACTATACGTCTTTCCTTTTCCACGCGGACCCACAGCTGCAATCAAGGTAGGGAGAGGAAAATATTGATCCGGTGATGGAACGACATACTGATCAGGTAAATTCAATTCCTCAGGCAAAGTGGGAACATAAAGTTCAGTCTTTGAAATATGAGAACACGGATCTTCCACAACTTTTGCATCTCGTTGACGTTTGTGTACTTTCGAATTTTTGCGAAGCATTCTATTGCAAATACAAAGTGAAAATACAGAAATGTATTTTTCATTATTCTACCAATGTCACAAGAGTTTGATATTCATCGAGAATTATGGGATTATTACGATGATTCTTCACGTCGAGTAGCAGACTTTTACGAAAAAGACAATGTGGTAGTCACACAAGAGGATAGTGACGATTTTCTTCACCAACTAAATCATTTCATAGAGGATTTAGATAAAAGAGACCCTGTTGTAGTAGTAGAAACTCGCCCACCTTCACCCAAAAAACTTGATACACCACAAAAAGTTTACGACCATATCAAAGAGAATCATAAATAAAACTGTAAATCATAGCACAAATCTATATGGACCTTATTCCTCGAAACGATCACTCCTCGCGACATACTGTCTTCTATAAATATCATGATCCTACACTCTCTGAAGCAGAACGATTGTCTGTCACAACAGGATGGTCAGAAAAATATAAAGGATTGACAGGAGGAGAACTCACGACAGTACTTGAAAATAGAAATAGACCTGGAAAAAACCCCATTACAGCTCAAAATCATATTCGATATAAATCATTAAAAGCTCATGTAGCTGCAGTTTCTAAAAATACATGGAGTGTCTGGGTAAAAAGGTATGCACTCGTCTATGAGAAAAAATTTGCAGAAGCCATGTGTGACCCTACCTGTAAAGATTTGTACAATCGATGGAGACAAGGCAATCCGGACAACTTCATTTGGCCTCCTCCGGATGGTGTCGTTGTTTGGGATGGTCGACAACAAAACGATCCCCCTGATATTATAGTGCCATGGTTTCCAATGTCCTATCAAGGACCACTTGAAGAAGAACATCTTCGGATGGAAAGAAGCCTTATCCACGTCAAACGAAAAAGATTAGAAGGAGATAATTTTCGAAATATAGGACCACGCCCTGCAGCGGTTCGTGCTGTGCCGCCTGTGCCCCCTCCTCCCATTGTTCCAGCAGTGATTCCTGCTATGGTACCTGTGGTTCCTCCTATTGTACCTGCAGTAATTCCTGCTATGGCACCTGTAGCACCTCCTATTGTCCCTGCAGTGATTCCTCCTGTGGTACCTTTGGTTCCTTTGAGGACTATGACCCCTCCACCAGTGGTTCCTGTTCCTATCGGATCAAAATTTCGAGATGTTTTTGGTGGAGAAGAAGAGACAAAGGATGATCTAGCTGCTATGCAACTAGCGAGAACATTTGATCAAGAAGATGAAGAAGAAGAAGATCTCGCATTTCAAGAAGCGTTGGATTTTATCGATCTTGAAAATGATGAGGACATCCAACCATTACCTGTAAATCTCGCATCAGATGATTGGGAGACTATTTATAACAAAGTCAGGTACTATTATTATGACCCATTTATCAGCACCCATGATGATGCATTAAAATTATTTATGATTAATATGGAGACCTCTGCAGGGTATACCTGTGATATTCATAGACTTCTCTCTTCTGATTTAAAGGATTTCTTTCCCTACTACAAAAGGATTGCAACCTTCAAAAATGTTGATATTCAACGTATAAGTTCTTTATATAAAAAAGCGATTGTCAAAATATTTACAAAGTTGGCAACACTTGCCAACATTATAGAAGAAAATGACATAGTGGATGAGCAAGAAGTCATTGAACAATATGACCTATTTAAGAATTGCATATTGTGGCCCCATTCAAATGATACAGAGGAGATAAAATTCAAAAAATTCATGTTCTGTATATGGGATTATAATCAAGATATTGGTCTTGGATTGGATGATGAAAATAACCCCCTCAATTCCATTGTCATTAATAAATCGAAACAACAACATGAAGCATTCCTCAAAATGGCGTTTAATTCAACTTTTGACGCATATAAAATTGCCTACGATGAGCCTTTTGATACAACATCGAATAATCTGATTCAAAGAGCTGCTGCAAATCGTCTACTTCTTTTTCTTGAATATGCATTCCATCAACGCATTCAGCGTAGAGCTCCTACTAGATTCATGAACCTTCCTATCGTCTTGGCAAAAATTGCTTCAACACCTAGAAATTATATTAATTTTGTAGAATTCATCAAGATCTTTGTCACTCCAAACTTACCTACTGTGATGGAAAATGTGGCCATTGACAGCATAACTTTTACAATATCTACCGTAAGATCATCGGATAGTGAGTACAAAGAATATCCAAAGCAGTTTTGGATTGGAGGACTAAAACTTATTACAGCTGTCATTTATTTTAAATAAGACAGTATTATTAATCACAACAAGATCATGACTAAAATGAAAGAAACCGGTACAAGAAGGGAGGTCCTCAGGAAAACTGCACAGAAAACGAAGAAAGGAGAGACCTATGACGTTTTAATAAACATTGATAAAAAATTTGCGTCAATAGCCAAAAGATCGCAAAGTGCACAAAATTCACCGTGGCGAAAGCATGTTTTAGAATATTGCAAGAGGAAGAAAATATCATACTCTTCGGCATTATCAGATCCTAATTGTAAAAAAGGATATGTGAAAATTGTAAAACCTCAACGAAAAACAAGCTCGCCCATTGTAACAGTCATCGAAGAAGAAGAGGAAGAAGAAACTTAAGTTAATCGATTAATCAATACACTCGTCTCATCATAATCTCTCAAAAAATTTTCACCCGGCTGTTTAAACTTCATACCTCGCAATTCCCGCCGTGCCCGTACCCATCTCTTTTGTTCAGGTGTGATCGTATCAGCCTGATTATCCATCAAATCTGTCGATTCTACATACACCTGCCGATGATTATCAATCTTTGTGACCCAATCATAAATATTTGAACTAGAAGCGTGCTTAAACCCGTTGCGGCCGAAATAGAGCTTGACTGGAGGAGGAACGTCTTGCATTATATGTGTTAAAAACTCTCTTATCCATTGTTATTCATGAGAGGATTCAATGTCTCCTCATCATTAATGTTCAAACCCTCAAATACTTGTTCAAAAACTTCTACCACATCCCAAATCCATTTACGCTCAAGACAGAATTTGTAATACATAACAGCTTTTTCGTGGAATTTGCTAATAAAGAGTGCTTTTAATTTGGCATCATGGTAAAAGGGTAGGATCGGTGGATGGTAAACGGGTAGGTGCAGCGGATGGTAAACGGGTAGGTGCAGTGGATGGTAAACGGGTAGGTGCAGCGGATGGTACAAAGCAAAATCTTGACTATAAGTCAAACCGTCAGAGTTGAGTAGGATTCGTAATCGTAACTGAATACACTTGAGACTTCTCTTTAAAAAATTTGCGATATGCTGAGCACTGTAATCTGTCAAGAATAGTTTGACAATGAAGTAGTCTTCAATCGGGTTCACTTCAAAGTCCTGTGTCTTTGAAGTGGATACTTTGTAAAAGTATTCATCCGTCAGATACTCTTCGGAAAAGATAGTTTCCCACATTGTCCCTTTAAAATCTTGTTCGACCATTTTCTTTCAAATAATGATTGTAATTTCATATTGCGAAAATATTTTCATAGTAATGCAAATATTTTTAACGAGTGTTTTTTTATTTTCATTGTTTTCCAAAAATGGGTAAAGTATTTAAAAGCCAGCCGAAACCAAAGTATCGCACGCAACCCATCAATGTGACTGAACCGAAATCGAAATATCATACAATGCCCATTAATGTAGATGGGCAACAAAAGAAATTACACCCTGGAAGCAACAAAGAACACTTTGAAAAAGTGAAAGGGATGCTCAAAGCGAGCTATGATGAAAAGGTACAAAATGTAGGAGCAGCAAAAAAAGATGCTAAACTTTCAGGGAAACGTGTCAGTGTATTTCACGATGCTGAAACAGCAAAAACATATGTGGTACATCGAGGTACTGCTAGTATGAAGGACTGGGGGACAGATTTAATGATGGGGTTAGGGTACGAAGGTGGAAATCGATTCAAACACTCTGAAAAAATACAAAGACAAGCTGAGAAAAAGTATGGTAAATCGAATGTTACCACAATGGGCCACAGTCTTGGCGGCAGACTAGCTGAAAAATATGGTAAAAAGTCAGCTCAAACGATCACTTACAACAAGGCGTCCGTCCCCAGAAGTGTCATCGAGTCTCACCTAAAACCTATTTCAAAGAAGCAGACTGATATGAGAACAAAGCTTGATGTGGTTTCTGGATTATCCAAATTACAAAGAAGTCATAACAAAACTCAAGAGATGTCTACCAAGACCTACAACCCTATCAAAGCTCATAATTTGGATAACTTCAAGTTTAAAAACTTGACTAAATAGGGGCATACCAAGCAGTCTTTGACAATTGATAGCAAGTGATCAAATGCTTTAAATCATTGTCGTCCACTAAATAAGAAGCCACATTGATTTGTAAGTCTATAGGTAACATACGAATACGGCCCCCCATTTGTACTTCATGAAAAGTATCAGCAATCATTTCGAAGATCATTAAATAATAAGTAGATCTCAACTCCTTGACCAATTTTTCAAAATCGTAGTAAAAAACTCCATACTTGACATACTCGTTATAAGGGATAGCATCGTCTCCATTCACAGTTGGAAATATTTTGTTATAGTTTATACCCCTGAAAGGTTTAAACATATTGACTAGTAACACTTGAAGATTAGCCGAAAATTGAAGCATATTGCGAAATGACACGTCATTTGGTCGTACCTGACGTGTAAACATCTCAAACATACCTTCCATCGAAAAGTCTGAGTCAGAGGCTGCACCATGTGGAACCATCACAGAGTCTGGGTAAATGATGAAAAGATAATAAGACAATAATGCGAATATTCCCTCAATCATTGGTAAATAAACCCAAGCAAGCATTCTTTTATTAGTAACAGTCACAATAGGGTCACGGTGATGGTCTTTCATATTATTGGTTATTTCTACCAATAAATTGTTGGCAATTTCACTCCATAACAAATTATCATCCGTAGTGATAAGATCATTATAATGAGCATTCAATGAGATGATCATTGATTTAATAGCAGTTAAAAAATTAAGACTGAAAGCTCTGACCCAAGTAAGCAGATTAATTTTATCAATTTTGATATTGCTATACCCACCCATACTTAATCGAAGTTCAGGCATTCTGGCCATGACCATATCCACATATTCTTGCATATTTTTAAAATGAATATAGGGAGGGTAATATTTCTTCAATTTTTTCAAGAAATAATCTTCATCATGATCCCAAGTAGGAGCGCATAAGTCGCGAGTGTTGATCAACAACAATCCATCGATCACACATTCACCGAATAGCATCGGCGTCAACTGTCGCATCGGTGCCACAGGATTGATCATCACATACCGAGGTTTGGTCGAAGCGTTCGTCAACATTTCTCCGTGAAATCGTAAATTGTGATTTTTCCAGTTTGTGAAACATTCGATTGTGTGTAGGCGTTCCGAGGGGTAAAACTACATAGTTTGGGTGGATACCAGATGGTTTGTGGTAAAACCATATCGTAAAGGGTCGTTTTATATGGCCTTGCTATAGGCTATTTGGTTTACTACCGTTCGATATAGGGTATGATAGGCTGTATAGAATGGCTGTAATCTATATATTTTACAGTAAAACGGTATAGTTTTGACGTCCGTTACACTGTAAACCATCGTACCGACCTATAACATACTCAGAAAGTCATTATTTAGGCTTTAACGACACCATGAACGGACACTTTGTTGATATCATGATCCCAAATACTGGCACTACATTTACTATTGCAGCTCATTTAGTATTCAGTTCAAGTCAAGGAACTACTCTGCGTATTTGTATTCCTTCATACAAAATTGCTGAAATGTACAACGAAATGGTGAATGCCTCTGTCACTCCTTCACCAATTCCTGTTGAAAATCAACAAGAAGCACAACCAACTTCACCTCCTGCTGTGCAATCTCCATTAATTCCCACGATTCCGAATGAAAGAGTTGTCCCCAATTCACCTTCACCAGTGCAATCCCCTCCTCCAATTGATGAAAGCGAGGTAGAACTTCGTCAAATCATCCGTGAATTGTTCGATAATGGTGAATTGGTCCGCCCAACTCCACGAAGAATTCCTGCCCCCGAACTGCCAAGTGTGATTCCATTCAAGGTTGTCACCGATTTAACCGAAGATGTCACCACGACAACCTACTACTACAACGATGGAACAGTCACTTCGAAGTCAGATGGGATTGTCAATGCGGGTGAATGTCCAATTTGTTGCGATGAATTTGAATTGGGGGCGACTTGTCCGGAGTGCAACTACAAAATTTGTACCGATTGTGCGGTGCGAATGACGCAAACAGGTCGCACTCAACGTTGTCCAGGGTGTAATTACTATTGGAAGAGAGGTTCGAAACGAATGCGTGATGGTAGTTTTAAAATTAACTAACTAGTTCTACCGTAAACAATCAATCCGACGGTCGTA
>Ga0075163_10008067_pt1 | contig 13908 bp, 16 predicted proteins | sample JI1023141ADNA_FD_71478 | JGI IMG/M metagenome (GOLD analysis project Ga0075163, IMG submission 71478) | Wastewater effluent complex algal communities from Wisconsin, to seasonally profile nutrient transformation and Carbon sequestration -... | ecosystem: Engineered > WWTP > Effluent > Algae...
TGGGGAATAATTTTATTTAACGGACATGACGATCCTGTAATATGGTCTAGTACATTTATCGGTGACGCGGTAAGAGATATTTATAAAAAGTAAGTGAAAAGCATACGGTACACAACAGCATGTTTCTGCAATGGTGCCGTGACGAGTTGGTTTTAAGTTTTATCTTCGTTCAACATTTCGTTTCGTGGGACAGGACACGGTTTCGCAAAGGCACCACTGCAGAAACACAAACGTTACCGCCAATGCCTGGTGACGGAAAATGATAACTTTATAGAAATGACTCGTTGACAAATATGAGTACCCACCGCACTGCAACAATAAAGATTCTCCCCACCGCACAAAGCAAGAGTGTGGCAGTAGCTCCCGACACACAAAACAACGCGTGCTACTGCCACACACTTGCTTCCAACCCTCACTACTAATAAGAAGTTATGAATAAGATAAAGTTAGCCGTTGTAGACGATAGTGAAAAATTTAGGAACGCTATAACAAAACTCATTCATTTAGAAAGTGACCTTGAAGTTGTATTTCAAGCTGAAAATGGAGAAGAATTAATAGAACTAATGAAAACAGTAATTGTAGATATTATTCTTATGGATATTAGAATGCCGAAAATGGACGGTTTTGAGGCATCTGAAAAAGTGAGAGAGTTATATCCTACCGTTAAGATTATTGCCTATTCACAGTATGATCTTGAAGCCAACATAATTGAAATGAATATTCGTGGGGTCAAAAGTTTCGTTGGTAAAGAAGATGAACCTGAGGAACTATTCAAAGCAATTAGAATAGTAAGTAGCGGTGGAGTTTACATGACTAATCGCTCCGCTAAGATAGTCCAACAATATCTTGCCAACATATCTAAGTTCTTAAATTACGTGCCGACTACTCTTAATGAACATGATAAGACTTTGCTTAAAATGATTGTCGAAGGTTTGACTAGCAAACAGATCGGTGAGAAAATAGCCAAAAGTCATAGAACTGTTGATGATATGAGAAATCAACTATACTTGAAATTCAACGTAAAAAGTAAAGAACAACTTATCGCCTTAGCGTCTAAGTATAGTTTAACTTAAATTATCTCATAAAAAGCACTCGCATCTTACATTAAAAATAAATTTAAAATACCGTAACGTTACGGTTGATTTTAAGCAAAACTTCTTTGACGTTTGACTCATTGAATTAATACTTGGTCGCGACAGTATAAAATTCATAGCGTTTACCGAAAAGCTTTTAGAGTAGGTATCTAACAATCAATTTCATTTTATGAAAAATTCAGAATTAAACAATGCTCAATTGACAGAATTAACTTTTGATGAATCGACAGTGATTTCAGGAGGCGATGTAGATGGATTAATGCGCGGTGAAGGTCCAACATGGGATAACTTTACTACAAATGTTGGCTACGTTGCGGGTTTCTTTGTCGGTCTTGCTAAGAGTATCTTTTAATTAGCCAAGAGTATTTTTTTTAATTTCTTTAACAAAACTTAACTCATTATGAATACAATAAACTTAAATGAAATGGATTTAAGATCTATTTCAAATCTTGAAATGTCTGAGATCAACGGAGGCGATTGGAACAAAGGCTTTGAAGCTGGAGTAAACCATGGAGAAAGCGCAGGCTCAGGAATTCTTGCAGGTCTTACTGTCATAGGTATCATCGCATTTTTCCTATAAAAACTAAATTCCTGATAGCCTATACTCTTTGGCTATCAGGAATTTAACTTTTAAATGTACTTTAAGCCCTTGGTAGGTTATGCTAAAATACTTAATGAATCCAATTCCGAATCAAATAGAAAACAGGGATTACAAAAGTAAGATAAAAGGAACACTACTAACATTCATTATCTATTTAGCAGCCGCAATCGCGGTATTCATTTTTTTAAATTTAGTGGACACTCTAGTAATAAAGTATTTCTTTGACCATTCCATCCTTGAACAACTTAAGCTTAGTAATAAAAATATCAACAAAGAATTCGGCAGATATTCATTTCTTATTATAGTATTGTTTGGTCCGCTTTATGAGGAGGTGATTTTTCGCTTACCATTAAAATTAGAAAAGGTAGGAATAGGTATCTCTGTTGGTCTGATATTCTATCGCCTTTTAGTAAAGCACATCTTTATATTTGAGTTTGCCGACCCATATGCATATGTGAAGGTAGTTATGGCTCTTATAGTAACCCTATTGATTGCTAAGTTTCTACCAATTGTTTGGTTAACCTATCTGAAAAAAAACTATTTCTATTTCTTCTATTTAATAGCAATCATTTTTGCCTTAGTACATGTTGGTAATTTTGACTATTACAACAATAGTGTTCTTCTATTTTACCCCCTCTTTACCTTACCTCAATTTTTAATGGCATTACTCATTGGTTATACGAGAATAGAATTTGGTTTTTTTTACGGTGTTGCTTTACATTCTCTTATTAACCTCCCTTCCTTTCTTCTTAATCTTTAGTTTGATAGAATATCAAGAATAGTATGCCCTCAAATAAAGCCTTTCCTAAAGTCAATCCAGAGTATACTACGGAGTATCAAGTCGCACAACATTCTAAAAGCACAAAAATCGTTTACCTCACAATAATTAGTACTCTGCTTGCAATACTTATTAGCTTACCTTTTATTACTACTTCCGTAAGCGTAAAGTCATTGGCTCTAATCCGTCCAGCCACCGAAATAACCTCTATCCGTTCCTTAGCGAGCGGTCGGCTTAAAGAATCATTTGTACGTGAGAACCAAACTGTAGAGAAAGGAGAGACTCTTTACACTATCGAATCAGACATACTAAACGAGAAAGAAGAATACACAACAACAAAGATTAAAGACATTAAAATATTAATTGAAGACTTACAGAACACGTTACAACCAAACCCTCAGCCTAAAGCACTTATTACACCCCTTTATCAACAAGCTTGGTTCAGCTACAAACAAAAAATAGTAGAATCCACCACGCTTTTTAACAAATCCAAGGCAGACTACAACCGAAACTTAAAACTACATCAGCAAAAAGTAATTGCTGATGCTGAATTTGAAAGCTTCCAATTCGAATTAGACAAAGCGAATAATGAATTGGAACTACTTAAGCAAAATCAACTGGGCGTTTGGCAAAATGAATTACGCAACTACGAAAAGGAATTACAAGATTTTGAAACACAGTTAATACAAATCGTTAAGGAAAAGGAAAATTTAATTATTAAAGCGCCTGTATCTGGTAATATTCAAAACCTCACAGGTGTTTATACAGGCAGCATTATTTTTACTAACCAAGACCTTGCCCAAATATCACCTGATACTACTTTACTAGTAGAATCATATATAACACCCAATGATATTGGTATGATTCGAGCAGCCATGCCTGTTCGCTTTCAAGTAGACGCTTTCAACTACAATCAATGGGGCTTAGCCACAGGCAAAGTGTTGGAGATTTCTAACGATGTACACATCATTAACGACAAGCCAGTATTCAAAGTGAAGTGCGCCTTAGACGAGGACTATCTTCAATTGAAGAATGGGTATAAAGGCTACTTAAAAAAAGGTATGACCTTGCAAGCAAGGTTTACAATAACCGAGCGTACATTATGGCAACTGCTGTATGATAACGTAGACGACTGGCTTAATCCAAACACGTTTACCAATTAACCATTTGCTTTCTATAGATCATTTCGGGCGAGGCCTATGAAAAAATCAATCAAAGTAAAACAGCGCGACATTACAGACTGCGGAGCAGCTTGCATTGCTTCCATTGCCGCGTTTCACAATCTCAAACTGCCAGTCGCACGCATTCGCCAATTGGCTTCTACCGATAAAAAGGGTACGAACGTAGTAGGCATTATAGAAGCTGCCAACAAATTAGGCTTCGATGCAAAAGGTGTACGCGGGGAATTTGATAGCTTGTTTAAAATACCCAAACCAAGTATTGCTCACATTATAGTAAAAGATGTGTTGCAACATTATGTGGTAATCTATAACACCACTCCTAAGTACATTGAAGTAATGAATCCCGGTGATGGTGAAATCCATCGCTACACACACGAAGAGTTCAAAAAGGTATGGACGGGAGTTTTGGTACTCATGTTACCCAACCAAACCTTTGAAACAGGAAACACCAAAGTGTCTATTAGTTCAAGGTTCTGGTCATTGATTGCCCCGCACAAATCAGTAATGGTGCAAGCACTGTTCGGTGCTTTTGTCTACACTATCATTGGCCTTTCAACTTCTATCTACGTTCAAAAGATTGTCGATTATGTATTGATAGACGGCAACAGAAACCTACTCAATCTAATGAGTGTGGTAATGATTGGTCTGTTAATCGTTCAAGTATTCATTGGTGCTTCAAAAAGTATATTCACTTTGCGCACAGGGCAAATGATTGATGCGCAGCTTATTTTAGGTTACTACAAGCATTTACTTAAACTCCCACAACAGTTTTTCGACACCATGCGCGTGGGCGAGATTATTTCGCGTATAAACGATGCAGTAAAAATTCGAGCTTTTATAAACGATGTAGTCATCAATCTTGCGGTTAATATTTTTATTATCATTCTTGCTTTTGCTTTAATGTTCACCTACTACTGGAAGTTGGCACTCGTTATTCTTTTAATAATACCGTTCTACGCCATTATCTATTTCATTACCAACAGGCTCAATAAAAAAGTAGAGCGCAGTCTTATGGAGAACAGTGCTGAGTTGGAATCACAATTAGTAGAATCCTTAAACTCTATCAATACCATTAAAAGCTTTGGACTCGAGAGCCAAACGAATCTTAAAACCGAAACACGCTTTATCTCGCTCTTAAAAACTGTTTATAAGTCAGGAATCAATAGCATTTTTACCGGCAATTCATCAGAACTTTTTTCACGCCTTTTCACTATTGTACTTTTATGGGTCGGAGCAGGTTTTGTTCTCGACAATCAAATAACTCCAGGCGAACTTCTTTCTTTCTATGCGTTAATTGCCTACTTCACGAGTCCCGTTAGTAGCTTGATCGGTATGAACAAAATAATTCAAAATGCCGTGATCGCTGCCGACAGGCTTTTTGAAATCATGGATTTAGAACGCGAGAAGGACGAGAACAAAATAAAGCTGACTTCTGATATGATTGGGGATGTTTCATTCAAAGATGTAAACTTCCGCTATGGCAGTCGTGTAACTGTTTTTGAAAAGTTAAATCTTGTAATTCCAAAAGGAAAAGTAACAGCTATTGTAGGAGAAAGCGGTTCAGGTAAATCTACCCTGATGGCCATGCTCCAAAACTTGTATCCGATTGCAAGTGGTAATATCTCCATTGGCACATACGATTTAAAGTATATTGAAAACGATTCATTGCGATCTGCAATAGGTGTCGTACCGCAAAAGATAGACTTATTTGCGGGTAACGTAATTGAAAACATAGCCGTGGGAGATTACGAGCCCGACATGAAAAAGATAATCGCCATCTGCACAGCCTTAGGCATTATAGATTTTATCGAAAAGCTACCTAACAATTTCAGCACCTACCTAGGCGAAAATGGCGCAACACTATCAGGTGGGCAAAAGCAACGCATTGCAATCGCGCGAGCACTATATAGAAATCCAGAAATACTTATTCTTGACGAGGCCACTTCATCCTTAGATTCATCATCCGAACAATACGTCCAAAAGATGATTGACATACTAAGATCACTAAACAAAACCATTATCATTATCGCACACCGATTAAGTACTGTCTTTAATGCCGATAAGATTGTTGTATTGGAAAAAGGTCTTGTGGTGGAAGAAGGCAAGCATGACGAATTAATTACCAACCGTAGTCATTATTACAATCTTTGGAAGCAGCAGTTTCCCATGATGGAGGGAGTAATTTAAGTTAATAAAACAATAAATAGCTAATTAAAAATGAGTCAATCAGATAACAATACTTCAGAAAGCCTTACATTTTTACTATTCGCTTTATGCGCTGTAATTTTTGGTTCGGTAGTGTGGGTCTATTTTCATTACTCGAATATAATTTTCGGGATCATGTTCCCTTTTACCGCAATCTGTGTTTTGTTTTCCATTTTTATTATGCTTAACTACCGTGCAAGCTATTCAATTAGCGACTTTCGTTCATGGTATACAGTAATAGGTCCATGTTTAGTTATACTCATAAGTATTTATATAGTACTCCAGACTAAAAAGAGTGTTGACTTAAATTTGGTAGAACTAGCTCAACAACAAAAAAGCAAAATGGCTTTCACATTTTTTGATTTATCATCAAATCAATCAACTATGGGTTTTCGTCACTTCATGGCTTTACTTCTTACTCTTTTTAGTCAAATTTGGTGTGCAATTGCTTTACTAAACTATGTAGCGACACACTTTTGGTCAGAAGGGTGGCGGACAGTTGCTAATCTTACAGATACCATTTCAACTTATGTAGGGGTAGCTTTTTTTATTTTCATTCTTGCTCTACTATTGAGATAAATTCGATCATTCAATACTGGATTTTTACATGTAAGGTTATCCAATTATATTCGTAGTAAGTAAGGTTGCACGGAAAATATACAAGTGCAGAACTACGTTCTCGTTTACAGTAATTTGTTAAACCCTTAAAACAAAAATTAGATGGCAAGTACAACCGAAACAGGTCATGCTAAAAATGCAGCAACCTTCGAAGACCTCATTAGCTTTTGCACCGGCTATGGCGCAAGCTATAATCCCTCAAAAGTAGCTCTCAAACTTCCAGGACTAAATACACAACTCGCAGCAGCCAACGCAGCATTACAAGCAGTTAAAACAGCAAAGACAGCTTACGACAATGCAACCAACGCACGTGAAATTTCTTTTAAGCCCATGAAGTCGCTGGCAACAAAAATAGTGAGTGCTCTTACTGCTACAGAAGCTGCCGACCAAACTGTGGACGATGTAAAAACAACCAACATGAAAATTCAGGGCAGACGTGCTGTCAAAGTAGAAAAGCCAAGTGCAGAAGCATTGGCTAAAGGAGCGGAACCTGTAAAGACCGCTTCCACTTCACAACAGAGCTACGATAAAATGATAGATCACTTTGCACAGTTGATTGCAACGTTAACAGCCGAGCCAAAATATCTTCCAAATGAGAACGAACTAAAACTGACAGCACTAAATACATTGCTAACAGACTTGAAAGCAAAGAACACAGCCGTTATCAACGCCACTACAGCAGCAAGCAACGCGCGCATAGCCAGGGACAAAGCACTCTATGCCGAAACAACTGGTGTTGTTGACACCGCCCTTGACGTAAAGACTTATGTAAAGTCAGTATTTGGAGCAAGTAGCCCCCAATACAAGCAAGTAAGCGGACTAAAATTTACTAAGCGGACGGGAGAATAGTTAGCCCAAAACTACCCGTACAGAGAAGGCAGGAGTATCGAAAATATTCCTGACCTTCTTTTCATTTGGAGCTTGGTGTTTCTTATAGTAAGCATTGTGATAGTTAAAACTCGCGTTGTAATGTGTATAACTTGCGTTGTGACTGTTAAAACTTGCAATGTGACTGTTATATCTTTCGTTGTAACTGTTATAGTTACCAATGTAACTGTTGTAACTCGCGATGTGATTGTTAAAAGAAGCGATGTGATTGTTATACCTAACGATGTAACTGATATAACTCCCGATGTTGCTAACAAATATGCCCTAATTGACTCAAAAAGAGCCTTCCAGACAATTGGGTAAGCAGACACAAACCTTAAAAAGTGCACCCAGACAAGCATTTATCACGGGGACAAAGGCGTAAATCGGTTACCGAGAGACGACTAACCCGAAAGTGAAGCCGACCCAAGCAGCACACATGCCAAAGCCACACATGCCACCGCACAAAATCCAAAGCTTTGGCAAGAGTGCTGCACCCCCGCACCAATACTTGAGAGAGTGGGCACCGTAACCCGAAAGAGTTGGTGTAGTTGCCCCGCCCGCCAGTAGACAATAAAGAGTATTCACGGTGGACAACGTAACCTATAAAGCACTTCACGGTGGACAAGATAACAGTCATCTAAAACGGTAGACAGAAAAGGCACATGGCGGTAACAAAAGCTATAACCAATGGCGGGGATTCAGTACCCAAAAAGTATTATATTTCAAACCACGTTCGGTTACTTGGGACAGTGACGCGCTTCGAACACCCGCCACTGGTCATAGCCAAACGTTAGCGCCAATCATTTTCGGGACAATGAGACCTTCGACTATAAAGACCATTTTTATTTTACTCATTGCAACGTCTGCATGGGGACAGACTACGATTCGCGGGACAACTACAATCACTTCGGACGGAGTAGTTTCAGACACTATTAATCGTTCACCAAATCGGGACTTTGAAAAGAGAATTAACCTGGGACCAATCGACTCAAGTAGTTTTGACTTTGAAATTAGATTCTACAAATTGACGGCAGTGACTAACAAAAGAAACCTTCGACTAGTAAGATTAATCGCTGGACAATGGGAATCATTTGAATTTGATGAGAATAACAAATCAAAAATTACAAAACGTACTATTGTTCCGACAATTGGCTATGATATGTTTTTGACCAATTTGACAAAGTACAATTTTACATCCCTACCAAACCATAGTGACCTTGACAAGAAAATTCAGGACAGTTTTGCGTCAAAGAAGGAATACTTACAATCAAGACCAAGTATAATGGACGGTTATGAATTCACAGTTGAATTTAAAATTTCGGACTCTTTTAGAGTTTATCAATTTCATAATCCTGAATCATATATTAAGTATTACGACAACATTCAGTTAAAAGATTACCTCTCAATTGAGAAAATGTTTGAGAAAGACTTGGTGAGAAAATGACAGGCGCTAACAAAATGTTTCTGCAATGGTGCCGTGACGAGTTGGTATTAAGTTTTATCTTCGTTCAACGTTTCTCCACGTGGACATGACGCGGCTTCGAAAAGGCACCACTGCAGAAACACAAACGTTAGCGCTCATTTTTCAAACAAGTAACTGTGACTAATGAAGAGACTTAATTTAACTATCCTCGTAACATTTACATACTTAGCATTGGACGCCTTTCCTTGCAGAAAATATGTTCTCGATTTTGAAGGGAGAATAATGCCCGGTGAACTAAAAATCAGTTGGTCTATAAACACAGGTTTTAACAATTGCGGTTTTCCAAAGGATGAAATATTTAAGCATCGATATATAGTAAGAATAGAGAATTTATTTGAAGAGGTAATACTAAGAGACACAGTTGACCAAAGTCATTTTCTAATAAATACAAATTTGATAGATAATATACCAGTAATATTTATCATTGAAGAGTCAGGGAATTCTAATCATTCAAACGATATATTAATTAAACCTGAACAAGAAAGAATGCCTCAACTCAATTCAAAAATAGATACCTTAAACTTCTATTTACTGAATGGATATTTTTTCAATGCTTTGTCTTTGTTAGATGCTGTTAAAAAGAGCAATTTAATTGATGAAATAAAAACTGAGTATAATATTCTCTTCCCAGATCATTATCCAGAGGAACAGACCTACTTTAATTGCTATGTAGACAGTAACTCAATGAGTTTAGTCAAAATGCCAACAGTTGACGGATTATCAGAATTTGTTAAGACAATAAATAAATTGACAAAGAATGAACCAAGAAGGACTAAGGGATTCAAGATTTTTGCCAAAATCTCCCATGACGGTAAATTGAGTGAATATGAGATAATTCCAGAGTTGGACAAGCAAACCTTTGAGAAAGCGTCTAAACTATTGACATTTTCAAATCAACTTAAAGAATTGAATCATGTTGTTATTATTCTAGGACGTTCAAAGAATAATAGGAAATTCACGATCGTCAATGAGAGAGCATTGATGGATCAACGTTCCCCAGACTTTAGGACCAAGTTTGCTTACATGGGAGCAGTACATTGAAGAAAAACGAGCGCTAACAGTATGTATGTGCCATTGCGGGGTGAAGACTAAATGTGTAATTTAGTTCTCGATCAACGTTCTGTTTCGTTGGACAGTTTCTGAGTAGTCGGGCAAATCAGTCGTACCTCCTTCATTTGCCCTCCTATGCCCGCAACGTCACATACACAAACGTTGGCTGCAATAATTTCGGGACATATTAGGTTTCAAAAAACAAGGGACAAAAACTGACTAACAATATGGAGTTTCTTTCAACAACATCTTTAGCAAATGAACTAGACATAAAACCAAGCGACCTGTTTGACAAATTAAAAGGACTTGGATGGATTGAAAGAAAGAACGATAAATGGACGTTGACCGACTTGGGGAAACAAAAAGGCGGACAAATGAGAACAAGTCAAAAGTATGGCGAGTTCATAGTTTGGCCAGAGAATTTATCTATTGACAAAGGACAAACCCAAAATGAAAAAACTAAACTTTTAAACTCGACCGCAATTGGAGGACACTTCAATGTCTCCAATCAAAGAATGAATTTAATTTTTTCAGAGCTAGGTTGGATAGAAAGGGCTATTTCCGGTTGGGTCGTTACCAAGCCAGGTAAAGCCGTTGGAGGCCGACAATTTGAAGATGACATCAAGGGCAACACTTATATTAAGTTTCCAGATACAATTCTTCAAAACAAAACTTTAATACGCGTTTTCAGTGACAGTCCAAATGAAAAAGAACCGATAAAAGCAAACCATACAAATCAACAGCAATCCAGCACATACACCTCAGACAATTTTAGAGATAAATTTCCAGCGACATTCACCACAAAGGACGGACATAAGGTTCGCTCAAGAGCAGAGGTTATTATTGACAATGCACTTTATGACTACAAATTAGTTCACGCCTATGAGCGAAGACTTCCAATAGAAGAGGATTTGTATTCGGACTTTTTCATTCGGTCTGAGAATGTATATATAGAATTTTGGGGAAAGGAAGACGACCCAAAGTATGCAGAAAGAAAAAGAATAAAGCTTGAGATTTATAAGAAATATGACTTTAAGTTAATAGAGCTTAACGACAGTGATATAGCTAATCTTGATGACACTTTACCGAAGAAACTTTTAAAGTACGGAATTAAGGTCTATTAAAAAGATTCCTATAGAAATTACTGCAGCCAACACAATGTTTGCGCAATGGTGGCGTGACATCAAGGTATTAAGTATATTTATTTTATTACGTTTGCCCACGTGGACAGGACGCGGCTTCGATAAGCCACCACTGCGCAAACACCAACGTTGGCAGCAATGGCCTCGGACGACCAAATAACGACAAGACGAAACAAAGTGAGATTTAAAACATTAAGACTTTTAGGATTTTTTTTTATAACTCCGTTGACAGCGTTGGCAAGTGGACAATATGTAATCCCATCACTTCTTATTGACTTAGGACTATTTATTGTAATAGTGACAACTATTTTCAGGCTTCAAATTAAATGGACAGGAAAGCTAATTCTATTCATTTCATATATAACTGCGACATTCTTACTGTTTTATGTAATCAAACAACAAGATGCTTTGGACGATAGAATATTAATTAATATTGAGTCTGCTGTTATACCTCCGACAATTGTTTATTTAACATACAGACTAATTAGGAACAGATTTAAAAATTCAGACACATGAAAGGCCACAGCTGCCAACAAAATGTTTGCGCAATGGTGGCGGGACATCAAGGTATGAAGTTTAGTTTTTATATTACGTTTGCCCACGTGGACAGGACGCGGCTTCGATAAGCCACCACTGCGCAAACACAAACGTTGCCAGCAATGGGGCCGGCTCGTGGACATTTCAGTTGCAAACGATTAAGTCTCTTTTGACAGAGGACTCAATAACAACTCATCGATTGAAGGATTCGTAACAAAGTTAGACTCGTGCACACAGTAAGTCAGTACATATTGGAGACGTTTTCGTTTTCATGGAGAGTTTGGTCAGTAGCAATAAAGAGATTAAATTGAAAATGTATTTAAAATAAAAAACAGTAACAATGGAACTACTTTCACATGAAAACTTCGTGATCTTTTGGTTGTCGTTTTATTTAATTATAATTCTTTTGGTTTTAATATCATGGACTTTGATTCTAACTGCAAAGAATATTGACCCAACCAAAAAACTGATTTGGCTTTTGGGGACTTTGTATCTACCTGTGATCGGACCAATTCTTTTATTCTTTTCATTGACAACATTAAAACGTACCGACCGACCAGATTAAGTTTGGGTTGACGAAAGAAGCCCCACAGCTGGCAACAGCATGTTTCTGCAATGGTGCCGTGACGAGTTGGTATAAAGTTTTATCTTCGCTCAACGTTTTCGTTTCGTGGGACAGGACGCGGCTTCCGAAAGGCACCACTGCAGAAACACAAACGTTAGGTGCAAGGCGGTTCGGACAAAATAGAACTATGAAACAGTTGACATGGAAATTGATATTACCTCTGACCGTGATTTCCTTCTCCGTTTTTACAAAATGGTGGTATGTATTACCTGTGGACGCACCGGACACAATGATGATAGGATTTCCATTTCCCTATGCCTGTGACGGTTGGCATACCTCTTTATCATTACAAATATTTTTTACTGAGTTACTTATAGACTTACTGACCTACTTCTCATTTTGGTTTATTGTTATATTCAGCATTGAGAGATTTTTTACTAAAATTAACTTGAGCAAGGCTGTGACAATACTTCTTTTAAGTACATCTGGACTTTGCATTTGTGGTTTAACACTATTTGCAATTAACCCTGACAATATATTCTTTATAAAACGACCATTTGACATAGAAGTACTAAAGACCGGTTACAAATTTGTTTGGGATGGAAATACCCGACCGGAGTTACGTAAATAAATTCTCCACGCTGGACAAGATTTTAGTCCGTAGACAATTTAAATAAAAGAATAAAGAAGGAGTTGTTGACGCTGGACTGTTCCGTCTGACCTGGACTCGTAGGTCGACACCAACTCGTTGGACAAATAAACTTTCAACGGCAGACTTGGACTCTTCTATATATAACGGTCGGACAGAACCGCCCAGCACCTAACAACGTGTTTATGCCACTTTGGGGTTTATCGTTAATCATAAACTCATTTCTTAAGTTAAATTTGTAACGGTGGACACTTTGGACTGGTCGTGTTTGTCATGCTGCGCATTTAACAAACACTCCTACACCCAAAGCGTCATAAACACAAACGTTATGCGCAAGCTTTAGTAATGAGAGACACAGAATTCTTTTCCAATTTTTTTGTAGTTACGGACCCCGCTTCAAAGAAGAGTTTCAGGGGACAGTTTGACAACGAAGTTGGAGAATTTGGACAAATATTGAGAAACGAATTAGAAGTGACCAGACTTAGTGTAAGATATCTGGATGGAGGAAGAGAACCCGGGACACTATTTTGGAATACAGTGTGTGACCCTTTCTGTTTAAGCAACGACATATTGGACATTCTAGTAAGTAATGGTATTACAGGATGGTCTGCGGTTCCCGCGACAGTAACAGATAAAAATGAGAACAAATGGAAAAATTATAGCGCGTTGACTATTAGTGGACGAGCCGATGCAGTTGACTATCTTGAATCAGATATAACTTTTAACAATTTTCCTGGTGGACTATATCCGTATTTTAAAGGACTTTATTTCAAGCCAGACAGTTGGGATGGTTCAGATATTTTTATGTCAAGAGCGGACAAATTTGGAAAGATTACGACTTTCATATACGTGACAAGTAAATTTGTCAATGCTTTCAATAGAGCAAAGATTAAGAATATTAGGTTTGTTAATTTCAATGACTTTCAGGTTTCTTGTGAGACAATAATCATTGGCTCGACTGACGAGTACGTGACTAAATTGCAGGACAAGATTACTAAAGCCAGCGCATAACAAAATGTTTCTGCAATGGTGCCGTGACGAGTTGGGTTAAAGTTTTATCTTCGTTCAACGTTTGGTTTCGTGGGACAAGACGCGGCTTCGAAAAGGCACCACTGCAGAAACACAAACGTTGTGG
>Ga0075163_10008069_pt1 | contig 13906 bp, 13 predicted proteins | sample JI1023141ADNA_FD_71478 | JGI IMG/M metagenome (GOLD analysis project Ga0075163, IMG submission 71478) | Wastewater effluent complex algal communities from Wisconsin, to seasonally profile nutrient transformation and Carbon sequestration -... | ecosystem: Engineered > WWTP > Effluent > Algae...
GAACGCGGCGACGAGGAACTCCTGATGCACCCGTCCCAGCGCCTCCACCGAGAACCAGCCCGACTCCACCGCGTGCGCGATGGCTCCTGCATCCGGAACGTCCAGGCCTCGGAGCAGGTCACGGTCACCGGCGCTCAGGTCCGCGCAGGATCCCGAGGCGATCAGCCGATGGGACACCTGCGGCGCGAAGCCATCGAGGTCGGCGGCGTACAGCCCGCCCTCGTAGAGGAACAGTCTCGCGGTCGCCTTGGTGGAGCGTTCGACGATGTCGATGCTCCCCGTGAACGCGGAGCCCGCGGCCGACGACAGCTCGGCCACCGTCGCCTGATTGAGGCCTCCGGCCCCGTCCGCCTCCGGCCGCCGCTTGGGCGTCATGATGCTCATCGACCACCCCTTCCGTTACTCCACCACTCCCTGAGTGGATCGGCTCATCGGCGTGCGAACAGTCCCCGTCAGCGCAGCAGGTGCTGCGGGACGCCAACCTCGTGGATCGGGCAGCGCTCGGCGCCCGCGTGATCGACGGTTCCCACCATGAAGCCGGCCCTGCCCGTGCAGCCGGCCCGCGGATCCTCCCGGTACATGCGGCCGATTCCCGAGTAGAGCTCCCCGCGGACGATCACGGTGGCCCGCTCGGCGGCCTCGGATCGATTGGTGATGCGGACGACGTGCTCCGGGATGATCTCCATGATGCGATCGGCCGCCGCCAGTCGCCACTTGTAGTGGGTGACCTCGAAGTCCCCCGTGACCGTGCTCTCGGTCCGGTCGGGCATGAGGACGGTGACCGAGCACCTCGTCCCGATGTACTCGCTGACGTCGACCTCGGCTCCCGTCGACAGGGTGAACGTGTAGGCGAGCGGGCCGGCGAACCTCCGGTACCCCAGCCGTGGGTCGTAGCACTTGCCGACGTGCTCGCGGATGCTGCGCTCGGCCTCCTCGAACGTCGACGCCTGCCCGTCCACCAGCAGCCGGGGAAGCCCCTGGGTGGTCCGGACGAGGTCGGACAGGTCCCAGCTGTAGGACCGGATGACGCGCCGGCCGTCAGGGTCGTCGTCATTGGGCACCTCGGTGCCCGACACCCGCGCCACGAAGTGGGGCGTGAGCCAGGTCCACAGCAGCACGCCCGGCGAGTCGGTGAACGTCCAGGGCATCGGCTCGACGAGTTCAACCGTCACAGCAGGTCAGCTCCCTTGACCTGCTCGAGGACGCGGCTCACCGCCGCGTTGGCCGTCTTGGGCAGCACCTCGAGCTCGCGCGCGACCTGGGGTCGGGTGAGGCCCTCCCAGAAGGACAGGTACACGGCCGCGAGGGCGAGGGGATCCTGGGCCCGACGCCCGGACGAGCCGGGGTCGTTGACGGCGGCCATCACGGCCCGCGTCACCGCCGCACTGTGGTCGTAGCCCGTCGCGTCCGCCTCGACGTCGACGTCGCTCGACACCTCGACCGAGTCGTAGTCGTCGGAGTCCGCCGCGCCCACGAGCAGCGGGTGCTGGTTGCGCAGGCTCGACAGGGTGGCGATCGCGGCCTCGCGACGTCGCAGGTCGGTCACCGAGGTGCCGAGGGCGGCCGCGCGATCCGCCTCCGTCGACGAGCGCAGCTCCGTCGCCGCGACAGCATCGACTGCGCGCATGAGCGCCACGCGATCGCTCATGACGCCTCGTCCGTACGTCGTCCGTGCGGCGTCCTGCGGCCAGGTCCGGAGCTTGCCCATCATGAAGGCACAGAAGTTGAGCGTTCCGTTGACACCCTCGCGCCCGGAGTCGTAGCGGTCGACGTGGTCGTACACGTACAGGAACATCATCGAGCGGACATCCTCGTCCTCGATGAGCTCGAGGTCGGCGACGATCTTGCGTCGAATCGCGTAGCTGCGGGGGTAGAGCCAGTCGACGGTCGCGGCGACGAGCTCCGGCAGCAGTCCGTCGGGGATGAGCTCGACGTCGCGGAACGTCACCTTGCTCTCCACGCGCATGTTCACGGGCTCGACATCATGCTCGAGGCACCACGCGCGGATCACCTCGCGCGCCGCGTGACCCTGGCCCTCCGGCACCCACACCCGATGCTGGCCGTCGCTCCACTGACGCGAGTACGCGCCCGGTCCCAGTGCCGGGAGCACGTCGTGGGCGTCGAAGGCGTCGACGGTGTCCCAGTGCACGCGATCGCACACCAGGGGTGGGGCGAAGGCGAACACCTCGCGCTCGTCGAGACCGCGCACCATCAGGTTCGGAAGCCGGTGGCCGACCCTGTGGGTGCTGGTGATGAGCTCGTCCGGAAGACCGACGACCTCGTCGAGCGTGTCCGTGAGGTCTGGCATCGGGCGGAGGCTGGCGTCCATGGCTCAGCCGACCGTCAGCAGGTCTCGGAGGTCGACTCCGACCATCGACGCGCGGCGACCCTCCCGCGTGACCGGCAGCTGCACGAAGGCCGGGTCGTATGCCGCGAATGAGTCGATGAGCTCCTGAAGCAGCGCGATGGCCCGTCGTGAGGACGGTGCAGCGGTCTTGACCGCATCGATCGTGCCGAGGCACACCGACACGGTGAACAGGACGCGCGATCCGTCGTGCGAGAGGTCGACGAGCCGGGCGGGAACCTGAGGATGGGCATCGAGGACGCTCGCCACTGACTTCGCCGCTGCAGCCGCGCACATGCGCGTCGGCGCGAACCGGAGACCGACCTCGAACTGACGACGCAGTCCTGCGTACTCATCGATGTGGTCCTGCGTCATGTCCCGCCCCCTCCCGAGCCGAGTGCTGTGCTGTTGCGTTCTCCTTCTGTTCCGACTCTCAAGTTGGGCGCATTGACGTCCTCGCGCGATGGACTTGCGGCACTGATTCGGATATCACCGGCTCATCCTGTTCAGGTGGCGTGCATGGTGTTAACGCTCGGTTACGCAGCATGTCCGCACTGCGTGAAAACCGACCATGACGGTGCCGCAGTCTCTCGACCGCGGCACCGTCATGGTCATTCAGTTGTCGTGGAGCCCGATCGCTAGGCGACCGTGACGCCCTCCGTCGTGCACGTGGCCGTGGCCACGCCGTCCGGATCCAGTCCACCAGCGGTGGAGCTGTAGGTGTAGGCGACGTCAGCGTCGATGTTGCAGCCGACGATGGTGTAGCCCGTTCCTCCACCGGTGACCGTCACGACGAGCTGGTTCCCTGGGGAGATCTGCGGGTTGCCCGCCGTCAGGAGGACGGTGGTGGTCGGGTAGGCGTTGTCCTCGACGTACAGGGTCTCCATGACCTTCGCGACGCCGTTGATGTCGGACTTGACCGACGCATCCCGTGCGCTGTTGCGCTGGCTGAGGAACACCGGGATGGCGATGGCGGCAAGAATGCCGATGATGGCGACGACGACGAGGAGTTCGATGAGGGTGAAACCCTTCTCGCTGTCGTCCTGTGACTTCATGATGCGAGTAAGCATCTGCGTCTCCTGAAGAATGACCCCTCGTCCGGGGTGTCTCGCCACCGTGGCTTGACATCTGTGGTTTCGGCTCGCCGCGCACCCGCATGAACCCCTGCGCGCACTTTTCTGTGGCGATATCCGGGATAGTCCACCGGTGATGTCAGGGATGGTCCGCCCGAGCCTTTCGGGACCTAGTTGATGAGCTCGAAGATCTTGAAGATCGGCAGGTACATCGCAACGATCATCCCGCCGACGATCCCGCCGAGCACCATGATCATGATGGGCTCGATGAGGGCCATCAGCTGCTCGGTCGTCGCCTCGACCTCCTGGTCGTAGAAGTCGGCGATCTTGCGCAGCATGTCGTCGAGTGCGCCCGTGTCCTCGCCCACCGCGATCATCTGGACGACCATGTTCGGGAACACCGCGTGCTCGGACAGTGGCTTGGCGATGCCCGTGCCCTGCCGGACGCTCTCCTTCACCGACACCACGGCGCGCGAGATGACGATGTTGCCGGCCGTCTCCCCCACGATGTCCAGGGCGCCGAGGATCGGCACGCCGGCATGCATCAGGGTCGAGAAGTTGCGGGTGAAGCGCGCCAGCGCGACCTTCTGCAGCAGCTTGCCGAACACCGGCAGCCGGAACTTCATCGGATCGACGACCTGACGCACAGGCAGTGAGTCCTTGTTGGCCCGGTACCAGAACGTGAAGGTCAGGACGACCACGAGTGTCGGGACGAAGAACAGCGGGTTCTTCACGAGGTTCGACATGTTCACGAGCAGCTGGGTCGGCAGCGGCAGCTCACCGCCGAACGACGCGAACAGCTCGGAGAAGACGGGCACGACGAAGATGAGCATGCCGGTCACGATCAGCACCGCGATGATGCCGACGGCGATCGGATAGGTGAGGGCTCCCTTGATCTTCCCGCGGAGCCGGACGTCGGCCTCGAGCGAGTCGGCGATCTGCACCATGGTCGAGTCGAGGAATCCCCCGACCTCGCCGGCCCGCACCATGCTGACGAGCAGTGCGGGGAACTCCTTGTGCCGGTTGAACGCCTCGGACAGGGAGTCGCCCTTCTCGACCTCGTCGCGAACCTCGATCAGCAGGTCGCGCAGCCGCGCGCTCTGTGTCTGCTCGGACAGGATCGCCAGGCACCTCAGGATCGGCAGGCCCGACGAGAGCATCGTCGCGAACTGCCGCGAGAAGATGGCGAGGTCCTTCGTCTTGACGCGTCCCTTGCCGAACGTGATCTCCCGCTTGAGCCCGCTGTTGACCGGCTCGACGGCGATGGGCGTCAGGCCCTGCTGTCGCACCCGCGTGAGTGCGTCGGCCTCGCTGAGCGCCCGCATCTTCGACGACACGAGCCGGCCCGAGCGCGACCTTGCCTTGACCAGATAGTCATTCTGCGGCATCCGGGCTCACCCCCAGCAGCTGCTGCAGCTCGGACAGGTCCGAGCACTTCTCCACGGCCGTCCCGAAGTCGATCGTCCCGGCCTTGACCAGCTCCGCGAGATCCTGGTTGAGGGTGTGCATCCCGAACCGCGAGCCCGTCTGCAGCGCGGACGGGATCGACTGCAGCTTCCCCTCACGGATGAGGTTGCGCACCGCGGGCGTCGCGATGAGGATCTCGGTCGCTGCGACCCGCCCCTCGCCGTCGGCCGTCTTGCAGAGCGTCTGGCAGACGATGGCCTGGATCGACGCTGCGAGCTGGGTGCGGATCTGCGCCTGCTGCTCGGGGGGGAACACGTCGACGATGCGGTCGATGGTCGTCGCGGACGAGCTCGTGTGGAGGGTGCCGAAGACGAGGTGGCCGGTCTCCGCCGCTGTCAACGCCGTGGCGATCGTCTCGAGGTCGCGCATCTCACCGACGAGCACGATGTCAGGGTCCTGCCGGAGCGCATGCTTGAGCGCGTTGGCGAACGACATCGTGTCGCTGCCGACCTCGCGCTGGTTGACCACGCACTGACGGTGCTGGTGCACGAACTCGATCGGGTCCTCGATCGTGACGATGTGCCCCTGCCGGGTGCGGTTGGCACGGTCGATGATGGCGGCCAGGGTCGTCGACTTGCCCGAGCCTGTCGGCCCGGTCACGAGCACCAGGCCTCGCGGCAGGGCCGCGAAGTCCCCGAGCAGCGCGGGCAGTCGGAGCGCGTCCAGCGGGAGGATGTCCCACGGGATGGAGCGCAGGACGGCACCGACGCAGCCCTGCTGCTGGAAGACGTTGACCCGGAACCTCGCTGCCCCCGGCAGCGCGTAGGCGAAGTCGAGCTCCTTGGTCTCCTCGAAGCGCTGCTTCTGGCGATCGGTGAGCAGTGCGTACACCGTCTCCTGCAGCTGGTGAGCGGTGAGCGCCGAGTAGCCGGGGATCGCCTGCAGGTCGCCGTGCACGCGGATCATCGGGGGTGCGTTGACACTGAGGTGGAGGTCCGATCCGCCCTTCTCCAGGAGGTAGAGCAGCACCTCGTCGATCGCGATGTCCGGGGCGGACTCGCCGAGGGACGAGCGCATGACGCTGACGATGCCCGCCTCGCTGGCGGGTGGGGGCGCCACGGGGTGGAGTTCCACGGGCAGGCGCGGGACCTCGGCCAGGAGGGGCGCGAGGGGCGCCCCCACCGGTGGGGTCAGCGGCAGCGAGAAGCCATCAGGCGACGACACGGAGCACCTCCGCGACGGTGGTGAGGCCCTGCGACACCTTGAGCCAGCCGTCCTGCCTGAGCGTGCGCATCCCCTGCTCGACGGCGGTTCGGCGCACGTCCTCGGACGACGCATTGCGGACGGCCAGCTTGGCGATCTCCTCGGTCATGGGCATGACCTCGTGCATCGCGAGCCGTCCGCGATAGCCCGTGCGGGCGCAGCTCGAGCAGCCGACGGACTCGTAGAAGGCGGGAGTCACTCCCGGCGGGTACTCGAACCCGATGGCCGCGAGCTCGTCCGGCGTCTTCTCGACCTGGCGGCGGCAGTTCAGGCAGAGCCGGCGGGCGAGGCGCTGTCCGGTGGCGCACTCCAGTGCCGAGCCGACGAGGAAGGGCTCGATGCCCATCTCGGTGAGCCGGGTGATGACGCTCGGCGCATCGTTCGTGTGCAGCGTGGTGAGGACGAGGTGTCCGGTCAGCGCCGACTCGATGGCGATCTGCGCTGTCTCGTGGTCGCGGATCTCGCCGATGAGGATGATGTCCGGGTCTGCTCGCAGGATCGACCGCAGGGCCGCTGCGAACGTGAGTCCCGCCTTGGCATGCGTCTGCACCTGGTTGATCCCGGGGATGCGGTATTCGACCGGGTCCTCGACCGTGACGATGTTCACCTCGGGGCGCGACACCGCATTCAATGTCGCGTAGAGAGACGTCGACTTGCCCGAGCCGGTGGGCCCGCTGACGATGAGCATCCCGTAGGGGCGCTCATACGAATGCCTCCACTTCAGCAGGTTCTCCGGCGAGAAGCCGAGGTCGGGGAGGGCCATCGTCGCCGCGGTGTTGTCCAGGATCCGCATGACGATCTTCTCGCCCCACACGGTGGGCAGGCAGCTCACGCGGAGGTCGATCTTGCGGCCGGCCGACACGACGCTGAGGCGGCCGTCCTGCGGGATCCGGCGTTCGGCGATGTCCATGTCCGCCATGATCTTCAGGCGCGAGATCACCGCCGACTGGATCTCCTTGGGCGCCGGCGCCATCTCCTTGAGCACGCCGTCGATGCGGAACCGGATCCGGATGTTGTTCTCGCTCGGCTCCACGTGGATGTCAGACGCGTTGTCGGAGATCGCCTGCTTCAGGAGGAGGTTGACGTAGCGCACCAGCGGCGCGTCGGTCGTGGACGCGACCGGCGCGAGGATGTCGATGGCGGCGTCCTCGTCGAGCATGTCGCGCACGAGCTCGCCCAGCTCGGCCTCGGCGCGGTAGACGAGGTTGATGCGCGCCTGGATCTCGGACTTGAGCCCGCAGGCGAAGCGCACCGGATGGCGGGTGATGGCCTGGAGGTCATCGCGCACCTGCCAGTCCATGGCGGTCTGGGGATCCGACACGACGACGAGCACGTCATGGTCGAGCGCCAGCGGGATCACCTCGTACTTGCGCGCCTGGTCGCCCGTGAGGAGCTGGGCGGCCGCGGGATCGATGGTGACGTCCATGACCTCGACGAACTCGAGCCCGGCTGCCTCGACGGTGCATCGCACGACGTCCTTCTTGGCCACCGCTCCCTGCTGCACGAGCACGGCGAGGACAGGCGTTCCGAGAGCGCCGGCCGTGGTCTGCGCGGCGGCGAACTGGTCAGCCGTGATGAGGCCCTCGGCCACGAGGACATCGGCGACGGACGCGCTCATGCCATCACCGGCTTCCGAGCGGCAGTAGCCGCGTCACGACGGGCCGTGCGGCCCCCGGCGGGCACCAGCAGTTCGTCCACGAGGGTGAGGTCACGGCTGTAGCGGGTGATCAGCTCGTCGGTCAGCAGCCGCACCCTCTCCCGCAGCATCGGGACAGCAGCGTCCTCGATCGCGCCACGCTCCCCCCGCGACCGCATGAGAGCACGCTCGAGGTCGCGTCGCGAGCCGCGTCGCTCGCACCTCAGCTCGTCCATCGTCAGTTCCCCCCAGACGTCCATGGCCCCTCCCCTACGTCCGGTACCCGGCACGGCGAAGTGCGACATGAAGATCCGCCGAGCGGCCCACGACCTTCTCGGCCTCCTCGACGGTGATGTCACCCGACAGCACCAGCCGGACCGCGTCCTGCTCGAAGGTCTTCATCCCGTAGAACTCGCCCTCGGACACGATGTCCTGAAGGGTGCCGGTCTTCTCCGGGTCGATGATCGCCTCGCGGACACGCGGCGTCGTGATCGCCGCCTCGACGATGACGACCCGGCCCGGCGTCCTGGCCGACAGGACGAGGTGCTGGCACAGCACGCCCTGGAGCGACTCGGCGATCGAGGCCCGGGCCTGCCGCTGCTCCCCCAGCGGGAAGATGTCGATGACCCGGTTCACCGCATCGATGACCGTCCTGGCATGCAGGGTCGCCAGCACGAGGTGTCCCGTCTCCGCCGCCTGCAGCGCCGTCCGCATCGTGTCCACATCGCGGATCTCGCCGATGAGGATGACGTCGGGGTCCTGGCGCATGCCCGAGCGGAGGGCGCGGGCGAACTGCAGCGTGTCGGTGTGCAGCTCGCGCTGGCTGATCGCGGCCATCTTGTCGTGATGGAGGAACTCGATCGGGTCCTCGATCGTGAGGATGTGGCATCGGCGCTCGTCGTTGATGGCATCGATCATCGCGGCGAGGGTCGTCGTCTTCCCCGACCCCGTCGGGCCGCAGACGAGCACCAGGCCGCTCGGACGGAGCGCGAGCTCATGAACCAGCGGCGGAAGGCCAAGCTCCTCGAAGCTGGGGATCTTCTCCTTCACATGCCTCAGCACCATCGCCGCGTCGCCGCGAGCCCGGTAGGCGTTCCCGCGGAAGCGTCCGATGTCGTCGGCGCTGAGCGCGAAGTCGCACTCGTGCTCCGACGCGAAGGCCAGGCGGTCGTGGTCGGTCGGCAGGGCCGCCTGCACGAGCGCGGCGGTGTCATCGCCGGTGAAGGGCGGCACGTCGAGGGGCCACAGCTGGCCGGCGACCCGCACCAAGGGGGGCGACCCGGCCCGGATGTGGACGTCCGACGCGCCGTAGGCGACTGCCGCCTCGAGGATGTCGCGCAGCTCGAGCGGCGACCACGGCGCGGCCTCGCCCTCGGGCTCGACGACCACGCCCGGGTCCGCGGGCACGCTGGACAGGGCCATACCGGGGGTTTCGGCTCGACCGGGGGGTTTCGGCCCGCCGGTCCGGCGCGGGCCGGAGACGATCTGGTCCAGCGGGGTCGATACCGCGCCCGTCGAGCCGATAACCCCATCAGGATCGGCTGGCAGGGAGGCGTGCTCATGGTGGCCACGGCCGCGTCGAAGTTCGTGGGGGTCGACATCGGCTCCACGGGCGTGCGCGGGGTCCAGCTCAGCCGGCACAAGCGCACGGGGCAGTACCGCATCACGAAGGCCGCGAGCGTCGACCTGCCGCGCGGCGCCGTGCACAACGGCGTCGTCACGGACCAGGCGGCCGTCGTGAAGGCCCTCCGGCAGCTGTGGCGCAAGGGCCGCTTCTCCACGAGGAAGGTGGTCATCGGCCTCGCCGACGGCAGCGTGCTCACCCGGCAGGTCGACCTGCCCTGGATGCCCCCGGACGACTTCCGTGCGGCCCTGCGCTACCAGGTGGCGGATGCCCTCCCCGTCGAGCTCGACAGCGTCGAGCTCGACTACCACCTCCTCGGGGAGATCGAGCGGATGGACGAGCACGGGCAGCCGGTGGACGTGAACCGGATCCTGATCGTGGCTACGAACACCGAAGCGGTGGCCGCGGAGGCCGCGGTCGCGTGCAAGGCCCGGCTGCACCCGGTCGTGGCCGACACGACGGCGTTCGCACTCATCCGGGCCGCCTGCCGGGGCGTAGTGCCGGACGACGATGCCGTTCATGCGATCGCCGACCTCGGGGCCGACCAGCTCACGGTCGCCATCCATCAGGGCGGACAGCCGAGGTTCGTCCGCACCATCGCCAATCTCGGCGGCGAGACGGCGACCCTGGGCGTGGCGACCCGGCTGTCGGTGTCCGCCGACGACGCCGAGCACATCAAGCGCGAGTGCGGCCTCAACGGGCCCGCACCCGTCGTGGCCCCCATCGCCGAGTCCAGCGTCTTCGCGGACGCCGTCGTGACGAGCACGCCCGGCCTGAACCCGCGCTCGGCCGCGACCGTCGAGTCCCTCGGCGGATGGGCCACCCGCGTCATCGCCGAGGTGCGCAACTCCCTGGACTACTTCCAGGCATCGGACCCGACCGCCCCCATCGTCTCGCTGACGATCACGGGCCGGACCGCGCTGCTGGCGGGGATGGTCGAGCGGATCGCGACGCAGATCCCGCTGCCGGTCAAGGGACTCGACCCCCTGCTCGGCCTGCCTGCCTCCCGGAGGATCACGAAGCGCTACTCGCAGGACAGCCGGCTCGTCGTCGCGGCCGGCCTCGCCATGGGGGCCTGACCATGACCGCCACCGCCGAGGGCACGCCCGTCGCCGCGCGACGGCAGCGCGGCAAGGCCTCGCACGCCCAGACGAGCATCTGGTCCCGGGACATCGGCCGCAAGGCCGGTGGTGACGAGGACATCGATCACCCGGCCTTCATCCCCACGCTCCCCCGCGTCAACCTCCTCCCGTCCTCGGTGCCCGAGTCGTTCACCCTCCGGCGCATCCGTCGGTCCCTCATCGCGCTCGCCGTGGTCATGGCCCTCGGCTTCGCGGCCGTCTGGTACCTCCAGGGTGCACAGATCGATGAGGCGCGCGCCCGACTCGACCAGGCCCAGGCGGCCAACGCCGCGGTGGTCGCCAAGGTGGAGGCGCTCGCCCCGATCAAGAACATGTACGACCAGATCACCGGCGAGCAGGCGCTCGTCGCGACGACCCTCGCGGCCGAGCCGACGGCCGCGCTGGTGATCGACCGACTGGCGGCAGCGGGCCGGGCCGCGGGCGGGCCCGGCGACGTGGACTTCACGAGCATCGCCATCGAGTACCGGGCCGTCCCCGAGGCGGGTGCGGTCCTCAATCCCTGTCCCAACCCGGACCCGTTCGCGTCCGACATCACCATCGGCTGTGTCACCTTCAGCGGGACCGCGCGGACCCGCGATCAGGTGTCCGCGCTGCTCAGCGCGGTCGCCGTCGACCCGCTGTTCGTCGGGCCGTACGTGAACAACTCCACGGTGATCGAGGAGACGGCGGACACCGCGGGCGGCGTGCTGTTCAGCGGGACGGCGGGAGTCTCGGTGGACGCGCTGACGAAGCCGCTCACGGACGAGCAGATCGCCGCCATCACGGCCCCGCCGCCCCCCGCGGACGGCACCGAGACACCGGCCGGGGGCGAGTAGTCATGACGAGCACTCGCGTGCGCGCCACGCTGGCCCTGGGCATCGTCCTGCTTCTGGGACTGGCCGCAGCGGGCTGGTTCCTCGTCCTGGGACCCCGGCTCGCGACGACCTCCGACATCGCCGTGCAGATCGAGCAGGTGGAGTTCTCCAACACGCAGCTGCAGAACCGCTACCGCCAGACCGTCGAGCAGGCCGCCAACGCGACCCAGGCGGCTGCCGACGCCCAGGCCCTCTTCGCCACGATGCCGCAGCAGGCGGACCTGCCCGCGGTGCTCCTCCAGATCAGCGAGGCTGCCCAGCGGGCCGGGATCGATGCCCGTCAGATCTCCGTCATCAACGCCTCCGTGCCGCGCTCGATCACCGGCGACGCCGCCAGCGGCGGGGACCCCGCGTCCGCGGCCGGCGCGGCCGCGAAGGGACTCGGCGTCGAGCTCGCGCAGCTCGACATCGACGTCACGGTGAGCGGATCACGGGAGTCGCTGCTCGCCTTCCTCGACAACCTCCAGGGCCTCGACCGGGCGGTGCTCATCACGTCGACCGGCCTGATGGACATGCAGCAGCCGGGCACCTCCAGCCCCGAGGACGCGCCCAAGAAGGGGGAGGCCGGGCAGCAGAGCCTGGACGTCACGGGGTCGATGTTCGTCCTGCAGTCGAAGCTGCCCGACATCGTGGCGGCCGTCCAGGCCCTCATCGACGAGGCCGGCATCGACGATCCGGCCTTCGCCCCCGACGCCGCCTGACCGCCGCCTGACCGCACCTTCCCCGCGAGTGGTGAGCTGTGGCCCGTGTCGCTCCGCGACAACGGGCCACAGCTCACCACTCGCGGGGGTGGGGCGGGGCGCGAGGGTCAGGCCGACTCGAAGACCGCGGCCAGGCGGGCTCCGTCGGCGTCACCCAGGGCCGAGGTCATGGCCCTGCGCACCAGCGTGACGGCATCGAGGAAGCCGTCGGGCAGCCGGGTGACGTCGCCCACGGCATGCGTGACGAGGTCCCAGCGTGCGATCGCCGTGAACAGCCACGTGTCCCCCAGGATCCAGGCCGACTCCGCCAGGTACCCCTCGAGGGACAGGAAGTCGCTCTCATAGGCGGCGCGGATCGCATCGGAGGTGGCGCCCCGCACGCGGCTCGCCTGGGCATCGAGCATCATGCGCGCGGCCGCGGCCCGCCGGTCGACGATGTACTCCGGGACCGGCAGGCCCTCGGTGCGCTGGAGCAGCGAGGCGTCGAGGTCATCGGACGTCGGCGCCGCGAACGTCGACAGGAAGCCCACATCCGGCCAGCGTGCTGCGGCCTCGGCGACGAGGGCATCGTCCAGGGCATCCGCCATGCGATGGCGGGCCGCGAGGATGACGTCCGCGGCCGACGCCCACGGGGCCATGTCCTCATCGGCGAATCCGCCCAGCGTCGCGGTCAGCGCCTCGGCCGCCTGGAACAGCTGCCGCTGAGGTGCTCGGGGGGCCATGTTGATCCGCTCCCACAGCAGGGCCTGGAGCGTCGCGGTGTCGGAGCCGACTGCGGCCGCCAGCGCGCCGATCGCATCGCCCTCGGCGGCGTGGCGCCGTGACGCCTCGAGGAGGACCTGGGCGTCGGCCAGCCGCCTGCTGAAGAACTCCTCGGCCGAGCTCTGGCCGATGGTCATCGCACGTGCCCCATCCCTCGGTTCGCGTCGCGGCAGCGCGTGTCGTCACCGGAGGCGTCCTCGCAGGATATCCGCGGCGGCCCGGCGACGCGGCTACCGCACAAGGATGACCAGACGCCGATAGTCGACCAGCCCGCCCGACGTGACCGAGTAGCTGACGACCACGAGACCGGGCGCCGTGGCCGTGACCGTCGCCTGGGTTCCGAGGACCGAGACCGTGGCCGGCCCGGCAGCCACCGCCACGTTGCTCACCGTGGCGCTGACGTCGTCGGGGTAGAGCAGTGGCCACGTCGCCGCCCCGACTGGCTGCTCCAGGGGCGTGACCTCGCCGATGCGGTCGTCCTGCCACGGCTCGTTCGACAGCTCGAGCATGTACGGCGGGGTCCGGCGCGCCAGCCGCGTGTCGTACGAGTACTGCTTGTTGTACCCGCCTGTGGAGCCCACGACGCACCGGTACTTCTGGGCGAGCGAGCCCCACAGGTAGAGGTTGCCGTTGCGGGTGCCGTAGTACGGGTCCTGCGCCGCGAAGCACTGGTCGATGGCCAGCACGGCGAAGTTGAACTTCACGTCCTGCGCGTTGGACGTGCGCCAGTCGGACACCCAGTTGTTGGAGCTGTTGAACGGGCGGTAGATGTACGTGAACTTGCTCGACACCACGCCGATCGTGCTCTGCGATGACGCGAGGGGCTGGCCGGTCGTCGTTCCCGTCGTCTGCTGCGAGTCCGTGAGGCTGCTGGTGAGGATCACGTTGTTCTCGGTCGCGAGCGTGATCTGCCCGCGGAACTGCCCCTGCACGTAGAGGTCGCCATTGCTGCAGCCGGTGCCGTACCAGGGGGACGCAGGGTTGGCGAACTCCGACGGGAAGCCCTTGTGCGCCCATCCGGTCGGGCTGGTGAAGTATCCGCGATCGACCGCATCGTCGGGGATGACGAACGGGTAGGTCCGGGTTCCCGACTTGACCTG